>Ga0065711_1001127_pt1 | contig 53396 bp, 78 predicted proteins | sample Hoacrofraction12_FD_59098 | JGI IMG/M metagenome (GOLD analysis project Ga0065711, IMG submission 59098) | Hoatzin crop microbial communities from Cojedes, Venezuela - Epithelial fraction 12 v2 (version 2) | ecosystem: Host-associated > Birds > Digestive system > Esophagus > Crop | place...
GGCCGGCCGGCCGGCGAGGCGGGGAAGTGGGCGCTGCCGCTCGGGCAGCTGCCGCGGCTGTCTCCGCTCTGCAGACGGAGCGTCCGAGGCGCTGAGCAGCAGCGACTCGTCCAAGGTGACTTCGCCGCTGAGTCCGAGAGCGGACTCCGAAGTCCCGGCGCCGGCCCCCGCCCCGCCCGCGCCAGCCGCTGACATCGCCGGCGCTTGCTTGCTTCGTGGAGCGCTGCCTTTGCCCCGCTCCGCTCTGCTGCTCGGGAGCGGGCACCGCCGCTGCCCTCCCGCTAGCCCGGCCCGGGGGCATGGCCGCGGGGGAGCGATGCACCGAGCAACGCCGCCGCCAGGTCGTGCTGCTTACGGTTCCTTTCGTAGAGCGACCGCTTGCATGCGCTTCTCCGCGGTGCGGGGACCGACCCGTGCCGCAGGGCTGCTGCTCGGAGTGGGGCCCCCGGACCGGGGCCCGGGGCTGCCCGACATCCCCCAGCTGCGAGGTGGAGGGGGGAGCTCGCGGCCGTCCCCCCGCCGCAGCGCCTGGGGCTGCTTCCAAGCCACCCGCATCAGCCCTCACGCAGCGGCTGCACTTCTGCTCGCGTGGGTCGTCCTTGGCTCGACGGGCGCAGAGAGCCTGCGAGCAGGGTCTGCCTTGCTGTGGGGAGCTCCCTCCAGAGGCGTTTTAGAGGGCATAGTTCTTAAGTTTGTTTTAAGTGAGCTGGAGAAGCAAGAAGGCGTGTAAGTACCAGACTCCCTGCGGGATTTGGGTGCTGGTGCCTGGTTGAAAGTGCCTCCTCAGATAGATGCAGGGGAAGGTGCTTTTGGCGTGGGGCTGGCAGTGGGGTGGTAGGAGAGGCTCGGAGATGCTGGAGACCAGGGCACTTGGGGGTCTGGAGTCCAGGGCGTGGGGCTGGGAGCTCCCCGAGGAGTGGCAGTGGGCTGCTGCCTGCTCCGCAGAGCCACAGCACAGCTTCTTCCACCGTGCCCGCAGGAAGGGCGAGGCCCGGCTGTCCTGTCCCAGATCACATCATGCGCCCATGGCTTTTCAGGTGAATCCCGTGTGCCCTTGCCATTAGGACAGTGATTCCCAGACCAGGTTCCTGACCGGCTGCAGGAAAAGCGAGGGGCTGCCACCAGCCCCTGGGGGGGAAAGGCTTGCTCTGCGCCCTGGCCCGGGTTGGAGGGCTGTCGCTGCTGGGGCTGGGTCCCCGGCTGCACACCCAGCGCTACTGCACATGGCTCAGTGGCTCTGGGACCCGTCGTCAGGGGGCTGGCCCCAGGGCTCACCCTCTGGGAGAGCAAAGAGCAGGCAGCCAAGGCTCTGGCAGCAGCAAGAGTGGTTGCTCCCCAGTCCCCCTTCCCTGTCTCTTGGGGAAAGCTTGTGCCTGCAGGCCTGGGGGGCAGCTGGGAGCCCCGGAGTGGCTTGCCCTGCACGCTGAAGGTTGGGGCTCTGGTGGCACAAAGTGCAGTAGCTTTGGGCATACGGAAAAGTAACGGTGGCAGCTGGCGTGGCAGGTTCAGTCGATAATCTCCCAGCCTCCCAATGTGTTTTCCTCTGTGCTTTATTTAGTGGTAATATAGCACTTCTGTCTTCCTGAGACCACAGCGTGACAGGAACAAGATCAGCCTATGTTTCCCCCACACATTCCATGCAGATTACGTTCGTGATGTTCTAACAGTGGCAGACAGGATTAAAAGTGTTACAAGCTGCGAGGAATCGTCTTTCCTGTAAGTCACTGGCCCCTTGCAGCACCCTGCCCGCTCAGGCGTACCTGCAGAGCCAGGCATCCCTCTGCGAAGTCGTATTCCAGGTAGCAGCAGGATTCCCCCGGGACACTCCTGGCTGTGAAGTCCCCTCAGTAGCATCCCCAGGGCTGGTCTTTAAGACTGACAACTGCAGGAGACCTCCATCTGGTGGGAACCACTCCCTGACGTTAGCTAAAGCCTCTCAAGCAGAATGAAAAGTGCTTCTTCGTAAAGTTAAGTAAGTCCTTCCCTGCAGTGCTTGCAATGCAGCACTGCAGCAGGGCCCAAAGCCCAGGATGCAGGGCTCTCAGGCTTGGCTCGAGCTGCGACGTGCCTGGGGAGTTGTTAGCACGGGCATGTGTGGGAGAATAAATCAGCAGCTGAAGCGGCTGCAGACAGACGCAAATCCGAAGCTGAGGGCAGGGTCTCCAAGTTAAGGTGTCGGTGGAGCTGGGGATGAGCCTGTAGCTCCGTGAAGAGCCGCGACCCCTTGTTTTGGTTGTCGGAGTGCCCAGGGAAAGCCTTGCAGGGATGGCTGGGTCCCTTTGGTGGCTGAGGTCTGGGAAGGGGGGGGACAGTGCTCTGCTGGGTTGCATTGTGCCTTGGCCAAAGCATGTCACACAAGCGGGACAGAGCCCCGGTGGGGTGGGGATGGGGAGCGGTGCTGCTCACCTGGCCCGGGGCAAAGCGTCCCTGTGGCCCCTGGAAAGGGTCCGCGTGGACATGGCTGGCCCAGCCCGGCGCGCAGGGCTGCAGGGCAGTCCCCTGTGTGGGACCCCGGGAGCTTTCAGGCACCCCCTCGGCTCTCGCAGCTGGGCTGCTACCTGCTCCTCGGTGCATTTCTCCCTGCCAGCGGGGACGAGCGGAGCGGAGCGGGAGAGCTGCGTTCGGCAGTGTGAAGGTCATCTGCCAGCGACAGCTCTCTGCAAGGCGGGCGTGAGGGGGTCTGCCCAGGCGCGGCGAGGAGCCTGCGCTGCCGTGCTGCTGGCGGGGAGAGCCGTGGGCTGGGGTGGCGGCCGGGCGAGTGGCAGGCAGCCAGGACAGCCGTGCCAATTACTGCCCGGGCTCGCTGCTTGAGGAACAGAGAGCTCTGCTTTGCTTTGGGCTTTTTTCCCCTCCTGTAAGGTTCAACTGAAGGCCTTGTGGATAACACGCAAATCAGGGCTTTCATTTGCATCCTTTGTTCGTGGTGATATTGTGGTTCCCTTTGAATCCGCGCTGTCTCCAAGGGTGCCAGCCAGCCCCTGGCCTTTCTCCAGCAGCAGGTCCCGTGTCTCTGCTGAGCTGTCCTGGGGCCGGGGACAGGCGCCTTTGCTCCTGCCACGCCAAGGGGGGTGAGGAGTGACAAACCCATCGCTGGGCTCTGCGAGGGGAGGAGAGCTGGGCTTGTGCCCGCTGAGTGGAGGCGGCGGGGAGGAGGAGGATGCTGTGGCTCCCTGGCAGGGCCGGGAGGGGGACAGAAGGGGGGCAATGGCTGAGCCCCGCTGCCCCCCACGTGCTCCCTGGGAGGGGATCCCCACTGCGGCTGCAGCTCCAGCCGGAGGCCGGGCTGCAGCAGGGGAGAGTGGTCCCTGCCGTGCACCCTTCTCCTCCCTGCCCCATCTGCCCCAAGGGTGCCCGGCGGCAGGCTGGGCTGCGTGCCGGTGCCGTGTCCTCACTCTCTCCTCCCCTCTCCCTGCCAGGTCTGCATGTCTTGGCCATCGCCTTCACCTTGGAGGTGTCGGTGGGGAAGACCAACACTGTGATGGCTCTGAATAACTCCAATGTCCTGCTGCCCTGCACCTTCACCACCTGCATAGGCTTTCAGGACCTGGTCTTCACGTGGTATTTCAACTCGACAGAGATGGTGGGTGGCTCTCGGGGCTTTGTCTCTCTTTTCCTGGCAGATCCTTTTGTACTGTCCCGGTGCAGACCAGCACTGCAGTGCTCATGGAGTTCCCTTTCTCCTCTTGCAGGATGGCCTCCCTCCGAGTGTCTCCAGCTCTGGGGGAGACAGGGCTGTGCAAACAGGGTGACTCAAATACCCTGGCATGTCTGTGCTTTTGGCACAAAGCTGGTCTGGAGTTTCTGCTGCCCACAGGCTCATTTCTTGCCGCAAATTGGTCATAAATTGGCTGTTCGGGTGCGAGGCTGCGCTTTGGGCAACACGTAGTTAATTTTCTCCTCCTGTGCTGGCTCTGAAATACTAAAGGTGTAGGTTTGCTTCCTGCTGGGATTTTTCTGCTCTTCAACTCCGTAGCAGGAGGGCTGTCCTCGCAGGCTGGCCGGCCCTGGATGGCCCTGGAGCACAGGGACCCTCTCTGCCCTGGGCTTCTCCCACCTTTTGCGTGGTCTGTAGCATTGCTGCGGGGCAAGTCAGATTGATCGGTTGCTTCCCCGGCGGGCAGCGCATCAGGTCCCCCTCCACCAGCATTCTTGCTTTAGCGGGGTGTGCCGGGACGCTTGGCCATGTGTATCTGTGTGTGCAGAGGTGGGGCAGCGCACCGACAGGAGAGCTCGAGCCTTTCCCTCAGCTGGCGTCGTCAGGAGCGCAGCTGAACCCCGCATCCTGCTTCCCCACCTCTGCAGATTTACCACGGCAAGATAAAGAGCAAAGCCTCGGAGCCCATCCTCGTGGCACGTAACCCGCGGGTCGAGTTCGTCGGTTCGACAACCGGGAAGGACAACAACATCTCCATCGTCCTGAAGGATGTGGAGTTCAGCGATGCTGGGAAATACACCTGCCATGTCAAGAACCCCAAGGAGAAGGACGCACAGCACAACGCCACCATCTTCCTCACCGTGGTCCAGAAGAGTAAGTGCTGGTCATGGGTCCCGTGCCCTGCGAGTAGTGCTGGCGCGGTGGGGATGCAAACCCGGGCTGGCCCCACCTTGGCTCACGGTTGTCCTGGCTCCTTGGAGGCGGTGGGCATGCCTGAAGGGCAAGGCTTGGCTGCCCACCCCTCTGTGCCGTGGGCCAGCGGCCGGCAGAGGGGTTGCTGCTTTTCAAGGGGGCCCTGCAGCTGGGAGCTCCCTGCTCCCCTCCTGAGACCCCTCAGCACCTTCTTCTCCTGCAGTGGTGGAGACAGACAACACTGTGACGCTCATCATTGTGGGCGTTGTGGGGGGGCTCATCGGTCTGCTCGTCCTCTTCATGCTCGTCAAGAGGGTTGTCCTGTTCATCATCAAGAAGACCCAGGATGGGAAGTGAGTGCGGGTGCTGGTCCCGGCACCCTTTGGTGGGTGCTGCCGTGGGGCAGGGCTGCACCAGGCTGGGGTGGCGGTGAGAGGGGCCGGGAGGGGCCGGGGGCTGTCAGCTGGCCATGTGCTCTCCCCCAGGAAGGAGTGTCTCGTCAGCTCGTCCGGGAATGACAACACTGAGAACGGCCTGGCCGGCTCCAAGGCAGAGCAAAAGGCACCACCAAAGGCATGAAGCAGCGGCACCCCGAGCCCCGGCCCGCCCGGCAGCGGGGAGGGTGGGCACGGGGACGAGCCTTTCCCTTCTGTTTGCTTCCCAAACTGCCGACGCTTGAGCCATGATCCTATTACACACGTGCCTGCAACCTGCGCTGCTTCTCGGAAGAGGCTTCGGCTGCCGCGGGGACTGGGAGCTTCTTGCGGACTCGGACTGGGATGCCGCCGGGACGGAGGGAGCCGCCTGCTCGGCTCTGAGTGAAGGCAAGAGGGTGCGGGCGGGCAGGGAAGGGGCCGGGTGCCGGGGAGTACCCGGGGCTCAGCCGGGCTGCGGGGCGCTGGGCGGCCAGGGGTGCCGGCGTGCTGGGGGGCAGAGGCTGCGGGGAGCTCGGGGCGGCTTCTCTGACTGTGGCAATGCTGAGCTGGGGCGGGCAGGAGCTGCCTCCTCCTGCAGAAGGTCTCGAGCAGAGCCAGGATGCACGACACTCGCCGTAGAGGTAGAGGCTCCTGCCTTCGCTGCGTTTCTCACGGGTCCGGTGTGGGAGGGAGGGAGGAAGCAGGGCTGTCGCGACGGGGCTTGGCTTCAGCTCCCCTGTTAAGCACACCTGAGAACCACCTCGGCAGAAGGCCCGTTGCTGTCAGGGCCATCGTCGTGTCCCAGCAGGGGCTGGGTGCCCTGCTCCCGCGGGGCAGGCTGGCCCCGAGGTGCCTCGGTTCGTCCCGTGGCAGGGCTGGGGGAGCAGCGGCCGGGGCTGGCCGTGTCCCAGGGTCGCTGCGGCGGGAGCGCCGCGGGGTGAAGCTCCACGTGTCACGCTCGCTTTGCCCCTGCGCAGGGCTGTGCCCCGGGAGCAGCGGGGGCTGCGCCCCAGCCCGCGTGCTTGGGAGGGTTTGTGCTGCTCCCCGGGGTTGTGCTGCTGCTGCTCTTACTCCTCCTCCCCTCTTTTTAACGCTCAGCGCGCAGAGCAGCAATGCTTTCGATGCTGACTCGCCAAGGCTTAACTCGTTACGCGGATATTTTTTATATTAGCCTCCAGTGGGAAAATGGCTGATAGCGTTTCCCTTTCGCCCGAGGAGCACTGTGGCACTCCGTCCGCGATGCAGGGAGGGAGCACGGTCGAGCCGTGGCGAGGGGCGCCGGGCTAGGGCTGCGCCAGCCCGCTCCCGGGCCTGCCACCGGCCCACTGGGTGACCTTGGGCAAGTCGCTCTGCCTCTCTATGCCTCAGTTTCCCCGTCTGTAAAATGGGGATAATAATACTGCTCTACCTCACAGGGGTTGTTGTGAGGCTTCCTTGGCTAACGTTTGTAAAGCACTTTGAGATCCTCGGATGAGGGGTGCCACAGCAAGCCAGAGGGTCTTTGCGAAGGGTACCCGCAGTGGGGACTTGTGCAAACCAGCCCCCTTCTCAAGGGCTGTAGTAGGATGTGAGACACGAAGGGAATGACCTGATCCTAACAACTGAAGTTGACAGTGTCCTTTACAAAAATGATTTGTTCCTTACTTTTCCTTTATTTGTGGGTATCTGTCCATGAAGCTGCAGGACAGGCAGCTCCCCCGTCCCCACCCGAAACTGGGAATCAAAGCTGAGCCCTGACTTCCCAGATGCAGGGGCTTGCACCCCAACAGAGGTGCCAGAGTGGAAGGTAGGCGAGGGTTTGGTGGGCAAGGCAAACAAGGAAAGGTTAGGTGCTACCTTCTCTGGAGGCTGTGGTGGGAGAGGTCGGACCCCAGCTGCCCGCTTGCGGGGGCACGGAGAGCACCTCGCCGCCCTTGCCTGGGCACATGGCTGGCTGGCTCTGCCTGGCTGGGTCGGGGGCACCGGCTGCAGCGGGGCCCTGTGTCTGGGACAGCAGGCACCTCCAGGCACCTGGCCCCAGGCAGGTTTCCTTGGCTTCTGGTCAGACGGGCAAGTGGGAGTCAGGTCCCTGGGGTCCCAGTCCTCTCTCTGAGGATCCGTGGAGCCCTCGGGCAAATCCCTTGACTTTGCTGCGCTTCAGTTTCCCCGTCCGGAAAGCGGGGACGGTAAACCTGACCTACCTCACAGGAGGTGTGAGGCTCCCTGCATCGCTTTGCAAAGTGCTCCAAGCTCCTGGGGCGAAAGGCACTCTGAATGCAAAGTGTTGGTAACATACCATTGTCACGCATGAGAGTCTGGGCAGGAAGGCGTGAGACCTCCCCGTTGCCCACAGAGCCCCCCAGCCCATCCTTGGAGGAGACCCCCCATGGGAGAGGACAGTGAGGGGAGGAAGGGATTTTTTTAAAGAACTATTTTTAGCTGTCCTAACCTGTTGGCCTTTTTTAGACGGTATCTGGACACAGTTCCACTTACCACAGGATATGCAACGCTGTACTATGCATGGATTACTCTTTGGCTTGATGGAGAAAGTCACTATAACCAATTTTTGAAACATAACTCTAGATGCATATGTGTGCGGGTGCTGTACGCAGCACGGGGGTCTCTGGGGGAGCGGGTGGGCTTGCAGCTTGGGCCAGCTCCTGCGGGGTCCCTGCTGTCGCAAGGGCTGTGGGCGGTCTGCAGAGGCTTTCTGGGGCATGCAGGGGTGAAGGCGCTGCTGGAGGTGCGTGCTGTGGCAGACACGTATGTGTGTAAGCATATATAAATACACGTAGGAGATACCTGCGAATAAACACAGGATGTGTACAACATGCTGTGCGATGACTCACAGCACCTTTTTGCCCTGTAGAGCTTTAGTTAGCTTTGCTTTGAATGAAATAAAGTTTATGTTTATTAGAGAAACTTGCACTAGTGTGGGTTGCTGTCGGTGCGCAGCAGCATTTCCTGTGTGTGCCGAGCGTGGGCTGTGTCCGGTCTCTGTAGCTGCTCGTCCCAGGTGGATGAGTGCCGCTGCTCTGCCTGCATCCAGCCGCTCCCTCCCGGACACCCTGAGGACAGGGCTGGGTGCTGCTTCCCAGCACCCACGGGTGGGTGTTGCCCACTGGAGCCAGGGGCTGTGGGTGCCTGGAGCCGGGGGCCAGCCTGGCGTGGGCCACGGGCTGGGGCAGGAGCCGGCTCCGTCTGCCGGCCGGCCGGGGCTGTAGTGCTGCCTTTGGAGCGGCAGTGTTTGCGGGCTGCTTGGGGCATTTCCCAGCACAAAGGGCTCTCGGAGCGCCGCTGCCTGGGAAGCAGGATCCCTCCCTGCCGCCTTGCATGGGAATGGCCCTGGTGCTATTCGGGCTGAAGCTACCCTACAAAAAATGGATTTAAAATAATGCCTGATGTCCCTGTTTGTTTACAAGTGTGTAAACTCACCCCATTCTGTTCAGCTTGTCTGAATGGTAGAGGTCCATGCAGCAGTTTGTTTCTTCCTTGTGTGCAGGAACAGCTTGTTCGCAGGAGCCAGTGAATAAACCCTACCTTGCACTGGGAAAGTAGCTCCTGCACAGGGCAGGATATTGTGAAAAATACCCCTGCAAGCAAGAGGGACAAAGCCTTCAGAGGCTGCGTGAAAAAACAAATACTTTCTTTTACTGGGGATACTCTACAGCACAAACACCGTTTCTCTCTGTATAACAGTAGTGAGCAAACAGCAGCTTTGCCCCACAAGGAGCCTTCCTGCTGCAGCAGGGTCGGCACAGGGCAATAAGTTAATCTTTCTCCGGAAGGGAGCTTGAGCCGGGCACATTCCTTCACGGTGTCAGTGGCCGTTGCTCCAAGCGGCCCTTTGCCTCCTTGGCTGGCCTCTGGCGCGCTAAATCACAGCCTGCCAGCGAAGGTTTGGGAGGCAGCGCTCGCCTTCCGTGGCTTGAGATCCATTTCCCAGCTGCGGCTGGAGCCGAGACAGCCAAGCGCATCGGGATGGGGAGGGAGGCTTGGGGAGAGGGGAAGGAACTGTCCCAGCAGGTCTCAGAGCTCTGACTGGAAGGAGAGAGAGGGAGAGAAGAAATTGCAAGCTTTAAAAGGGCAGCCAGAACCAGGAGGCAGGCAGAGTCACGTCCTTAAGGATCTGGCTCAGCTACCCTGCAGAGCCGAAGGGGGCTGGCTGGCTGCAGCCCCGCAGCCCCAGCCCCGCAGCCTGCCCTGCAGCAATGCCGCACTCTGCAGAGCTGCGGAGGGGGCCCTGACCCTTCCCCACCACCCCCAGAACCTGCGCGGTAGAGCAGCTGCGCGTGTTGCTGCAGCGCTGTCGGCAGCACGGCACTGACCCTCCGGACAGCGTAGATCCAGTTGAGGTAGGCACGGACGCTGGTGTAGACGCCGGGCGTGCTGGGGGTCCCGCAGCCCTGGCCCCAGCTGACGATGCCCACCAGCTGCCAGTGCCTGCCGGAGTAGAGCAGGGGCCCGCCGCTGTCCCCCTGCGAAGGACAAACCGTCTGAGCAGGGGCTGAGGAGCCCCCGGCCCCCAACGCGGCGGGGCCGCTGCTCTCGGCTGCAGCTGGCGGCCGTTTCCCGGGGGACAGCTCTGCCCTGAATGGGACTATTTCATCGATAGGTGAGGACCCCCCCCCACTTTCGGACCAGGCACCCCCCACCTGGCAGGTGTCCACCCCGCCTTGGGGCAGCCCAGCACACAGCATCTTCTCGGTGACCTGCCCGTGGTAGGCAGCCAGGTTGCAGCTCTCCTTGTCGACAAGTTTCACCTCCGCCTGCTGCAGGGTCTCCGACAGCTTGCCTGTGCGAAACGCAGCTGCTCAGAGGGGTCCCCAGCAGTCCCGGGGGAGCAGGGAGCCCCCCAGCCCTGTCTGCTCCTGCTAGTGGTGCTGGGGGTCTCTGCCCGCGCCCGGGGGCAGCCCCGCAGCGCAGACAGGCACAGCGCTGGTCCGGCGCTGTCCCGCTCACCGTGCTCCTGTGTGTAGCCCCAGCCTACCACCCACAGGGACGTGCCCGGCACCAGCTCCTCGTCGAAATAGGGCAGGCAGATGGGCTTGCTGCTGTCTGGGAGGGAGAGGTGAGGCACGGGAGGTGTCTGGGGAGGTTCGCAGGGAAGGTGCCCCTGCCCGGGGCCACATGCCAGCCGGGCTCCTTGCTGCGCTGTCAGTGAGGCACCGCTCACACGTGGCCCTCTCCACACCTCTGCTCGGTGCCCGCTGAGCGTTGCCACGAGGGGCATGGGTCCCCCAACCCGCTCGGGACCCTTGCTCCAAGGAGGTGTGTGCCACGTCTCACCTGAGACACGCAGGGGAGACTGCAGCTTCACCAGGGCAATGTCGTTGTCCCTGGGAGACGCGGGCGTCACCGCAGCCAGGAAGACCTTCTCCACAGCGAGGGTGGCAGTGCCCGAGAGGAGGTTGGAGCCGGCCTTCACACCCCAGCTCTGGATGATGGGGTTGTTCCTGTGCACAGACAAGTCTGTTATCGCTCCCCTCTTTCCCCGCCATGACTCCGCTGTGGGGACAAGCAGCAAAGCCCTGCCTACACGCTGCCCCGCTCAGCATCGGCCAGCTGTGCTGGCCCGAGGGGCACACAGCCCTGCGCAGATGTGTTAATTATGGCACCTTTAAGCAACACGTGGCTTAAACCCAGAGGGACTCAGCCTGGCCTCGAGGAGCCGACGCAGCCCTGGCACGTGGTGCTGGCTGGCCGGGGCGGTGCAGCGGGGAGCTCGCCCACTCACTTGAAGCAGTGCGCTGCCGTCAGGACCCAGCTGGGGTCGATGATGCTGCCGCCGCAGATGTGCTCCTTCCTGTACTGCAAGCTGACCTGCCACGGCCAAGCCTCGATGGCGGCCGGGCTCCCGCCCAGCACGCGCGGAGTCCTGGTGCTCTCCCCGCAGTCTTCTGCCGGGCAGCAGAGCAGCGACAAAGCCACGCGTTAGCTGCAGCGGCAGGGAGAGAAAGAGCACCCGCTCTGCCCTCCTCCGTCCTCGGGGTGAGCGGGGACGGAGGCTCCCGTGCCTCCCCGGGAAGGGACCGTGGCCCAGGCGCCTCACGCCCGCGACACTGCCTGTGCCACTCCTTCGTGGGCTGCCTGACACCCCCCTTCTGTTCCCTGTTTGCACATCGTCCCCGGGCTTGCAGAAATGGGCTCCTCCATTCCTTGCCTTCTCAGCCCAGCGAGCGGATTAGTTTAACCAGGGTAATTCACCAGCAAAAGTAAACCTATCAAGGCAGCCGGTTAACCCTTTCTGAGGTGTTTCATTTCTGGGAGGCTTACAGTGGCTTAACAAGAAAGTTAGCAGTGATTCCACCCAACGTTTCTCGTGCAAGCCGTGCCGGAACCAGGGCTTGGGCCAGAGGCGAGCTCTTTTGGCCACAGCGCAGCACAAGGGGCCATGCCAGGAGCGAGGACCTGGAGCGGCACCAGGCTCTGCGTGCCCGCAAGGTGCAAACAGCCTGAGGATACTTACTGGAACAGAAGAGCGAAACAACAAACCCCGAGGAGCATTTCCTGGAAGAGGGAGGAAAAGGGCTGCATTTGGTGGAGGGGAGGCTCCGGCTCCGCAGCCTGGCACGGCAGGCTCCCGCGCAGGGCAGGGGGCCCGCAGCCGCCTCTGCCCAGCCCCACCACTCACCTGCCCGGCTCCAGCATCCAGAGGCTGCCGTTGCTGAGCACGACCTCGCCGGGAGGCAGGGGCTGCCCCGCGCCCACCTCCACCGGCCGGAAAGTGGGCGTGCTGGAAGACACGGGGGGCAGGGGTCAGCAAGCACACCCTGGGGTACGCAGCCGCCGGCACGCTACCAGCCGGGCAGAGGTGCTGGGAGAGGGCAGGCACTGCTGCGGAGCCCGCGCCAGTGCGCAAGAGAAAGACCCCATAGAAAAAGGGGGTTCCTTGGGACTGGGAAACGGGGATGCCAAAGGAGCAAAATGCCCCAGCCCTGAAGGGCCAGGGGCACGATGGGGGCACCGGCCACCGAGCCCACGACCAGCGGCGGGAGCGTATTAGAGAAAGGGAGACTGCTCCGCACTATTCAGGGAGGCGTGGGGCAGGTAGCTCCCAGGGATGTCCCTGCTGTTACCTCTTGTGACATCTGAGACCTGTGCTCAAAGCCTCAGTCCTTGACATTTTGGAACTGGAAAATGCCACCTTGGGCTCAGTCTGGGCTCCTAGAGGGGCTCAAACACCAGAACCCATCTTGTCCAGTATACCCCTAACTTAACTCAAACTCTCCCTTAATCCAGGGCTGGTACCAAACATGCAGGGCTAGCAAGCTGTTTCCCCAAAGCCTGCCTTTAACCAGCTTGAGCTGAATGCAGCCCGACCAACTCGGTTCTAGCTCAGGGCAGCACACGAGGCAGACACAGGTGGGTGGCATGGTGCTTCGTGATGGCTGCAAGGACCCAGCCCTGCCCACAGCTGTGCAGCACCCACACCCCCATCCCAGCACCACACCCCAGGCAACTGCTGCTCTCCCAGGGCTTTAAAAGGGGAGTGCGGTGCCACAGACCCCTCCTTGGGAGAGCTCCATGGCAGTAAGAACCCAGGCTGAGCTCCGTGTGTGCCCCAGGAGGGGCTGCTCTAGTGCGGTGAGTGCTCGCGTGCTGCTGGGGGCTGCAGGGCAGCCCTGCTGTGTGGGTCGCTGTGAGTAGGTGGGCATGAGGTGAGGGCTGGGAGCAGCGCGGGGTGCCCATGGGCTGGGGAGGTTGCAGAGGATGCTGGACACAGCTCTGTGCTCACCTGGGAAGCTGCCAGGGCTGCTAGCGCAGAGAGCAGCCAGCTGCTAGGGATGCACAGAGCGCTTTGCGTGGTGGGGATAGACTGAAACCGTCAGTGCAGAGCTCTGAGTGGTTTGTAAGCAAACAGAGCCCCACTCCAAAAGAGCTGTTATGGGAAAAGGATAGACAAAGCGGGTGAGAGAGGCGTGGAGAAAGCAGCCGTGTACCTCCTGTAGCCCATTTGCTCACAGGCTGCTTTTGCCAGCATTAGGTTGAAGTGGTCGTGGCAGATGCAGGACCAGGCTCCGGTGTTTCTGTTAAGCACCTGCAGGATGGATCTGTCTTTGGAAACACGGGCTGGAGACAGACACAAAGTCAGCTTTGCCACGGGGGGCTTTGGCAGGCAGGTGCTTGCAGCAGCAGCCCAGGCCCTCTGGAGGTGCAGCAGGGTGTCCTGGACTCACCCCCAGCCGGTGGCCCGTCGGGGACCCGCTGGGGGCAGCTGGCTTCGTCCTCGCCCTGCAGGCAGTCCAGCTGCCCGTCACACACCTTCTGCAGCGGCACCAGCTGCAGGGGCTGTTTGCAGAAGAAGTAGTGGTAGTCCAGGTAAACCTTGACTAGAGGGAAAGGGGGAGCTCAGCGCTGAGCTGGTGGTGCTGCTTGTGCTTGGCGGCAGAGCAGCCCTGTGTCCAGGGCTGTGTGTGCCGAGCCGTGGCTGTGCCCAGCAGCAGCAGGAGGAGAGCGGAGGGGAGAGGAGAGCAGGAGCCATACCCAGGAACCCGACCGTAACCACGAAGGCGATGCCGAGCAGCGCTGCCAGGACGGGCATGCCGATCCGCTTGAAGGACTCCAGCGCCGTGGAGGCTTTGAGCCTTGTGCTGGGACCTGCAACGCAGCAGTGTGGCCCTGCGTCGCCAGGTCCAGCCTTGGCAGCACCCGTGCCCCCCCTCCCGTGGGAATTACCTGTGCCATTCAGCCGCTCGGAGGCTGAGTCCTGGAAAGCAGAGGGGAAAACCAGTTACCGAGCTGAAACTCCAGCCAAAAAGCTGTTGGCAGGTGGGAAGGGTCTGTAGCAGCTGGGCTAGCCGGCCCCACGGCAATGCCCACGCCAAGCATGCAGCTAACATGATCAGCTGCCCCCGGGGACGGCTTTAGAGCTGCTGGGGATGGAGGCGGCAGCAGGGGGGTGGCATGTGCTGGTATGACAACGTTTGGCTCTGCTGTCACCTAGGACAGCGTTCCTGTGGACACTGCCTGTGCAATTCCAGTAACCAGCTGCTAATGTTACTGTCGTTAATGCACCAGAGGCTTGAAGAGTCATAGGCGTGATGCAATAGGCACTTTCTGATGTGCCAGGAAACCCTGAGTCAAAATACGGGCACCTGCTGGGCTGTGGCACCCAGGTGTGTCATGACGGGGGTTGTATTCCTCGGCTGGCCCAGTGCGGGGTCAGAAGCCGAGTGGCACAGCCCGAGCCCTCCCCGGCTGACTGCTGGAGCCACTGGAGAAACCAGCCCGGCCCACGGGAACACGGGCTCTCAGGGCGGAGAGGGAGGGCGGTGCGGCTGCTAGGACACAGAGTAAACACAGCCCAGGTAGCCGCCAGCGCTGGAGCAAGTGATGAGTAAGGCACTGATCCCACTTGATCTCTTCAAAATTGTTCTCCTGCAATAGCTTCTCGTATGAGAGATGCCTGACTGCAGTAGGAAAGGTCCCATGAGCTGCACCAGCCAGCTGTTGCCTCTGTCCTTGGTGGGCAAAGACCGGAGCCCCTTTGGGGTTTGGGGGGGTTCAGGTGGACACTGAACGTTTCTGGTGCCCTGTTTCGCAGCCGTGCTTGTGGTCTGCTGCTGAGCTGCAGCTTGCGGTTGGGAAGCCTGCTCCTGTCCTGCTGAGGCTGTGGAAAGCAGCACAGCCGCTCTTCCCGTGAAAGCTCTTCCAGCCCCGAGCGAGCCCTTATCCGGCGCTGTTGCTTCTGGACTCCATCGCAGCAGGTAAGACGCGCTGTTTTGCAGGGCCTGTACCCAGCGTGAACAGAGGTGAGGAAGATGAAAACCACTGCAATAAACCCACAGATCCAGGAGCACGATTCAGAAGAGTTTGGGGTTTAGAAGCCTGCACTCCTTTGGCTGCTGAGCTTCAGGAGCAGCACCCTGTTCTCCGGGTGGCCGAGGGCTGGAGATGACTGCGTTCGTTGTCTCAGATGGGATCAGAGGCCACTGTGCACTCTCAGGGCTCGGCGGCTGGGGCTTTGAAGGACAGCGGTGCAGTGACCAGGGATGCTGTGAGGCTGTGAAGGGGCTGTGCTCCAGCCCGAGGCGGGTAGGAGGGAGTGGTGGAGCCCCCCCTCTCTGGGTCATTGTGTTGGGCATGTTTAGCCATGAACAAAGACTCTGCTGGCAGGATTTTACCGGCAAGGGCCAAGCAATTAGTTGTGGGTTAACACACAAATATAGCCTGGATTTAATGTGCTGCTAGCTCGGCCGCCGCTGCCCCTCGCCCAGCCAGGACACGTTGCCTCCCCATCACAGCCCTGCTGCGTGGATTGCGCTGCCAGTTTCGGCTGCTCCCCAGCCTGGGAACAAGAAGTGACCCGTGCAGGGGAGGGCCAGATTCTGCCCGGTGCTGGCGGGGCTGTGGGCAGGCGGCTGTGCCCCCGCATGCAACCTTCTGGCTCCTTTGAGGAAATGCCAGGGGCTTTTCTCCAAGCAGCCGGGCTCGTCTGGCACTGCTGCCGAGTGTGGGCAAGTCGTGGCGAGCGCCTGGCCCCTGGGTGGGCTCTGCACAGCCCCTGGGGTCTTTTTGGCTCCTGCGAGGATGCTGCAGTGCTACCAGGGGATCTCAACTCCAGATCAGCTCCTGTGGGAACGGAGCCCGGCTCCTGGTGGCAGGGACTCGGGGACCTGCTCCGAGCAGGAGGGCAGGGTGGGAAGGGGAGCCTGTATCCTGGACCTCCGGTCTCGGGAGCCGCTTGTCTGCGGCGCCCGATGCCTGCAGGAGCCCTGGGAGTTTTGGAATGCCAGCCCGGCTTGCTCCCGAACACCACCTACGTCCTCCAGCGCAGCCAGCCGAGGGCACGCGGGGCCGGTCCTTCCTCATGCTGACCTCCTGTGTCACCGTGGGTCTGGGCCGGGCATGACCTGCCTAATGGGATCCTAACGGTCCCCTGTGGGAATGGTCCCAGGGCCCCGGCCATGACGGCTCCTCCAGGCTCCGCGGCACGGCTGGGCTCTGCGGCTGAGGGGCACCGTGGTGGCACGGCTGCCGCCGCCTGCCCGTGAGCTGCCCATGCTGGTGCCCGTCACATCGCCTGGTACCTGGCTGCTTTCCGACTGCCCTGTGCCGGTCTGGTGCGGATGCGGGTGGGAGCGGTGGTGCTGTGAGAATGTAGAGAAGGTATTGCCCACTGCTGATTTTGTTTTTGCATTTTCTTCAGTTTGTAAACCTCCTCTGTTTCAAACAGATCTGCAGCTTGGAGCTGCCCCAGGGGCTGCCTCTCCATGACTGCCCACTTGCTCTCAAAACCGCATGACGAGAGAGCTGCACTGGTTAAATTCAAAGCAAGGTGAGAGCGGTGCCAGCTCCTGCATGGAGTGGAAGCACATGATCTCCTGGAGAGCTCGAGGCTGCCGTAACTAACTGAGCTCCCTTGCTGTGTTCCCTGGAAGCGTGTTGGTGCCCCCATGGCCAGCCCTCCGCGGCGTGTGGCTGAAAGGTGCTGTGCTGCACGGAGCAGCTGTGCCAGGGGCTCCTTCGTGAGGGATGTTCCTGCACAGACCCCAGCTTCAAAGGGTGCGGGTGCTCGGGTCCAGGGCTAACTCCTTGGCTGCAGCAGATTTAACCTATGGGTGCACATAGCCACTGCCTGCATGCGAGGGGTGAGCTCCCCACCCCAGAGTGGGGGACGTACTGGCGTGTCGCTCGTGGAAGATTTACGGTGCTCAGCGAGCTGAGCCGTATGTGGCTGCCCTCGGTTAAGGAAGCTTTTTCCTCCTAGGGAGGGACTGCATGCCAGGCTGGGGTTTGGTGGCCATGGTTTTGCTTGCAAAAGGCACTGCAGGAAGCCGAGCGTGTCCCTTGTGCTGCGCAGAGGGACAGGCAGTCTTGCGGTAGGAGCTGTGCTGGGAGGCAGGGGCGACGGGCTCTTACCCAGGCATTGGCTAAGAACCAGCCCCTTCTTGGGGGGGCATGAGCCATTTCAGAAGGGCACGTTCCCCTTGGCAAGCAGGCTTGGAGACACACTGCCTTATTTGTCTGTTCTCCAGTCTGGGAGAGGGCCAAGGCAAGCGACGGAGAGATGTGGGAGCGTGAGCTCGTGGGGATCGCCAAGCGCTGTATCCAACAGCAGGATGTTGAGAGCGCCAGGTAGAGCCCTTCCCTGCCTGGATGCTGTGGGGTCTAGGGCCGGGGAGCAGCAGCTCCTGTGAGCTGGGGCTGCCTCGTCACCAGCAAGCTGCTCCGGGAAGACCTGGGCTGCGAGGGCAGCCAGCCGCGGGGTGTGCGGGGTGCCGGCTGCCCGCTCCCGGGGCGAGGGGCTGTGGGCTGGCATGCAGGGAGGGAGCAGAGAGGCGGGCGAAGCTGTTGGTAACTCACCATGTCCATCCAACTCTCACGTGGTCTTCTGCCTGCAGAAGATCCTCCAGTCTGGGACGTGGGGAGGCTGCGGGTGCCCCGACACCCAGGGAGCCCGGGCTGGCGATGCTCCCACTGCCCCTGTGCCTGCTGCTCTGCCCGCGCTGTACTAGCACTGGGACAGGACTGCCCAAGCACTCCTTAAAACCCACAACAGAAGTTGTGAAACAGGAATTATGATTTGTACTGTAATATAACACCGGTCTATCAGCAACACCATCACCTACAATAATCTCCTGAGCATCTGCCACTGGAGGGTGACTCACCTGCGGAGCTGCTGTCACAAAATAGCTTATCAGGAGTGAACTGACTGACAAAGCAGGATTTTTCCAGCTGCTGTCCTGACGATAAGAGGAACCACAGCCATCCCACTCTTTGGCTCTTCCGTGTCGCACCGGCTTGTTTTTAAACAGAGGTTTTAGTAGGTGGAGGCGGAAAGGGGAAGAGTTTATGCATGAGGTTACCGGGCCATTGTATGTTCCTGTCTCAGGTCACTCAGTCTGCGTGTCCCTGTGTGGTCCCAGGTCATGGCTGGCAGGCACTCCTGGCAGCACCGGACTGAAGTGAAGTGGAAAGCGAGTGGGTGCCCGTGGCAGGCTACCCCTGGGGCTGCTGTGCGGGCTGTGGGGCACGGGCTGGTGTCCGGCTGTGCGGAGTAGCTGAAGTGCTGGGCAGGCTGCGGGGAGTCGTTGCTCCCCAGTGTGAGCAGCGTGCCTACCCCCTGTCCAGCGACTGTAACAGCGGGCGCCCCAGCAAGCTGGGCAGGGCAGAGGTTGAGTCCTTCCAGACTCCTTTACCTGCCCTTGGGGACAAACCTCCTGCTTTCTCCCCGGTTTTTGTCCCTGCTGTGGTACAGCAGCACTGCGGCAGCGCTGACTGCTGGTTCCTACACCGCTGGGATGCTCCTCGGCTGTTCAAGGAGATTTACAGAGGCCTGCTACCCGTGTGGATGTGCAGGGCTCAGTACCGGGGCTGGGTCTGCAAGCTGGGGACTGCGGTGTGAGCTCAGGGGTGGCCATGCCCTTCTCTCACAACCCCCCATCTCTTTGCAGAGCAGCGGCCCTGGGTTGGATGAGCTCATTGCTGTTGTACGAGATGGGGCTGGCAGGGCTGCATGGGGGGCCCCCAAGCCCTGGTTGGGGAAAGTGCTGTGCCTGTAGGCAGGCGCTGAGGCTGCTCGTGGAGCTGTGCAGGTCTCTGGTGAGAAGCTGGGCTACATGTCCAGGAATAATTGCTCTGGGATGAAGAGTGGCTTGCTTCAGCCTGCTGCTGGCAGCACGGCCGGGCAGGATGGGCATTTAGGTGGAAGCGTGCAGGAGTCACTTGCTGTAGCTGGGCAAAGTCTGGTGCGGGGAGCCGGCTGGGGTCAAGGGAGTCTGCAGGCTGCGGTCGGCCCCGCTGGCAGCTGGCTGGAAAGCCTGGCCTTGTGCAGACTCATACTGGAAGTGGTGGGCGTGCAGGATTTGCCAAGCAGCTATTTGTAACCAGCTTTCCCAACGGTCGGGAGAGCTGCTGCTGCCAGGTGTGAGCACTGTGCCAGCGGGGAGGCTGCGGAGCTTCCCGGACCTGCAGCTCCTGTGCCAGCTCACCTCTGCCGCAGCAGGGACCCTGCCTGCCCTGGGGACAGCGGGCAGCATGGCCCCGTAGCCTGGCCAGGGATCCTGCATCTGCATGTGGCTCTGCAGGTAAGCGACACCCTCCCCACACCATGTCCAGAGACTGTGGGATGGAGGGTGGGCAGTGGCAGCCGGCAGGTCCAGCCACGCACTCTGCACAGGAGGAGGGTGCCCAGTGCTACTGCGGGAGCTTTCAGCTTGCAGACTGGCTTGAGGGGGTGGGCACACAGAGCGGGGACCCGAGCAGAGAGCTTGGGTCCCGGGCATGCCATGATGGGTCCTGGCTGGGGCAGCACAGGCATGCGGCTGTGTGGGCACCTGATGCAGCATGAGAGGTAGCATGGTGGAGTGAGTTCTCCTGTCCGGTCTGGGTACTCCTGTCCCTTCTCAGGGAACAGAGGGTGACTTAAAAGCAAAAGCAGCTGAAGAGATGGGTGCTGCTGGGCCAGCAGGGATCCGGCAGAGGCTCAGGAGCAAGCTCAGTCCCATGCATCCAGCACCACCTGTACAGCTGCAGCCCTGTGCCTGCCACGGAGACCTCCTTCAGGTGTGGGCAGCCTTCTCGGAGCATCCCAGTGCCAGCCCCACACATCCCATGGCCTGCCCCCCCGCCAGGGAGGGGAGAGCAGTCCAGGAGCATCTGCAGGGTGGGAGGTGGCACAGGATGAAGCAGCTTTTCCTCCTTTGAGGTTAAGCGAAGGCTTTGAGGAAGCAGTTGAGGTTTGCAGCTGTTATGTCATAGCTCCATGCGCCTTCAGGGCTTTGCTTCCTGGAGTGCGGCTGCGTTTCCAGCCTGTCACCCTTCCCTGGCCTCTTGCGTGCAGAGCCCTGGTGTGACGCAGCCTTCTGGGCACCCCGGCTCTGTCTGAGGTCAGGCAGAGGCCAGGCAGGGCTGGCCCGGGGCTCTGCGCAGCCTCCCTGGGCATGCAGCCTGTCCTTTTCCTCTCTGCTGCCCGGCGAGGAGCAGTCCCAGCCTCTCTGCCCGAGCTGGCTGCTGCCGGGGCCTCGGGGTCTGCAATGCACATCACCCCCTCTGCATCCCGCCCTTCCCCGGCCAGCGTCCCCACGTGTCCCAGGCATCATCCTGGGTCTGGGTGCAGAGATGCTCGCACCCAGCAGAGGGGAGGGCTCCTCGGGGGCTCAGCTCCTGCCCTGGCTGCTTGTGTCGGGGCACGGCACAGTCAGAGGCTCTTTCTGGCAAAGGCGCACAGAGGAGGTGTCTGGGGGGGAGGGATTTTGCCCCTGGCTGTCCAGTTTCCAAGCTTTTGATGGTTATCCCCATTTGCTACCTTCTACCTGCAGGCACAGGAGATGGTTTCCCCCTCTTTCTGCAAGCAGGCGGTGATTTCCACCTAACCCTGTGGCCCAGGGCTTTGAGATGACTGAATACGGCCGTAAGTGCATCGCACCAGGAGGTGTCTGTGATTGCGGGCAGTGGGTGGGGGAAGCCCTGTCGCCCAGGAGTCCCGCCGTCCCCTTGGGTGCCCTTGCCCTGCACAGGGCTATAGGCTCCGTGGGCATCCCCAGACCGGGCTCTGTGTGGGACCTTGCCCCTCTCCTGGCTGCTGCTCTTTGCTTGGTCCTCCTTGCAGGAGGACACAGCCACTTGGGCACCTTGCTGGGGCTGGACATGCCTGTGACCAGGCAGCTCTGCCCCTTGGGCTCCCAGCGCTACCAGTTCTGCCTCTGCCAGGGTGCCCCTGCCTGCGGCCAGAGGGCAGAGCTGCCCGCATGGGCAGGCATCGCGCAGCCCGTGCGAGTGGCGAGGCTGGGCTGGGAGCAGCCGTCCCGGGCTGGGGCGGGAGCGGTGCTGGCTGCTGGAGCACCTCTGCTTTCTCCCCCGGGAACCAGCAGAACCAGCGGGCGAGGAGCGGTGCCCGGCCTCTCCGTGGCATGGGCGGTGAGGCGGCTGTGTCACTGCGACAGGAGGGGACGTGCCAGGCTCCAGTGCACACCGGGCTCTGCTGCAGCAGCTCCCAGCCTGGGCCAGCCGCGAGCAGCTCCTGCGGCACGGCGCTGGGTGCCAGGAGATGGACCCCCAGGCAGGTGAGTAGGTGGCATTTTTTGTCCCCTTATGGAGCAGAGGTGGGGACGTCTTATGGCATGGGCAGTGGCTTGGTAACCTTCCATTCCTCTGCTGTCTGTGGAGCTGGGGCTCAGCGCTCGGCTGCTGGGGTGGCTCTGCCTCGAGCCGTGCTGCTCAGCAGCATCTCGCTGGGATGCGAGCACGTCTGCTCCCGAGCATGTCGGGGCAGGGCGCGCCTCCCACACGCGGCACGGAGCCGGGGCTGGGCACGGAGCCGTCATCCTTCCACGAGCGGTAGGCGTGGGGAAAGGGCAGTTTCGGCAGCCGGCTGATTCAGGGAGGCTGTTGCACCATGCTGCTCCTGTCCCGCAGCTCCTGCCGCGTGAGTCACGCCTGCAGCAGACTCCCTGACCTCGCCCACGCTGGCCTGGGCTGGGGCCTGGGGTCCGGGGGCTCCTAGCTCACCGCTGGCCCAGCAGAAGCGGGGTTCACTGGCTGCCCTCTTCTCCTGGCCTGCTGAGCCCCGCAGAAGGGATGGGCTGGCTGCTCCTGCTCGTCTGCTGCGCAGCTTGGGAGCTGGTGGCCTGACGCTCTGCGGCTCCCCGGGTGTTTGCCGGTTCCCGTCAGGCAGAGCAAGCGCTGCGGGTTGCAGGACGACCTGGGAAGTTGCTCACTATGTAAACAGCGTGACCACAGGGGAAATGTTCTCAGTCCACGGGCATCTGTCTAAATTTAGCTGCTGTTGGGTCATCCTCTTCCGCTGCGTCCTCGCTCCCGATGCTGCAAGGCATAGCACCCTGCGTCTGTGTCAGGTGCTTGCCCCGAGCCCTCTGGGTGGGCAGGGGAGGGCTGTGGGGCTGACCGTGCCCTGCGGCAGTGGCCAAACCCTGCTGCCCCTCTTGGGCACAGCACCCCCCAGAGAAGTGCCCATCACCACCCCTGCCTGCCTGTTGCTAATGGACCACATGGGAACAGACTGGGCAGCTTACTGGTCAGGGAGGGCCCGGAGGCGTGTGGGGATGCCGGGGCGCAGGTGGGAGGCTGTACTGCCTGTGAGATGGGCTCCCGCTGGAGCCCGCTGTGACAGCGGAGCAGGGTCCGGGATAGCGTTTGCACGGGGGCTTGGGAGAGCAGGAGCTGGTAGCAGCTGGGGAGGTGTGATTAGCAGCCCTCTACTGTGCACTGCACAAGATTTGCACCGTGCAGCAGGCAGCCTGTTGTCAGCAAAGTCTGCTCATCGGCTGTGCTGAGGCTGAGCATGTTGGTGTCCCCTTGGCAATGCCCAAGTGCTGGCCGGTGCTGGGCTTTGCCAGACCCCACGGTGCCCACGTGAGGGTTGGAGGGGATGCGGATCTCCCGCCGAGGTCCTGCATGGCCCGGTCAGAGCCCGGTGCTGGCAGCAGGAGCCTGCTCGCCCTGGCAAAGGCATCCTCTAGAGGGAACTGCCTGTCCAGAAATGGGTCTGTGTGGCGTGCAGGGATGGCTGCGGGGACACACCGGGCCATGGCATCGGGCGGCTGCGGGGGCATGGGGACAGCCAGCACCAGTGCCACAGCTGCGCCATCTTGCTGCTCCTCTGGCTCTTCTCTGCCCAGCTGGGTGCTGCCGGGGCACGGCTGCAAGAGGCAGCAGAGCTGCAAGATGCGCCGGCTGGGGGAAGTGACAGCCAGCGAGGGTCTCCTCAGCCCCAGCCCTGCTCTGCCGCCTCCCTGCCCTGCCTGCACTTTTGCTGCCAAACGTACAGCTAAATTGCATGGGTAAACTGCTGATCACCAACAGCTCCCTGCGCAGCCGGCAAAGGTGCTCTACCCCAGTAGAGCGTACATGGGACCAGGAGTGGGGACACAGGCATCGTCAGGGTGGCCAACTCCTTGCCCCCAGCACAATGTGCTGGGCCCCGGGCACAGCCAAAAGCTCCCTGGGGTCTGGGTGATCTCCCGGCGGGGTCAGGAGCAGGAATAGCAGGGGATTCTGCTTACGGGGGATGAGGGCTCCTGTTTACAGCTGTTCCCTTCCTGCTTAGGCTGAGGGCAGCAGGTCGCCCACACTCTGCTCTGGGCTCCCTTCTCAGGTAACCGTCCTGCCTGCCAGCTCACCTGGGGACAGCAGAGGCAGTGGCTGTGTGACCAGGATCACAAGTCTCTGGCACGGGGCTTTGAGGGTAGCAAAAACCTCCGCATCACAACACTCGACAGCCTTGCGGAGCGCAGTCCCTCCACGCCACAGGGACAGAGGGGGGTGGAGGGACGTATCCCAGCCCCACAGCAGCCCTGTGCCCCCAGGGGATGAGCAGAACCCCCAGCCTCCCAGAGACATTTGTCTGCAGAGCCCCTTCTCCCTCTCCTTTACAGGGCAGGAGCCGATCAGCACGCTCGGGGTTGTCTTGGCTGTTGGGCTGGCCTTGCTGATCCTTGTGCTTTTTGGTTACACCTTCGTCCGATGGTACCAGAGGGGCCAGTGCTGGCGCCGTGAGTACGGGCAGAGCGGCGGGACCGGCAGCAGCAGGGCCGGGGGGGCTCAGATGAAAATGGCCTGGGATGTGGGGAGCATGCCTGGCACTTGCTGGTCCCTGGGGGCTGGGGACACCTGGGGGCAGGGTGGCTCTGGGGCAAGCTGGAGGCACGCAGAGGCTGAGGAGTGGGATGCACGGTGATGTCCCAGTGCGGCTGGCCGTCCTGCCCATCCGCACACTGCTGCACAGACTCGTGGCACAGCAAAGGCGACTGCTTGGCACCACGCAGCTCTGACACCTCTCCTTCCTGCCTACCCAGGGCCCGACTTCGTCTTCGACCTCTACCACACCTGGTGAGTGAGACCGTGTGGGGACCTGGGGCGGGCTGGGTGCTCCCTTCGTGCGGTGCTGGGCTGTCACAGACCCTTGCCAGTCCCAAAGCCGCTGAGCTCCGCTCTTTGAAGGCACTGTCTCCTGGGACAGATGTCGTGGGGTCCCCTGGCTGTCTGGGGACAGCCCCCACCCCACGGGCTGTCAGGGGCTGGGGGGGGACAGGCAGCTTGCCGACAGCTCTGCCTTCCCCGCAGCAGGCTGGGGTCGGTGGTGGTGGAGCTGGTGCCGCCGTTCAGCATCAGCGGCTCGCTGAGCGAGGCGGGCAGCGGCTACGTGCCCTTCCACAGCCGGGGGTCGTGAGGCGGGAGCCAGGCTGGCGTGCAGGTAGGACATCGGCTGCTCCTCCCTGCCCGGCCGTGGGTGAGTGGGTCCCCGGCAGTGTATGTCCCCCAGCACAGCCCACCGCAGCAGCGCCGGGCGGCTGCCTCGCAGGGCCTGGCAGCAGCCAGCGCCTGGGGCTGCTGCAGCAGTGGGTGCCCGTGCAGCGAGCCCCGGCAAGGGTGCTGCGCCCCAGAGCCTCTGTGCTTGCTCATAGCCCCTGGTCATCACAGCTTTCCCTGGGATACTCCCAAAGCTTTTTCTGCAAAAGTCCTCCCCATGCCTGTGGGGCATCAGGGGCTTTCCCTGGGCTCAGGTTTTATTCCCCACCCCCACGCAGACTTTGGTTTGCATTTCCTTCCCTGTGCCCTGCTGTCCTCAGCTTGGGACTGGGCATGTGGCTCGGGGCTGGGGCTGGAGCCCTCGTGCTCCCTGCGCCGCTTCCCCATGCAGCCTCATGCCCACCTTCCAGCAGCGACAGAAAGAGCAACCAAAACCAGCCATGGGGGAATTCCTCTGGTCTTGCTTCTTTAGAAAACAGCCCCTGAATGTGCTGGATTTCTGCTGAAATTTGAAAGGTGCAGTTTCTGGTTTTTAAAAGAGCTTCTCCATCTGCTCCCTACAGCTGCGTTTCTCTTGCTGGCCCTCCCTGGCTGTGGGCAGCACTGAAGGTGCCCGGAGCTGGCTGCCTCAGCAGGCATCCTGGAGAGAAAAGCCGCCTTCCCCGTGCATCCCCATGGCTCAGAGATGTGGCAGCCCTGGGGACTGGCTGGCTGTGTGCCCAGGAGACCTTGGGCCAGACCGTTGCTGGACAGAGTGGTGGGAGTGCAGGGAACTGGCTAAAAAGGACAGCAAGGAGCCCCAGAACTGGATAGCCGGGTTTGTGCGTTAGGGGAAAATGCCATAACGAAATGAGACTGCTTCAGCCTTCCCTCCTCTGTCACATACTTGGACCAGTGTGGAAGCTCATCCTCCGCACTGGCAGTGCAAGCAAACACCTCAGAAAGCCCCTGTGGGCTTTCTCGTGGCTTTCTCGTGCCAGCCACCTTAACCTCAGCAGAGCAACCAGCCGTGGAAGTGCCTGGAGCACAAGAGCAGCCCTGGCAAAGTTGCTACAGCCCTTGGAGGGGGGCCTCTGCCTGGCAGGTGGGGGCCAGCAAGGCACCGGGGCTTGGGACTGTTTCTTTGCAAACAGTTTTCTTGGAAGGAAAAGGAAGAGAAACTCGGGAGACCGCAGAGCTGCGTGTAGGGAAACTGCTGCGGATGGAGCGAAGAGCCCCAGTCTGCACCCCAGCTTGCAAGGGAGCTGGTGGCCGGTCACCAGCCCCCCCCCTTCTCCTTCCCCACGCCCACCGTGCTGCCCCTGGCAGGGTTTGTGCCATGCTGGGGGCTCTGCAGCCCCGCTGGTGGAGACGTGGTGGAGGCATTTGCGTGGGCCAGTGGTGGGGGAGGAAAGGTGTTTGCGCGGGCGCAGCCCCTCGCTGGGGCAGCTGAGGTGAGGAGCTCCCCACTGCGAGGAGGGGCGGGATGAGGAGAGCCACTTGCAGAAGTTGCAGCCAAACCTCCTCTGTGTGTTAGTCTGTGACTGAATTCAAGAAAATGTGAGCATCTGGGATTTCCAGAGAGTCGGGTGGACCGTCCACACTCTGGGCTATTGAAGCTGAAGCACGTGGTCTGTGGCTTTCTGGCACACTCATCTGGGTTTTGTGGAAAGCAGAGCCCCGGCGGGGGGGAACGCCGCCTCTCTCGGCCCCGGCTGCTGCCCCTGGATGCTGCCGGCTGGAGCCTTCCACAGCGAGCGGGAACCGGCAGCGCCTGGCACTGCACAGGGACTGGCTGCAGAGCTTGACGTCAGGGCCATTTGAAAGGGAAAGAAAAAAAAGTCACGCTGAATTTTGATGACTCTGTTTTTCAGAGGAAGTTGAAAAAAAGAAAGCAAAAAAAACCCCAACCCCCAAAATACCGAGAGGCAGAAGAAACGGTGGAAATGGAAGGGCAGGAGGATGCACGTGGCTGGCATCAGTGGTGCTGCTGCAGCTCGCCATGGCCAGCAGCCAGGCCCTCTGCGTGACGCAGGGAGCACATCTTTAGTGTGAGCAGCGCGACGTCAGACGCAACAGAAGGAAATGTGGCAATGCATCAACAACCCTTCTCCTGGCTGCAGTGATTCATGTTTTCATCTGAAAAAAACGAGCTGGGTTTCCACCAACAGTTTTAATGGGACTATCCCACTGTGAAGGTTCTTGGAAACTGAAGTGACTTTTGGAAAAACTCTCCAGTGACCTGGCAGTAGTCAAAAGTAGCCCACGGTAAGTGGTTCCCGTCTTGTACTTGTTTCCACTCTGACAGAAACTCTTCCCCCATGCCCCAGTTTCAGCTTGCTCCACTCTGGAGGTGCTCCTGTCCTTCCCTGGCGCGCGGTCCCCGAGCTGCTGCCCTGCGGGATGCGCTGCACGCCCAGTGCGCATCGCTGAAGTCACCGCAAGCTGCCCAGGCCCTTTTCCTGCTCCTGCTCCAGTGCGTGCTCCCACAGCACAACACCAGCCTGGGATAACTGCCCTGCTCCTCAGATGAGAGTGAAGCTCTTAGTGGGCTGGCCTTGTTCTCCTTTTTTTCCCCAGTAGTGATGTAGAAACACTCTTCCCCATGTGAGGCAACAGCGTGTTGCTCTTTGCTGCAGGGGAAAGTCCATATCTGAAAACGGAAAGCACAGCTTGACCTTAGAAGAGGATATACAGATGGACGGACCAAATAAATACCACCACATCCTTCTGTATTTACATATTAAATAGAATAAATAATGTCTGTATGCAATAGTGGCAGAACATGGACCACCGTGTGAGCAGGTTGCCTTGGCTCATGCTGGGCTCGTAGGGCAGCTGCTGCGTGCACCCTGCACCCGTCGGAGGTAGCCGGTGCCCGGGGTCTCTGCCCCAGGGGCTGAAGGGGCTCTGTGGGGTCAGGGAAGTCCTGCGCTCCCTCCAAGTGAGGCTGGCCAGGGTGGGAGCTCCACACTCTCAGCAGCAGAAGGGCTGACGTCGGGCTGCTCTTAGCTTTCAGTGTCTGTTGTGAAAGGTGTAGAGGGTGTCAGCAGCTCAGATGTCAGCTGGAGAAGCCTGGCTCTCGCATACAAAAGGGGAAAACTGAGGAGGGAAGCGCAAGGCTGGAACCAGCCCTGAGGTTGCCCCTGAGCCCAGGGGCTGCGTGGCCCACGCTGGGCTGGGCAGAGAAGGCAGGATCGCCCTTTGGAAATGTCCTGGTGTGCATCCTTGGGCTTGGTGGTCAGAGGAGTGGGGGCTGAGCCCCCTCCAGCACAGCCCGTCCCTGTATCTCATTAGCTTTACGGCAGAGACTGGCTGGAAGGAAGGTGCGGGGCACGCTGGGGGCTGGCCACAGCGGTACTGGGGCCAAAGCAGCCCCAGAAGTAGCTAAGCCAGTGCTTCTCGGGTGAGTCTCGGCTGGGGCACTGCTCGGTTCCATGTATTGACTTCCGGGGGCTGGCGGTAGCTTATCGGAGTAGCTGCTCCCCACGGGCAGTGGCTAGAAGAGGTAGGTAGGTCAGTGTGCAGGGCTGGCGGGCACCTGCGCCCCGGCCCCGGGACGGCTCACAGGCGGCTGTCCTTGCTGTCCCCGCTGAGCAGGCTCAGGGGGTTGATTTGCAGCGGGAGCCATTCGTTGTTGCTGAGGCTGGAGATGAGGGGCAGCGTCCCCGGGAGGTCAGTGTTGAAGATGAAGGGAGCGTGCAGGAGATCAGGGCTGCATTTGGAGACCAAGGGAGCACCCGGCACCCTGTAGCTCAGCATCGTGGGGGCTCGGGGCTCCAGATGGCTGGAAAAGCCCCAGACAGCGGGCTCCCGAAGGGCCCCCCATGGAGCAAGGTCCTGTGCTTGGCTGTGGGGATGCTTGGGAGAGGACTGCTTCAAATACCCTTTGGCCACAGTCAGCTCGGAGCACTCTACATCCAGCACAATGTCAGAGCTGCCTGGGCCCTGCAGGGATCCGTCACAGCCCGAGAAGGCCACCCCCTTGGCTGGGTCCTGCCGCGGGTCCACTGTGCCCTTGGACTGCTGCAGGTACCCGCGGAACTCCACGTCTCGCTGGTTGTCCTGGCTGGCGGCGGGGCAGAGGCTGAGCTCCCCTCCGCAGGGCTGCCTGGCCTCTGCGGGGCTGGCGTTCCCGCTGCCGGAGGAGCACGGCGAGCGGGGGCAGGTGCTCCCCAAGCCCACGCCACTGTCGTCGCCAGTGGGCAGCTGCCTCTTGTAGCCCTGGGGCTCGGGGCCTGAGGAGCAGCTCAGTGCAGAGGAGGAGGAGGAGGGGGTGTGTAGGCAAATGCCACTGTCGGTGCTGGTGCCGCTGCTGTCTCTGCTGCTCCTGGCCCCTGGCCCCAGCAGGCATACTCGGTCCTCAGGCTGTGCTGGGAGCCTACAGCCCTTCTCTGGGGGCAGCTGGGCTGCGCTGGTGCTGCTGTCAAGGCCACTGTCCTGCTGGGGCTCCTTCCTGCACAGGAACAGCTGCTGCACAGGGTCTGCGTCGGGGCTGCCCGAAGACCAGGACTCCTGCTCCACCCACAGCGAGCTCTGCTTGATGAACGACTTCTGGGAAGGAGAGAAAAGAGGGGAGTGAGCTGTGCTTCATCCCTGCTCGTCACCTGCCTCCCACAACGGCATGCAGGCCTGCACCCCCGTGCCGGCGGCAAAGGGTGCCGTGTGCCTGGCTGCCTTACCAGGACAGATGGCGGCCTCACGGGTTTCTTTATGTAGACGCACACCATCAGAGCTCCCAGGAGGCCCAAGAGCAACACAGAGGTGAAGGAGGAGCTGACAATGCTCGGGACGAGCTCTGTACTCCCTGCAAGAGAGGACGCGTCTGGGTGAGGGGGAAAGGCAGAGTCCTGGACGTGCGTAGAACGAAGGCCATGCGGCGGGGGCACGGAGCAACCTCCCTGCTGTGGACCCCTGCACCTCCAGAGCCAGGAGGCTGAGGAGGAGCTGCACCCCACAAGGCCCCCCCTTCCCTGGCTCCCCGCCACTCACTGTCTCTCCCGCCGATGGTGACGCACTCCTCGGCAGTGCGCAAGGCACGGATCTGCCGGCTGGCCACGTTGGGCTCCACGCTGACGCAGTATTCTGTGTCCCAGAAGAGACTGCTGATGTTGAACGCTGGGGTGGTCTCCACCACTTCATACTGAAACGACCAGAGCACAGGCTGGTACCTGGCAGCCCCTAGCCCCGTGCTTTCCTCCCTCCTCCTCTTCTGTCCCCTTGGGAAAGTCCCCAGGGTGCTTAGCAGTACAGCTGACAGCAGCTAGACCCAATATCCCAACAAGAGTTGGGGGACCTACTGCCATAAAATATGCAGAGACATCTCTCTGCAATGCTGTGGCTGTGAGAAAGCTCAATATGAAATTTCAGAGAAGACTGTACTTTAAAGACGTATTTTGCAACTTCAGCAGCGCTGTGTGTGACAGATGGGAACAGCATGGGACCAGCAACTCATCTCACCGTCCGATTGTCCTGCACCCTCCTGACGTAGACACGGTATCGCCTTGCGTACTTCTGTATGTCGTCGTATTTCACGGTGAGGTTCCCCGCCCTGAGGAGCAGCTGCAGCTGCACGTGGATGGTGTTGCCCATCACCAAGAGGCTCTGGCCCGACAGGCGCAGGCTGGCTGGAAACAAGGCCGTTGGAAGAGCGCGTTAGGGTTTTCTCCTGTTTGCCGCAAGAGGAGCCTGTGCAGCAGTGGACTGAGCTGTGCCTGTCCCTCACAGCCCGTGCTGCCCATCCTAGGCTTGTCCCATCCTGCAGCCCGGCTGCCCTCGAGGAGGGTATGCAGAGAGCCATTCCCGCTCTCCTCTGTCCCAAAGTTCTTCCCCAGCAGCTTGGCACCCTGACCTCTGCTGTCCTGCAAGCCCTCTGCCCCCGGCCGCGGGGTGGAGGCGGACACTCGACCTACCTTCTTGTGGGGAGAAAGAGTTGGTCCTTTCCCACGGGGACTTGTGGTTTCCGGACACGGCCCTGACCCGTGCGTAGTAGCGCAGGGCAGGATCCAGGGTGTAGTACGTGAGGTCGCAGGAGTGCCCCGAGATGTTCACGCAGTTTGGGATGGCCATCCAGGAGAAATTCCTGCCGTAGCTGCGGGGAGAAGCGCCTGGGGTGAGAGCGGTGCTGACGGGCCAGGGACTCTCTTGTCGCCGCCATCAGTGATCCTGGGCAGGGACCAAAGGCCCTTGTGCCCCCACCGCTGTACTCACGCTCTGTGCTCCACTTCGTAGCGGACATCGCGGGGGGAGTGGTGTCCCGGCTCCCACCGCAGCAGGTGATGGGCCATCTCCGCAGCAAAGCGCACGTGTTTGGGGCGGGCCAGGCTCTCACCTGTGGGACCGAAGGCGAGGGTTAGGTGAGGCCGTGTGCTGTGCCGTCCCATCCCTCTGGTGCCCACAGGACCTGGGCAGAGTTCTGCGTGGTCGCTGCCTTGATGGCTTGCCTGGATCTTGACTCTGCCTGTTCAGCAGCGACCATCCACCCACCCAAAAATCGCAAGGCTTTGCCCAGACCTGCCCCACTTCCAAGTTTCGGCATTTGCTAGTTCCCCTCTTTCCCTTCCTCTTTCTTCTGGGGGGAACCCGGTGCAGCCCAACCGAGAGGATCGCGGCACTTTCTGGCCCAAGAGAGAAGCCAGCTGTGTTTGCATCCCTGGCCGTCCCTGCCATTTGCTAGCAGCTCTGTTTGGATTCAGCTTTCCTGTTTTGCTTATCTGCTCTCTAGAAGAAACAGACTTTTTCACACCTCCTGCCTGAATTTCGGTATTGTCACCTGGCAGCAAAGCATTGCTAGATAACATCTGTCACCCTTTCTGTGCTGGCTTCCTCAGCAGCCGCCATCTGCCAGCAAACACTGAGCCAGGCCGTGCTGCTGCCCGGGGAGGACGACTGTCAGCAGAGCACCGCGCTAGTGACGGGGGCTTTTCACCCCAGTAGAAGGCACCATGGTCCATGCTGGTGGACATAAGCCAGGCTTGATGCCTGGGGACTAACGCAGCCTTCAGGCTCCCAGACAGCGAAGAAAGGCGAGTGGCGAGCAGGGAGCCCTGTCCCTGTCCTGCCCCAAGCAGGCGGGAGCCTGTGGGCATCGCCAGCCTGAGCCCTGACCAGCCAGCAAAGGTGTTCGAGCTGCAGATCCAAACCGCGACAGCTCCGCTCACTGCTTGCCCTCCACGCCTTCCCCATCCCGGTCCCCAGCCCGGTGCCGGGCTTTCAGGCGCAGAGCAGAGCAGAGCAGCCTGCCAGGAGCCGTGGGGCTCAGCCACAGTGAGCGGGGCAGCTGAAGCCAGCATGGTGGGCGCAAGAGAGACTCACCGTCTGTCCGCCGGGCGAGGAGCAGTGCCACGCACAGGGCCAGGGCCAGGGCGGAGGGGGCCATGCCGGCTCAGCATCCTCTGCGGGCGGCAGGCTGGGCGAGCCGGGTGCCGAGCTCTGCTCTGGCGGGCTGCTGAACGCTTGTTTTTCCCCTGGGGCTGGCTCAGTGACGTCTCGGAGGCGTTAGCGCAGTGGGAGGAAAGTAGCTGTGTCGCGACTTCCACTTTTCTTTACTGTCCACCCACTCACCCACAGCTAATCTCTCAGCCCAGGCTGGGCATTTCCTACAAGCAGCCTGAAAGGAAGAGCTCTGGGGGCTTTTCTGAACAAAATGGTACATCGCTGAGAAAGGGGAAATAGGAGTAATTCACGTGTCTGCCTTTGCTGCTTCATTATTAAATGAGATGTTAAAAGCATGGCACGGGGCAAGTGTTAGCAGCCAGGATGCCCTGTCACGGGGATTTTGGTGACCACAGCACATGCCCAGCCGTGTTCCCTTGGGCTAACGCACTGTCCTGCCAGCTGCTAAAGCTGGCCAGGTCCTAGCCAGCCCTGGGGAGCCCTGGAGCACTGGCAGGGGAGGTTCTTGCTTTCCCTTCCTTTGGGCTCAGCCTGTCCCGTCCTGCTCCAGTTTGCAGTTCGCCACTCCCCATTTCTGGGGCCAAGTGACAAGCTTTGGGCTATTTTGTGTCCTGCAACCACCTACTCACGTGGGTGGCATGGCAGGCTCTGCAGTCGGGTGCGGCAGAGGGGCTGCAAGCTGTCCCCGGGGCTCTAGCAGCTGTCAGCCAGACCTGGGGCCCCAGCACAGCCACCACGCATGTGGCTGTGGGGCTCCAGCCCCATGGCGATGTCCTACCTGTCTGGTGACGCTGGCCTCAGGCGCTAGGATCTGAATTACCACCGAGCGGACTGGGAGTCCTCTGCTTTGCCTTCTGGCAGGCTGAATTACAACAGAACTTGCTTGAGGGCTTTCCTGGGGGCGTTTGCAAGCCCAGGGCCCCTCATGCGATGGAGAGCGATGAGTCTTGAGAAAAGGGATTTCCCACTGGGGAATTTGTGGAAAGGACACAGATAAAAAGAGCGAGAGAAACTGATAGTACTCTAGGCAGCCTCAGAAAGCTTCAGAGCAGTCCCTGGCTCGGCAGGCACAGAGGTACAGGACCTCAGGGCCCTTTGCCACAGCAGAACGGCTCCTCAAAGAGCCATCTTAAATGCTCAGAGTGGGAGAGTTCTGCTTTTTCCCACCACTCTGAACAGAGTTTGTGCACTGACTCATCCGTCCTCAGAAAGCCCACGGGCTTCCATGAACCCGCAGCATTGCCGGAGCACCAGCAGATCGGCCAGCTGCAGAGGGGGTCCAGCGGTGCAGCCGAGCCGTCCCCCGGTGCCACGCAGCGGCAGGACCTCGGGCACGGCACGGTGGCGTGCCTGACTCACGGCACCCGGCGCACNCAGACGGAATACGGGCACGGGGCGGGGGTGCTGGGTGCCCGGCAGCGGGGAGAGGCTCTCTCTCTGCGACGGCCGCTCCTCTGCCGATGGCCAGATGTACCAACGGCCAGGGGAGGACGGCTCCAGCAGCAGATCCCCTCCCTGGCTTCGCCTCAGCTTGGCTTCATTCTCCCCTCTTTGGGACACTGGCTGCTGTCCCGTCACTCTGCTATCCACTTGTGAGTCAGATCTGACATCCACCGAATTTAGGAGTCCTGAGATGAAGCACAGCACATCCCACACAAAGCCACAGTCTGTGTTTCATGTAAAGGAACAAAAATCAAAAGCAATAGGACCAAAAATAAGGAAGGAGGCAGCCTTGGGGAAAAGACACCACGGGGCTGGTCGTGTGGGTGAGGCGGTTCAGAGGCTTGGGAGAAATGATTGGCAATTTAGGGGAAAATTAAACAGGCTGAGGAGAAATGACAGTTCTGTTGAACGCTCAGATTGTGAGCGGTGCAGACACCCCGCGGTGCTCGTGCTGGCACCCGAGCTGCTGTGCGGGTGCGGGCACTGCCAGGTACCACGGGAGGAGCTGGTGCAGGGACAGCCCGGCAGTGTGCCCACACGGTGCCCGCTCTGCCGCTTGCAGTGCAGATGCTGCCCAAGATCCCTGAACTGTCAGTGCTCTCCCCTCATCCTCCATGAAACGCCGGCTGGCATCCTCGAGGCTGCAGGCTTCGTGTCTGCACGCTGCCTTTGCTGCCGCCAGCTCTGCTGCGAGGGGCCCGCGGAGCGAGTCGCTGTCTGGCAGGGAAAGCGGGGCAGAGCTGTCTTCCCAGCCAGAGGCAGGTGGGCCCAGCAGTCCCTGCCCCTGCCCGGCACGCAGCCCCGTCGTGCAGCCATGCAGCCCCCGAGGGGCACCTGGCGATAACCACGTACGAGCGCTGTCGGGCATTGCTGACCACCCGAAGAACCGCATTAAAAGCAAAGCATCACAGAAACGAGCAGCCCCACGTTCTTGGTGTCGGCAGGAGAGGTTTTGAGTTCATGGGTCAAAGCAGCCCTCAAGACCGTTGCTGATTTTCCTTCTCATCTTCAAAATAACTGACTAATCTTTGAATGGGAATAGCCTTGTTTTTAATAACCTGGAAAGCACCTGAGTCAGAACTGCACAGCAGGTCTTTCCTCAGAGCCTCTGCAGATCCCCCTCCCCAGCCCCGTGCTCAGCTCCTGCCGGGACCCTCCTGCCAGCCACTAGCCCCGGGCACCCGCTCGGTGACGGGGCTGCCCTCGTCTGCGGGGCAGGCTGCAGGGCAAAGCACCTCCTCGGCTCCGTCCTCCCACCTGCCCGCCTGCCGCTCCCTCGCGCGGTGCCCACATCCTCGAGCTGCTGCTCTGTGGCCGGCGCTGAGGTTGCCGCAGCCTCAGCAACACCGACAGCTTCGGCACAGGCAGGGCTGGAGCGAGGCTGCGATTGCCAGTGGCCCCCGAGCCCCGTGGGTGACATGGCCACCGTGAAATATCCCCGTGTGGGCCACTGTGCCTGCCGGGCAGGGTGACAGCACCGCAGAGAAACCTAACGCTGTCCTCCCCAGGGCTCCACGCAGCGCCTGAGAGCCCAGAGAGCACCCNGCAGAGCTGCTGTCTGCCTTTGCCTGCCCTGCGTCCCTCTGCACCTCGGGGAGTTCTGCCCAGGGCGGCAGCAGGGTCGGACAGCCCCGGCAGGGCAGGCTCGGGTAGCGATGCTGCACCATGCAGCGCAGGGCTCGGGCTGCGGCCGTGGGGCTGGTTCTGCCGCAGGACAAAGCGCCTTGCCTGGATGAGCAGAGTTATCCTCTTCCCTTCCTAATTCCCTCATGCCTGGAGGTCGGAGCAGAGAGCGGAGGAGCTGCGGGGCTCTCCCGAGCTGGCGGTGCCAGCTCTGGCTGTGCGTGCTATTAGCACCTTGGCTTGCTAGCTGGGAGGGCGGGAGGGAGCAGCAGGGCTCCTAGGAGCAGTTACCAGCAAGAAAGGGCGAGGATCTCGCCCGGGAGGTGTTGCGCGTGCCTGACATTTAACATCAGGTTGCCGGGGTCAAGCCCCAACACACAGTTCTCTGTAACTTGGTTTCTGTAGGTGGCTTTGCAGAAACACCAGCAAACGATGGTTCCTGGAGCTGCCTTCTGAGAACCCCATTTTAGAAGAGGCGGTGCAGCTCGCGCAGGCACGCCGGCAAGCCCAGCTCAGGGCTGTCTGGGGACGCAGCTCACTGCTTGGCCAGCCCCCACCTCCCTCCCTCCCTGCACCCTAGAGGGGCAGAGCCCTCAGAGTCATGGGGTACCTGCAAAACGCAAGCAAAAAGTTGTTAGTCCTGCGTGTGAAAATTAAGAGGAGTGTGCTGCAGCACAAGGGTTGGCTCAGAAACCACCCTGGAAGGAGGGGACCCCTGGAGCAGGCACCTGGCTGGTGGCCACTGCCGCGGGAAGAGTTTACTCTGTTCGCTGAAGCCCATGTGCTGGACTTGCCAGGACAGCGAGGCCCTGGGCAGGTGCGATGGAGAGAGGCAGGCAGAGGGCTTAACACCCACCTTGCCAGAAGAAAATGGGGGAAAACACAAAGATCAGGATGGTCTCCTCCGAGCTCCCTGATCCCCCTCTCTGGCCATCCAGGTTTGGCCCCAGGCTGTGCGTGGGAGAAGGGCAGGAATTGAGCTCTCTGGGACCGGACAGGATGGGGAGCCCTGGGGCAGGGTGGAGGGGACGGTGGGAGCCATCCCAGGATTTTCAGCCTTGAAATCAAGGGGGCTTTGAAGCAGGCTTCCTCCAGGCTTGGATGGCCCTGCTTGTCTCCTGCCCTGCCAGTGAGCAGGTGCGGGTGGAGAGCCCGTGAATAAGGGACTTACGCTATGAATAACGCCATGAGAAATGTGCAGGTGAGGAGTGCAGGCACAGGCTCTCCACCGGCCTCGATCATCTGCTCCGCAGCTGCTGCTCTGGCAGCCAGGGGCTGGGGTGAGCGGAGCACGTGGCACTGAGGGACACGGGTCCGGGGTCTGGGAATCAGAAAGTACACAATGGACCTGGGCTTTTTTCCTTTTAATCTGGATATTTTCACTTGTTTCTCCCAGATGTGAGTTCTGGGTTAAGCAAAGCATCTCCTAGCTCATGCCCACAGAGGAAGGAGACGACCTCTGCTTTCTCCCTCCACAATGTGAAAGCATCACTCCATTAGCAACGGAGTGAAAAAGCCTCTAGAGAAACTAGAGGGAAACGGCATTTCATTTCCCTTGAACAGGGCTTCTCAGTCACCTGGGGCGCATGAGAGGGTTTTTGCTGGGGCTGGACACGGCTGCACATCCCCTCCTCTCCCATCCTCAGCCGGCGCTTGCAGCCCTGGGCCAGGGCAGGAGAGGTGCAGGTGAGTGCGTGGTGGGCGCGTGGTGGAGAAGAGGGGCCTTGGGGGGCAATAGAGAGATGAGGAACCCCCGTGCCTGGGATGCTGCTCTCCCCTGGGGCCAGACCTCACCTGCTCCCAGACTAGCAGACCTTTGGCCGCAGCCGAGGCTCCTGCTGCCCCTGCCCAGCGTTCCCTGGCCGGGGCGCCCGGCAGCAGAGGCAGGTATTTTGCATGCTGTGCCTGGAGGAGTTGGGAAACAGGCAGCAGTGGAGCCGGGCAGCAGGTCGGACTGGTTTCCCTCCGCACCCGGCGCTGGCACTGACGTACGAGCCCGCTCGCCAAACAGATTCTGCCCCGTCCCTGCGGACCTGACTTTGCTCTGCACTGTGCTGCGCAGCGAAGGATGGCTGTGCCGGAGCTGTGACCCCAGCCCAGCCCTGCAGCGGCCGATGGACGGGAAAACCTCTCCGGTAAGGCAAGGGCAGCTCCTCCAGCTCTGGCCCTGCTAGGAGAGCCGGGGTTGCTCTGTGCCTGGAAGGACCTGCTCTCCTCCAGCTTTGGTGGAGGGCCCGGTTTCTCCGTCCTGCTCTCCAGGGCGTTGCCGTTGCTGCCAGCGGGGAGAAGGACCCATGGCGAGCTGCCTGTGGGGCTGCTGCCTCGGGCACCCCTCGGCACGCGGAGGGAGGAGGACTGCCGCCAGCATCCCCGGTGTCAGCCCCATGCTGGTGGTGGAGGCGTCAGGGCCACTGGCACTGCTGCTTTTCCACGTTGGAGCGGATTTGCGAACCAGGGGGACCGGGTGGTGGGGTGGGCTGGCACTGCTGGTGGGAGCCGGCGCCGCTTGGCACCCATGGGGGCTGCACGCTGGTGGTCCCGGCCCCCGCCGCTGTCCCTCACCCGCTCTCCTGGCAGTTTTCCCCGCGCTCTTTTCGGGCTGGGTTGACGAGAGACTGCTCGGTCTCGGCGGTGGGGCCTTGCTGAGCATCCTGTCATGAGGAAAACTTCCATCCCCGGCTGGGCACCGGGCTCAGCCCGCCCGGGAGAGGCAGCGGGTAATTACTGCGCCGAGCACTGCCGGCTGTGCCAGCGACGTCCGGAACGTGCGAAGCCGGCAGTGACGGGGTGGAGGCAGGGCTGGCTGTAAAAGCCACCCTGTTGCTGCCTCTTGGTGTGCGGGTGCCTCAGGAGGAGCCAGGAGCAGCGGCAGAGTGGGCTCATGCCAGATCCTGGCTGGGTCCCGAGGGAGGGGCAGCCTCCCCAGCACTGGTTTGCAGTGTGATCCCGGCTCCGGGTGGCCCCGAATCCAGGCAGCAGCACCGCATCTTGGTGAGAGCAGCACAGGAACTGGGATGCCCACGTATGGAGACCGTTGCCCAATACTGGGCATCCCCACTGGGCCACCTGGGCTTTGTCGCTTGGATTAAATTAAACTCCATTAGGAGTCCCAGGTGCCACCCGCGGCTCTGCAACTGCAGGAGAGTCGCTTCATCTCCCCGTGCCTCGGTTTACCCATCTGTGGAATGGGGTGAGCAGTGATTACTCACCCCCAGAACATTTTCTGACCTCTGCCTGAAGGGCTGCTCACATGGGCATAGGGCAAGCTGTCCCTGGCCAGATCGGGCTGACTCAGTCGACACGGCTTGGCATCTGCACTTGCAGAACGGCCCTTGTGTGCTTTGGGATTTCACTTCCCCATGCGTTGTCCCTTCACGGCATCTGGGTCTCAGCAGCGTCCTCCCACAGCTCCTGCCCAGTTTGTCCCCGGGACCGGGGGTCTGCGCCCTGCCGGGGGGCACGGCAGAGGCACTGCTCAGCTGCAGCACTCGAGCGGGACGGGCGTCGCGGGAGGGAGCGGGGGCTGTCGCGGGCTCGGGAGCGTTTTGTCCCGGTGAGCGCGGGGACAATGTCGCTATTGTCTGCTTGTTGAATTAATCTGCCAGGAACAACCAGCGCTCCACAGCCAGGTGAAGCAGCCGGTTCCCTGCCCCAGCACCGGGCTGTGAGCAGCTGGGAGCAACGATGAGGGGCGGGCTGCCGAGCTCAGCTGGGAAAGATGATCACCTACTCCGGCAGCTCCCTCCAGCTTATTTAAGCCAGGCTGCCTCTTTCCCCTCTTGATGCTCCAGATTCCGGGTAGCTGCTGGGCCATGGGTCTGCTTGCAACACCCCAGGTGTTGCCTGGCTTCTCCCGCTCTCCCTCCCACTCCGAAACTGCAGGTGACTGGTGGCTGGTTTCCCTGCCTCCCTCCCCATCACGCGTGGATCCCGCACCTTGAACCGGCCCGGACTGCCTTTCCCCCGGGGACTGCTCTCTGCTGGCATGGATGTGGTGGCCTTCTCTCCGCGGCAGGCAGTCCAGCTGGAGGTCGGTGCACATGGCAGCTCACGGTGCAAAGGCAACGGGCTCCTCTGCTGCTGCTGCCTGGGCTGCGGCACTTTGCCCAGCTCTGCCCAAACCCTCGGAGCAGAGCAGAGTGCAGAAGGACCGAGGTGGTGTTTACGCTCACGACAAGCTCGGCAAAGGGCTCGTGCTGCAGACAGGCACTGTGCTTTTATCCCCAGGGCAGCTGGGGCTGGGCTGGGCATGAGGCGAGCAGAGCTGGCCAGGAGCCCCCCCAGAACCCCAGCTGCCCCGTTGTCTGACAGGCAGCCCTGCCGCGCGGGGAGCCGGTTGTGCTCCCTCTCCCCACGGCTGACTTTTGGGTGCCAGCCCGCAGCAGCGCTCAGTGCTCTTGCGGCTGGTGGAACATTTGCAGAGAGGACGTCAGAACGAGGGCTCAAACCACAGCCACGCGTGTGAGATAAGCACGGCTCCGGGTCTGACTTTTACTCAAAAGCCAGCAAAGGATGAGTAAAGGTTTTGCGGGCAGAAGTCGCAGCTTGCTCACCAGCACAATGCATGCTCCTTAACAGAAACAAATTCGTAAAGCCACTGCTGTTTGTCTGCTCCAGTGGCCGTACAACAGCAACCAGTGATGCTGGTCACTGGGAGCCCGTGGTAGAAGTTTTCTTAGCTTCTGTGACAGACCTAAGAAAAAAACAAAAAATACTCGGACTTTAGACTTCTAAGAAAAAAAGTAGCTAATAGTTCACCTGAGTGCAAGAAACAACATGTGCTTCCTGCTAAGGAATAATGCGAGCAATTTAACCTATAGTGAACTTACTGTATTTATGCACTGGAGGTAGAAATACTTTCGCATCCAGCATCACTGGTGAAGCTGGACTGTATTTTCTACTACAACGGAGACATTTGTCCTTAACAGCATTGTAATTCTGCTGATCTGATAACCGAAGGGTTACGCTTGCTGCAGGATGGGGCATGTGAAATAGCAGATGTGGAGACAGCATACAAATGCCAGTGTCAATGATACTGTCTGGGTATTTACAAAAATCTCATTTACACATAGACAGAAGGAGTTCTCCTAGGAAGGGTTCCTGGCAGCTGCTCGTTGCTTTCTTTCTGCAAAGCAGTGGTGCGGGACCTGCTGCAGCGCTGGCTCTCCTGCTGATCCTGTATGCTTTCTAACAACGGGCACTGAGGATACCCAGGGGTGTTCCGTGGTGCGGGTGTGCAACACTTGCTGTGAGAACCTGAATCCTGTTGGCACGACTGCTCAGGCTTGTTGGGGGCAGACGCTGCCAGGCACTCGCCAGCCCTCCCGGCTGCCGTGCCAGCCCAGCCCCACTGAGCACACCGAGGGGCTCCCCTGGGCTCCCTGGCACCTTCGGGAGAGCGCACGCGAAGCCAAGCCTGCAGCACGCCTGTCCCAGGCTTGCCCACATGGCTGCTGCAAAATTCAGACATGGGGATAAACAGCCTTCGGCTGCGGGCTGAGTAAATTCGGGCTTGTTACGGCTGTCCCTCGGGGAAGGGGTGCGAAGGGGTGGGTGATGCTGTGAAACAGAAACTGCCCCTGCTCCTCCGCGGGTGTGCAGGAGGCTGGGCAGCTGCTCGCTCGGTGCCGTCCCCTGACACGACGGGGAGGTGGCTCTTGATGGCCGGGAGACGTTAGCGGTGCCAAGGGCCCCGCAGGCACTGGGAGGAGGTCTGTACCCAGGGGGCCCCGCGCACCCTGCCGCTGGCCAGGGCGGGTGGCCCAGCAGCCTTGCCGGGAGCCCGGGGTGCTGCGCCGGCCAGCTCGGCGGCTGGTGCACCGGGGCTGCGAGCACTTGTTTGAGAGGTGCTGTGTCCCTCGCCGTGCTCAGTCGGGGCTGAGGCGGAGCACGCGTGGCCACGCCGGGGTGCGTGACTCACGGGATAATGCCCAGGAAGTTATGGCACCGCATTGCAAGCAAGGGCACAGCCATATTTGCAAAGGGTGAGCCTGAGCGGGCTCCCGACGTGCTCATTAGGGCCCTCAATTCCCGGCAGGAAACACGAGGGTAGGCAAAATCCAGCTGGAAGAGGGCAGCTTGGCTGGCTTAGTGGGGAAGGAGAAGTCTGTGGGGTGTGGGGAAATGTGATCGCTAGCAGCTGCGGGGCCAAAAACCAGAGCCAGGCTTCCAGAGGCTCGAGCCCAGCTCGCGGCCGGTAAGCGGGAGGCGGGCTGGGGGGTGGGTGCCCGCGCCGGCTGCACTCTGCTGCCAAAGAATGCCAGCCCCGCTCCTCCCTTGGGTGCCCCTTCTGCGGGACGGCAGCAACGCTGCCTGCAGGGACAGACATAGCCCAGACCTGACTGCCGACAGTTTGACCCGCTTGCCTTGAGCAGCCCGGTGCAAACACGGCCCGCCGTGGCTCTGCGGCAGCGGGAGCAGCGCCGGGAGGCAGCGGGCGGGAGGAGCGAGGCAGCGTGGCGAGCGCCTCCGAGACAGAAGCCCAGGCCGGGCTGGCGCTGCCGCGTGCTGGCTGGCCCTGCCCTCGCAGCTTCTGGAAGGCATGCGGACAGTTCTTACGGCCAAAGGTGTAGCTGAGATTTTTACAAATGAAGTTTCAGTGGCAGAGGAAACCCCATTTATGGTGGGCTCTGTACACAGGTCCTCTCTGAAGGCAAATGAGAGGCTCTTGCTCATGTGGCTGATGGAAGCTGATGGAGTGCTTGGAAGAGTATGTCTTGAGGAAAGGAAACAAACACATTCTTTTGCAAATTCATGGATCAGGAGTGACACAATTGCAGGACAGCATTCCAGGGTGCAGGACGTTTCAGGGCTTGGAAAACACTGATGATTAAGTATTACTAAATAACAGCTGGAAATTGCACTGTATTTTTCAAATGGCTAATTAAGGATAGATGCATAAATTGGGGCACTAGCCCCGTGGATCTGGGGCCACAGCATGACTGACCCAATGCCAAATAACCGGCTGAGGGCTCTGATTGAAGCTATCGGTCTGGGAAATTTGGCCAACAGCCACCTAAAGGGGAAAAGCTCTGCAACAGCGAGGTTTTCAGCTGTCCCAGGTGGGACATGGCTCAGGCTTTGCAGTACAGAAAGAGACACCGCAGCGGTAACTTGCTGTGCAGTTCGTGGCCCCGGGGAGGAATAGCCGCCAGCGGCAAAGGCTGGCTGTGCAGGGGAGCTCGGCACTATGTCGGGGAGCTCAGCTCCGCGTCACCTTCATGGCTGCCTGGGCGGTGGGCTGGCGGCCGTGGGGACTTTCCAGTGGGCCACGGTCATTGCCAGTAACGGTCTCATCTGCTCGCAGCCCACGGCATCGCCCAGCAGTGTCCTTCCCAGCCTCCATGCCTCCACAGGCAGCAGCATCTTCGGTGCCCGACCTGCAAAGCCCCGAGAAAGCGTCCTTGGCATTAGCTTCAAGCCCTACAGCCCAGAGTCCTGCCCAGCCCCGGCGCCCTGCACGACCTGTGAGAGCTCACGTAAGCGGATGGTGCCGAGGGCAGCCTCTGGCCACCCTGGCCCCGGTCCCACCTAGGGGGGGGAGGCAGGGAGGGAGGGAGGCAGGGAATGGGGCCCGGTGCCCACAGCTGGCACAAGCCCCAGCCACTGGCTGCTGTTTCCCTGGGCATGAGAGGGGTGCCGGGGGCGAGGGAGAGGGCAGTGCCCACGGCAGGAGTGGGGATGCCACAGGGAAGTGCGGCGTGTGCGTGGCCCTGCTCCCCCACATCTCAGGGGTCCGCTGGGGACCCAGCGAGCTCTGGGCATGTGCCGGTGGGCAGCAGGGTCCAGGCACCCCGGGAGGCAGCCGCTCCCCCTGACCCTGCCTCTGCCCTGCTGCCAGGATCCTCCATGTTCAGAGCTCCTTGCATGAGCCAGCGACGGCTTGCGCTCATCTTCTGCATCTCCGTGCTCATCGTGCTGCTCATCGCCCTCATCCTGCTGTGTGAGTGGGGTCCCAGCCCGGGGGACTGCGGCTCGGCGGAGCCTGGGGGGACTGGCCGAGAGCTGCAGGGAAAGCCTCCGTTCCCTTCCCATGTCCTGCCTGTTCCTGGCACCTGGTGGACGCGCAGGAGTGGGGTCGCGGGGGAAGAGCCGCGCTGGGGTCCCTGCGGTCCCGGGTGGGGCGGGGGGCTGCGCCGCGCTGCCCTTCTCTGGGGCTTGCTTCGCTGGGCACCCTCAGCCCTGCGTCCTGCAGCTCCTCTGTCTGGGCTCCAACGGCAGCCCCGCACCCACGCCTGGTGTCTGGGAGTGCCCCACACGTGGCAGACCTCCTCCGGAGTCCCGCCTGGGTGGGTCACAGCACCCTCACCCCCAGCCAGCCCCTGCCACCAGCCCCAGCCTTACCGCAGCGTGCGCTTGCTTCCAGTTATGTTCTGGCGGTCACAGACCGGCATCGTGTACAAGGAGCCCGCCGAGAGCTGCAAGGACAGCCCTGTGCGCTGCGACGGCGTCGTCGACTGCTCCCAGAGGAGCGACGAGCTGGACTGTGGTGAGGCACCAGGAGCCGGGGCAGTGGGAGCGAGGGGAGCCCCAGGGTGCTGGGTGCCACTGACCCGCCCGCTCCACCCCCGCAGTGCGCTTCGTGTCCAACGAGTCCTTGCTCCACGTCTACTCCAGCGCCGAGAGCCAGTGGCTGTTGGTGTGCAGCAGCGCCTGGGACGACTCCTTCTCCCGAAAGACCTGCCGGCAGCTGGGATTTCAGAAGTAATTCCCCAGGGTTGGGTGGTCCTGCTTGGGCGCTGGGGCCCTGCCAGTCCCTTGGCGTGGCCCTCCTGCCCTGGCCGGGTGCACGGTCGGCTGTGCTCTTTCCCCCAGCACTGTGCTTTTCCGCTGGAAGACTGTGTGTCCAGCGCCGCTCCGGGTGTTTCGGTCTGTGACCCCGAGGTTTAGCTTGCAGAGCCTCTTTGAGAAGGCAGGGACCGTGTGGTCAGCGCCCAGCGAGGAGGGACCCTCACTGCCTCTCTCCTCTCTCCTCCCAGTGTGTCGCAGACCGAATACGTTCCCCTGCAGGTCTCTGGCAAGAGCCTCACCGTGACCGACGAGGGAGAGAGCATCCAACAGAGCCTCAACAGGTACCGGCAGCATCGCCTCCTGGCCCTGCCCCTGCCCTGGTGCTGCAGGGCCGGGGCTGAGCCTGCGTCTCCCTCTGCTCTCCTGCAGCTCGCAGTGTCTCACGGGAAAGTACGTCTCCCTCCGATGCACAAGTAAGGGGGCTGGCTGGCAGGGCACGGGGCCATGGGCGCGCGAGGCCGAGCACGCGCTTGGGAGCGCTTTGCTCCTCTCTTTGCGCAGGGTTGGGCAAATAGGGCGCTTTCCAGCAAACTGCTGGGTAGTAGAAAAGTACGAAGCTTGCGTTCGCACGGTCTCCGCTGCCGAGCGCTGCTGGTGCCTGCGGGTGCTGGGGTGTCACGCGCATCCCCCTCCAGGCTTGCCTCCACGCCGAGCCCTTCTCTCAGCCCCGCTCTCCCCTCCAGCCTGCGGGCAGCGGATTTCTGGCCGGATCATTGGAGGAAAGGAAACCTCCGCGAGCAAATGGCCCTGGCAGGTCAGCGTGCAGTTCGGGCCGATCCACATCTGCGGCGGCACCATCATCGACGCGCAGTGGGTCCTCACCGCAGCCCACTGCTTCTTCATGTGAGTGCTGCCGCAGGCAGCTGCCTGCAGTGCTGCTGTCCGGCACGGGGCCATCAGCCGCGGCCGGCAGCTCGGCCCAGCCCTGCGCCCCGTGACTCACTCCTTGCTGCCTCCATCGCTCCTTGCCCAGGAACAGCATGAAGATCCTCGATGACTGGAAGGTGTATGGCGGGGTCTCGGACCTGAAGCAGCACGCAGAGGGCATCCCCGTCTCCCAGGTCATCATCAACTCCAACTACAGCGACGATCACGATGACTACGACATCGCTCTCATGAAGCTCTCCAGGCCGCTGACGCTCTCAGGTGAGGTCTCTCAGCAAGCTGTGCCACAGGGCTGGGCTGGGGCTGGTGTTCAGGGGACAGGGAGAGCCTTGGGGATGGACAGGAGCGAGAGGCGGCTTGGGGCCCCTCGGAGCCATACCCCGGGCTGCACGAGGCTGCTGCCAGCTGGAGCATCCCGCTCTGCCGTGGCCATACTGCTTTGCCCTGCCTGTCTCGTGGTCAGGAACCGTCCCAGCCTCCCCGGGCAGGGCCCGGCGCACAGGCAGCCGTGGGCTGGGCTGTGCCGCGGCATCGGGCAGCTGGCTGTGCCCCACATGTGCAGTGCAGCGGGGGCCGGCAGAGACCCTGGTTGGGTGGGCGCAGGGGGGAGTTCCCTGCGCACCCCGCTCCTCCCTAGCCACAGGGCTGGTGACTACAGCAGCTGTTTTGCTCTTGGGTGACTCATCCCTCTCTCCTCGCCTGGTTTTCATCATGTGTCCCTCCAGCCCAGGTTCGCCCAGCCTGCCTCCCCATGTACGGCCAGCGGTTCCAGACTGGCAGGTCCTGCTTCATCACCGGCTTTGGGAAGACCAGGGAGAACGAAGGTGAGGGAGGACGCTGGCTCTCTGCAGCCTGACCTGCAAACGCAGCGCTTGAGAGGAGCGAGTGTGGCTCTGCTGAGTATTCGAGGGCTGTTTCCCGCAGGGGTGACTCGCAGTGGTTGCCCTCCCAGCTGTGTGGCTCCGCAGAAATAAAGCCTGCAAGAAACAGCAGCTTCCTCCCCCGGTGCTGCGGAAACACCCGGTGCTGTGGAGGGTCTGGGGGGCGGTGGGGGACGAGGCCCACCCTGCCCCACGGCTCCTCCTGCCTTGCAGATAACACGTCCCCGAAGCTGCGGGAGGCCGAGGTGAAGCTGATTGACTACAAGATCTGCAACAGCGACAAGGTGTACGAGGGCTACCTGACGCCACGGATGATGTGCGCTGGGTACCTGCAGGGAGGGAAAGATGCGTGCCAGGTGAGCCGGGGGCATGCGGTCCCCGCCAGCGAGCTGGCACAGGACTGGCAGGGCTGCTTGCTTTTCCGGCACAGTGGTGTCCACTGGCTGCGTATGGCACAGGAACACGTCCTGTCTCCTCTCCTCACTGCTCTGCCCCTCTGTGCCAGGGTGACAGCGGAGGGCCCCTGGTCTGTGAGGACAATGGCCGCTGGTATGTGGCCGGAGTGACGAGCTGGGGGACAGGATGTGGCCAGAAGAACAAGCCCGGTGTTTACACACGTGTGACAAAGCTCCTCAGCTGGATATACAGCAAAATGGAGGTGAGGTGGCGTGGCAGGGCTGTGCTGGCACAGGAAGACTTCTCCAGTGGCGCCAGGCGCACGGAGATGGGCTGTATGCCCCCCAGCCCAGCCCCTGGCACCTCACCACTGCTCTGCTCTTTCTCCCTTGCAGAGCGAGAACGACTAAGACTGGGATGGACACTCGTCCAGACTGTGCCTGTCCAGCTGGTGCGAGCCCAACTCCTTGGTTGCTGCCAGGGCACGCTGCTGCCAGCAGAATCCCCCACCTCTCTCTGGACTGTCCACGCAGCCAGGGACCTGTCACTGCCCCCGCTTCTGAAAATGCGGCGCCCGCAGAGTGGCTCTGTCCTGGCCCCGTGCAAGGGAGGTGGCGTGGCGTCTGTGGGCAGAGCGGCCGGCCGGCCCCAGCCCAGCAGCCCTGCGCCTGTGGCTCTCCTGTAAATAGACGTGTCCCGACGGGGTGTCGCGAGTGCTTTCTGGCAGGACTGCTGCGGCACGCTTGGCGGGCGAGGGGCTGCTAGCACTGCCCATCGATCCGGAGGAGGCTACGGATGGAAGCGAGGAGCAGGAAAGCCGTGGGGGGCCATGGCAAGGGAGCGCTCTCCTTGGCACGCTGCTGCCAGCTCGCGGCTGTGCCGCCTCGGGGTGCGGGACGGGGCTCAGCCGGCACGGTGCAGCCCCCGCCTGCGAGGCTCCCTGTTTTCCCCAGGGAGGGCTGAGCAAAGGAGAGCCCCAGGGTGCAGTCACACCGCCCTCCGAAAGGAGCAGTAGTTGCTCTCGTGTTTGCGGGTAGGCTTAGGATGCGCCTTTCAAATGATTTTCCTCCCAGGGAGAGAAATACCCGTTTGTTTATTTTTCCATGCCATGAGCATGGGCAGAGCAAGCACTCGCTCCCAGGACTGCGTGCAGCCGGTCTCGGCTCCCCGCCTGCTCTGATGAGGACTCTGGCAGCGGCGTGGGGCAGGTCTGCGCTCCGGGGGGGCTGCGGGAGCGCTGACAGAAGCCAGCAGCAGCCAGAGCCCACGGTGGAGCGTGCGATGGAGAGCAGCCACCCCTCCCTCCCCGGCAGCGCCCAGCCTCTCGCCAGCGTGAGCCAGCCCCCGGATCTCCCCGCTGTTTGTCGGTCACTGTGCCGGATTGCTTCCTCCTGCCTCTGCAGCTGAGCACGCAGGGACGGCGTAGCCAGCCTTACCTCCGCAGCCACGCCGGAGCGGGGACACGTTTCCCCCGAGGAACGAAGTGCCCGCATCTCCCTGCAGATGCTTTGAGGCACGCAAGGTGCTACGGGAGGGCCCTGGCTTGGCAGTGCGAGCGCCCATCGGGTGGGCAGAGGCGGGCTGCTCCTTCGCCGAGGCTGCAATCCTCTCCCAGATGTGTGACCAGCTGCAGAGGGGTCTGGGGGAGCGTGGCCACCCCACGCTCTTCTCAATAAACGTTTTGGTAGTGCTCCGTGTGGAGACGGCTCTTTTGGATGGGCTGGAAAGCAAGCCGGTGAGCCCCAGCACCCAGGCAGCAGGGGAGCGCCGGGGAACGGGGAGAGCTGTGCCCAGCCCTGGGCTCTGCGCTGGGGCATGGCCCTGGCCAGAGACCATGCCGTGGTGCTCCAGGGCTGCCCCCTCATCGTGGCTCTTGGATCCCAGCGGCAAGGCCACACGTGCTGTGGTGGGCCCAGTGTGCAGCAAGTGAGTGGGGGGGCTGCAGCTCTGTGTCCCCGTGCAGCCCGCAGTGGGGGTCCATGGGGTGTTCTCGGCACCCCCGTGCACACCCGCCCCTGAGCTGCTCTGTGGCTGTTGCTGTTTGTGTGGGCGCAGGTGATGGAGTGGCTTTTTGCAAAAGCCCTTCCTGCCTTTCACCCTCTGGGCTACTGGTTGTGACTGGGAGAAAGGGGGTGGTTTTGGTCTTACGGGGGCTTGGTGGTAGACGCTCAGGTGGGGAGGTAATGTAGGCAGGGAGCCGTGTGGGGGAATACATGGACGTGAGCCCTGGGGAGAGCCATATCCAAACTCCGCTTGTGAATGCCATGGACCAGAACAAACCGCTTTCCTGAGAAAGCTGCCCAGCCTGTGCCATTGCCCCGTGTTAGAGAGATGGCAGTAAGGAGCGGTTGGCCTCGAATTTTCCTTAGGAGGAGGAAAGGTTACTTGCACTGGTTCTTTGTAACCCATCTTCCTTCAGCTGGAAGCATTAAAGGAGGGACGGGTGCTGCGGGGAGCTCCCTTCGTCTCTTTGCGGTGGTCTGAAGCTGCGCCACGAGCCCGTCTCTGCGAGCCCCAGTGCGGTGGCCCTGTCTCTCCCCAGCACGGGAGTGCGGTGGCCGGCTGCCGCAGCCTGCCTCTCCCACCTCCCCGGGGAGGAGGCTGGTGTGCGGGGGGGCCAGCCCCGAGCAGAGGGCTCAGCGCTGTGCTGTCCCGCATCTCCTGCGGAGGAACTGGGAACATCAGTTCCAGACGATGTGGTGCTGGGCTCTGCATGGGCTGGGTAGCCTGATTTCTGACCCGTAGCCGTTGCGGCAGGGTCACTTGGCTCTGTGTGGAGTGGGAAGGCTCGTTTCCCCCAGGCGCGCTGGGGACTGCCGTCTCCAGCCATGCACAGGCGCTGGAGCTGCAGAGGCTACCTGCAAAGCGAAGATGAGAAATTCTGGGGGTGCGTGGGCTGCTGCAGGTATGTGCCCTCCTCACCTCCCGGGGGCATCCCCTGCCTTCCCAGAACCGGCTGCCTGCCGTGGAAAAGGTTATCTGCAGCGGAGAGCTGCGGTTTGCATTTGAATTTTGGGATAGCAGGTCTAGTCTGGCTCTACGTGTGCAGAAAGCACCTACCTCTCCCTGTGACTCGGAGCCGGCCCAGCGCCCAGGGCAGTGCTCGGCGGCTGCTCTAAACCTCCACCGAAACAAGAAGAGTTGTTGCCTTTTGGGAAGAACTGAGTCAGCCTGACCTCAAACAGCTTTTCAAAGAAGCAACCCAGAAACCTCCTGCGTCATGTGCGAGCCTCCATGCAGGGGTGTGCAGAGGCCAGGGGACTGTTTTCACTTCATTTTATAGTGTCTCTGCTCACAGTGAGTTCAGAGGGCAATAATGTGCTGCTGGCCACGGGCTGCCCGCAGCTCAGGCTGGGGAGGGACTTGGTAGCTGTGGTGCAACCCAGCCCGTTCAGGCTCCCGTTGTCGCGGGGCGATGATTCGGGGTGGCGGTGGGAGAGCGAGCAGAGCCGGTGAGCGTGGGGAGGTGTACGTGCTGAGCCCCGCCGTGCACGTGCGGCTGGGGAGCCCTGCAGGGGTGCGGGGCTTGGGGGGAATCTGAGGCGGGGGGAAGGCGCACGGCCGGGCTGCTTCAGCGTCCGGAGAGGGAGGGGGCTGGCTGCGCAGGGTACGGGCTCAGGGGTGCTGCTCAGCTGCGAAAGCGCTGAGCCAGACCAGGAGCTTCGCTGGGCACCGGTGCAGCTGGAGCAGCTAGAATAACACTGAAAACCACGGCTAAAAATGGAAGTGTGAACAGGGCCTGGGGCAAACCTGCTGCATCGGGCGTGCGGTCGGGGCGTGCGAGGTGCGGCTGCTGTGCCTGCAGCGCGGGCAGGCACCGCTGCCTGCGCAGGCTCAGCCACCGCCTCGCCCGCTCCAGCGCTTTCCCGGTGAGCCCGAGGGGTCCCCCGGGAGGGTGCTCGGGTGCCCCCCGGCAGATGGGGCTCTTCGGCAGAGCGGGTGATGCGGGGAGGCCGGTGCCTCACCTGCAGCTGGCTGCACAGCCGCCGGCCTCCCCTGTCCGTAACCCCCAGGCTGTGGCTTCGCGGAGCTGCACGGCGCTGAGCCGGTGCGAGGGCGTTCCTGCCACATGGCTCGGGTGCCTTGGTGGCACTGGTGGGGTGGAGGCTTTCCTCCCGGTGCCACGGACCTGCCGGGGCAGCACACGGGCTCCTGCCACGGGTGACCCAGGCAGATCTGCACTGGGTGCAAGGCCCTTTAGGTGCGCTGGGCTGGGGGCTAAGTGTCACCTCTGCCCCCGGCCAGAGGCGAGATGCCGGGGAGGAACGGGGGCTCTTGCTCCCCGGCACGCAGGGGCACCACGTCTTTGCCGACGGTGTTACCGCTGACCGCCCTGCCCGTGCAGCGGTGAAGGCCGTGGGTTTTTCACAAACAAATGCAGTTTAGCTGGAGTAAGAGCAGGGGCCCCACGAGGCTTCCCTGCTTTGTGCTGGTCTGATTAAACTGTGAATTCAAGGAGTTTTAAGTTACAGACCCAGCTTACGTTTGTCCAAAGGCTCTCTGGGATCTCGGGATTTCTGCTCGTGAAAGTCGCAGCGTGCACCACAGAGCAGAAGTTCATAAGGTTTTATTGCTGTCTGAGATGGCATGCTGGAGAAACAGACCTGCTAAGAATGTAAAACAAAAACTGGAACCTAACAAGAGCTGATCTTGCTGGAACTGAGATCCTGGCAACGATGCCATTTCAGCGGATGGAGGACCTGCTCTTCTGCTGCGGATTTCACCCCCTCAGAGGTTACTGCTCATCTGCTCTCTGAAACAGCCTGTCAATGCAGAGAAACGGTTTCAGCCCCTAATACAAATTTAATTTTTTGCTTGTAAATCTGCCATCCAGTGGTTGCTCCTCCCAGGCCCACTGAGAGGTATGCTGTGTTTTCCCAGGGACTGAAGTCTTCTGACCAGATGAGAAGCGCTGATTTTCTCAGGAAGCTGCCTGGCCACGGCTGACGTGCCCTGCTGTTCCCAAAGACAACGCCGTCCAGATGAAGCAGACGTCCCAGCCACCGCTGCGCCTCCGCTCCTGGAGCATTTGAGCGAAGAGGTCCTGCCGGGAGCACAGCCCACAGCCGCGGAGGGGCCTCCCAGGACCAGCCCACGCCGTCATCTGTGGCTCTTGCAAAGCCCCCTGTGCTCAGCACCCTGCTCACTCGGCTGCGTCCTGCTCTGGAGCATCTTCAGAGGCAAGGGGTGCTGAGCGTGGCCCCGCGTCTGGCCGGGCTGTTTCCGTACTCCTCTGTGCTCTGGAAAGCGTAGGCCAGCGTCCCCAAGGAACAGAAATTACAACAACACAGTCTGGCGGGCACCGTGTGAGTTGCTGCCCATGAGTGGTGTTTTTCCCAAACTCTCCTTTTATAGCTCTTTGTTCTGTTGTGTCAGAACTGATTTGTTTATATGGTTTCAGAGATGATGTTTCTCTACAAAAATGTTTTTCCCCTAGTTTCAGATTGGTTCTCTCCTGCAGTCGGTAACATCATCGCTTGGCACAGAGTCCCTGAACTTGAGCTTGTGCAATACCCACGCGGGCTGTGCTCGGCTCGGGAATACGGTCCTCGCAGCTTCAGTACAGTCTGCCGCTCTGTGGTTCGCTCCCAGGGGAATTCAGAGCGCGAGGAATGACTTAGGCCTGATGCGAGATGTTCGTGGGTTAAACACAGCCGTATGCCTCTGCACAACTCCTGTCACCACTCGGTTCTCCTGTGCCCCCGGGCAGTTTGCAGACGCTTGCAAACTCGGCATTACAGGGGAGAAGAACTTAAACTTGGAGCGGAAAGTTCTGGAGAGCAAGCGGCTCGTTTCCTGACTCCCTGCCCCGGGAGCGCAGGGAGCAGCCGCCAGCTCCACGCCTGCTCCAGTGTAAGATGACACAGGGCGAGATGAAATCACACCCCGTTGAAGCTACTGGCAATGCTCCTATTGCCTCAGATAGGGTGAGGAGACCAGCCCACCCCTTCACTAGCACAAATCACCATCGCCCGCCTGGCCTCGACGCTGCTAGCCCGCATTACACCAGCAAAAGCCTTGGCCCGGCTTCCCCAGAAAAGCAGCCGTTGCTCAGTACGGATCTTCCCAGCAGTGCGGCTCCGTGGAGCAGATGTTTGCCATTAGCAACGCTGGAGCTGCTTTCCCTCCGTGGGAGAAGCACAGCCAACCCTTCACATCCTACGTTCACAACGGGGCCTCTGTTTCACCTGAGGTTATACAGAAAAAAGGCTATGGTGCCAATTTTTTACATTCCACTTGCTCTGGGCAGCACCCAGCAAGTTTTGTAAGTAAAGAACTAAAGGAAGGAGAGCACACAGCAGTACAGCTGGCACCAGCTGCGTGTCCCGGCCACTGCCTGTGCGGGGGGCTGCGTCTGTGCCTCCGCAGAGACCCACCGCGCTCGCTGCAGTCCCCAGGGCGCGGTCACGGCGTCAGAATGTTTTTCTGTGTGCAGTGGAGAACAACAGCCGAGGACCGGGTAAGGTCAGAGAAGCCGGAAGCTTGGTTATAACAGCTCGATCCCTGCCTCACTCCCTGCAGGGCAACGGACAGCCTTATCGTGTTATCCCTACGCATTAAACAGACTTGACGTAGTCCAGCTCCTCCGTGCTGGTCTGTATCTCCTGACCCTTCTGAGTAATTGCCCTGAAACGCCAGTGCTGGTTTATTTGCTTTCCGTACTTTACTGGAAACTGGGAAATGAATGTACAACAGACTATGTGTCCTTATGGTCCGTAAGGCTGATTTCTATCTGCGATGCATTTGAGTTATTAGGGGATGGACCAGCTCAGTGGTGGCAGCATCGCTAAGGTGTTTTTCAAGAAGCAGTGGCTCTCCAGGGCAGCAGCAGGAGCCCGGCAGACACGGCTGTGCCAGCCTGGCCTGCCAGGGATCAGTGCCCCGTGGCGCCTGGCGTGCAGCTACTGCCCAGCAGTGCTCTCGGCACCCATTGCCCACCTGACGCTGGGCCTGGCCAGCGGGAAGCCCTGCGTTTGCGTGGATACCAGCGAGCAGTTTTGGGGCTGCGGTTTGCACGGCTCTCAGGAGCTCGGGGCAGGCCCCCAGCTCACTGCCCTCCTGCTGCAGATGCCCACAGCCGTGGAGCGGTGGCCCTGGCCAGAGCCCACAGGCATTTCCGTGGCTCCGAGCAGCCCAGGACCACAGCTTCCCTCCTTGCTCCGGCTGCGACCAGGCTGCTCCCCGGCCACCAGCGGCTCGCCAGGCACAGGCACAGGCATTCCCTCTGGGGACTGTGCTGCGCTATATTAAACACTGCTCTCCCTCCCGGATCCTGCTCCTCCCAACACGCCCAGCTGTGCGATGGGAATAAACTGGTTGGTTGCCACAAAGACAGGGCGTTTGTTCTCAGCAGCAGTGGCTCCAGCCCTGCTCCTTCGGTGAAGACAGCATTTCGCCCCGACTGTCTGAAGTACGTGCTGCTTTCTGACCCGCTCCGGGTGGAACCCAAGGGGGCTGCTTTTCTGCAGCTGCTAGATGCTGGCACATCTCGGAGTCAATGCAGGCAGCAGGTCCGGTCGGGCACGCCTGGAACCACACCGGGCGCTACCAGCGCCAAGCCAGGCCGGGCCGGGGTGTCCCTGCTGCTCCCTCCCCCGCTGGGGACGCGGGAGGCGGGGAGCGACGGGACTTCAGCCCTGCGACCTGGCCCCCCGGCCCGGCAGCGCGGCGTCCCCTGCCCAGCGACGCCTTTCTGCTCCCGGCGGCAGCAGGCGGAGAGGAGAAGCCCCCGCGCCGGCTGCACCGATGTGCCTCGGCGCCAGCCTCCCAGGGGCTCCGGCAGCCGCCGCCCGCCCGCGGTGCGGGGCGGAGCCCGCGGGGTGCGGG
>Ga0065711_1027153_pt1 | contig 53384 bp, 28 predicted proteins | sample Hoacrofraction12_FD_59098 | JGI IMG/M metagenome (GOLD analysis project Ga0065711, IMG submission 59098) | Hoatzin crop microbial communities from Cojedes, Venezuela - Epithelial fraction 12 v2 (version 2) | ecosystem: Host-associated > Birds > Digestive system > Esophagus > Crop | place...
CTTCCCTCTGAGGGTGACGGAGCACTGGAACAGGCTGCCCAGGGAGGTTGTGGAGTCTCCTTCTCTGGAGATATTCAAGACCTGCCTGGACAAGGTCCTCTACAGCCTACTGTAGGCAACCCTGCTTTGGCAGGAGGGTTGGACTAGATGACTCACAGAGGTCCCTTCCAACCCCTGCCATTCTCTGATTCTGTGGTATTTATCTTAATACCAGCATGTTCTGGCAAGGCCATTTGACCAAAGGAAGGGAAGTCCACCAGGACAGCACAGCATATGACAGGGGTGTGTGCAGCCCTCCCAGAAGCCCAAGAAACACACATTCACAGAGCAGTGTTTGCAATGCGCAACTCAGGACTGTCTGTATAGTCACACATTATTTTTAAAGTGTCTTCGTTTACTTACTGTTTTCTCAGTTGTATACAGTTACAAAGAGTTATAACAAAAAATTCTTAAATAACTATTTTTAATGCTCCTTCTTGAACACACACTTCAGGGTTATCTAATTCTAGAGGCATAATAACCTGTTCCCCTTGAGATGCCAGTTTGTTTCTATTGCAGTGTGATGCTTTGGCTGGTGACCAGGATGCTTCTGCCAGCTGCATTGCACTGTTTGCGTTTTAGCTTTTCACGTTTTAACTACACTTCTTCCCCTACACAAACAACCTCAAACAATGTTTTTCTATGACATCCACTGCTGAAATAATCTTTGGATTTCTTGCAGCTTCCTACCTGAGACAAATGTGTCCCTCAGCCCCCCAACTTTGGTGTGCTCAGACGGCACCACCAAGTGAAGAACACTGCAGGCAGAATTGTAACAGCCCAGATATCTGCTTCTGCTGATCACAGGCAAGAGGAAAAGAGCTCACAAACAATGTGTAGCTGCTAAGCCACAATTGTTGTAAGAAGTTTTTTATTCCCATTGTTGAAAGATGAAGGATTCTGGACATTCTCTCTCAGAGAATAGTAACAGCTAAACAGCAACACTAAGAAACCTGCCAAAATAGCTCACTCAAATAATTTTTACAGAGCAAGTCCCTCTCTTCACAGCTCCCCGTGTTGGTTGTGAGTGCAAAGAAGCTTTCACATTTTTGACACTTAAAGTTGCTACACGGTAAAACACAAGGAACATTACTCAATATTTCTCTATGGGCTGCCATAGAGAAAGGGGTACAGCTGTTATCTTTCATTGGATTTCTAGTATCTATCTTCTTTAATAAGAGATTTGGGGGAGGGGAGGTCACCAAAAAGGGGCACTTGAGAGAATTAATTACCTGCCAATAACTTCAGCTGTTCAGGGCATGCTGCTCCTGTTATTTCATGTTCTGTTCTTGCTGCCAACTCCACAAGCTGAAGACAGCACCATCCACCCCATTCCCACACATCAGCACAAAAAACCTTTTGCCAGAAGCTATTTTATTCTGCAGCCTTACACAGGTGACAAGTTTCTTTCAACTGAAATACTAGTAAAAGCTACAGTCTGCCTCAGTCATCAGTTAGTTTCTGTCTGCGACATTGCATTCTGCCATGCAAACCAGAAAAAAAGACAGTATTTCCGTGGCACTGACCAGCAGTACTGACAGAGCAATGGGCAACTAAAAGAAGATTGGTGCAGTCTTGTTAATTTGACTTGTAAACATAGCTGCAACTAATCAATTACATAGTGAATTCGATGCCTCCACAACCGGGCTCAGTGAAGCCTGGTTTCAGAACACAGAAAGAATAAAAGCTTCATTAAAATAAAATTGAATCTGATTTTGTTCTTTCATACAGAGTAGCATGGTAGCTGGCTATGTTAAACGTTGTAATTCAATACATTCATTATTAATTTAATAAATTTAGAATAACAGTCTCAGAGTGGATAAAGGTCAGTAATTTAGCAACTAAATTTGAGTGAAAATTAAACAAAGCAGTAAAATGTCATAGTCTGGACTAAAAGTCTGACTCTGTTGCACTGCAGTGAACTGTGCTCCCAAGGCTGTGCCAGACACTCTGCATTCTGAAAACATCTTTGTATAATGATGCAGCTCACTCACCTGCTGGGCAAATATCCACCAGAAGGAACCTTCGGAGAAAATTCGGTTGTGATGAATATACACAATCGCTAATTACATATTTTTTTCTGTTGCATACTTCTAGACCTTTGGAACACGGCCACTGTTTCTGAATAGTGGGCAGTACGCCACAGCATGTAAAAGTATTGTAAGTTGAAGTAATTGTCCTCAGAAAATAGGGCTGTTCATGTTACTTTCATTTTCCTTTTGAATATTTATAACTATGCCACTAGTGCACTGTAGTGTGGATGAATGATCTGTATTTCATATTGATCTTGGGGAACTCAGCAAAGGCTTTCTTTAATCTATAATTAAAAATTAAGACCTTCAGGGCAGCTGTTCATCTGGCAGTCAGTTTTCTTACTGCTGCCCTCTACCTGTAATTAAGTTCTGCTAGGACTTTCAATTTTTATAAGGACTTGGTTTCTTATAATTTTCTTCAGATTTGTTGCCACAGAACACCAGAGGCTCATGTGACAACAACAAATTCCATTTTAAAAAACTGCACAGTAATGCTGATAATGTATTTAAAGTGTTAGTTATTACCGAGCTGTATTTACAAAGATCTGTATTGCGTATCCAAGTGTCTTTACACTATACCTCTTAAAGGTAAAAGCTACGGTTTCCAGAAAGAAGAAAGTAGATGTCACTATTCTGAATTCCATTTTGTTATTTTAAAACTGCCTGGGTTTACCTAGTAAATTCAATCCACCTGACTGATAATAAGAAAGGATTGATACCACAAAACAACACCTAGTTATCATTTTGCAGTCAGAGACATGTGCTGATCAAGTCTCAATACATTTTCTCCAAGAGTATTCATTCTGTGCCACCCCAGTGGGACTAGTGCTGATCTTTGTGTTAACCACAACATTTTCCACGTGAAGAGCTCAGAGCACTTCTCTAGGGCTAAGCATAATCTTCCCCATTTCCCAGGTGGGTCAGGCACTCCCATGACTAGCCCAAGACCCAATTCTAAAGAAACAAATGTTTCTCTAGATTTTCACCAAACCTTTTCATGTTAGGCTAGTTAATCCACAGAAACACCACCAGCAAAACGCCTCAGTATCGTCAAAAAAGCAGGCTATCGAACTCCCTTGGTGCCCAAAAAATATTTGACTTTCATCTCTGCATGTCAAATCAGAAATCATTATTTTACAATAGAGAAATCTGGCACTTGGCACTTCCCTTATTAGAGTGGGAGCTCAGGAGGAAAACATGATAAGAACAGCTCTGCAGCAGCACGCCCCTGTGATTAGGATAGTGACGTGCGGTGCTTGACACTGCAGGTCTTGCTAGAAGCAAAAACTACAAAGCAGCTACCAGCCTTTCCCAAACCCGTCATTAATTGTAACCATAGGACTTAAAAAATTAATAGTAAAGATAGAATCTGAATAACTTCCTGCTGTGTTACACAGTTTCTCCTAAAGTTTCTCAATCACTAGCCTGCAAAATGCTATAGGAGAGACATAAACAATTTCAAACAGCCAGTGAAACACAAAGGAACATAGCTAAATCAAGGAAATCACTGTGCTGCTGTATTCAGGTGATCATATAGAATTTCAGCCTATACTACTTTTTTTTTTTGTCAGTATAGATAAAGAAACATTAAAGAGTTTAGATTTTAGCCAGGTTTAGGGTACCAAACCCTGGAGCTAAAATGTTCAATGTCATCAACATTCTTCCCACTTTTACAACATTTATTCGAATGCAAAGCAAAGCTAAAGGCTCTAATAGGCACTCAAGCAAAATAAAGTAGGTATTTAGAAAAAGTCATTGGCATGCTTTTTCAAGCCATACTGAGAGGTTAAATATATGTCCATGGGTAACATAATTAGTCAAAATAATTCCGATATGAAGGAAAAAAATTTCTCTTTGGCCTTAACCAAAAGAACATGGAAGTCAATGTGTATTATCCAGGAGGCAAGGTTGTAAGTTGAAAATGTGGGTACACGGAGGTAAAATTGAAGTATCTGTTGAATCTGATGCCAGCATTATCCCCAAACGTTACTTCGCTTATCAGTTCCAATTTACAAAAACAGACCTGTGAAGATAAATAGTTTGAAAGACACTTGAATTTCTTATGAAACAGAACGAGAACATGAAAACAAAACAGCCAAGTAATCTCAGAACAAACCCAAATTTTGTGACACTGACAATGCCCTGAGGATCACAGCCATAGCTTGAAAAAAATAATATAATTACTGCAGAGACCGTGCTTCTCTGTTTCAATTCATACTCTTGCATGTTTGTAAAGCCAAAGAAGGAAGTGAGGAATCTACTTTGTAGGTGGCAAACATGTAACCTGGAGGCTGGGCCTGGGATAGGAGAATTACAGGAAAATATTCCTGCAATCTGACAGTCTGCGTTCACTGACTATTCCAGTTATAGTGTTTAGACATATTTAACTTTCGAAAAAGAAAATGACATATGCCAAAGCTCTGTTTCTATGGTTTTTCCCCTCTGAGATCTCTTGCATTGTGCTGCTTCTTATTATTCTGAACTGAAGCAATAAGACTGTCGTAGATCCTCCCACTAGCATATGCAAGAAGAATAAAATTAGAAACGTGTTAGATATTTTGGCTGTTTTACCAGAGGCTGCTTTTCTTCTTTAGCACTGCTCTTTCGAGAGTGAATTTCTAAATTGCTGGACATACTACGATATGTATTTTTCTCCTCTGATTGCCATATATTACAAGACCTGAACTGACCAGTACCTCAGTGTGGAACTGCTTCATCACTTCAAAGCCAAAAGGCACCAAAGACTTCCAGTCTGCAAAGCTAGGTTTCATTAAAATGAAACATATGGAAAACTAGACCACGGTAACCTTTTAAAACAAGAAAACATACACCTGCTGGGATGGACAGATTAAAATTAAATTACCTGAGTACAAACCTCTTTTTCCCTTCTTACCGTGTCCTTGCACAGTGCTTCTTTCCACTGTTCTTCGCTTTCTAATACAGCAATTTTCAGTTCTTCCTGATTTACAACAAACTCCTCAGGCCCATAAACAGCCCCTGTGGAGGTGTCTTGTCTCTGAGCCATAGGACTGGCTTTGGGCTGCTCTCCTGCTGCAGGTTTCCATTGGGCTGTGCCTCTCACTGGGGCTGCTGTGCCTGACTGCCCTGCATAAATGCAGTCTCCTCTCCCCCACAGCCCTGCTCACCCTTCCGCACAGGGCCATGATGGAGCTGACAGGTTGCCTTCCCCCCACCACCCAGCTGAAGACACCTGAGTAAAACAAAGTACCACACCATAAACGCAGTTCTGACATTCCTCGCACCTAGAAAAAAGGTTCTTACTGGCTCTACAGCCCTTTATGAACCAGCATATTCCCAAGCCATCGAGTGAAGGAGCCCTGTCTCCCTGCTAAGATGCCAGTAGAAACACTAAACTTAATCTCTGCACCTCTCACAGCTGTAGCCCAGGGAAGAGACCAGACCTGCATGGCCACATGAAAACATACAGCCACGAAAAAGAAAGAATGCGACACCCCTTTCTGTACAGGCCACATGTTCACACAGGAATTAACACAAGCTGTATAAAAGGCATTATTAGATGGAAAGATATACAGACCCCAGTTTCAATTACAACAAGCATCGTTCTACTGAGCCAATTTACATTACATTTACTCATGACAAATGCATGTTTCCATAAGCAAAAACATTTTGATAAAACTGGAGCTAATGCTGCTTTGTTTCACTGTACCTAACCAAGCAGCTTTCATGGAGAAATTACACTGAAGCAGCACAGGAGAGTGTGTGTGCTGACCTTGTGAATGGGAGGAAAGTAAATCTCTGTGGTTTTTGTTTTCTTCTGAAGAATGTCTACATTCTGCTGCTTCAATATCTCTTTGCATGACTCAACGATCCTTGATCCCAAAAGGACATAAAGTATGGCAACTTTATTTTCTGTTTCTTCCTTGTTTTCTGTTAGCTGTTAGTCTGAAGATGCTGGATTTTTTCTTTGATCCATCAGAAGAAAATCAATCTTTCTGAAGAAAAACAAGCAGAGAATAGTCTACTGACAATCACTGTTCATTTGACATTTTCCTTACTATATGGAAGGCAGCAAATGCCTCATTCTGCTGTAACACTACTTGTATTAACATCAAGTATTCTCCAAGGTTTTCCATTTTACTACTTAAGCTAGAAGATTTCATTTTCTGTTAGTTCAGTCTCTGCAGCCGTCACACCACATGTGAAAGCAAATATTGCAGATTTTCTGTCCAGTGATTAAGACGTGACTAAGTTATAAATCAAACCTCAGATGGACTGGAGCAGAATATTTTTATTAGAGAAAAGGCGTTAAAAACTATAAACTTCAGAGTTGCACCTCATGTCCAAACTCATCCATTTGCATATCCCCTAGAATGGAATCGGACCAAGGAGCTGCGAATATGTGGCACAGGTGATCTGCACGTGGGCAGTAAATCCAATGTTTCTGACACATACTGTGTTTTCTAGCTGCGCCCATATGGATGAGCAGCCCACTTTGGCATGGCAGTGGTTTGTATAGCCTGTTGTGCTGTTCGGAGCACAAATGGTAGAGAAATCAGCAGAGGAGACTCTCCTAACGTCCTAGTCTTCTCCTGCTTTGTCCAAGCAAAGTTTCCAAATCTGATTTTTCTACCTGTTAGTTTGCTACTATCAGTTAGCAATCGTTGTCCAAATAAGTTAGAAAGCATAGAAAAATATTTTCATCTGATTAGTAACCCAAATTTCAATTAGAAAACTTGGAAAAGGGTCTAGGGTAAAGTAAACCATGACACAAAAATAATTTGCACTGGAATATTTTAATCTATTGTCAGTAAGTTTCCCCTCACAAATATGCAAAGCTCTTACTAAATGAAGGAGGAAGAGATAAAATCAACAACAAAGTATATGAAGATTACTTATATTCAATCATCATGGTATATATTATTCTTTTTTCCCCTGGGGTCAAACGGTAAAGTTGATCTAAAAAATCTCTTCATCTGCCTATATTAAAAGTGGTCATCAAAAAAACTTGATCTCCCTCAAATACAGTCCCCTTTGGTAGTCTCTCTGAAGAGCAGAAGTGAAAGCATTATAACTGACATGTCAGCAATATTGTAAATGGCTTTTCATACTTCAGAGGTGACAAGGATGTAATAAAAATTCCATTCTTAAAAGGCGAGGCAAAGGAAGCAAGACAGTTGCTACAAATAGACCTGCTAAAAATAAATAAATAAAAAGATAAATAAATAGAAGCAACATTTCTGGGAATCGGGATACACGTACCCGCAGGGCAAGAGGTGGCTTCATTGATGGTGGCAACAGTGTCACAGAGAGGAACAGTAGATACCATTCTTCTTGGGTACTTGCAAAACAAAATCAAGATGGGTGGTTTTAGGGACCTTTCAATGTACACACTGCAGAAATCTCACAGGGTACTGTTAGGTTGCAGTAAAATATATTTCAATTCCTTAAAATCTGCTCACTTAATTCAGGCATTTTCAGAGTGAAATCAGAAAATATGAGCTAAACAAAAGGGACCAATAGACTAGACTATCTCTAATCTAATCAAGAACTGAGTGAGAGTAGTTCTAGATTTTACAGTCAGGAAACTCTGTGACTACCCAAGTTTCCTGGAGTGGACTCCCAGGGTCTCGGCGGAGGGAACCAGGTGCCCTTTGTTGAGGAGCCCACGTCAGAGACCACTGTGCTGCAGCACATAAGCAACCTGCCCTGGCCCTGCAACCCTACTCCAAGGAGCACAGCAAGCGAGGCGACAAATCTACCCTGGCAGGGAAGGTGCTCTTTGTTCAAATGTGGTACTGCTTCTCAACAGACATAGGCAAAAATTTTCCATCATAAAAATGCTGATACAGCAAAATTCTGCAAGGACAAGTTAGTTTAGTCAACCCTAATGACTGAAGCTTTCTGGCTTCCTGCCCACTTGCCTGCCTCCTTGCCATTCCATCTGTCCCAGCTCTGCATAACATTTCCCGGTTTTCTGCAGTAAAACTGGCAGCCTGCAAGTGCTACCCTGAGCTGCAATTCCCAGGGCATCACCCCTGAAAGGCTACACGGAGGGCAGGCATCGGGGTCCCCATCTATTATTGTTGTTATTTTAAAGAAACTTACATTTAGAATAGCCCACGCTGAGTACCCAGGTGTCATCAGTAATACTTCTGTGTTCCATTACATTAAAGCCCAGAGCTTCAATATAGGCAGCTGCGGTAAGGCATCCTCTCAAGAATATAATTAATTTCCTCACTGGACACACGTTTACAATTAGAAGACATGTTTACAGCCTAATTAGCTACTGTGAAAAGCAACCAGAGAAAATTAGAAGAGATGATGTTTTGTATAATGATTTCTAAATATTTTCTTTCATGGAAAAGAGAGTCTTTTCCAGTAAGACGAGAGGGAGAAATACAACCGAGAGAAGGGAAAAGGAGAGGAGAGGATTTAATTCAGAGAAAGAAATTAGAGCTTTTTCCTGCATAAATAAACATGTTTTATTATTGTCACAAGACTTTGGGCATGGTTTACTGCACATACAACGTGTATGTTAACTTCAGTCTACTTCATGTAAGATTTTGACTAGCTGTAGGAAACTAAATCTCACTGTGCCTCCTGTAAGAGCAGGGAATCAGGATGCAATGCAACCAGAAAAGAGTGTTCAGGATGGCTGTGGCAGCTTATAGAACTCCTAAATCATTTTCAGGGCTGATTGTCTGATTGAAAGAAAAGAATTTTAGATGTGTAACAGAGAAGATTTCCAAATGAAGTTACTATTAGATAGGGTGCTGGCTTGACAATGAGCCCATTTTGCTGGTTTTTGTTGTTACTCAGTTCATCGCAGGCACAGATACTTGCTTTCACCCAGTCAATCAGGCTCAGTACACACCTTTCTGCACTGATGAGACACACTGCCAGTTGATATTCTGGCTTCTTGTATATCTTGAAAAAACTCAAAACTGAAGAATATCTGAACTTTTCCTTGCAAAGTGGAAGCCCTAATAACATTCAGTTCCTGTTAAATTCCACCAGGAAAAAACTTTGGGAATGTATGATCTTTTGTTATAGAAAAATGTATTTTGGAAGGAAGCTCTATAGGTCTAGTTCACTTTCTTGCTTTAAGCAGGGCTAACACCAATGCTTTTTTTTTTCACTGAGATACTAACTTATGTTAAATCACATTGGCACGTATAACAAGCATAAAGTCCCCAAAAACATCAGAAACGGGAAAAAAAAGAATTCAAACAAAACATACTTAAAGATCAGCTATTCCAGTGTGAACATCCATACTTTCATGCAAATGAAATTATCCCCGTTTGCATAACTGGCCCTTTGAATACTGAGTTTGTTTCCCACCAAACAACTATGAGTAGTTGCTTTCCCAAGAATGATTTTTCCAGGAGAGTAGAGTCTTGCATGGGTATTACTCCTGAAAAAACTCGCACCATTTTATTAACTGTTCTTCCTCCAGTGTGTAGGGAGGGAGTGAGATTAAAGCATGCTTTTCTACCCAACCTAATTATATAACTGCGCTAACTGAGCCTCTTAATATCTCGTTTATTTCTGAAGCTGATAATGTTCATAGCACTTCAGTGACAGCACAAAATGTACAAAGAGGACCTAAGGATATTCTAGTGCAACTATTTATTTGCCTTGCTACAGACTTTCCATGACTTTGGGATATTGATTTATGTTGAAAGGGCGATTTTCATTGTAAGAACTGCAAACCCTTTGAGAGTAGCCAGGTTGTTTGTTCTGTGAATGAGATGCTGACAGCCTCACCAACATCAGCACCAAGATTTCTCTAGGAGCAAGAGCAGAGCCCAGACGATTTAATCAGGAACAGCGCTATTATAATAGTGCAAGACAAACATTAATTTTAGTGATTTATAGAGCACCTATGCTGTCATCTTACCTCTCATGAAAGACCCATCAATTACGCAATAGCAGTTTCATGAAAATAACTCCTAGCTTAATTGCAAATATGTGTTAAACAGTCTCTGAATCACTTGAAGCTTTACGGCATAAATTTTCACTTAGCTAGTTTTTCATCTGATGATGAGAAATCAGTTTACAAAGCTTAGTATTTTCCCAATGCTTCTGTAAGTTGAGTGTCATTATCATCTCCAAAATACGCACTTTTGAATACATATATACATACATAAAACTCAAAAAAAAAATACTCAGAACAGTGAGTTCTGCAAGAGGTAGAGCCATGCAGTTCTTTCTGGATTTTACCATCTGGGTTTTATCTGTATCCTCTTAAAAAGTAAAAGTTTTTTCCCCCCATCTGGAATTGCAGAAGACCATTTCACAACAGGATGTTTAGACAAATGTGTCTCTCCCTGCCATAATAAAAGTAAAAAAAAAAAAAAGGTGAGGCAAGTTATTTGTTGTATTCCTGTGGTCTCAGTGAGATGCATGCTCCCCTGGGAAGGAGCAGGGCCCACTGGAGCACCCTGGAGAAAGGGGCAGACAGGACCCAGGGAGAAGCACAGTGATGTGTGGGGCAGGGGAAAAAGTCAGAGGTCCAAGCAGAAATACAGAAAGAAACAGAGAAGAAAGAGCTGCTCAGGGTAGAACTTCCCAGGGACTAACAGGAACTGAGCAGAGTTTGCTGCAGCACCAAAATTTGTTGAGTTAGACAATACAAAGCTTTAGTACACAGTCTCACCTGCAAGGACAGCAGGCTGGAGAACCATGTATAAACTCTAACTCCTGCTCCGCCTTCTCTGAGCTTTTTACATTTGTGTTTTAAACATCAAATCTTTGAGTTCAATTCTACTAAAGTTTTTAGAAGCGCATGGTTTAAAGCCTTTTATGCATTCTGGGTACCTCAATTAGCAGACTGTCCAGGCAGGTCCACTTCAAAGATCTGTCTGCCTTGGAGCCCCCATCATGCCAAAAATTAAATGAAGAAATTACCTTTTTTGTCATTTGAATGTGCATCTGTTAGGAGATGTAAGCAAGGAATGTTAGTTTTGTCAATGCATTGATTTTTAATTGTAATTTGTTCCTCACAAAGTCCTTTCTTCTTGACCTTCACTGTCCCAAAATACAGCCTTTTTAGTGTGGCAGTTACAAACTTCGGAGAGGAGTTTGCAGCCAGAGAAAGAGTTAGATGGAAGATGACAGTCAGATCAACAGGGTACATGTAAAGGAATTGGCCTTGCTGCTGTAAAGTGGTATTGATGGAAGACAGAAAGCAAGGGAAATAACTGAAGGAGAATTCAGTGCTGCAGCAGGTCACAGAAATCTATTGGATTTGTTTAAGTTTGCCCAGCCCAGAGCCACTCTGCTAATTGTTATTTGCTGTGAGCACCCACCCTTTCTCCTGTTACTGATGTTTGGGAGTAGAAGACCAGGACTGTGCGAACTGCAATCACAGCAGCTGCTCTGAGCATTCAGAAAATGACACTAAAATGTTGACTGGGGATCTGTCACAAACACTGACTTTTCCCTGAACAAGTTTTTATATCAGCTTACAATTGTCAGCACTGCATCCTTATGTTTAGATAAGAATAATGTCAGACACTTAACAAAAACATTATGTCTTGCTGGACCCTTCCATTCAAAATCACCCCTCTGACAAAGCTGTTTCATCTTCCTTAAAACACAGATCATACCACAGTACACAGCAATAATACAGCCTACATTATTTAGAACTGTCACTAGCTACATTTTAGTCCTACTAGAGACAGTCATAAGCTTGAAAAATACCGTAGTGCATCATTTCAGAATTTAAATTTGAAGTGGTTGTGGTGGGTAGGAAAGGTCTCTCTTGTCTGTCATTTAATTAATGCAAAACAAGAACATATAATCTTCTTTGATTCTATTTACTTTTATATTCTACTTCACCAGAAAAATAATTTTAAATTCCTAACTGGTTTTACTTGTTTGAGTTATGGAGTCCCACAAGATTGCTTGAAGTCAGATTATTTGTAACTGAAGTAATTTGGCAAAACTGCAAACCAATAGGTGCAATTTTTATTGTGACTGAGCATTAGGAACTCTGGAGTGCAACCTAAGTAAAGACTATTTGTGATAAGATACCTTTTCGGGAGTAAAAAATTTATTTTCATTGGAGCTCAGAACAGCTACAGAACAAATGACACCTCACCAAAAAACTCTGTTTTTGAGGGAAAATATAAAACTTGCTTGCCTTTGCAGAATAAAGTTTCCTCTGTTTTGGAAAGGGGGGAAAGATGGAGAGGAAGTGATCTATAAAGAGCTCAAAGTTTAAGACTTCAGCATTTAACAAAATATGAACAAACATGTTACAACACACCGAAACTATGGAAAGACCAAAAGAAAGACATTATAAACTGATTTGAGTGTCTCTGTCTCCCCCCACTAGTTAGACTGCTGGACTGACATAGCCATTTACACAGGAGTGGACTATAACACACTGTTAACAACATAAAGTGTGAAATACTTCATTGCTGAGGATGTTTATCCAACCAGCCTGATCTCACTTTCATGCATACAGTGCCCAGATGGAGAAAAAGCACCAAAGAAAAACAAAGTATTAGTCAATGCTTCATTCCAATGCTCCATCAGAAAAGACTGATGTACTAATTGCCTGCCTTGCAGGCAGTATAAAACATGTCTGCTATTCAAAAGCTCCAGGAGATGTTAGAACTACTGCACCACTGGCCAAATCCCCATTTTTCACAGTCCAAATGAATTCCAGCACCAGCTTGGGCTCTGTTCTGCCATGACTCCTTACTTCAATCCATTAGACTAACAGTGGAATGAAGACATTATTTAGAGGTAACCAAAGGTTGTAAGTAGAAGTACGGCATAAAACTGAGAGAAAACTTCAGCCGAGATGAAAATTGTCACTAAAAATTGTTACACAGAGAGCAATTATAGTTTACTGGGAAGTGAACAAAAAAGACTTATTCAGGTGTTTGGCATGTTGAGTTTCTCTGCTCATGTTATGTTTTATGTGGAATTTTTCTCAAATGCACAATTTGAACAAGGTGAAAAAGAGCTTCCCAAGCATTGGGCTAGAGAGAAATGTCAGACTGTAGAGAACTTGTTGGTGTCTACTGAGAAATTAGATTATATGGTGTTAGCTTTCCTATTCTGATTACAAACTGAACTAAAAAGTAGATATTGGAAAAAACACTTAATGACTTTGCTATGCATAGAGCTGACAAAATAGAAGTACACTTGAAACACTGTCAGGAACTTCTACGAATGTGCAGCAAAGCCTCTGAACTTGCTTTTATCATAACAGAAACACTGAAATTAAAATCTCGGAAGGTTATTTAGGCAGATCTCACTGTCCATAAAACTCTGGGGTTTAGTATTTGCCCTAGTCATTCTCCACGATTTTTTTTTTTAATAAAATAGTGATTCAAGTTTCATTCTCTTCAGATCAGACCTATATGGTTTCACGAAAACTTTCCTCCTGAATCTGAAGCTGTATTTCATTCTTTAATCTTTCCTGGAGCTGGAAAGATTACCAAAGGTGCATATGAATGTTGCCAGTCTTGAGTAATTTTGGGTTTAGTGTGGAAACCCAAGTGATGAATATATAAACCTCAGAAACATCTTGAATCTTTTAAAATGCAGCCACAGAAAGGAGGGGGATAAGGAAGGTAAGCAAACAAGCTAATATTTTGTGTGGTTTTGTTATGAGTGAGTAGAAGTCTTTTCCTACACCTTACCAAATCACACTCAGCCTACAGGGAAAAGATGAATTCTCGATAATATGAACCAGCCTGCACCACATAATAGACAAAAAAGCTTTAGTTAATTTTCATCTGTTTAATGCACAACCGAAGCGCAAAAGCAAACTACAACCCTGAATGCATTACTTTGTATTATCATATAGAGCAAATTACTAATTAGCTAACTATTAATATAGCTGTAATGAATAAAGTGCTGGCCATTTTCTCTTCTGCAATAAGCTGGCATCTCCCTAGCACAGGATTTGGGACAGCAGATGAGTGAAGAAGCCCATTCTTGGTAGACCATTTCTTACTGTTGTTTCCATCTTCAAATACCTCTTTATAAGGCTACTCTCGATGCAGCTCCCAAGATCAGCACTGCAAATTGTTTTTTGAACATGAATATCAATGTAAGACATAATTCTTTTCTCTCCAGTGAAAAGACTTACAAGCATTGGGAAATGTAATAATATTCATTCTAAACTATGCACACATTCTGTTTACCCTGACAGAAAATATTTTGCCCAAGAGACAGTAAAAGCTAGGAGTTACATAGGCCACCATGGATTAAAAGAGGTTAGACAACCCAGTTTTTCAAAGGCTCTGACACCATCAAGCTGATTGGACTTACAATTCAATATCCTCCAGAATAAAAGATGTCAAACACTACAGCACAGTAAAGGAAGCTTCAGTACAATAGCATTAAGATGGGTCTGAGAAAAAATTTGGAACTTGTATTGAGAGGGGATAAAAAAGTATCTGCAAAAGTATCTGCTGCTTTTCACTTCCTAAGGATTTTCAAAAAAAATTTAAACAAACCACCCAAGCTACAAGACTCCGGGAAAAAGGTTCTTTTTTTCTACATTTTACGGATATAAAATATCAAGGATATTATACATTAGAAAATCGAAATTAGAAACATATTCTCCACACTAAAATGTGTTAGATGCAGTAGTTACAAGTCCTGCCCAGATTATCACCACTTTGTAAATGCAGCAGCAATAATCTGTGCTGGGCATTTGGAAACTGAAGTCTAAGAACAGATGAAGTTGGCCAGATCTTCCTGCTGGATCTGTTTAGACCTTCAAAAAAAAACAGAAAAAGAAAAACAAAAACCCAGAAGACCCTTATACAAACACCTGGAACTCAATTCTGAAGATAAGACAGAGACAAGATTTGCAGACAAGACTGCTCCTGTCCCCTGTCCTGGCAAGTGGTCTTTGTTTCCGGGCTTGCTACTTCACCAGTTTCTGAGCTGCAGGAAACTCTGACGAGTTCCCTTTTGTCCCCAGGCAGTTCAGTCTGTCCTTGTCCTAGACCTGGCAGCTTGTTCTCTGCTCCTTCTTGCAGGTTTTTCGCACAAGGTGCAGACACCCTGTTCCCTGCTGTGCTTACCTCACCTGTTCTGCAGTCTCTAAAGCCACCTCTTTTCCAAGAGGAGGATCAACTAGCCTCCACAGCCTCAAAGGTTATCTTATGTCAGGTTCAAAAGAACTAAACACAGAGCTGAGCAAAAAAAACGACCAAAGACACAGGCCATTACAACAGAACTATTTAGTCCTTTTCCAATTTCTTTGTCGACCCATGAAAATGACTAAGCCACTTAAAACTAAAATATTTTCTTCTTTTAATGCCCATTTACAATACATTGGTAATGTTAAATACCTCTCCCTGAGGGTGTCATATATATAGTCCAAGATAATTATGCATCATTGGTCAGACTGTATTTCAGTTTAGTCCTTAGAAACAATGTAGCCACAATGCGTACGGCTTAAAATGTTTTATTATTTGAGATGACTTGTAATCTTCAAACTGAGACACTTTCCTCAAAAAATGGAGTAACTGAAATGTCAATTATTGCAGTTATAAGGAAATTTATTCAAGTGGCTTGATTTCAAGACACAACTGGAATGAAAATCCTCAACAAAATTCTTGTTTAAAAACAGTGACTGAAACTTCTGCAAAATTAATTTCTTCTTGGTTCTATTTTTCTGGCTGAAAATGTTCTGCTTAGTTTTGTCTCAACAGTCATACCAGCACTGTCCATGTCAGCATCAGCCTAGACTCAGTGTTTTATGAAGCACATTCCAAATCACAGAATCCATGGAAGGACTGGAACGGAAAGTGTCATCATATCAACTTGAAAATATTCAGTAAAATAAATTGTGAATGTTTTTTATTAATCAGTCATAATTAAATATTTGAAAATATTGGATAAACATAGTTTCTTTCCATAATCTCCAGGCACAATTATCAGTTAAAGCAGTTGGAGCGACAGAATAAGCAAACAAATGAGGAGGGAGTCAGAAGTGTGTATTTAAAGATAAAGATTTCTCAATTGTAATTATGGCCTCAGACAAGACTAAATGAGCCAAACCTCAAGGAGATAAAATAATATTTAAAGCAACATTCTAACCAGCTCAGTATTGTTCCTGTTCCTAGAAGAAAATATGATCCCTGGTTCACACTCAGCTGATTTAAGTGCAAACTGAGGAAGAAGCAAACAGAACACAGAAAATCAGTCTTAAAGAATTTGGTTGCTCTGCATTTCTTTATATGCCAGTTAGTAGAACAGTAGTTGACAGACTACTGCATACACCTCTAATTTGGTGCTATGCTATCGGGATTCCCAGAAGGTTTCTATACAGTCTGCTACTTCGAAGAGTCACATCACATTGTCACTAGGTGAAACTTACTATATTAAAAGCCATTTCAGTGAAATAATAATCACTGTTTGCTGAGACAGACTCCCATGTGAATCAGCACAGAAGAGACAAACATGTTCTCCTTCCTCTAATCTGCTTTAAATTGCCATGTAGTCAGTTACATAAACCAATAGACCCAAACAAACAATAACTGGTTTTCACTTTAACATATACATAATGACAGATGCACAGTAGCCCCATTCTTACTTATTAGGAGCACTATTTGCACCACTACAGTTACAAACCTGCCAGCTAGTTCAGTAGAGAAACCTATATATGGAGGTTCATAACTACATGACAGAAATTGCCTTCAGGCGGCAACATAGCATAAAAAGTTTCAGATGTGGTTTTTAGGGGCTTAAAAAAAAAATGTAGGGGAAATAATCTTGCTTCATAATTCCCGTATCAGATGCCAAACAGAAACAGCATGGGAGCAGCTCACTATGTTCTGATTTTACAAACTTAGGTGTCTTAGACAAGATCAGCAATCCAGAGTACTCATGATCATCACAGATTCTGTGGCATGTTTTACTATGGATAACTGGTGTTCATGACAGTGATATGCCCTAGTTCTGATCAAAGAGATTATATCCCCACTCATCCAATCTTTCTGGACAGTTTCATTCGGACAGAGAGCTCATACTTGCAATAATCAAACCTATAGTATTGTGAACTTCATTAATAAGCCACTGTGGTGCACTCCAGAGCCAGCTGCTCATTAGCAAGTTAAATTATTTTTATATGCGACTTATTTTTAGAAGGACCTATGACAAATGGCTCCGTCCTTTCCTGTTTCTACATTCAGAGAAGAACATTGCACACAAAGGCTGTCAATACCACATGGCAGCTGACTGTCGTTCACCTGGAGTATGACCTCAGGGAAAAGGCAGGCAGGCAGAGACTTGTGCTGAGGTTTACAGAAGGCCCCAAGTGCTGCAAGATCTGGGGCACTGGCATAGGCTACTTATATCCCTGTTTATTTAGCATAGGAGAGTTTAATTAGAAAGTTTGCAAAAGCAGATTTACAAGAAATGCAAGTACTTTCTGTTCAAGTGAAGCCTGACGCTCTTAAAACTTGCCTGTGTGTCTCCACTTTAACCACAGTATGTATCCAGAATTCCTAGTCCAAGGGACACCTGAACCTTGACCTGAGAGGGCCGAGAGCAGTACAGAGTGTCCAGTTAATTTAATCTGTAACATCTGTGCTTTGTCAGCCAGTATAGCAAACCACAGCAACTACATGATAGAGTTTTTTTCAACTCCCCACTCACCCTGGTATCAGGGTGACTTGCTCTCCAGGCTTAGTGCAAGGAAAAATCAAATACACATTATTGCCATTCAGCTCTCAGAATAATTACTTTCAGGCAATAGTCAGTAGGTGCTTTCAAGACAGGGCTATTGAAAGCCCTGGGTCGTTTTCTGAGTGATCTGAACAAATCTATCTTCTCCAAGTTCTTTAGTATTGCCTTGCCTTCTACAAGATGTGAATTAAATGTGCTCTTTTGCAGTGGAAATAGAAAGCTGTGCAGAGTTCTTAGTCACCATTCTGCAGTGCTGCTAATACCTTTCCCTCTCACAACACCTAGCAGGAACTTATAAGGCAGGCATCCAGGAGACAGGCTCCACAGGCAGGAACAAAAAAATACAGGATTCTTTTGCATTTTCTTTGCTGTCATATCGGCTACTTCTACAATGCTAAAAGGACATCTGGGTACTGCCAGGATTTTTAGCCTTTTCCATGACTTTACAGCTCACCCTCCTCTAACTTAATTCTACATATCAAGATGAACAGACAGATAACATCATTTTGCATCACAGGTTAAAACCGATTTTTCAGTTTTTCAAATCTCATTTTTGTGACAACTCCCCCTTGTTCTGAGAGGTCTAGCCATGCAGTACTAAGGAAACCACTGTAAGTCCCAATACAGGTCCCAGTGGGCATGGAAGCAGAGAACCAAACTGCAGACTTGGTGTTGAGTCTCCTTGCTGTTCAGTAAAGGCCTTCAGACACAGATGGCTCCCATATCTCCGCCACACCATGATTAACATGTTTTCTAACACAATTTTCAGGTACCAACTTGCAGGTCCAATAAGAAAAGCAAACTCCCCCTCACCAGGAAGTGCCAGCCCAATGAATCTTAGAAGACTTAAACATGAGTTATCCTCTGCCAGACGAATTTCCTTGACAGCTGAATAATTCCACTTTACCAAGCAACAGGAATCTGTTACTGTCTGGAGTCCCCTTGACAGAAATGTGTAAGGACAGTAGCGTTTTTTAAATGCTGGGTTACAGGAAGGTCTGATCACATACCAAGTATCAGATTTTGTCCTGCACGCTAGGAGGGGGTGTCAGATTGAAGCTAAGAAGCAAAGGATGAATGTTTGGCCACAACCCTGAAAGGTGACAATGATTAAGTAACCCCTTCTAAAGCAAGGTCTGAATCAAGATTACTTAGCTCTTCCCAGTCTGCATTGTTTTTTTCTGTAGGGCACTACCTTTGCTTGACTTTGCAGGTAGGAAATGCTGCTAAAATGCAGTGGAAATACGAGGTGGCCAGATACAGACCCTCTGGAATACCTATCTCGCATTATCACGCAACATCCCCCAATTAATGAACTAGAAGATAGATTGTTCAAAATATGAAAATTTAGAAGACCCACGACAAAAATCAAGGCGGATTATCATCTGAGTAGTTTTAGCTCAGCACTTCAAAAGCTGTGGAAGTCTTCGTCATTGTTCACTGTTCGCTGTACAGGATCACTTTGTAACAAGGAGGTCTGTTTTGTAGTTCAGCTCTCAAAACAAAAAAAAGAAATTATTTTAAAGCAACAAGCCCCTTTGAAAATCGTGCATGTGAAGGGACTAAAACCAGTTTGAGCATGCAATAATACCTAAAAGACATGACAGACACAAATCTAAAGACTAGTGAAAATGAAACCAGAAAGCAAATTCTATTATAATTATCTGCAGAAGAAAAACAAGGCAGACTGTTGCAAAGCAGGGGCACCAGCTGGCTCACAGAGAAACTCTTAATTCAAACAAAGATGTCAAGAAGACTTGAAAAGACATGCAGTAACTTGTGGTCTGCATTTCAAAAAAAATCACTAAAACTTAACTTAAATACGGTTTGCATGCACACAGTGGGACACAACATTTTGATCACTTTTCTATAACCACCAAAATGCTTTGTCTGTATAAATGGAGTTGAGTAATTTTTAATCCCTGGAAGAGAACAATCAACAGAAATTTCCATTCATGAATCGCATTCTACAGATGAGCTGTGTTGTACTACTTTCCTGATGAGGAGGGAGAGCTCATAACTGAAATCTGAACCCTCTTTAGACAGATGGCAGTGAATTTTGCACACTTTGTATTAGTGTTTTTCAGATCTCCTGTTCTGACACATGACAGTTTCAGGATCTACCCTATTAAGTTACAACATTAATTTCCCAAACACTTGCACAGCTGAAATGTTCAGACAATCATTGGTGAAGAAAGGAAGGTGAGGGCAAGAATTACATTGAAAACATGGCATGATATTTCTGGTTTATACCCTTTCATCTCAAAGATATAAGAAACAGAAATTGCCATCCTTCTGTCCAATTTGTAATGCCACTTATAACTACGTATATGAAAAAAACATTTTCTGACTGTAATTTTACCGAAATGCAGAAACCTAGAAAATCTTACACCCTCATTGAGTCTGAAGTCTTTCCAATTCATCTAAGACAATACAGTGCCCTCTGCAGCTTTGCTTCTTATATTACAACTCCAGGAAGTAGATGTCTTGGTATATCTTCACAATGGAAAAATAAACTAATTTTTATCATGAAATTCTGTCTGTTAATCTTTAAAATAACACTGTAAGTACTATAAGCTGATAGGAAGACATAAATAGAATTAATCTCTTTTAAAGTAATAATAATGCTGTTAATTTACATTAAAAACTTGAAAGTACAATAGATTATATTATGCACTTTTAAATGATTCTCTACTTAGGTGATGGAATTGAATGAAAACATAGAAAATATGTAACTTCTACCTAAGCACGTATTCTCAAGAAAAGTCTGCTGGCAGTTTTTACAGGAATTCCATTTGGTTTAATTGTTATGACTTTTAGCAGGAGCAAGTACCATTACAAACTCAATTAGCACTTACAAAGCCAGAAAGGTGATTAAATACCATTATATCAATTTATACAAAACTTTCCTTCCCTAGCACCTGTATGTTAAACACTTAAAGCCGTAGCCACTTTGGCCAGAACACTTAAACACACAGTCATAAACTCAGAGTTGGGAACACATGAAGCAGTTCAGATATAGCATGACAGAACTTGCTCTTGGTCTACCTTTTCACATAATCTAGAAGACACACATAGGAATTCTTTTTCACTAGCTGCATTACAAAAAAAAAAAAAACAAAGAAAATTACATATTCATGAGAAGTTAATTCAGCATCTTTTTAAGGGATTTACAAACATACATCAAATTCTACTGAGTGCAAAGGTAAAACTTACTGAAATTCAGTACTTACATTGAATTGAGCCATGCTGCAGTAATATATCACAGTAAATTTTGCCAGCAAAGAGATTGATGACAGTGACAGGAGTTACTTTCTTTCTGAATGTGTAAAACCCAGATAGAAAAATAGAGGTTTTTATCTGAGGAAGTAAGGAAAGAGATCAATAATATTGTCATTTTCTTTCCTTTGTATACAGTATGATTCAGTGGCACAAAAACCCCTTTTAAATATATTGCTGAGCAAGGGGAAATCTCATCACAATGAAAGTTAGTTTCAAGACTGCTAAAAGTATTTTTTGTTGAGGTAGTTATGCAGAAACATGGAAAACAGATAGATGGATTTTATACACATATCTGCATGCATGTGTAATAAAGAAATGTGTGATGGTCAATTCTCTTTATGTAGCAATTCTTTTCAAGCTACTGAAAAGGAATGTTCTAGATGTATACCCAAACTATTCTGCTAGCATTTCATGACTCAGGAAGAGCACAGCAAGCATCTGCTAACTCATCAGATGTAACCACAAACAAAACAAAGACACCCTGACAAGCCACGGAGCAAAATGGAGCTAATAACCCAAGTGGCAGTGCTCCAAAAGCAAACCTGGTGAATCAGTTTCTCACCTTCCAAGAATACCAGTAGTCTCTGGCTTTGCAGACAAGATTAAAAGAAATACTGTCATTATTAAGCCTTTATTACTAATTACTGTCATTATGCAGCCTTTCGACAGTTGCAACACTAACAGGAGCAACATTCCATTGATATTTTAGCCATCTAGATTTTTTTTTCCTAATATGCAATAGCATTTTCTCCTAAGAGAAATCTTCTGATTTTTCTACTTTTTCACAAAATGCTTAATGTCCCCAGCAGTCCTGGGGCTCTGGCAGTCCATGGTTTCTCTCCCTTGCCTTTGCTAATGTGATTGGAAGAACAAACAAGAAATCTTAAAGGCAGGAGACTGGATACATGTTGTTATCCCAGCAGAACTCATCACGAACTGGGTGCTGCAAACTACTCTGACCGTAAAAGTCTAGAAGATGTCAATGCCCCAGGACTCCAAGATACACCAGAAGGTTATCGCTGATCACTAGTAAGGAAGCTGCAATATGACTGTTCTTTGTCTTCTGAGAGGACCGACAACCATGCAAGAGTGGGCTATGAGAAGTGTAACGCTTTTCTGATATCTGTCCTCACACAGCCAGTGTCAGCATGAGGAGGATACGTCATGTCCACGACTGCCATCCCCCCTAACATTAAATCAGAGGGGCAATAGCACTCTGTTGCACAAAGTCAGAAAAAAAAAATGTTGAGAAAAAGCAGAATCAGCCTCATTGTCCCACTGGATAAAATTATGTCAGGAAGCTAGGAATGTGAAGGAAATCGCTGGCTCATGTGAGAGGATACACTGGTCATGTGGTGTGTCCCCTTGAGAGGGGGCTGCAGCACAGACTGGCTCCTTGACTGCAGCTCTAAGAGGATTCAGCTCCAACAGCAAAATAGACAGGTTATGCAGAGTGACATGTCTGCAGTGCTGCTGAGGAGGAGCAGGCTTACACACTGCATTACAGTAGAAAAGTGAGTGGTGTTTCACCCAAAACCTACCAGTACAAAATGGCATGTTTCGATTTCAGATATTCATTAAGCAGGAGGTTATCCATTACATAAATGAAACTCTGACACATCTCAGCCTTCCCTCTATGTTGCCATTGCTGCTTCCTGGCAATGGGAGCCTTCACCAGGTTATTTCAGGGTAGTAGCCGTCTTCTGTGATTACAGTTTACTGCAGGGGTGATACCCTGCGGGGACTCCTGCCCTGTGACAAGGAGTAAGATTCAAGAATTAAACAACCGCTCTGATGCTCAGGTTGATGTAATAGGGAAGGTAGATTTTTCTGCTTTGCTTCAAAGCAGGCTTTCATTATTTTGTTAAGCACAGCATGTATTGAGCCATGTGGCCTCAGGTCCCTGGCTTTCACTTCATAATTTAATGTTAAAGAAAACCCAATATCTTACCCTCCAGCTTTCAAAATCTGGACACAGCAATCCAGATATACCTCAGGGAATTGTATTCCCACAAGCGAGCATCTATAATTAGGAGCACAGTCTGTAATTTACCAAGTGAACCGCTCAAAGTTGATATCTCCATTGCAGCCGACTAATATTTCCAGCCAAGTCCCTGGTCACAGGAGGAATTCCAAAATGGGTGATCAGGCAGCAGCAAAAAAAATTACAATTAGTTCGGTTCCAAGTAGAGAAGTTCATAAGGAATTAGCCATGTGTTAGAAAACAGACCCAAATCCATTTGGAAATGAAATGCATGCTTTCGTTCCTGATAATCAGTGAAATATCCACTGTTCTGGTGGAAGTCCAGATTTAGATTTCTTCTTGTATGCAGCTTTGATGATCTCTGCATTGTTATTTGAGCAGAGATGCACAGCCTCAGTGCAGCTGCTACAGATATGCCAGGGATGTTACTGTTTCCTGTTGCCCACACTCTATATGCAGACCCTGGGTGAAGCCAGGTGAGCTGCAGAGCACCTCAGTCAGTTTGTCACAGCACTGACTTTGAGGGCCTCTCCCAGCATTGCCCTTCTCCTGCTTTCTCCTCCTCACAACAGACAAGGGCTGAACACTTCCTCAAAACAAGCAGGACCCGACAGAGGAACACAACAGCCAGCATTCACGCACCAATGTCACGCATTTCACAGAAATGCTTTTATCACAGTAAGGTCAGTTTTCACTGAAGCATCCTAACATACAAAAATCCCACTTTTGTTGCCTTGAGAGCCAGATGAGTATTACCACTCCCATTTTACCAACAGGGAAAGACAAGATGACTTTCCACCAGCTCTGAGCACCCAGAGCAGGGCAGCATGCCAGAAAGAGGTCCCAAGTCTACTCTACAGATGCTGAAAACCTCATGCACATAGTGACAAATGGTCCTGTCAATAATTCCCTCTGGGCATCACACACCACCATAAATTGGTTCAGAGCCTCCCTAGGGCTCTATTTGTTTCCTTTGTTTGTTTTGTTTTCAAGTTTTCTCCATCCTACTTAACTTCCCCTGTTCCCCCTGCCCTGTGACTCTTAGCCAAATTCACACCAAATTTTAGAAAGCAAATTACAAGGTTTTCCTGCAGAATTTAGGATAAAAACCCTGCTCATTAGAAGAGCCATATGGCTTGTTGACACGATTTCTGCAGTGCCCACCAGCATTATTGTATATGGTAAGTCATGCTGAGAATGTGATCATAAATTTAAGACCAGCTTTCGAAGAGAATATAATGAGATGATCCATTGTTGTGTACAAATACACCTCATTAAAAATACTTTTTTTAAAAAATAAAAATACAAAATAAGGGAGACATTAAAAAAGGCTTCATTTACAGCTGCTTGTAACCTCCTTACTGCCTTCATAACTTCACCAATTACATAGCAGCCAATTGGTGGAAGAGTTTTGTTTAGGGCACTGTTCTTTGACTTTACAGGGACACGGACAGAATACAGCTGTGCGTCATGCAAAATTTGTTGTTACCATCTACTAGATAAAGAGTTCAATTAACATGTTATATAGGACTTGAGAAGCCAACCATTTAGTCTTGATGCTAACGAGACCTACGTATCTAACTCACATATCCAAGATATATTTACTTTAGTGTTGCTGTAACTCCAGAAGTATGTGAAAGATTGAAAGGAAACAGTATTTCTTCTAGTTTTCACCTTGAAGCTTTGTGCAATCATAAGTATTTTCTATAAAGGCTATTTTATTTTTTACATGACTTATTTACTTTATTTTCAGAGATCTTTTCCCCCATCACAACAAACAACTTATAGAGTAAAAAAAGAATATTGTGAATATGAAACTGTCACAAAAACAGAAAATATGCAAAGTACCTGGAAATAAAACAAATTTTGCAACTGATTTAAAACTTTCTATTTCCTGATCCATTAGCTGTCCTCTGAACACACATGAGGTCTCACTGACGTCATCAGGACTCCACTAGAACTCAAATGTTTGCCCAAACGGCACCCACCAGAATGAAGCCACCAGACTTTAATCCTCACCTAATAGACAGAAAATAGAGAACTCACTCCCAGAACCCTGTCCTGCCATCCTGGAATCTCATATGCCATAATTATTCATAACACTTCAGTGCCTCAAGGACCCAAGAGCTGAATGTCTCCAGGCATGTCTCCTCCATGTGAGGAATCTCACAAATGCCAGCACAAACCAGCTGCTGCAGTTTCCAACCAAAACCAGTGGACTCTTCTTTAGAATCTATGTTTATGCTTTCCTTTGGGTACACTAAACACCAGATTATGCAGCCCGACTTTGCAGTTGGATGCTGACAGCATCCACTGGCAGGAAAGCAAATCCAAGCACCCTCTTGAGAAGCACCATTTTTGCAGTTATTCATGAAGACCTGTTTTGCCCTGGCACAAAGTAATATTTGCATGTTACCAGCAGCCATCTCTGAGCCTATGAGTATGAGTGATTATGAAGATGACTGATTATCCAGGCTAACGGCTTGTCCACAAAATGAGTCACACTATACTAAAGTAAATGCAATTATTTTTTAACCATGTTAATTATTTCAGTATAGAGGTTAAAAAGAGTTGAGTTTAATTCAGATGCAATCTCATTTTAAAAGTCAGTTAGGAATATGCTGACACTAAATACTTAAATGACTTTAAAACACTCACGGAAGTGGTGGCAGCACGGAGACGGCAGCATCATGGAAGCCTTGGCAGCATCACAATGGCACGGAAGCAATGGCGGCAGCATCATGGAGACGTTGTCATCATGCAGGCTGCAGCGTCACAGCAGCCACGGCAGTGACGGCCTCGGCACGGCAGTATGAAGTCGGTGGCAGCACCACGGTGGCCTTGGCGTCTACACAGGCCATGGCACCCTAGCATCGGTGGAGTAACGGAGACCTCAGCGTTGCAAAGGCCTCAAACTCATGCAGGCCTTGACCTCATGGCATTGACACGCAGGCCTTGGTGTCTACAAAGGCCTTGGCATCATGGCAGCGGCAGTGTAACAGAGGCCTCAGTGTTGCAGAGGCGGCAGCGAGGCCTCAGACTCACACAGGCCTCAGCCTCACAGAAACAGCAGCGGCGGCGTCACGGCGGCCACTGCATCACACAGGCCACAGCGTCATGCAAGCCGCGCTGTCACAGCAGTGTCATGCAGGCCTTGGCCTCATGGCATCATAGAGGCAGTGTCATGGAGGCCTCGGCACGTCACCCAAGCTGCAAAGGTTCTAGGGACAACATGGCACTCTGTGAGCGATTGGGAAAGGTGATGAGCTGTCCCAGGCCCTGAAAGACACTATGCCCTATGTCCCTTCCACTTTCTTGAGAAATACTAAAATTCCATATACGGACGAGTACAAGATGCTCACCCTAACCCCCGCTACATTATCTCATCACCAGTCCTATTAAGAGAGATGATAGCCGCAGCTTACACAGTATACAGCAAAACTGGTGGAAAAAACCACCGTTCCATCTTCAATAAAGTCAGAAATTCCAGGAAAATGCAATGCACCTAGAATTAAAAAAAAGCAAAGCATACTATTAAACTATCTTGCCACCCCCGAACACTCAATAAAGCATTAAAAACTGAAAATGAGAGTATCGAACAAAGAACTTTCAACCGAATGAAATAATTCAAATCAAGTTTATATATAGGTAGGCCTATAAAGGCCATACTTTGAGTAATAATTTACTCAAATTGTTTTAGCAGATGTAGCAATTTTGCATTAACTATATTTTTAGAGATGCTTTAGAGGATCATGAGTGGTTTATATTCAAGTGTTATTTGTCCTACCTGAGGCCTGAAGGTCAGTAGAGTGACTCATGAGAAGTTTATTTAAATATCTTTTCTCAGAAACACACAATTTTTCTCATACACAAAACTTCATTTAATCTAAAAAATCATATTTCCTTCTGCAGCTTGAATTACAAATTAAAACCAAATTGTAAGTAAATTTACTTTTAAGGTGAAGATACTAGCACACAGAAGAGCCACTAGCCTGTCTTCCCCAGGCAGTTGAACACAATTTATACTCTGCTTGTGAAAAGTTGTTTCGCAAACCCTCAATTTTCAGTCTAATGTGTACCAATTAACATAGTCTCCTGACTTAATGAGAACAGCATTTAGAATTTAAATAAATGACTCTTTAGGGTGTTATCATGGGCAAAACTCCTTTGCAACACCAAAGAGAAAACAGCCACAAAAAGAGCTCAGCCAGCATGCAGGCTCCTAGCTCTTTGAATAAGACGACAGCCACAAAATCCAGATTTGAATATTTCACAGATGAAAATACCTAGGTCTACATCAAGACTTTTACATCTAACTAAAAACGTCTCTTTTTTTTCATTTAATTTCAAATGCTACAGCTAATCAGGGTTTTTCAACAGATTAAAAAGTAGGTATCGCACCAGTTAGTGAAAAACGGCTAATGGAAATTGCACGCTCCCCTCCCAAAATAAAAAAAAGATACTTTAGTCAGGCAAATAATTCCCTCTGTGGATGCCTGGTGTACTAACTAGCAAGAAGAGATAGATATGTATTCATTGCTAATGGCTTCCATACAACAATAACACCTTCAAAATTTACATTTCACAAAATAGGACAGCTTAAATCATGAAGAGCCTAAGTCATGAATCATAATGTTGTCCCTTGTGACAACAGTCAGAATCTGATGGGACTCTTGAGTGTTTTATTCAGCTTTCTGTAGAAAATTACTTTAGTTCCTGTTTATTCCTGTCACATTAGCAGTTCTGTATGTAGTCATTTTTACAAGATACTAGAAGTTATCAGAAATTAAAGGAAGCTTGAATTTCTAAATACCAAGATAAATGTTGATCTCTGGTATGCACTGAGCATTTCATCAACATCGGCAAGAATTTTTTGGGAGGAAAACAAACTCTTTATTTGACAATAAAGTGAGAAAATTAAAATTTCCAAAACCGGTAGAGACTTAATCGAATGACTAAAACCAGGAGAGATACAAGTAAGAAGAGTTAGGTACCATGGCAATGGTCTGCAGTAGCCTGACATGTTTGATTCTGTTGTTGGGTCATAAGAAAAGTGAAGACTTTCCGATAAACGATTTACAGAATATCTATTTTTCTACCGCTAATTCCAATAATGTCACCAGCAGGCTGCTTTAAAGGCAATCACAGCAAAATGTATTTTCTCCTTGCCTGAGCAATTTTAGCTGCTGTGGCAAAAGCATTATAATGTTCCCTCTTTATCAAGAATGGTCATAACACTGGCACATCCCCAGGGATCGCAGGAGTACAGGCAGCCCTTGGTCAGAGAAGCCTGTAGCCACTTGTGGTTTGTAACTTAATCAAACACCATCCGAAGATGAAATTTTTCTCAGCTGTCTGTGTTCTGCTCTCACTCAGCTGTTCAGCCAGATCACCTGTATTTTCTAATACATTCTGCAAAATCATCAGCTAATTCAGATTATTTTAATAACTGACCACACAGCCTCAAAAAGCACCACAAATTCAGAACAGACAACTGGAAGTGTTTCTCTATTTTTTAATGACGTTCTAATTAATTTGAAGTTCATCTTTAAGAAGGTGTTTAAATATTCTCTGGATTTTTTCTATATTCATTATATCACAAAGAAAAATCATTACACTAACAGTACAAACTGTTGTTTCATGGTTATTTGTTTCATCCTTATCTCTCTAGTATTACATTTATCCAGTCTGAGCTCACAAAAATGCAAATGAAGTGCACAGGACTAAGGTGCTTCCTGATACCAACTCCAACACTTGCTACCTTGCACACTTCGAATAATCTTTCCTTAAACTACAAGAGTTGCTCTTGAACTCCCCTTTTGCTTCTGCTACAGATGCATCATCCAAGAGTTTTATTCTTCTGACAGTTGGGAACTTTACTTCCAACCCAAATTTATTCACTGCCAGTTTATGCCCACTACTGGTACAAACCTTTATCTTGCAAAACTCTTTCCCTGGAGTTTGTTCTTTGGGCATATTTATGTAGTAACACATCCATTCTCAGGCTTTGTTTTCCTGAGGCACCCAAAGCTTCCTCACAATATAGATTCTCTGTTCCGCCGATGAGCCTCACAATGCCTTATGCACCTGCCCCAGTTTGCACTGAAAGGGCTGTACATGCTTGCACTGTTAAGGGCTTACCAGGACCTTGAGCAATGGCCCTCAGAGCTGCTTGCCTGCATCCAGGGTGAGAAGAGAAGCAGCAGCAGGGAAATGCCAGCCTGCGGGATGCTTGGGCAGCACAAGAGAAGCAGGTGAGCGTCCCACCACTGGGGCCCCACTAGCCCTGCAGACCTGCCGCAGCACAGCCCCAGCACTGACATCAGCAGCACCCTGCCAGCTCTCTGTGCTGGTAGAGGATCCCACCCATACTAACACCTCCATCCAGAACCAGCTGGGCACTGAGCCAGCCTGCATCCAGACAGGCTAACACCGTGCATAATGCTAAACCACTCACACTGGATCTGTTGACTTAGCTCAAATCTGTCACAGGAGCTGTACAGCCAAATCCCGGAAATGCAAGGCCACAGCTGAGAGATCCAGCCAGAGCCAAGCTGGATCCACACAGTGCGAAAAGCCAGGTATCTCCGACAGTGTGACCCCATCCACCTGCAGCTGAGGTTGTTCACCCACGAATAACAGAGGGTCAGCTGTATGGTTCTCCAGAAACATCTCTGTATATGTTTATGACTACATCACACTGATTTCTCACACTCACACTGGGCTGCTACAGTGCAGAAATCAAAACCTGTTGTATTCTATATTTCCTGTGGCCTTGGCCGTTGGTTTATCAACAGGAAAAAAAAAAAAAATTGGTGTGGGTTACAATAATAAATTCCTTTATAATCAACTATTAATTTTTCAAGATGGTTGTTTCTGGGCAGTAGCCAGCCCCACAGGGCAGCAGCCAGAAAGGTTTGAGGCAGGTGCCAGCAGGCACATCTTCCATGCCCCCCCCAACCCTGGAAACGCAAGAGCAACACAGCCTAGCTGGAAGGAGACCTTGTCACTGCAGTCCAACTCTGCTAGACCCCGAAAGCCTAATTCAGTTATGTTCTTGTGCTGTATCCATCATTGTCGGCCATTTGCGCTTTCACAAATACAGACGATACATTATACGAGCTGCAGTCTACATGCCAGATTTTGAAATCCTTTAGCAGCTGTTTCAACTGACGATAATGTCACCGTGCATCAGGGTGCTGAAACAGTGGTGTGTACCTATATGTCCCTCTGGCAACACCCATCTGGTGTGATGTTTGCCTGCCGCATCTTTCAGTCTAGCAGAGAAGCCATCCTCTCAGTCACATCGTGTCCAGTAAAAAGCTATGCTGCAGGAGCTAAACTATCAGATGCAAAAGGAGAGACAGAAAGGAACAAGCTGAGACTAGCTACATGCTACACATAATTCCTGGCCTTGACAAAAGTCACAAATAGAGTCTGCCACTCTGCAGGGACAGATCAATAGAAGGTATCCTGGACAAAGGAAGGAGATAGAGCTCCAGTAATGGAGGAGAGAAGAGAGTAAATAGAGAAAGAACACTGAAAGGAAACGGGAGAACTGGGACCTACAACCAACAATAGGGGGAAAATGAGGGGGAGGAAAGCAACAGAAGAGTAGCAAAGGAAAGAATGTGGAAGACAAGGATGGGGACTTAAAAAGAAAGAAAAATAACTTTATAAACAAAGAAGATGAGTCAGGAAAGATTCCTGATTTCATTTGCAGCCTATTCATTAGCAGAATAATTGTTTACAAAGCTGAACTGGTTTTGGCAGCTGCATAGCTCGAGATTGCAGGCCTCACAGGTGACAAAGGAACAGGAAATGCTGCACACTGTTGAAACAAGCTGAGGGGGAATTGCAAAAGAAGCGATGAGACTCCTTCATTCCAGAGACTTACATGCACACTAATTTCCTCTTTCCAGTGTGTAGCGGGGAAGAGATCCTTTGCAATGGCTGGAAAACATTGCATTGCTTTTTGCAGGAGGAAATTTGTATTGTAAGAGGTCTCAAAATTCAGAAAACAAACGTTTGTTTTGCAAAGATTTTAAGAGATTGGTTATCATTTTAAAAGAAACAAAAGGGAAGGTCCTGTTACTGCGTAGGGGCTGAGCATGATTAAATTTCTTTCAGTTGCAGTTCTAGCAGCTTCTACCATTTCCACCCTGGCTGCTGCTCACTCCTAGCCTCGGCTCCCTCTCCTGATCTCCTGGGACAGCAGTCAGCAGGAGTCCTACTGTAACACAGGCCCAGAGAACAAACCTGCTCTTCAAATCATCATTGCTGTCAAAAGAAAAGGTCACATACCTCTGAATTCTGTTCAAACCCCAAAATCATTCAAGAAAATTAAAATATAATACTGTGACAACTGGGAATTTATTCCTTGATGCAGCAAGCAAAATGGCCTCATGGCTAAAAGACAACTCGGTTCCTAGTTTTGCCAATGAATCCTTGGTGAGCTTGTCACTCTCCTCTGTGCCTCCATTCATGCATCTGCAAGAACCAATTCAAGATTGTTTGAGACATTCACACTCTAATCATGGCAGCCAGAGACAAGCACATCAAGCTTTCAAACAGGAGGAAAAACTCTGGGATGAAAAATATTCAACTGCCAAGCACAAAGAGCAGAGAAGTTTTTCATTTTGTTGGAGCAGGAAATCAAGAGGGTGATGAGGAAATGGAGGAAAGAGAAGAAAGAAGACTGAACACATCAAAACTGCTGAGTGTTCAACCATGGCAAGGGCCACCCTACACAAGATAAAGAGCTGCACGCCCTGCAAAAGCCAAGCACGAGGTTGGGAGCACATTTTTCCAGACCAGGACCCTGGCTCTCTTGTTGTAGTGCTGTCTGAGAAGAATTTGCTAGAGTCAGCTGAGATAACAGACATGCAGGTGAAACAGCGAGTTAGATGAAGATATAATAACCGAGTGCAATAAAAGAATGGTTGCCAGTGTGGTGGATAACATGGGAAACACAAAAAGTCACTTTCAAAACAGAGGCTGCTATTTTAGTCCTAAGGGATATGGGTCACGCGAAGAGCAAAGTTAGGACCTGAGTTTTAGGAAAGAAAACTTGCAGCTCTTCAGAGTTAGTCAATAGGACCCTCTGGGAAACTGCCCTCAGGGACAAGGGCGCAGAACAGAGCTGGCAGATCTTTAAGGATGCTTTCCACAGAGCACAGGAGCTCTCGATCCCCAGGTGTAAGAAATCAGGAAAGGAAGGGAAGAGACCAGCATAGCTGATTTGAGACCTGCTGGTCAAACTACAGGGCAAGAAGGAACTGCACAGGCAGTGGAAGTGGGGACAGGGATCCTGGGAAGAGTACAGGGATGCTGCCCGGTTGTGTAGGGATGGCGTTAGGAAGGCCAAGGTGCAGCTGGAGCTGAACATGGCAAGGGATGATAAGCATAATAAGAGTGGCTTCTACAGGTATGTCATCCAGAAAGGGAAGGCCAAAATAACCATACCCACCCTGATGAGCAAGACTGGCAAACTAGTAACAACAGACAAAGAGAAGGCTGAGATACTCCACAACTTTTTGGCCACCATCTTCACTGTCAATCTTTTCCCACACCTCTCGAGTCAGTGGACTGCAAGACAGGGACTGGAGGAGCAAAGACCCTCTCACTGTAAGTGAAGATCAGGTTTGTGACCACCTGAGGAACCTGAACATACATACCTGACAAGATGCATCCCAGAGTCCTCAGGGAACTGGCTGATGTAGTTGCCAAGCCTTCCTCCGTGATATTTGAAAAATCATGACAATCAGGTGAAGTCCCTGGCAACTGGGAAAAGGGGAACATCGCGCCTATTTTTTAAAAAGGTAGAAAGAAGGACCCTGGAAACTACCAACATGTCAGCCTCACCTCTGCGCCTGGGAAGATCATGGAACAGATGCTCCTAGAAGCTCTGCTAAGGCACATGGACGACAGGAGGGTGATTCCAGACAGCCAGCATGGTTTCACCAAGGGCAAGTCCTGTCTGACCAACCGGGTGGGCTTCTGTGATGGACCGGCTGTAGCAATGGACAAGGGAAGAGCTACAGATGTCATCCATCTGGACTTCTGTAAGTAATTATTTCTCGCAACCCAGAAGGCCAACCATATCCTGGGCTGCATCAAAAGCAGTGTGGCCAGCAGGGCAAGGGAGGGGATTCTGCCCCTCTGCTCCGGTCTGGTGAGATGCCACCTGGAGTCCTGCATCTAGGTCTGGAGCCCCCAGCACAAGAACAACAGGGAGCTGTTGGAGTGGGTCCAGAGGAGGGCCACAAAGATGATTCAAGGGCTGGTACACCGCTCCTACGAGGAAAGGCTGAGAGAGTTAGGGCTGTTCAGCCTGGAGAAGAGCAGGCTGTGGGGAGACCTTATTGCAGCCTTCCAGTACTTAAAGGGAGCTTATCAGAAGACTGGGACAAACTTTTTAGCAGGGCCTGTTGCGACAGGACAAGGAGTACTGGTTTTAAACTAAAAGAGGGTAGATTTAGACTGTATATAAGGAAGAAATGCTCTGCAATAACAGTGATGAAACACTGGCACAGGTTGCCCAGAAAGGTGGTCAATGACCCATGCTTAGAAACATTCAAGGTGAGGTTGAACGGGGCTCTGAGCAACATGGTCTAGTTGAGGATGTCCCTGCTTACTGCAGGGGGATTGGGCTAGATGGTCTCTAAAGGTCCCTTCCAACCCAAACTGTTCTATGATTCCATGACTTTCACCCACATGGAAAAAGAGGATTTTTTTTCTCCAAATCACCAGCTGCTAATAGCATATGAGTCAATTAACAGAAATAAAGCATTCTGTAAAATACATTTTACTTCATCTAAGGAACTACAACAAAATCATTACACATCTAGAGATAACGGGACATATCCTTTCTTGCTGTTGATTAGTACAGTTCTCGGTGTCTCAAATCCAGTTTACACCAGTTAACTCTTGCAAGTGACACCACCAAACATGTTGTGCTATCAATAACACGAGGCATGTGATCCATCACAGGGCTGCTGACAGGCACACTAATCAATGAGAGCCACTTGTTCTAATAACTGCTGAGAACCAGAAACACAGGCAAACCTGGGGAACATTCATCTTGTAGAAGTCTACATGAGAAACGTGGAATGGTACAAGTTTATAGGCACAGTCTGGAGACTGTGGAGCCCAGTCTACCGCATTTTTTCACTTCTGTTGGGGTCTCTGTGCATGGCTAGAGTGCAAGTCCTTGGGGCAATACACAGGAATTGATTTGTGAAGACATAGGTCCCTCACTGGAGATTTCACCTGCCTGACTTTTTCTGTCACAAATAAGTTGAGTGCAGACAAAAGCCCGTCTCTTGGTGTCAAGGCAAATCTTTCAATTTTTCCTGCTGCTCTTGCTCTAATGAGATTTGCGAACGAGTGAAGAAATTCTACTACAGAGTATCTTTAACCCAGGGAAAAGCAAAGCAAAAGTATGTGATGTATGCATTTGCTTTAACAGAGCTGCAACACTGAAGAAAAAAAAAAAAAAAGATGCAAACATTTTCCTAAATATATCACAACACGAAGTTCTGCTCTGCAATCAAACTCGCTTTAATACTGTATTTCAGCTATACATGAGAATAAGACAGTTTATACATGAAACTACCCATAGAACTGCAGTTTCCACCACTTTCAAACCCTTCTCCATGAAAATGCTCATTCCTCTCCATTTATATTCTTCTGGTTGTGCTTTTAATTTTATTCTTCCTTCAACAAGATTATTGGCATCTTTTTCCAAGGCAAGATAAATGAGAAGGATTGCTGTGTCCTAGAGAAGGTCCACCAGCAATCACGCTATCTTTTTAATCAAAATCACCTGTTAAACAATGTGTATTTCTAATGAAATTGCACTTTTCTTTGATAAACCTCCTTCTATTATTTTTATCAAGGTTTTCCCCGCAGCTGATTTTGGCTGATATGCTTGTAATTGACAACGTGACACAAGTCAGTACCTTTTCTGAATATTAATTATACGGTCTACTCCCTGGTCCCTAGAAATATAATGCTAAAAGCTAAAAACATTATTTTTCCCCCTCTCAAAACTCAGAGACATGGTGTCAAGATTTTTAGACCTGATTAGCAACTACAGCAATATTAAAACTAAAGGAGCTTTGATAAGCCTCACCTTTAGGTAGGCAAATCACCCACCAATATAGTTACGAGGGGGTAACACTGGAGAGCTCTGGCCAGCAGAGAGATTACTCACTCACATTTTCCATGTTTACCATCAAGTTACTTCAGTATTTTCTTTCAAGACACAGGAGGAATTGTTTTTTTCTCTAGCTACTTGCCTCCTTGGCAGGTGAGATCATTCCTTACATGGGCAGAATTCCCAGGGTCAATGGAAGATTTTACTGAGGGTATGAAACGAAGCATCACAAAAGACGAAATAGCATTGTCAGTGGTATTTCCTTACTGCGCATTCCCAGCTTCCATTTATCAGAGGACTGGTTATTCCTTCTCATGCCCTAGCCACAATATACTTTCAGCAGTGTATTGTAAATGACTCAGGGTTTTTTTTTAGCTGTGTAATTAGAAGACATTGCTTCTCTGTTTAATTTCTCCTTATGTAAGTATAGCTCCCAGTCATTACCAGATGCCTATTCTTACTGTTATTACTGACCCTGCTGTCTACATACCTACTTACACTTATTATCCACTCTTATTTTTCCAAATAAGGATCTTAATGAGGGCAAGCATAGTCATTATGTCTACAATTTTGTATTACATATTTCAACTTTAAAACTGAGATTGTAAGCAGTGAGAGCATATGTTCAGAAATTTTTTTTAAAAGACCTCCTTTATTACACTGTCAAATGATTCAATACTAATGATATTTTTGCAGTCACTAGAATGCTGATATTTTATAACCTCTACCTTATTTATTGTACAAGGTTTATTTCCTTGCATTTGCCCCAAAATATCTTCTGGATATTCAACAACTTAAAAGATGTTGTCAAAAAAAAAAAAAGAAATTAATCCTGGCTTAGCTCTGGAAATGTGGTCACATCTTTAACTTTTTTCTTAAAAATTCCCTTTGACTAATTATAATTAAAATTCTATGCAAACTGTATTCTTCTTTTCCTACAGCTCCTCTTGATTGTAAGAGATCTCCTGATTTTCTTTCTGGCACTGTCATGCGCACGTAGAGGATCCCAAACAAAAAACAATCACCTCATTACTTTCGGTGTCCATCCAAGTTGTCCCTGCTGTGTCAGCTAAAAGAAATACATCATTTCTCCAGCATCACCCATCAATGCCCTTTCTGCCACGCTTGCTTTGTTTGCCTGTCCCCTTGGTAAACTTTGCACTCCAGCATTTCAACATCTGAAGGCAGCTCTGAAGAGCTCGGTACTGAGCAAACTGACCAGGCACCATGAGAGGACGGCAGGTAAAAGCAGCCCCCAGCAGGGGCTGGCCCCGCACTGGGATGGCTGTGGAAGGCCAGCCCAGTAGCTATACACCCACATACCTGATGAACAGAGGCATCTGATCTTCCAGGGAAAAAACACTTTATGCAAGTGGATGATCTGCTTTTGTAGAAACTCACCACCAGTTGTGTTTTAACGATGTGCCGACATGAGCTGAAAGCTGTAATTCTGTGTGTATTCTCGAAGCTTGGGATACAACGCTCAAGATTATACAGCAAGAATTAGCGAGGTTCATAGGGAACATACAAACGTAGGCAAGCTCTAGCAATACATAACAGCATATCATTAATATGTTCATAGCTTGGATGAGTATGCTGTGCCAGTAATATTAATACTGGATATATCTACGGAGGGGGTTGAATATTTTTTTCTTCAATTTTTAAATCAGGTATTCCTGGCAAAAAAACATTTACCATACACCGGTCTTTCATATACAGGGGAACATAACAGTAACATATTACAATAACCAAGTTATGTTCATTACAAGTTTTAGTCAGCAAATACTAACAAGCATCATTTTCTGCTTTGCACACAGCCTTCCCTCAGTATTGGCCTGTGGAACTTAAAAGATAATTGAATTTATTGTCCACCAGAGCTCACACTAAGAATGTTCTAATTAGTAATGAAGACACAAATGTCTAAGCTCTAGTATCATCTTGTTCAGGCTGCTGTACAAGACAGTGAAACCTCTCTAAGACAGCTCATTTGAAACTTACATTAGCAACACAGATGAAAGTACAGACAAGACTATCAATGATAGCTGGTGTGTTATCCCACAAAATTTGTATTTGCCCACTTCTAGAAATGCACCACTTATTTTGGCTACGAGTCACAATTCATCAGAGTTACAAATTATTTCAAGACACCCTTAAATTCTCCTCCCTCACCTTCATTTAATCTGATTTGTTTATACCATGCATCACTAACAGCTACACAAATTCTTCTCTATTTTTTCTTCAACAACAAAGGTATTTGCTAGCGTCACACTAGGACACGGTATGAATACTTATGAAAAGATTTATTAAACGGGTATATTTATAGATTCATTTGTTATTGTTGAAACAATTTGCACTGTGCGTGCTAATTCCTAACCTGGATTGCTCTTTGCTGACTCTGAAGCTATTTTTTTTGGTCAGCACCTTTCCAATTGGTGCCATGCTGAAAATATATCTGTCCTGCATTGAAAACAAAAAAAACAAGCCCCAAAACAATCAACTACCCCAATTTTATTGAAATTTCTCCAGTAAGATACCCTTGGGTCAGCCAAGAACAGTGTTTTCACTGAGAATTAGCAAGTGAATTCCTGTCTCAGTAACATTGTAAAGATGCACTCAGCTACACACTGAACAATTCAGTAACGATCTAGGAATCTGAAGCACACAAAGCTTGGCTCTGACAACAGGGCCGTAATCAAGACAGATTAGAGATCTGATGACTCAGCAAATTAAATTTCCATAAGGTTTTTATTTCATTGACTATAGTTACATCAACAGAAGAGAAAATCTCAAGTCATAACATGGATTAGCGTAGTCTATTGCAGCACACAGCAGAGGGGAAATCAAGTCAATAGCGCAGCTTCTGTGTCCCTTACTGTAACCAGTCATTTGATTAACCGTCGAGTCAACAGCATTCTTGGTAAAAACCTCCAGGATGAAGTATTTTGCACTGAGTGCACAAGCAGGAACTGCCATTGAGCAAGAAGTCCCACACCGCAGCAGCCAACATGTGAGCACCACACAAGCACTTTACAGGTTGCACTGACAAATGCAGGGCATGGATCAGGCTTTGGGACCAGAGCCTGTCCCCACACCTCCAGTAACTGCCTCAGTGTGCAAGAAACAGGACTTCTCCCTCCTCTCTGGGGGCAGCCCAGGGCAGGCAGCACCCACCAGGCATGCAGAGAGCACCTGCAGCCATCCCACAGCCCAGGCAGTGGAGAACGTTAATTTACAGCTTCATTCAGTACTAGAGGGGGCAGAAAGGCAGAACTGAGATGAAACGGAAACACAAACTCAGACTTTCTTGCCATTTTTTAGAATTCTTCCATGATATCAGGGTACAAGTAAAAGTTCTTTGGGAAAAGAAACTCCTGATGAAAACTACTCCAGTTAAGGGAGCCAAGGCTGAAATGAAAAACACTAGCCAGGACAGTTTAGGATTTGCGAAAGACTCCAGCCCATAAATCTAATCTCTTGCTGTAATGTCAGCCCCAATTGAGTAATAGTAATGCTTCAAAAGCCAGAAGCAGAGCAATCCCTCTTCTCCAACCCCAGTGTATGGCAGCAGGGATGTACCACCTTCCTGCAATCTAAGGCCACTGGTCCTGTCCCAGTCCTAGGATCCTGACAGTGGGCTGTATTAGCAGTACTCTCGGGGGATGTAGACACAGCATGACTGCTTGCAGGCAGCCTTGTTGCCTAGAGGTGGCATCCGCTCTTTCTTGTATCCTAAATGAATTCATTCCACACCCAGTTTGTCCATAGTAACTCTAAGGGAACAATAAGTCCCCCATAGCCCACCTCCAGACTAGCCTTTAATTATACAGTCACAACCCCTGCAAACAGGCTCCGCTCTTTGATCTTCAGTTTAGTGCTGCCGTAGATGTTCCTAATCCCTTTTTCCTTCCAAGTCCACACATAAAGGCACAGAAAAGAGCATAAAGCAGAACAAGTTCCTGTTAGAGCTTAGGGGATTTTTGTCCCAACCAAATAGCAGACCTGTTTTGAGCTGCTCTTCCCGCCTGTCTGCTTTCACGAAATGGAGAGTCACATGCGGAGACTGGTTGAGTGAGCACCCAGCAACCTGTTGGTGCAAAATTGTCTGAAGATTGTATGCATCCAACAGGCAGAGTCTACATACACCTTATCTTTTCATTTTCAGTACCAAAGTGGCCTATCCTGAATACTAATCAACGGAAAAGAGAGGAAGCAACTTTTTATACGGGCCGTCTCATTTATCAAACCAAGAAGCTATAGGTTCAGCACACATTAGGTCAGAATGCAGACTACAGGGAGCTTTCAGCTTCTTCCAGCTACTGAACTTGTGATTAAATTAATTCTGTGCCTACTTTTCGCGCGCAGCTGGGCACCCATCAATCACAGGCCCCCCCCACCTCACCCCCCCAGGAAGTCCACTTCCCTCAGCTTATCTCCAAAGAGCAGTTACACATGCACAATGTTAGCCACTTCTGGTAGACCACATGCTGTTAGCAGGCTGTTTGAGAGAGACAACTACTGTCCGAGCAGTAATCACTCACTGTTCAGTCCCCCACCACTACAATCCTGTCTGCATAATTAAAAATCTGTTCCCTTCTCTGACTTGGCTAGCAATTGGCAGCTCTCTCACAATAGTGCTCAGCAGGCACAGGGATTTAACAGATGGCAAGACAATGATGCAGTTCAAAATCTAAATGTGACGCCCCAAGATCAGACCAGTGCAGATATGGTAACAAACAAAATGAAAAGCATCACACCTGTGGGGTCAATAAGACACAGATGAAAAAATAAATTAAATGCATCTCATACAGGAGGGAGTGGGTGTAATTTGTTGAAGGATAAAAATAAGCAGCTTTTTTCTCTGGTAGGTTGCAATAGCTGTAGAACCTCTTCATATGTTTCACATTTCCCTACTAATGATGTCACAAAGCAGTATTAACCAATAATTGAGAATTAAAAGATGTAGTATATATATAGCTATACTGTACATACCATCAGCTGTTTCTTATAGAGGTAATGTACCATAGCTAAAAACGAGGACTGAAACTGTCTTAAACATGCTCTGATTTTGCACCTTGCTGCTTTGCTGAAAGTGAAAGCTTGTGGAAAAAGATTAAGTAATTGGATCTTCTATTTTCATGTATCACTATCAGTATTCAGAGAAGACAGGCTGAAACAAAGACACTAGGGAACATCTGAGATCAAATCAGGATAACTCAAAAGAAACACTCAAAAATGGATGTGAAAAAAAAAAATCAAGAATTTCTTCTCTTATTTATGAGTTTGTTAACTTTCAGTCAAAAGTGTTTAAAATACCAGCATTTCACAAACACTGTACTTCCTTCATATCAAGCTACATGAAATTATGCCTTTGGTTCTTGAACTTTTTGATAAACAACCAGCATACCACATGATGGATGAGTACCTAAACATGATGTGAAAGATTCCCGTAAAAACACTAAAAATGCATTACATATTTTGGCACTTAAACCATGTATCAGATCTGCCCTCTGTCTGGAATTAGAAGCGAAGAGCACCACACCAATTATTTCACATCTAGCTCTTGGGGCCTAGTGTTTTCTGCTGCTGTCTGTCACCACCCAAGAGTGGCATTAGATCATCCAGATCAGGCAACAACAGTAAGTTATCTTGGAGGATATATTACTTATGCGCCCATAAAGACTTCTGGGCTGCTGACATGCAAGGTAACAGAGTAAGATAGCAAATGTAGAGCTACAGACAAGTAGAGCACTGTGTCCTTGCCCCAAGGGAAAGCCACCTCATGGCATTGTAGGTCATTTTGGTTCCTTCAGGAAGTCAATATGCTTCCTTAGAACAAAAAAAAAAAAATCAGGTCAGGAATCATGGACTTGGGTTTCACTTGAACAGTTTTTATACAGAGCTTTCAAAATGCTGCAGAAGTATTGATTGCGTGTTCCTGTTTCCCGAGACATGTTTATTATAACGGCGCCTATGGACTAAGAAAGTATCAGACACCGCCATGCAAGGAGACAGAGGACAGGTATGGAGGGAGCTGCGGGGGAAGCTGTGAAGGACGATGGTGGTGGCTGGAGCAAACAGCTGCAGGGCAGCAAGAAAGTACACAAGAAACTTCTTATTTATTGAAAGCTGTTGCTGTAGCTTTACACAGCCTGCACAAAAGCTGCTGTAGAGTCTCCCTTGAATAAGGGATGCCCTCAGATCCAGTTTGCTTCTTTCTAGCCCAAGGCACAACACATCCAAGACAGACTGAATGTTATCCTTGGAAAACATTTAGCTTTAATTTTACAGACAACAGAAAAATAACAGCAGCTAGGTACTCAGGTTGCACAGAAACCCAGCAGCTCTAGTGCTTAAGGTATCAAACAGCGATGCCTCCCCTCTCCATGGTTCAGCCTCCACACAAGCCCACTGATGTCGCCGAAGAATACTACTGATGTTCAGGATCTTGAAATTAGTTTCTGAAAACTGATGGTGTCCCTAATGTACTGGGATTAAGCAGGCCACTCCAGCTCTCAGTGTAGCAACATGCACTCTGAAGGATTTAGGTAAATTGCATTATGTCTTCCCCAATCTCCCTGCCCATGTGCTCTGTGCTCCCAGGGCACTTGGACATCCAGAGTCCCTTCACAGGAAAGCCAGCCTTCCCCAGAGGATCCTTCTAGAGTATTGTAAACTCAGTTAAAATGCAGGAGAACAAGTAATTGAAACAGATTCTGCACAGCATTCTAAAATCAATCCTTAATTACAAACGTATCACAAAGGTGTTTTGCATAGTCCCCAGCAGAAGCTTTAGAATATTACACAGGAAAAACTACAGTAAAAAATAAATGTACATCTGACAAAAAAAAAAAAAAAGTAGCTTTCTTTGTTAACTCTCAAATTCAACAAAGCACCTAAATATGTGCCTAACTTCAGGGAAGAAGAGGGACTTCAGTAGTTATTTCAAGTCTTTGCTGAACTGAGGTCCTACATGGACAGATTTCTTCCTTTTCTCTTTCAGAACTTTGAGTGATTTTTCTGAAGCTACATGAGCATCTTTAAATAAGTATTCCGCAAAAAAGATTCAGATCACAAGACAAGCTGAAATAGCATCAGTAAGCTCAAGCTTTTGATAATGTTTACTTCTATTTCATTTTCAAAGTACACAGAATGCCAAATCCTGCTTGGTTTTCATATGCAATTAATCCCAACAAAATCCTTTGGGACTACTTCAGAAAGTAAAACGAGCAGGATTTAGTTTATAATCCAACACCAACAGGAATGGAAAATATGATGTAGTGTTTTATCCCTAGCAAAGAACCCTGGCACTAAATCCTCATGAGTAGAGTGTCAGTGCATGTTCTGCAGCTAATCTGGCAACAGGGCAATTTCCTGTTTGTAATTTATATTTTTGCCCAAATGACTGTATAGAGACAGATGGTCACACCAAAGGACGACAGTTCTGGAAAGAAACCTCCTTCCCTCAGGAATACTTCACAAGATTAGTCTGGGGACTGCCAAAACAAGATCTTTTGCCAGGCAGCTGAATCACGATACACTGAACACCTTCCTCAAGTTCTGGCTTCTGTATCAAATTCTTACCATCTAATAAATATAATGCTGAGGAAAGAAGAGCAAAAAGACATTTCCGTGACTGGATAGGGCTTTGAATGCTAATGCCTGGATGTTGAGTCTCATTTCCATTTTTATCACCCAAGAAAGGAAAGCTTTTCTGACTGCATTTCCTGCATCCTTCTGAGTATGCCCTAGGTTACTGATTATCTGAGATCCCATCATCAAGTTTTCAAGAAAGATACTTGTTTCCTTCAGGCTGCAATGTCTCAAGAAGATCAAGTTTCTAAAACACAGGCCATATAAATTTGATTTTGGTCAAGGGTTTTAATCTCCCTCGTAATTTTCGACTGTTTTCTGACACCAATAAACTGGGCCTTCTTTGATTTGTTTCAAAGAGAAAATGAGGAACTTTAAGAATTATCTACAAAAGTACATGATATAATTAGTATAGAAATCCATATATTCTTTATTTGAATGCTGAATTTGACTTTCTCTGAATTTTCAATATACCAGATTTAGATCATCAACAACAACTTCAGCTTAAAAACTTTCAGGGTTGCCACATAGTAAGAGTGATTTTTGGACAGTGAGATGAAATCAAATGCTGGGATCAACAAGATAAAGAGTTGCCAGTTTTGATTTTTATTAACCCAAATGTCAGAAATAAAACTGGCATTAGTATAGTGGAAACCTGTCTCACCTTTTACCTATCTGTTTTGCTTGTCTGCAGACTGAATAAGACAACAGTTCTTTAAGGCATTCATACTTGGCTGAGATACATTCTTCATAAGCTCGAGCGCTAAGGAATAAAGGGTTTAAATTATATTTTTAAATACTGGATTACATTCTGTGCTATAAATCATAAAGTCTGCAACCTTGGGATCACAAAATCCATGTGACTATATCCTCAGTGAATAGTTCAGGAATGTTTCAGCTCTTTCATCCTGTCTCCCTAGTGATAATAAACATAGAGATTTCAGGACTAAATTCGGTTGCCTACTAGAGTTACACTGGTCTATTAGGATTTCCAAATTATATAAGCAGAGGCAGTTTCTGAAACATGGCTTAAGGGAAAAATCATGTCACTTTGTGTTACACAAAGTGTTACTAGATGTAAGAACTGCTAGAATTTCCAATTATTTACCTTCAGCAGAAGCAGCAGAAATAAGATGTCCAACGCCCTAAGCATTCACCTAGTAAAACAACAGCAACTTCTTGTTTGCATGGGAGCTTCTTTATCCCCAGTGAGGTGTTTGGGGTCAGACCAACAGAGTCATTACTGAATGGCACCATGACTGATTTGTATTATACTGATTTGTATCAGGCACACAAATTAACAGTCGCATCTGACTTCCGCAGAACCAGTAAAACCGTCTCATGACTGTACCTAGCCCTAGAGGCCCCAGTCTGTGACACAAACCTAGCAAAAAAGAAGATGGAAAGGATGAATGAAAGGAACTCTGTTTCAGAGCTGGGAAAGTAAGATTGAAATGACATAAAAAATGTCTTGTAGGATTCTAAGATAAAAATAAGATTAATTGCTGTCATAATTCCCACTTCAGTCCCTTACTATGCACAGAAAAGCTGGAGGAGATGGAATGTACTCCTTGGGACCAGGTAGACCCTTTTAGACAGGACTCAGAAAAGCTGAGTAACTTGAATAAAATTACTGAGAAAAGCAGAGCCAGGAATAAAACTCAGGTCTGCTGACTTGTAGCTGTCTACTCACCACTCAGCTATTCCATCTAATGTGTGGGAAGGGAAACAGCATACTGTATTTAAGATGTCAGAATCTACTTCTAAAAAGGTAAATGATTCATAAAACTCTGTACCAGTGAACACTTGCCTGCATCTATGATCACCCATGCTCAAGCTTTTAAGACAACAGCACCACTCGCTTCCAGGTCACAGTTCTCATCAACAAAGAGCATTCAAGGTGATATTCTTGCCTTGTTAAGAGCAGCAGATGCCCATCTGTCGAGATCTGTTTTGACACAGTTTAATCCCTTTGCAGTTCTTTAGTGTGTGTCTGTTTAGTTTTATATAATGTTATCTATCGTGCTTCTCTTAGAAGCAAAATCCTAACCATAATGTCTGAAGCATTCAAGTAGCCATGGATTTGTCTATTCACTAGAGATTTAGAAAGAGAAAGCATAGCAAATGACCTGCCAAATTCTAAATCAAAAGAAATGTGAACAAATAGAAACTTATTTTCTTTCTGCAAAACATGCAGGAAAAAGCAAGGGGGTATTGGTTGAAAAGACTGTCAGTTACAAAAGAAAGAAAGAACAAAAGAGAAAAAACAGTATAGACATCCAGGGCAGATCCATACCTTAAATTTTTACAAGAATTTTTCACCATTCCATCCCACAAACCAGACAAGAAGACTAGATGTAAGAAAGAGCAACAAAGATGCTCAGAGGAGGATGCCTGCCTACAGAACAGGATAATAGATTAGGATGCTTTTGTCTGGAAAATAGGTAACTGGAGGTCCACAACCCTAAATGCTGCATAGAGGGTGACAAGAGAATGATTATTCAGTTTCTTGCAACACCAGAACTACAGAAACCCCAATGGTATCAAACACAAACCACAAATACGTTCCTCCTCACATTAAGTAATTAAATAGGAGTACCCATTACCACATTAGATTTGAGAGATACAAGTATAGAGGTGCTCATAATGAGCTTAGATAGAGTCATAGAAGACTGGTTCACCAGCAATTTCCAAAGGAATCCCTAAATTACGGACTCCTTGAATTTGGGAAGATAAACCATGGGAAAAATCTCTCAGCTGCATGCTTTGTTATACTTCTCCGAGAGGATCTGTCATACTGGCTGCCACTGGCACTACTAGGTTAAATGGACTTTCGATAGCATGAAAATTCCTCTATTTTCAGCCTAAAAGCTTTAACTCATATACTTAAGGCAGATTTAAATGACTGCCTAAAAAACTACACAGTCTGGGAGAAGTAGCTCAGCAAAAGCTGAAAACAGGGTGCGTACAGTTTAGATGCAATACCTAATACCAGGTTCATGTAGATCATTATATACGATACAGTAAGAAAAGAAACTGAACTGAGTGAAGTGCAGACCATTCTGATCACTGGGAAAAGCTTGCAATATTGCCACCTGCAGACACTGGTTTCCTATCAACAGAGAAAGGGGATAAATTTGTTATTAGAGGCCTAGGGGTTTTTGCCCTGCTCAGGCACCTTCAGTCTGCCTCCTGTGTTCACAGCTGTATGCTTTTAGGCAGAACCTGAATTCTATATATCTGTTGTAGAAAGCTGTCAACAGCCAGCAAAAGCAATTTTCAGAGAACCTTCTCCTTCTCTTTTGAAACAAATGAGTCTACATCAGCTGTGAAAAGTGAAGAATGCTTCCTGTCACCTTTTTATCACAGCTTTCTGACAGTGCCAGGGACAAAATTGGCACACAATCTCCTCCCTAGTCAACACCAGACACGGAGGCAGACAACCACAGAGAAAAAGCTCAAGTTCTCTAAAAGCAGCATCACAGTATTCCCCAGATATCCTGGGGAATCCTCTATATGAGACACCCCAAGCAGTAGTAGCAAGGCCATGCCCTAAAGAAATCTGGATTAGAGAGTGCTTCATGTAAAGTTCATGCTAAATTTATTCCTAGCTCCAGGATAAATACTATTTCTTCCTAAATATCACACATGAATTAGGATCACATTAGGATGTCTGCACCTTCTATTTCAAAAGAAAGATTTTCCCCAGAGATTATTCACAAACTGGGTAGAGCTAATCAAATTAACCTTGAACGACTTTCCATCTGTACCCAGGCACAACTAAAGAAACAGAGAAGGCGGAAGCAGCCCAGGGGGCCAGCCTGGCTGGTTCTGTCTGACTTCCAAACCCACCATCAGTTTGTTAGGCTTGTTAGAAGCAAAAACTGTCTTCACAGCTGAGTCTGAAGACTGCTGGGTTCAGGTCTGTCACGCCTACAAATCAAGCTAAACCTGTATGGCCCATACTCTGTCCCCGAGTTCTGTATCAAGGAGTACATAAAGCCTGAACACACGGGGTTTTGAAGTGCAGTCTGAGCTTGCTCAGTGCTGGGAATGGCAGGCAATGGTCGTTGTACGAGAGAAAACCGTTTGGTCTTCCCACCATTCACCTTACCCAGTACTGCTTTTCAGAGCAAATTCCTGTAGCAAGGCTAAAAGAATGAAAACATTACCTTTGGCAACATCTTGCATAAACAGAGATACTGTAACCAATGCTCGCTTCAATGCAAGAGAGAATTTCTGACAGCTTTATTTTTTTGTCAAGTACTAAGAAATCTCTCAAATTCTCCACTCAGGCATCACTTCAGTCAAAGTGAATTACCAAAGCAATTCTCTTAATCAGCAAGTTTAGTGCACAGTGGAACCTTACAGAAAACAGGTTATAAAACTGTAAACAAGAATTTCCTTTCAATTATGCAGAGACCCCTGCCTTGATTCCAGGTGATAAATTGCGGATGCACAGCATTATTGCCTTATAAATAACACATCTCTTTCCATTCCGGAGTCAGTTCCCTGTACTGAAACAATGTTGCTAATAAATCACCCTGCTTGTAGAGCTAGAGCTGATACTCCCCTTTACTCAGTACATACACGTATGTATATGCCTGCAAAGGGAAGACAGAATGTTTTCTGAGTACTTTTTAAAGGTGAAGCACCAGCAGTTTAAGGAACTAGAGTGGTCTTACCAAACCAAATATAATATGAAATACTGAAGTGGGGAAAAAGAAACCCCCAAACAACCAAAACCAGAAAACAATGTCTTCCAACTTGGCTATCTCCACAAATCCTTATTTCTCCCTCTGTTCCAACTCGGTCTCAAGGAATGCTGCTTGTTCAAAACACTACAGCTACAATCAGGTCAGTTAGGTCACAATTAGGATAAAAACTTCCTTGGATTTAGCAAACACCACCAAAGACTAATTTTTACTGATATCAATAATAAAAAATAAAATCTTAGGCATTTCTCTGCATAAGGCCTTTTTAAATTGAGATCTAAAAATACATAGACAGACAACAAGCAGACTTAAACAATTTTATCAGCAGTTGATTTATTTTGGCTTTCTGCTCTCCCTGGTCGCAGTTCAGTGCAAGCCATAAATAAGTTAGGCTGGTGAAGGAGATTGAATTTTCGAGGCCAGAACAGTAATTGAGGAATTGAACAGCCTGGAGGTTGAAATATCGTCTCCTGGGACAGAAGCCTCTGGACCTATTAGCAGCTGTCTATATTGCTTTTCCAGCCATTGACACATACGATCATGTCAACATATTGAACTGATTTATGTTCCTCTGTGTCACAAAAGGACAGATCTCGTACATGTTCTGAGCTCCATCGTGCTGTTACTCTAAGAATGAGAATATCTAAAGTCATTTCGCTACATAAATCACAACACACGCCAACATTTTGCTGCAAAATAAAAATTTCCAGTCACTATCAAGTTTCTCTCAGGAACTGTTTTTCAATATTTAAAAGGCATCCAACCAAATCCAATATTTAGGAGGTTAGAAAAAAAGGTTGAACAAAACATTTAAGCTGTAAGCTTTCACAGTATAGTTACAGGAAAAAAAATGAACTTATTTCCAAAATGCATTTACTGCATCTAAAACCTTTTGTTTCTCAGCTCCTTTGCAAAATTACTGTTACCCTCAGAATCTGCCAAGATTTTTCCCTTGCCAAGTACTAAAACGTCAGATCTTTCAAAACTAGGGGAAGGCTTAATTTCCTGTGAAAAAAATCCGCACCCGTTCAGCACAATACGATTGCACAGAAAGCAGTAATTTTCCCTTTTTCCACACTGTATTGGTCAGCACTTGCAAAGGAAAGACTGAAAGGGAAGCCTGAGAAGGGTTTTACTTTTTTCTTTAAAAACAAAACGAACAAACAAAACAAACTCCCCCTCCCATCACCCACCACTTCATTTTTTCAGTCATTCTCTCAGGATCAAAACCGCACAAGGACACAAGAGACTCCACAGACACCCAAAGCAACAAGCGACGGATTGCAAAACCAACCCATGACCAAAGGCAAAAAGAATTATCTTCAGGTCTTACTCTGTATGGAACATGGAACTGACCTCGGCAAAAGCGCAGGCCCGCGGAAGGCCCCTGAGCTCCCCGTGGGGCACAGCGGCTCTTTCGGGGCGGCCTCAGGGGCTTTTTTACCTCAGGAACCCACCCTGCCACACCGCACCGCAGCTCCTCCACCTCTGGCAACAGACACACGTTTGATTCGTCGCTCAACACACAGAAATAAATACTTCCTCGCTCTCTCACTAATCTAGCATCCCATGAAACCTAAAGCAAACATTATTCCTAAGATGGCGTCACTCTGCGCGGGCCACAGGCTTCCCAAGCCTGACAGAAATGGCTCCCCACGCAGCACCCCTGAGCTGTGGGGTTTCGGATAGTCATGACAACAATCACATACGCAAAAAGACCGAAACTCAGTAAAAGATCTAAAAGGCATCCCTGGGGGCTCAGGACAGTGCTGTAACCCCACCGGGGCCGCTGGCCCGGGCGGGCTCTGCAGCACAGGGAGGCGAGGCAGCAGCCAAAGCCTGTTAGCACGAGGTTAACCTTACCCTGAAAACAAAGCCAGTATTTAACTTAGAATCATTACAGTGATGGATTGGAAAGGGGAAATACGAGAAAAACTCACTTCATGAATCACGATTAAAATGCACATTTCCTCCTTTTGCACAGTCTGTAAAAAACATACATCTGGTTTTGTTTTGTAAGAAAAGATAACGGCAACTAAAACTGAAAAGCATTTCTTTTAATAGAGTACCACATTTGTTCTGATCAAGCCCACCACTTTCTTTTGAAGAAAGGCTCCCCATGGCATCAAGCACAAACATAAAACTGCAAGAGTGTGTTGGATCTGCTAAATGCCTAGCAAGATGGACTGTTCACTGGAATTAAGCACTACCAGTTATTAATAAATTATTTTTCTGATTAAATATTGAATCAAACAGACACATCATCACCTGCTATGTACCAGACTGCACTCCCAGCACTTTGCGCTCCGCTCCTGCTAGATCTCAACACGGACAGGATCAGTGATCTGGACGTGTGACACCAAACCAGAGCTCCCTAACGAAGAGCAACGCGCTGCTCACCCAACCCGGTTTCCCCGACTTGCTGCTGAAGGGGAGAGCGCTGGAGGTCCCTGCATCCCCGAAGGAGCGGGCTCTGCTCAGCCCCACGGGCAGGCAGCAGCCAAAGGCTCCCTGCCCGCACATCACCACGCTCCTGTGCAAGGCAGCGTCTGAGCTAGAGCTGCTCAAGGGGAGAGAGGAATGCTTTCACCTCCTGGTACTTGGCAGTATTTCTCCACAACTGCCAGAGTACAGCTCAGGTGGACATTTTCTCTCCAAGTCTTCTAAACAAAACCCAAAATATGAAGGACTTATCAGTTCAGTCAGCTTTGGCTTAGTTGAAAACTTTCACCCTAAGCAAACAAAGAAAATAACAGCTCTTCACCAAAATGTCTTTGAGTAAGAACAATTCCTATTAGAAATGTGGTTTGACAGCCAGCCCCCTTAAAGAAAGCAAGACGACACCCCCGCAGCTCAGCAGCCCCTCGGGACGGAGTCTGCATGCAGTGGGTTTCGCAGAGATGTGCAGGATGGAAGATCGCCAGCCCCATGTTCTTCTTCAGCTGCAGATGTTGCCTCCTCACCATGTGCTGTCTCAACAGCATGCTGCTCCACCTGATGCAGACAGAACAGGACACCATAGCTATTAAATTAAAAAAAAATTTTTAAAAAATCACGAGGGCACCTTCAGAACTGATGCTGTAGGCATGCTGCTCATAAATTTCCAAACTCAGCTGCCTCATACATACTCACAAGGCGCGCAAGTCTCTGCTTCTCAGGGAAGCAGCATGCCTGCACAGTGATGGACAACTCCAGTAGTAACTTTCAGACAGCCCTTGCTTGCAATTATACCATTCCACAGGCTGTAACGAGGTACACAGGTTAAGCAACTCCTACAGCTGGCAGGTCATTTCGGATCTATGGTTGTAGTGTACTCCCCAAATGGCTCTTCTCAGCTGCTGCACAATGCCTACTTCACTTACAGACCTTCATAGGAAAGGGGTAACAATCCCACTTTTATAGAGCACACAAACACATTAAGTATTGCAGTTCATTTAAAGAGATGTGGACAGAAAACCTACACGTACTAGGTAAAAACTATTTAATGCTAAAAAAAATTAACATGAAGTAAAAGATTGCATATACATACTGCGTAACATCCAACGGGATTCATCGCCTTTCTCTGCACAGATTTACTATTTACTGGTTTTGGAGAAAAATAAAACTTGTCACTTACTGAACACGGTATCTTTAAAATTTGGTTAAAAAATAACACATTCCTTCTCAGATTTTTAGACAAAGTATCTCACCAAAAGGACTAAGGACATCAAATACTACACTAAAAAAGGCCACAGAAAAAACACATTTCCGGAACTGAAACAGTGACATAACTTGTATAGTCACACATAAATACGCTAATTAACATTCTGTGAAGTTCTCCCTTCACTGTGTCCAAGGATTACACTGCAGCATCTCAGTGATTTCACCCCACTGACGTATGGGTTTTGGTCAACTTGCCATATGCTTTTGAGATGTTGTTTACATTAGCTTACAGGGGAAATACTAACCTTGTGCATCTATAATACATATCAGCTACTACCTTATCAGCAAATTTTAAATTACAGCAAAATTTTAATTTCATGAAAATGGAAGAATTACCTATTTTTATTACTAGAATTCAGTTCTTTTTATCCCACTAAAATACAAAGTTTTCTAAAGATCTAAACATAATTCATAAACCAAGAGATGAAAAACTGAGTTCAATGCCTGTTTATTTCACACACTCCCCACTGCCCCTTTTCCTGTGTTCAAATACAACTCTTTTCTGAACTACACAATACACACGTAGGTGGTAAGTATGAGGAAGTTCTCCAGTGCTTGATACAGCACATATTCAAGTTTGGAACAGAACTACAAATTACTATTTTTCAGGATAAGTAGTAGTGACAAGAAAGTAAATACTATTTTAAATGCCTTTGAAAGGCTTCTCTCATCACACTGTTGTAGATAAACTGCTGACAGTTTAAGAAAGCAGAGTATTTATCTGATGACATACCGAACAAAGAGAAATATCACAATATGCAAAACACCTACCCTTTAACATGTTCTTCTTTTCTATCAAAATAACTCCAAGTGGTAGGTAAAAGCAGTGAAAAGTGTGATTTATTGGGCATCTCAATCAGCCTGATTACATGTAAGATTTCAATGTCAGTAGCTCAGGGGGACAGCAGGTCCACTTTCAGACTGGATGCTATCACCACTGCTATTTTCCAAACAGCAGCAAGTCCTGCATCAATGTTACTTTCACCAGGTTTAGGTGTCAACTGCAATGCAATCCTGGGGAAGCCGACTTCAAAAGGAGATACAACAAACACTATATGCATTCATAACAAACTGAAAAATTTTCCCAATGACGAGGGGGAAAATAAGTCTGGAATGCACTGGACTGATGAAAAATAATACACCCTGCCCCATCTGCTAACCATTAAGATAGGGTTTTATCTGCTTTTACCACTACAAAAGAACAACAGACAAAATACGAAAAGCTCAGGACCATCATCTTTTATTCCTTGAATTATCAGCGAAAAGTTATCCAGAAAGAAAGTATAACTTTCCAAAGAGTGCATAGTATCTCAAACAACACACCTTATTCCCCATCCTGCTAACAAGGTTTTCTCAATCTACATAATTGTAAGTACTGCCCAAACCAGTATCCATCTTATTATTTTTTGTAAAACCAAAAAGTCAAACTGTACATGACCATTATTCATTAAAACATATTTTTATTCAACTGTAAGCCCAGTTCTGAATGATGTCAGGTGAGGCAGTAAGGAACATCTGCCTTTATTAACTGCTGAAGAGATATAAATAGAAAATAAAAGCATTTTAAGAGTCTTCTTCCATAACCACATCCTCTTGTAGCTTCTGCACCATTTTGTCCTCCAGCTGTTTTGGTGTGCCTTCAAAGTAAAGAAAAAAGTAAATTCAATGTGGCTCTCTAAACCTAAATAACTGTTTTTCTTTGAACAATATGTGTCTACTCTAGGTGAAACCATCTAAATACATTGCTTAAAGAGTTGTTTAGGAGTAAACCCACCAAGTTTACAAATATTTATTCCTAACCTCCATCAGCACCTAAAACTACTGAAGAACTGTTGTAACAGAAAAGCTGATGCTGGTTTTATGCAAAATCTAAAATGCAGTCAAACACATGTTTTCCTTTAGTAGGATGAACTTTGATATAGCTGGCAATACCTAGCAGAACCTTGCAAAGGACTATAAAAAGAGGGTTGTCATCAGCGGCGCTGAGTCTAGTTGGAGGCTGGTAACAAGTGGTGTCCCCTAGGGGTCAGTACTGGGCCCAGTCTTGTTTAACTTCTTCATCAACGACCTGGATGAAGAGTTAGAATGTACCCTTAGCAAGTTTGCTGATGACACCAAACTGGGAGGTGTGGTAGATACACCAGAAGGCTGTGCTGCCATTCAGCGTGACCTGGATAGGCTGGAAAGCTGGGCAGAGAGGAACCTGATGAGGTTCAACAAGGGCA
>Ga0065711_1027154_pt1 | contig 53366 bp, 25 predicted proteins | sample Hoacrofraction12_FD_59098 | JGI IMG/M metagenome (GOLD analysis project Ga0065711, IMG submission 59098) | Hoatzin crop microbial communities from Cojedes, Venezuela - Epithelial fraction 12 v2 (version 2) | ecosystem: Host-associated > Birds > Digestive system > Esophagus > Crop | place...
GGAGGGGGGGAGGAGGTAGTTCTTGTTCTCTTGGTTTTCCTTCTTTATGACCAGATAACAGCACCCCCAATATCTGGATTCATGCAGAGGAGGTAATATAGCCTGGTAAATAGATCAGCAGGACAAGTTGTGTTTTCAGTAACTGTCTGAGCTGATAATGGCCCTAATGTGGCCACAGCTGACTGCAAAAGTGCAGATTTAGTCCCAGTCCTGTAAAGTTTTATTCTAACACCAGGTGAAGTTGCAGTTATTTCGAGTTTTCAGACTGCATTCGAACAAGAGCAAAACTAGGAGGATGAAGATGCATGTGAATTGTTTTTTAGGAAAGCAGGTAGAGGAGCCCAATGACTTTTGCAGAATGAAAGCACGATAAAGAATAAATTGATGAGACTGAGAAGTACAGTGTGCTACCTTGCCATGATTAACAATGACCATCTTAAACCACTTGTTGATATATTTCTGAAAACAGTTTGCTGTTTGTGGCCAGCTATTTAATTTAGACCCAATTCACTTAAATTACATGCTTAAATGTAGGCAGACTATTAAGCACATTGTTAAAACAAGGTCTTGAAACGCCAAAGAAAACTAATATTTTCTTTTCCCTGCATTTTTTTCAGTTACTATATGTGATTACTTTATATCACTGCTAGATCCACATCACTTAGCTAGTTAAGGTATTTTGAGGGATATTTTACATACATTTTCAGGTTTTTTTCTGAGTTTTGAAACCAACACATTAAGAGTGTTTAAAGAAACAGCAAGAGTGCTGATCTGGTTCTTTCCATCCAAAGTAATCTCTCGGCCTGAACAGACCATTTAATCTGGAACAGTTCTTGTAGATTAGGAGTCTGACCCCTGTTTCAAATTTAGCGTGCATTCTTCTGTTCATATTATTTCCCAGAAGATAAAGAGTAGATCAAAACTACAACACTACTATCATACACGAGTCTTCTCCTTATTTACATACAGCTTCTTTCTCCTTAGCTCCCCTTTCACTCCTGCAAACCTTTGTGTGTCAAGCAAGAGACAGAATGAGAGAAACTTGTATTTGGGACCCTAACACTATCAAGATGGGAAGGACATAACAGTTGTTCTTTTTGCCAGTTTGTTTCTCTCATTTGTATTTTGTTAGATTACTTCTCCTGGCTGTTCCTGATCCTCCTCTCAAATGATTTATGGTCACAGCTATAAACTACCTTTCTCCACATCTCCGCTGTAAGGGAATGACAAGCATTGACTGGTGGATCTCCTGGTCTTATACACAAAGCATCCTTCTCAGTCATCCTCTTTAAAAGACAGACAAATCACGGTATACTAGAAATCCTTTTTATAAATAAACCCACAGAAAACTGGTCTTCATCACTGTGAGACATTTGATTTATAGTGGAGGGTTTTCTGGGTCTTGATGGATACATCGCCTCATGGAAAGCATTTGAGACCTCAGGGCTAGTATCCACCTGAGTATCACAACCAAAATTGTTCGGTGCCCAGGCATCTGTAACTTACCCTGTTATCATGCAGTCTATCAGCCTAAGCCCCCACATGCGAAAAATTTTCCAAATATTTTCATAGCTAGTAGGCAGATCATGCACCCAATATGTAGGTCATATGCTACGCGCACAGGTCTTTTGTCATTTACAGAGATTCTTTAGTTCTCTGCTCCAGAGGGTCTGAAGGGCTGTCACCTACCCCAGAAGGCACACATCCTTCTGACAGCATAGCATACAATTGCATACACAAATATAATGTGTACAAATGCATTAACACCTCCTCCCCAATCAGCCCTAGGCAAAACTGGAATCTGACCATGAAACCAGAGCAGGGAATATCCACTTCCTTTGCTCGGAGGTTTTGGTGGTGGCAGTGTTTGGGGAGTGGTAACTAGTTAAGTATCCTTGAACAGGGGACGTTTTTCCTGTTTTGTTATAGTTTTCTCTTGCAGTTCGTTGTATTAATTCAATCTTTCAATGAGCTTTGCTGATCCCAAGACCATTTGGCCAGTCTTAAGCAAGATGCCCAGAGAGGAGAAGCTTGAGCAGCAATGGCAGAAGGACACTGGCTCCTGCCACATCAAGCTCCCTGAGAAGGCTGCCAGGAGCAGTCAGCTTGGACAGAGATAGGTTTGTTGAAATCTGGGAAAGAAGACATTTGCACGGTTGCTTTTAATGCCTTAGGAACTATGAAAGGCTGTAGGCTTTACTAGGAAGAGAGAGAAAACAGATCACAAACATGAAGAATAATCTCTGGCAAATAACTCTACTTTTCTGCGAAACATAATCCCCAAATACTCTGGCAAGAAGATAGATCATTATACCATAATGACAGATATTAGTCGCAGGTCTCGGTTTTTCAAAGAAACTAAAGTTAAAAATAGACTTCCTAAACCTTAAGGCCTGGAAGCTTGTGCAGACATTAAGATTTGTCTGCAGCTCCTTGCTGTGCTCCTACATTTTCTCATCTGCAAACGACTGCCGCAAATGACTGCATAAGACAGACCTGGACTTTATAGTTCTCAGTGAAACAATATGTCACCTCTATTTATACTACTGTGATCTTATTAAAGAAGGAAATGCTGTCAGTAGTAATCTCGAATTCCTTCAGTTATCGTAAATTAAAACTCCCCACTTCTCTCTTGCACCAGGATTTTTTTGTTTTACTTTAATGTGCACATGTGCCTATTTGTACATGCTTTTTAAAGTCTTTGTTGTATTTTTCACTGAAATCCTAATGGCAGCTGACCACAGAAATTCTCTAAATGTTAGTTAGCAGCTACAGAGACATAAACTTACAAAAGCCTTGACTAACTCTTGCTGACAAACATATCTTTGATGTAATTATTGGCTTAAGTTATAGGTAGTTTTGTGTCTGTAGCAGTCAAACGGCATCTGAAAGCTCTGAGGATCTTTTCGTGGCCTTGCCACAGGGATCTTTGTGAAATGTAAATGTAAACTTTCTGAGCCTATGTATCCCTTTCTGTGAGACAATGACAGCATTTATACTCGCCTCACATTTTCTAAAGAGGAATTTGCAGGCTTCAGTCACAAAGATGGGCAGAATTTATTGCAGTTCCAGGTAGAGGATATTAGGAGACCACAATCAATATCATATGGCAGAGACAAGCTTCTAGTGATATTTTACACTGCAAAATGTAACAAAACATTTTACATTTTTCACTATTTTCTGTATCTCATACTCAACTCCTGTTGGCTTTGTTAAGGTCAGTGGTGTTTGTTATATTTTTGTAAGACAGCCAAAGCAGTAGTAATAACAAGTACATTAATTCTGTCTTATTTGACTTGTCTAGATTCTCAGAGATTTTTTTTCAAACACGGTTAAGTGTCCTTCACTGAAAATGGAAGACGTTTATACTTTTGTTGAGGATACTGTGATGCAGATTCTAAGGAGCAAAGCTGTCAAATGATAGGGAATCCTTGGACGGATTTCATGGTCATAAAACATAAATTGGTTTCAGAATCTGCAGCCAAACAAAAGGCGTTTCTGTATTTTGATCCACTCTGAATAGTTCTTATAATTCTATAGAAAACTTAAGACCGACAGAAAGGGACTAAAAGTCATGATGATTAATGTGACAAGAGAAAGAGGAGGTCAGTTAAAGGCATTGCCATTGTCCATAGTCCTTGTCACAGCAGGTGATCTGTGGAGTTAAATCCACTACAGAGGAAAGCAAGATATAAACATTAAAAATTCCCTACCAGGGCAACCTGGAGGAAGAGGGCAATGGATTTTGATGCCAAATCAGCACATGGGTTTGATGCCGTGTGAGGGTCACAAGCCATGTAAGCACCTGGAAGCTGCCAGTAGCGTACCCATTCATCTATCTCTAGCCATGGCCAGTCTCTACATTCTTCAAAGGAATGAAAACAAATAAACAGCCTAGAGGCCAAGGTATATACATCAAGTGAGAAAAGGAAGTGGGAACTCCTTCCTGGCCAATACAAATACAGTATAAAAAGAACGATCAACAAACAGAAATCATACATCCCCTTGGGAATACCAATAAATCACCTACTTACAAGCTTTCATTTTTAAATCCTGAATTGTCTTTTCTCTAAACATGAAAAACTCTCAACAATGTTTTAGTCTTTCCTATTCACCATCTACCTAGAAGGTCATTCCAGGATATTGCCTGCAAAATGCTTAGAAACCTCTGAAATCCTGTCTCCAAGCTATGGCTGCGGCATTGGGCAGTAACACAGCTTATGGCTATAATAAAGCCTGTAGAGAATTCGTACCATTTGTCCAGCATGTTGAAACTAGAAGATGCAGGTAACTGTAGAACTCACAGTCCTCCCTGTGGCCTTTGGCTCCTTTGCACCATTCATCCGCAGAACTGCTCGGAGTGCATGGGAAAGGTGCTGCCAGGGGAACACAAAAACCTTGATTGAAGTGGTTATGGCCTTTTGGACCTGGATGAATTTCAACTCCTATCTTGGATAGGTTCAGAAAACAGTCCAGACATTACTCAGTTCAGCTTCAGTGCACTCTTGGGAGATATGTAAGTGAGACTGCTTTACATCTTCCACTGTGGGCAGTTGCGAAGCCACCCAAGATAATATGCACAAGAGTTATGTCATTGTTATGAGGGTCAGTGTTATGTCCATTTCGTATCTATACAATTTTTCTCACAGGACCTTCATTCCTCTTTTTTTTTTGTTGGTTTGCTTTCTGTGTTGGGTTTTTTTTATTTGGGTTGGTTTTTTTTTTTCCATCCGGTGATTTATCTTTGACTTGTAAATGCTTTAAAGTGGAACTAGTGATATTGTAACAGAGTTTCTGTTATCACAGGGTTTTAGTGATAGCAGCAATTCTTGACTAATAACACTTAAGTGAAACACCGATATACAGATGCTGTGATTGCAAACCTGGGTAACAGAAGTGCTATCATTTTAAAAATTACCCTTGAGGAAACAACAGTAGAATAGAGAGGCTGTTAAAGGGACAGTTTCATCTAACTTTACTCACAAGGAGATTCTTGAAGTGTTTCTGAATAACTAAAAAGGCATAATATATTTAACAAAAAGAATTATGTTGCATAGACATTACAAAATATTAAATGGAAAACAAATATTCTGTTTCTACAAGCGGGATGAAATAAAGTATTTCCTTCCCTGTGTAATTTTTTAACAAGACCAGGGCAAACATATTTTGATTAGAGGCTATATCTTGGGTTGTTGGGGATTTCAGGTCTAGAACATGCAACATGGTATTCCAGAAAACATTCTGTAGATATCAGAAACAAAGTTTAAGTATTAATAACACTTCTGGTCAGACAATGAGTGACAGTGCTTTTTCTTAAGATTACTGAGGGACTGGGAGCTACTACTTACTAGTCCCCATTAATGGAATACAAATTTTGCTGGGCATATGAAGAGGTGGGCCCAGCCACTAAGATCCTGAAATATCATTTTAGACATGAAATAAAGAGACATTATGAGAAAGGAGAGAGGAAGGTGGTGAGAAGTCTGACCAGTTATTCATCTGTAGCACCTGCCCATCTTACTCATTCAGCTACGGTGGTTTGCATGTTTGGGGTTGTTTGGAGTGGTTAATTCATTGGTATGAAGTGAAGTCTCGTATTTTCAGTCAGCTGTATTAGGGGCCTCTCAACATGCAAACCCACTAATGGCCTTTTCCCTAACGTATGAGGACAAAGAAACACAAAGATTATAAATGCTCAGTCTGCTTATTTTAACCACTATACAACATGCTTTGCAGAATATAAAGTGGCTTCAGTTAGTGAAATGAAAGGCTTCTCTGGATTTTGATCCATTCATGACAATGCACTTATTTCAACAGATACATCCTTTCCTCTATGAGAAATACAACCTGATCTCTTTCACATTCTTCAGACAATAAAGTAATAAACCATAATAAAGCTTGATACTGCAATGTGGTGAGAGCCTTCTGGGAGTGGAAGTGACCTTCACCTCCTTTGTCTTACAGGGCTGGGTACTTCATATAGCAGCAAGATGGAGGGAGGCAATGTGACTGGAGGCAATTTACACCTTTTGTCAGAGAGGGGGGAAAAGAGAACATTTACATTATTTTCATAAGGATGATATGGAAAGCATTTTCCCATAAGTTGGAAGGACCTTCAGAGCCTTACTTTAGAACGTTGGTGTACCTTACTGTGAAGAATATCTTGCAATTCACTAATACTAATATTCTTAGCTGGTCATTTTGAGATTAAATTTTCAGTGTATTTGCTTGACTGTGGTGGAAATCTCAGGGCAGATGTGCATTTGAGATTAATTTATTCCATTTTGTTGCCTTAGAGGACACAGTGGTAGCATATTACCTTGCTGCAATAAAAAACGTAGATATGAGAAAGTCATCTAGTCCCCCTTGCTAACAGTGCAGAGTTGCCCACTTCAGCATGTTCCCTAGTGCTTTCTCCAGTCTATTTTTAAATGGCCTAAATGATGAGAATTTCTGCAGAGCTAAGTTCACAGGCAGGTCTCCTTCCTCTAACAAAGCATTGGATAGATAAAGAATAATAATAATTTTATTTATTAAGTTTTCTCCCTTTCACCCACCAAAGTCCTCAGTGTGCTAAGCAGACATCATAAAACAATTTCTTGTTCCAGTCAAGCTCAGCAGTGTTTCAAAGAGATCAGTAAATAAAAGACAATGCTAAAACAAAAGACGGGAGGACAAGGGTCCTAGCAGATGTGAAACTCATGAGCAAAAGGGTCTTACAGTAAGGACTGTTGCAGCAAACCCTCTCAGCAGAACCCGTAACTGTTCAAGATCTAGGGCAAAATTCAGGAAAGTTTAATTGTCAGTGCTTAGCAGTGGATTCAAAGGTCTTCAAGCATTCTCAGTATCTCACAAATCCAGACCTACACCAAGGGAAATTTTAAAATTGCACTTCTGAGCAAGGCTATTGAGGTAGCAGAAAAAAATAAAGAGATGTTATTTTGCTTTGCTTATTTGCATTAAACCATAAAGTCAGTGTTATGATTTTAATTATATTGAAAATCTTCCTTCTGTGTCTGCTAAATCCTGATTTACTGGTCACTGCAGTCATTTGCCCAGTAGTATCAAATGTGAGGAATGGAACCGTAAGCTTCACTATCATCAGACTCAAACAAATGTCTTCAGGAAAAAGCATTAACCAAAAGCTAAGTCAAGTGCCTGTCTTTTCCATCCATGTTTATCAATGCTAAAACCCTACTGGTTGCTACTTGCACCAGCAGACTCTTGCAACTTCTGTAGGGGGAAAAAAGTCTTATATTTCTTTTTGACAGAACCATTAAAGAACTCTGTAATGTTTCAATCTGTGGTCAGTGCTCTGTTTTGCTTGGCTCACTAAACCCTCAGCCTCAGCTGGCATTTCCTAAATTAACAGCACATTCACTCCCCACATTAAGAAAGTCAGACAAATGGTTCAGCCTAAACTAAGCAGTTTGACACTCATGTGCTTCAGCAAAGCTGAACAGCATCTCATGACGCTTACATGATTGGATGATATCATAATCATATGATAAAAAGCCATTAGGCCAGGACCAAAATCTAAAACATAGGTCATTATGTTAGATGTAAAAAAGTGTACCCATTTAATAGAAAAAAAGAAACAAAAAAGGGTTCTGACACCAGGGAACATCTGGCTAATATTTACATCTCCTGTTTAATTTGGATGCTTCAGTTTAGTTTTCAAGATGGCAGTGTATAGAAACAAATTAAGCCAATCACTCTATCTGCAGTTTAGAAAACCAAGATTTGTTTATAGTTTCTCATATTAATACCTCATCCACTTGGCCAAAATGCCTCGTGAAAAATATACCTTAAACACACTATTCCCTTTTAGTAACAAAGCCGTAATTCAGCATAATTCTTTGTTGATGGGATGAAAAAGGGAGTCATGTAAACTTGGAGCATGGAGATGAAGAGATAAAGTTAGGCCATAGGAAACGAAACAGTCTTCAGTGCTATAGGGTTAAACTGAAGCCCATTAAGAAAGTCAACAGAATTAGCATTTTGGGCCCATCCTGTTTTCCTTAAAGTCAATGGGATTTTGTCACCGACATCAGCCAAAGTACAATCACAGACATGTTCAGTGTTAAATAACATGAGCTGGATGCAAACTTTCTGGATGAGCCCTGTACCTGGGAACCTGCAAGTTTAATTCTGTGATGAGTTAGATACAATGCTTATTTCCAAGAGCACTGAAAAAAAAGAACCAATTCAGCAATGCATATGTAGAACTTCATAAAATGTTATCTCTAAGAGGAAACTTGGCCAAGTGACAATATTCTTATGTCATAGGTAATTAGTTAAGCTCCAGAACATTCAGGTTAATAAAAGGAGATACTGATTTCAAAATACTAGAGAGAATGCAAAGCCCGAAGTCAAAACTTTTAGTTACAAACCCAGAGGGACAGGCAGGGAATTCTTTTCATCAGGCTTCCCTATTTATGAATATACTAGGTATTTACCGGGCCAAAATTGATTCAATATTACTGAGTACTGTTGGTGGATATAAAGAACAATATTAGCACTAGTGACTTACAGCATCCAAACCCCAGATCTAGCTAAGCAGTCCCAGTGGTTTGGGCTGTTTCTAGTCTGCTGTTTCTAGAGGCAGAAGTAAAGCCCACGCAAGCTTGTCTAAAGTTTCTTATGTCTGTTTAGACTGCCATGACAAAAACACGATGTAGATACTCCAAAATTACCACTAAATTAACCCAACTTTACTCTAGCAAGCAATTCACCCACAGCGGCAAGGAGCTTAAGGCTGGAAGCAAACCCAGCTGTCACTCGGAGTGCCAGCAACACAAACCTGATGTCAGGTTTGTATTGACCAGCAAGCCCAGCTCGTGGGCTGAGCTCGCACAGCTGCAAGGAGACCTGAAGGAAGCCCTGTGTGTCTGCAACATGTCGGCGTGTCTGCTGCTGCCTGGCTCACTGGAGGCTGCGGCAGAGCCAGGGCAGCAGTGAGGGAGGCAACGTCTGTAGAGACAATGAGAGCAGCAAGCTGGTGTGGCAGAGGCAGCAGCAGATGATCGTGCATGTGTTGGAGGAAGTAAGCAGATAGTTCCCCCCAGGGACCACTTCCAAAGGGCAATGTGGCTGAGACAGCACCACATTTGGCTCCCTCCACCTTCTCCATGCCTCCAATGCTACCGCAGCAGACTCTGTACTCTTGAGCACTTGCTGTGCCCTCCCAGCACACCTCTGGGTATGCAGCACATCTGTTCAATCTGTGCTATAAAAACACTGCTTCTTGATTGCGACATCGCCCTCAACTATTTCAGACACTTTGAACTGAATAACCAAGAGTGACATGGTAATTATGTCTCAGGGTCACAGGGACACCCCATGGCACAGAGCAAACCCAAGGTTGCTCTCTGAGTTGCAGGGGTGCAAACTCCAGCTGTTTATACTGGTAATTAAGCGTGTCTGGGACTGGTCTCTGGCTCTGAGGCCAACTGGCAAGGAAGAGCACCCCAATCACACTCCTACCAGAAGAAGTGGGCTGCACCCAGCTGGCCTACTGGGAACGGTCTCAGGGCCATGATGACCTCTGGATCATCCCTGGCAATTGTCTGACCATGATGGTGGGCACTGGTCAGAGCCAAGGGCCAGCCTCACAATGGAACGGTGCAGCCAATTCACTTCTCTTTCATCCAACCATCTCATTTACTAGTAGAGCAACATCTCACCAGAGTCTCCTGCTCAGAGGGCAGCTGTGCCTGAGTGGGCTTGGGGCCAGAGGGTGGTCCATGGCCCTCTTTTATTTAGAAGGATAAATATAGCCAAGAGGGCTATATGCTGTGGTGGATATGAGCATGTGGTGTCCTCAGCCCTGCTCTTCCAGGGAGGCAGATAGAAGGACAGCCCTGTGCCTCCTGGCAGCACTGCCAGGGTACCTGTTTCTTCATTCATAAAAAATAACAGCTTTTCAGATTCATTTAAAAAGGGCGTCACCTGTGTGCCACCCGCAGTCACTGTGGTGAGCGCTCACCATGCTCCCACCCCTCTGAAGGTGGTGGGACGGCACAGCCATGCACAGCAGGCAGTGGGTGTGTAGGAGGAGATGGGAAGGGAGGGCTGTTGGGCCCTGTGAGTGCCAGCCCAGCACGATGGAGATTCTCTGCACCTCTGTGGAAAATCCCATTTTCTCATGTAGCAGTGAGTGTGGGCACTAGAACTATTTCTCCAATGCAGGAGAGTAACAGACGAAAACACTGTGCCAGGTTATACTTGTGAGGAACATTTCTTCCCACCCCAGCCATCACTTTTATGAGGTAAAACCAAATTATCTGTTTTATAGAGCAGCTGTTTTAGCAATGTCATGTTGATTTGCTGTTCAAAATTCTCCGGGCTTCAAAGTATCTTTGCAAATATGACTGGCCAAAAGTGCACTCTTCCACATAAAAATCTCAGGTTCATTCTTTATTTGTTGTTCTCTCTGTCTTAGGGCATGACAGAAATGGAAAGGCAGAAATAGGAAGCTCAGGCTTATGCCTTCCAAATTGCTCAGTCTCTGCTTCCAAAAATGCTCAGGGGAAAATGGATGGGAACCTGAGGCAGAGTATGAAGTGTTCAGTGTTACAGAAATGATACAGTCATTTAATAGGCTGACTTAGAAAACAGTATGTTTCTTCCTTTGACATCCTCCCAAGAATGTCTGCATCAGCCAACTTGCTTAAAGTGACAAAAGTCATTACAGATAAACACAGTGGATTGTTTATTTTGGAAAGGGACCGGGGCATAACTCCTCTGAGGTAAAGCACAGGGCGGTTCTTACTTTACCTGCCGCTGGATCCAGCAGAAAGGCAAGGTGCTGCATGCTTTGTGTTCAAATGACTAACAAGACCTTTGTCTAGGCTTGAACTCTCATACCTGTTTTCAGTTCCTCACATACCTCGGATCCCCCCACCACCCGCCGAGCCCGCGCTGGAGCGCTCAGATGGTGAGCCTCTGGAAACAGGACCCCACTGGGATCCGCGGGGAAGACAAAGCCCCTCAGAAAAACGAGCAGCCTCGGGCCACTCTAATTACAAGTCCCTGCACTGCTTGAAGGTACTCAGCTGACATGCCTGAACTGTGCAAAGACCTTCAAGTGAACTATTATACAAAGCTCAATGTATCACATGGTTGCAAAGCAGCTGCTAAGTCTCACTGTAAATGAGGCACAGAGATGATAAGTCACATACTCTCATATACAATGTGTTTAAGGAAACCCCCACCCTATGGATTTTACTGCCTTAGGCTAGGATGAAACTTGGGAGGTGAAAGGGAAGGAGGGGGATGTGGGAAAGAGTTTTATGTGAAGACGTTCTAGTCTACATTAAGGATGTGTTTACTTCTAGTAGCTTTGGCAAGTTAATCATAACATGCATTTAAGTTCTTTCAATAACATCCCCCAAAGTGGATTTTTTTTAAATGTTACTTCCCTGTTTAAACCAGTACAAAACTGTGTATCAAGATAAATCTTCTGTATGAGACACAGAAAGCAGTAGTTACCAACATTTGGTTTCTCCTTTGCTCACTTTACTTGGATACATACAAGCCCGAAACGTCTGTTCTCAATTCAGATAGGAGGAGTGTAAAAGACATGCATTTGACTGCACAGATACAACATGCAGAAAGACCAACATGATTAAGAAGAAAAATCTGGCAAAATAGAAGACGGCAGATGATATAACCCACAGTAATACATATGCTGCTTGTGATCATCTTAAAAACGATTGAATAGTGTGGCTAAGGCTAAACGGCTGCAGACAGTGCCTTTAACACACACAGGGAAGGGTTTCCTATAACCCAGAGACATACTGTGACTGTAGGCATTTCTGAAATCCCAGATTCAGAGAAATGCAGTGCTGGGAGGGACCTGAAGAAATGATTCTGCCCACTGTGCTGAGCTGGGCTGCACAGTAGGAATCAGTGTGATGCTGAAATGGGAACTTAAGCCCGTAAGACCTACTATTTCAGGCTCTCTGCACTGTCAGTAGGTGGCTCATCTTTTCAAGATTTCCTACCCATCCATAACGCAAAGTAAATATGTACCTACCAAAGCAAAAAAAAAAATCTTTCTGTCACAAAAATATTGCAAACAAATAATGCAAAAAACCCCTTAATTTTCTTTTGAAAAGGTCTGGGAAAAAATCGTGGAACTCATTTACCTGGCATGTGTATGATTTTGGACAAGCATCCATAATAACACACTAGCCTTCCCACACCTTCTTCAAATAATTTTCAAACAGCTCTTTTGAAACAATAAAAGACGTGCATATAAAAGACATTTAAAGATCTAGAAGTGACAGCACATTTTATGTCAAACATATATGATTCCTTAGGCTGTGTTACAAAACTCTTTGAAGCAAGGTATAGAAACTCATAGAGACAACAGCACGAAAGTCTAACAAGGAGCAGGTGATCAGAGGTTGCTAGGAGGAGACTGCAAGAAGCAGACAGCCCTAACGAGGCTTGGAAACATCACTTTTCTCTATGGATTTGTTAGAGAAGAAAGATCCACAAAACTAAGAGTAAACCTGGGGCCATGAGAATGATGGCAGGAGATTCGCCCTCCAGCTGTTATGAAGGGAAAATACTTTATCATTAAAACTGAAGCCAGAGCTTTTTCTCCTTTACAGGAGGTCTCAAACCATACTTAGCTTCCTTGGGACTATCTGAATAGTCAACCGTTTGCTTAGGTGATGTGATCCTGCTCTCATTCAAGGCAAATGCATCTCCCTTCAACTACAAAGACAGCACAATGACACCTTTGCGATCTGTGTTTCAATCTGGCTGACAGAGGTTTGCACTTAAAATATTTTCTAAAAGGGATACTACAGAAAGTAGCAGTAGGTCCAAACTATGCTAAAAATCTACTTAAAAAAAAAAAAGTAGTTAAAAAAGAGTTAGAGCATCCCAAAGTAAAGTTGGACAAACAGGTTTAGAACTAGCACAGATGGGCCAATGTGTCTTTTATCCCTTATCACAGACATTTATATTATATGTCCAAATAGTGCAGAATGCAGTGATAGTCAATGATGTTAGAACACTCTGTCTGGGTCATGCAGATTCATCACCAGCTGAAACATAGTGTATTTTCTCCTGGAGTGGGTCACTGTTCTCTTCAATCATCTCACGCTTTTGTTGTGTTTATTTTCAGCACACAGTTTAATCTTAAAGATGCCATTTAACAAAGAATTTGTCCTGATAGTAGCAACATATGGAAGCAGCTGTTTGCGGTTCTTGTTCTTGAAATGAGTTACATCTTCCTTTAAACAAGACAGCTTTTTATTTTGCTGCTAAACCTGCAGTTGAATCAGTACAAAATGATAATAAACATGTCTAGCGAGGACTCCAGCTCAAAGCAAGAGTTACTGTCCATGAACTCTGCCACCCTTTGGTTCTTATTTCCTAGTACAGGACATTTGCCTGATTTGGAGAATAACTATAACATGCAAAACATGAGCTACATTTTGGCACTCATTTCTTAATTATTGCTATTATCTTCATTAAAAAAATCTGGTGGATGAAAATATCTTGAAAAATGTTAGTGTCTGATAAGTTACACATTGCCTTAGTACATTAGAGTAAAAATAAAACAGATAATGCTTTGCACAGCATGTTCAAAACACAAAGTATATCTATACAGCTAAATAAACTAGGGCCATGGAGTGAACTTGATTACTGGACTGTGATCATTCATTTTCCTTACGTATTAGTACCTCTTCTGGCACAGTTTTGGCCTGTGCTGACTACCAGTTTTCAATAATAATGCCTAGGCACAACTGATAGGAGAGCACACGCATCAGGCAGCACTCCCAGCAGGTAATGTGGGTGAGATCACAACAGATTAGAGTCATTACTGTCCTCTAATAGTATCTGCACAGGCTTTGTGCATGCAAAGATCTCTACAAACCTTTGCACCAAGGCATGCAACACAAGCCCACAACTTTCACACTATGAAACCCTGATTCTGAGGGGCAGAAATACATACTTACTGAATATACCTGAAAAGAATACACTTAACGTAATAGTTATATCTTAGATCCACTAGGAAACTGTATGCTCAGAGGAGATGTAGCACCACATGCTGTGTGAAAGGGACAAGAGAAGGGTCCCTATCCATGACTGTATTTATCAGCATAAACATAGCTGTAATATCTCAGATACTTGAAGACCTTCTGTGTATGACTTCTTAGAGAAAAGAAGGTTATGCCAAACAGCATTTAAAAGAAAATTATTACTAATAACACTGCTTCCTATACCTCTACCATGTCATTGGATGAGGTCTAGCGGATCTGGCTATGGGATATGGTGCTGTCTCTTTACAAGGGAGAGATGTTCTCCAGTCCATGTGGAGGGAAGGAACAGTCAGCTAAACCAGGAGAGGGACTGAAGTATACTCTAGGGAGGCCTTTGAGGAAAAATATGGATAAAGACATGTGGAGAGAGGTGGGCCTAGGATAGTGACCAAGGAATAGACAATGAAAGGAGTTGAGATATGTGAGTCTGTGAGGGATTTCAAGCAGGGTCAGAAAGGTGAGAGCTGAAAGTTCACCAGGACACCTACTCCAGTGCCGTATCTAGAGAACAAGTCTTATGAGGAGTGGCTGAGGGAGCTGGGGTTATTTAGTCTGGAGAAGAGGAGGCTGGGGGGAGACCTTATCGCTCTCTACAACTACCTGAAAGGAGGTTACAGTGCGGCAGGAGTTGGTCTCTTATCCCAAGTAACTAGCGACAAAACAAGAGGCAATGGCCTCAAGTTGCACCAGGGGAGGTTTAGATTGGATACTAGGAAAAATTTCTTTACTGAAAGAGTGGTCAAGAATTGTAACAGGCTGCCCAGGGAGGTGGTGGAGTCCCCATCCCTGGAGGTGTTCATAAAACATATAGACATGGCACTTCAGTACATGGTTTAGCAGGCATGGTGGTGTTGGATTGACGGTTGGATCTTAGAGGTCTTTTCCAACCTTAATTATTCTATGATTCTACGATTCTATGATCTGAGAGATGTTTTCACAATCATGGCAGGTAAGTGCAATGGTTTAGGTATCACTGAAAAGCCAGCTCCTCCAGCAATGTCCTGTCTAGCAGTTTTGCAATAATCTGTAATACACTAGGTAAAAAAACCACAGTTTCTGTGGAGTTGGCAGGTATAAATAGGCAAACTTTAAAGCTATGACTCTGAATTGAGGATGCAACATTATTGTGCTCTTTTACTATAGATAAATTGTAACTCTGCACAGCTAATAATTTGTAAATGGCTGATTTCTCATAGGTAAGCTAAAGTAGACCTTTAGAAGGGCATTGAAAGGAGAGTGGCCTTATAGTGCCTCAAGCTTGGAGATCACTTTTCGTTACTGACTCTTTTGACAGTGATGCCCTATATACACACTGTATCTACTGGGGATTTCATAATCCTTGGAGGGAGAGGGAGTGACAATACAGCATTTTAAGCAGGTAAAATATGAAATAAGGTAAATAATAGAGGACTGTATCCAGATTACACAGAAAGTTTCTGCAAACATATGTGAGAAATATAAAAAGCATTTTTAACCAAAATTCTACCCACTCTAATTGTGATTTCATGCACATACATTCAATCACAAATATAAATGGATTGCTGATATCAAATTATGTCAGTCATCTCTTCGCTATAAGCAAAGCTTTCCTTCTTATGCCCCTTTGTTGTTTATTGAAATACTTTCCTAACCCCCTTAACTTGGGTCCCTCCAATAATTTCATCAGTTTAATGCAGCAACCTAGAAATGAGAAATATCCACGTAAGAGTCTTTCTCTTCCTTCCCTGCATTTGACCATCAGTCCCAGCTGGGAAATACTAGACATGCGTTTGGCTTAGCTTCTTGCTGATGTTCATAGTGAGTTTAAAGACAGCTCTCATCACACAGATAGACTATAAGGCTTGATAATTTGCAGTAACAGGGGGCCTGATTCAGTGACCCAGGAGGTCCCTTTCAGTCCCATGTGTGGGTACTACCCTGTAACAAATTAAGTATCTCCTCTCCTTTACCTAACCTGAGTTGACATGAAGTTCACTGTTAGAAATCACAAATAACTGTACTGAATGGTGTAAAACTAGCAACAGAGGAAAATTAGACATCTTGGGTTTATAGTGCCTGAAATTACAGCAAGAACTCAGCTGTAAGCTTCTGACGGCTTAGCACTAGCAGATCTCCTTGTGGTAGTTTCAGACGCGATGTTTTCTCACCTGTCCTGCTGTCTCTTCACTGGAACTTAGCACTCTCAAAGCAGAATTCAGCAGAAAGGAATATCTATCCGCTTATCAGTCTCTGCAATATACAGTCTAGGTCTGGGTCACCTTCACTAGTATCTTCCTTGCTAAGGTGCTGGGAAGATCAGATGGTGATAATGATTTTTTCATATTTGCTATTCTATAGGGACAATTCCATAGTTACAAGTATATCAGAAACAGAAAAATACGTTAATGCTTTCCGGGAAACAAACACACCCACTGGGTCACTGACGCCCTTTGTGCTTTAAGAAGTAAACGTAAGACTTTAAATCTCTCATTTACTTAACTTTATAAAAACTTTTCATACTAATGGTAGGAATGGGTTACTACTCACACAGCTGTTTTTTTTAAATAAGTACTTGTAATTCTTTTAAACCACTGTACCCCCTTTTTCAGAAACAAATACAGAAGACAAATTCAGACATGCAAATAAAGTAAACAACCCTAGCATAAATTAGGAAACTCATTAATTCTGACATTGCTGAAGCTCAGGGTCAGGTAACACTTTTGCAGAGCGGATTATTCCATATTTTATAGAAAGCAGAGAATATAGCACAAAACAGAGCCCCAGTACTTTACCTAGTTCATCCCTTGCTTTAAAAATACCTACATTTTCCTGGCTTATATTTATTTTATTTGGCAATTCTTTAAAAACTCCTAAAACTTCCTAGGTACCTTGTTCAAGTGCCTAGTTATCCTTAGAACAGTAAAAGGATTTTGACTTTTGTGGAGTTTCTCAATATTTAACCTAAACCTTCTTTATTTCAAATTAAAGCAATCATTTTTTTCTGTGCTTTGTCAGTGGACTTGGAGTATAATTGATCACTGTCCTCTTTCCAACAACCTTCTACATACTTGAAGACTGTTATCATGTCCCTCTCAGGCTCTTCTGTTGTAGACTAAACAAACCCAATTCCTCCAATCTTTTCTCATAGGTCATGTTTTCTAAACCGCTTATCATTCCTGTTGCTTTCTTCTGGACACTTGCCAATTCGTCTACATCTCTCTGAAAAAGTAGTGCCCAAAGTTGGGTCGAGTTCCCCAGCTGAAAGCTCAAAGTGCCAACTAGGACGGAATTCCTACCTCTGCCTGACATACAGCATTTCTTTTAATTCACCACAGAAAAACTTTGCAGTTCCAAAATAGACATTATGTTCTTGAATCATACTTGATCTGTACTCTACTATCACCCTCATCTCCTTTGTTGCAGCGCTGCTGTCTGGCCAGTTACTCCCTGCTCTGTGTCTGTGTGTGTGACTGTCCCTCCCTGGAAACAGCGCTTCACATTGATCTTTACTGAATCTCATTTCAGTGGTTTCAGATCATTCTCCCAATTTTTCCAAATAATTTTTAAATTCAGTCAGGCCTTAGAGAGCACTTCCACTTGCCCTCACTCTCATGACATACAATATTTTGTAAAGACAGTCTGTACAGTCATCCAAAACACTGAACAGAATGGACTTACCAACTACCCATTTTAGTAGTGAACTACTCACACCTGTTCCCAAACCCTGGTTTTCAGCCACTTTGTAGCTCCTGAATCTTGGTTGTTTTGCTTTAATTTGCTTGTGAGAAAGTTGTATGAGGATGGGTCAAAACGGAAGATTAATATATATCATATCTATTGCATCCTTTTATTTACAAGGACAGTTACCTTGTCAAAGTAAGTAATTAGAATGTCTTGAGATTCTTTTTCCTGGTAAATCCATATTGGCTTTTTCTTATCATCCCTAAGTACTTATAAATTGACTGCTTAGTAAATTGTTTCAGTATCTTTCCCAGTATTGATACGAGGCCAACTGGACTTAATTTTTCAAGTCTTCTTTCTTTCTCTGTTTAAAGACAGACACTACATTTCTTTCTCCTCTGCTCCTCTGGGGCGTCACTTATCTCTTAGTATCCACAAAAGATACTCACTAATGTTACAGTGGCTGCTTTGCTTGTTCAGTTACCTGTTCTTTACTGGTGAGGAAAAAAGGAACAGAGACATTACACGAATGTGCTTCAAATTATGCTTTCAACAAATAAGATGTAGATATACCACTTTCAATCCTTTTATGAATAATAATACCCAGTGTAACAAGGAAAATATCTCCCATTGAGATGAGGAAACACAGATGTTCTCTCAGGACTGTGAGCAACAGTCTCTACAGGCAACAATTTTCACAAGGAAGCTATGATTTAGTGATCTAAATCTCTCCTACATTTTTGTTATCACTTCCTTCTCACTAACGGTTGGACTACGAGGTCTAGATGTCCACTCTCCCAGTTTCCCAAAAGATGCCTTAATTAGTGGACTATCCTTCTTGACTATATTCATATTTCGATTACTGAAATAATACAGCTGTGTCAGTTTCTACAATTAAAGTTTGTAAAAGGGGACAGTGGAAAGTTTCTGAACACTTCAGGGTCTCCTATAGCAAAATCTGGTCCAATTTAATTAATCACATTTATTAATCTTTGCTATTTACACTCTGTCAGTGCCAGAAGCCTTGGTTAGGGACCTCAGGTTTATTGTTTTATGTACTTCAAGTTCCTGTTGAATAACTTATTTCTTTGCCCTCGAGTATCAGTGTAGCCTCTGAGTGAACCTAGCCTTGTTTTAATTTTGCCATTTTCTCCCTCAGTTACATTGGTAAAATGTCAAATTCTGTTTTTTCTGGCAAACGCAAACCCTTTGAAAAGGAGGGGAAGAGGAATGCTTCTGCCAGTCTCTTAAACTCGGGAAGAAGATAATTCGAAGGTGAATGAGGCAATAAAAAATATTGCTTCATGTATCCATTTATTCTGCACATGCAAAAGTTTAAATTCAGCCATGCAGAGGCACTTCAGCTCTAAGAACTGTCCCCTTGCTCTGCGATCATGCAAAACTCTGGTCCACTCCATTCAGTTGGGCAGCGACCTGAGACCTGACAAACACCAGCCTTTATCAGTGGTCCTGCACAGTGCCTTTCAAAGTGGTCAATTTGCTGCCAATTGCATTATAGAGAAAGAGATCCCTTGCAGGATGCTTCAATGAAAAAAGTTAACACAAAGAAATGTGGGCAAAATCTTAACCAGCATGATCAGCTAGAGGACAAGAATCTTTTCAGTCGAACATGACTTTTTTACATAACCGCCTCTCTAAGAATGGTGCTTTCAAAGGACGTTCTTCTTTAACATACTTCCAAAACAATCTCCACAATAGAAATGCTGCAGTTAAAGACCAGATCAGTTACAGAGAAACAAAATGTTAAGGCAGAACTTTATGTTGCCACTGGTTCAGCACCAGTGTCTAATTTTATGAGAAATTAGATACCTGTGTGGAAATTAGGCTCATAAACACCTTTAAGGATCTAGGCCTGTATGCCCAAACACAGATAAAAAATGCAGTCTAAGCAGACTTAATATGTAATAAGTGGAGGTTTTGTCTGTTTAGGTGGGACATCATTACTGACTTTCTCCCTTCCAGTTGGAAGCATACAGGAAAATACAGTCTGAATTTGCTTCATCAGAGTAAAAAGAAGATGTGACTGCAGTCATGGGTTTGGTACCACTTGCTTATATTTCCATCCATAACAGCCACAAAACGCAAGCATTAAGAAGGTTTCAAAACTTCTGAGCCCAAGATCAAAAAGCTGCTTTAAAGAGAGGCCAGATACCATTGCATTTGACTAAATTATAAAGCTTCTGTGATAGCTGTCCACTGTCAAAATTTTGTGTTTACATGTAACCCTGAAAACCTACAGGATTTGTATGTTAACTACCTCAAATTACTGAACTGAGATTCAATTTCCAACATTTCTGTCATACAGCAATGTCTACAGCCAGAGGGTTTCACCTAAAGGCATCTCCTGTTAAACAATGCAAGTTCAGACACAAAAGGATCACGCTGTACTGTTGGAAAAGTTTATTTGTCCTATATTTTTGTTATATTATGAAAGTGAGGAGGAACCCAAATCTACTGTACTACATTATCAACCTAGCATTTTATTTAGCAATTTTTAAAAGCTCATTTGCCAAATGAACTTACCAGTTCTGCATTGTACAACAGAACATGAATTATGGTGCAATAATTCACACTTAGAAAACCCACTCTTCCTTGATCTTTGGCACTATGCCTATAGCTTACTGCCTTTGAAGTACTGAATAGTAATTGCATGCTGTTGTATCTTGCTGTTTATTGTTAGTATTCCTTACTACAATTGGAATGGTGAGTGTTCCAAGCTGATGAATTTCGATAACCTGAATTGGCATATTTACTGTAAAGTCCCAGTCATTTTGGAAACTCCTAATTCATACAGATCAGCTCCCTTCAATGCACACCTACAGGATGTAGATTCAGGCTTCAATTTGGAAGAAACAAATTGTGAATCAGTCATTATGAGTAAGGGCATCACTATCTAGCCCTTCGCGTAGGCTTTACAAGATCTGTCAGGACTTCCGAGGGAAAAAATTGAAGGGTGAATTTTAGGAGACTGTGCTGGGAGAAAACTCAAGGTAGATTTTTACTATTATCTACAACAAATAACATAAATAATTAGCTCAACTTGGCAAAGGCAGCACTTTTTAACACATAGGATTAATAACTTCAAACTACTGTATCAAATACTGTTATTGTTTCTTTAGAAGATCAGTCTTGCCAAAATATTAACATACATACAATATGGTTTATTCATTATAAATTTAAATTTCCTCTGGGCTTGTCAAGACATTGCTTATAAGGTCCCAAATCTTTTCTCCTTACACAGATGTATAGAGGATCTATACTGAGCAATCAACTTGGTTTAGAAGCCTTGGAGTTGCTGGCTACTCGCCATTTCCTTTAGTTAACCTTGAGCAGAACAGTGAAGTGTACTCAGAGCTAACTTTCTGATGTCAAATACTTAAATTTGGTACTTCAGCTCAAATAGGGTGGAGACTGTGCCCATTACAGGTTCTGTAACAGTCAGGATGTCAGTAAAAGTAGTCGTTTTGTTCCAGCACCCAGTGCCTAGGCATCAGATTGTTAAGTAATAATCCGTGAAACCTACATGGAGAAATTTCAGCAATATCTAGACTGGTTTAGTTTGAAATGAGATACCATTACAAAACAGAACATTTTCATCCTATTTAATATTTGTAATATTTACCCAGGTGTAACAAACTGCAACCACACTCAATTTAATTGAAGTTTGTCATGATTACAGGTATTAATTAGATAAGCTCTCAGAAGCCAAAGTATCAAAAGGCATGAGGTTTTCAGAAGTAATAGATCACTATGGTTGTACAAATGATGGTCAGAAACGAGTATCAGGTATCTACCGAGTCTCATGCTACCTAGTGGGGCTCAGAGAATCCAGGAGAGTGCTCTTGTTAGCAGCCTTCTGGGTCAAATAAGAGAAGTTGTTAGTAGCTGACACCATCTTCTCTCAAGTTAGTAATTTCTTGGTGTCAGATATCCAGGCCACAACCTAAATTCAGGTCAGAATTTCTGCCTTTCATCTCCCAGTGCAGCAACAGAGCTGGGTGGTGAGTGGCTGGTGCCCAAACACTCTTTCTGCCAGTTCTCTGCCTCCTCCTTCCCCACTCTGCCCTGCGACATCAGAGGTAACATGCGGCACGTTTCAGTTCTAGGGCTGTGGTAACGCAGGCTTGATTCTGGGGTTTTCTGGTCTCTCATCTGCAGCAAGACACATCATGTCTGACTAATGGTCATGGTTCTCTGTAAGACTTGATTAGAACAAAAGTCTATGACTTCATTTTGAAACTCATGGTTTAGACAATCAGGAGATTGTGACATGCTTCAAAGTTTGACAAAATATAGAATCAATTTGCTAGATTAACTAATGTTGGAAAAGCTTCCTTCAGTAAAAGAATCTCACTTTGATTTTAACCCAGTGCAAACAGACCTTCTTACTGATAACCCTTGGGGTGGCAATAGGAACACAAGACTCATGCGGGTCACAAGGGGCACTGAATTCTGCCCTCTGTAGTCCAAGGTGTTTCATTTAGGAAAGTCCACAGAATGCTGATACTGCATCCCATTCCAATTTCTGTACAGGCCATAAAATAACTTCATTGCCTCTCTAACAAACTTAAATCCAATTGTAAAGATGAAAATTAATTTCTAGAATGTTTCCTGCTGTCCAGGGCCCCTGTAAGAGCAGTCAATTTGGTAGAGAAAGCTCTTAGGAGATGATGGACCCCACATACTGGTCAGAGGAAAGCAAAAAGAAAAAAGCAGAAGCTTACCCCCACAGCTTCCCCTTAATGTGATCCAGAAAAATAATTCAAAAAAACCCGTTCCTTAGTCATTTGAGCAAGCAATTTAAATAGTCCAATCATCAATTATCATTCAAGGAAGGTTTTTAACATTTGTGGGATTTTTGTATCTCTGTCCTCACTAGCATTCACACAGTTCTCTCTCATGCATTCATTTTAATGCACTTCTCTTTGACCGCTCTACTGGTCTGTTAATAAAGCTGAAAATGAAAACTAGATTTTAAACTGTTCTGTACCAGAATCAGAAACCTGGCCACATTTTGGGTTCCACTGGTTTCTTATCATATGATAATCTTCTTATACAAGCTCATATGAATTAACCTTTACAGAAAAGACTCATAATGTAGTGTATCAAATGCTTTAACAAAATCCGCTTATAACTCCTACAGTCTTTTCATTTACTCACTGACAAATCATTTCTCTCTTGTGGGAACTCAGAAGCCAGGCAATTGGTTTCTGCTGCAGACTTCCCTTCAGTGGAAAGCATTCATTTGGTGGCCGTGGTCAAGCTGAAGGTTACAGAGACCTGACTGCAGGGATTTCTTGAGATCCAAGGCAGAAAAAATACAACTCCATCTCTCATAGTGTATGGCATCTGGAACAGGCAGAACAAAGTGCTGAAGAGATACCGGCTTCTCTACAGTTGCATGTGTGTTTGAAGACTAATTCTGCCCTGCAAATCAGCCACTTAAACACAGTCTTTCTCTCTCCCACAGTCCCGCTGATGACAATCAGTACTCTAGAGAAAAGGAAAAGGGTCTACTACACTCACTTTTGCAGAGTACTCTTTCTTCTGCTCTTTATCAGCCACAACAAGGTATTTGGTTCTTCCTGGTTGCTCATCCAAAGCCATTTGCAAAGGAGCATCTCAGGAATACATGCTATTTCATGCTTCTGCTGCTCCAGCAGCAACAGCAGTACACACACACACACACACGCGCGCGTGTATATGTATATGTGTATGTATATGAAAATATGTGTGTATGTATCCATATGCACATATATCTATGTAGAATTCCACACTAGGATCTCCTATTCAATAAAAAAAGGGACATCACAGAGTTTTCAGCATGGTAATAGGAATGAGACAGACAGTTCCTCAGGACAGGACAGGAATAAAGTTTCTGCTTGGGGCCACTGGCACCCCCTTGACACACCTACCTTGTCCTCATGTGCTTGAACTTTGACCAAAGAATTGAAATGTGTGTACCCAAGTCTGGCACTAAAGATCCTACAAGAAACTGCAGTGCTGCATTTATGTTCTTTTTCTTTGTAAATATAATGTCTGAAATCAGGAAATAAATAAATTCATGGCTTAGGGGTAAATCATATCAGTAGCCAAAGATCTATTTTCATTAATCAACAATATCTTTGTTTAGTGGTAGTCCTGGGAACAGTTCTATCTTTCAAGAAAAAGTATCACTAGAAATAAATTATTAGGGCTTTCTGATTATTCTGTATGTGGTCCTGTAAAGCAGTTGTAATACTAAGTTGTGCATGGTTTTGTGTTCCACTAGTAATGTTCCCCAAACTGACAAAGCTGTTGGCGTTACAGAAACTGAACTCATGGATTATTCCTAAAGTCATTGGTTTAGACTCTTTCTGTATAGGAACTCATGCTCCATACTAGCATACATGTAGAACATCAATTTTGTGCTTAGAAAATACAGCATCCTGAAGAACTTGTGGTCACAAGTAATTAAAGAGGTAAAAATGCTAGATGTTTCTGTAGGAAGAGAAAAAAGTCAGCAATTTCTGCAGGCTTCAGTTTCAGAGCAAAAAAAGTCACAGCAGAGTCAAAGCTTTACCAGTTATCCAGACATTTATATTCTCAGTCATTAATTCCATTTTCTAAACTGTGATTAGCATATGTTTTCTAGCTAACTGGTTTAAAAATGGCATATACACTGCTACCATTGAGAACTGAAATGCAATAATCAATAATAGTGTAAAGAAAAATATATCCTAATGTTTGCAGCACTGTATAGCTGATCATGTGCCCAAATGGGATATTTTTCCTCCTCTGAAGTATCAGGTTCAGTATACAGATTTCAGACAACACATGCAAACACTTTTGGGAGAAAATCAAGGATTTGTGTTCTTTACTGAACTTATTAATAGCACTTCAGGTAAAAAATTCATAGTTTACAGTGCCTGAGTGTATTGTACAATGAGTTTCAGTGAGGAGCTTTCTATGGGTTTTCAGGTTTTCCTGTCTCTTGTTGCCCTTCCCAGTAGGAAAGGAACAGCACGCTGGGAGCCTGGGTGGGTCGCCTGCTTCTGAGAGAAGGAAGGAAAGGTGCTTGATATATAAAACCAGGAGAGTTTCCCCAAAAGTGCAGTTGTGATCACACCATTTAAACCCTTGGAAATAAGAAGACCCATTCCTCCCAGGCTGTGAATAAGCACAGATGACATACAGAGCAGTATGAAAGGAAGGAGCCAGGTCTGATGCAGACTGAGGAAAGGGGATAAATATTAGTAAAACAGCATAAGCACTAGTGAAAAAGACTGAAGGCTGAATCTCTGAAGATAGGACAGGAGAGATTCAAGGAGTGTAGCATTGTAAGAGAGTAGAGTGACATTGTCAGCAAAAAGCTGCTTGGAATGACAGCAAGAATCCTGAAAATGCAGAAAATTCCTGGATCCACAAAAGGCCAATTTTTAACAGCAGGCTGATGGAGAAATGCAATATTTTTACACATCTACACAGGAAGAAAACTTAATATTTGCAAAAAAGCTGTAACTGTATATGAAGGAGGCAGGAGAGCAGACAGAAAAGGTAAATATTTAAATACTCCATGTACTACTATGAGTAACTAGTTTTGTTAGAAGTGATAGCAAGAGAAAAGATGTCAGTAATAAGATTTGTTTCAGACATACTCAGTCATACCACAATGAATACAGAGAACAAACAAGAAATGAAGCAAGATTAGACTGCAGTGTGCCCCTCTCCTAACCTCAGATGGAGATAAAAGTGCAATACTAGTTTTGTTAAACACAGGAACAAGCGAAAAACTCTCCATGTCCAGGTGCCAGCTCAGCAACTATAATGTATTATTAAGCTAAACTACAAGATTCTTGTGCCCTGGCACATAGGTAAAACACAGGCTTCTGTCTGTAAGTAGCTAGTGAGCTAAGAGGTAGAAAATATGCATTTCTGCAGGCATGCAGCCTCGCTGTCCTGAGAAGCATCTAGCCTGGACTATAGCTGGAGGGAGGGAGGCTAAAACACTTTGGTTAGTTTACTGGTCTGCTCCAGGATGGCAATTCTTATAATTGCAATTCAAGCTAAGATGGAAAAAATAAACCAAATACCATAGAAATTTTTTTTTTTTCTTGAAAAAGGCATGATAAAAGACCGGCATTTCCTCCACTGGAGCTGAACATAAGTTTATTCTGTATTACAGCAATAATAGTGATGTGAGATGGATAATAGCAATACCTGATTTTCCATATTAAATTTTAAGATACTTTTGTTATCTCTAAAAGGCAAGTGTTGTTGCATCAGGTTGCAATGCAGAAGAGCAAAGACAGAAAGAGTTAATTGGGAAGCGCTTCCTGTGCCCATAGGTGCTGTCTGTTCTGATGGCAAAGGCTTTGCAGTGAAAGAAGCCAGAGTAACCTACTGGAGCAGGAAGAGGCTGGTAGCAATTAATGGGGAAGTTTGTTTCTGCTCTGCAGAAAGGCAATTGTCTAGTTAATCCCTTTCCTGCGGGGACTAACAATGACCTGCCCCCAGCAACACTAGGCTGTTGTGTGACACTTTGCCTTCTGTGGGTTGAGAGCCAGACAAATACCTCGCACAGCTCAGCTCGCAACCATACTATTTTAAGACTTCCTCCTCCATGGAATTCCTTTGGTCCTGCTCATTAGATGCCCACTTAAAATGTATTTAGGGCAGGGGCAGTTCCATGTTTGCTACTAACTACTATGTTTTTCCTTGGAGAAAATTCAGTGCTGCCACTGGTCTGGATCAGGCTGAGGTTTTCATTTCTACCTGTATTAAATAAGCAGCAGGTACTAGAGATGCTGTGTTTTGTTATGTGATAATAAATGCTAACTACAAACCACAGAGGAAGCTGAAAAGTCACATTTGATTTTGTAGTTCAGCAAGTATTTAGACTTCTTTCGACAGTTTTCTGCATTTCCCAGTTAGTCATTCATGCCACCGAGCCTAAATTATATGAATTAAAAACTGTTTGGCAATCTTCCATTTTGTGGAACTCTGTGGCAGGGCGTCGTTTAAGAAGCTTACTGTCGGACCAGTGCCATGATATGCAGACATGCCTGACAGCTGAATTCAGGCTTTTTCATGTTGTGGCTTATATTTTAATTACTTTGAAGAGTACTGTACTAAAAAGGAAATGCCAGATAGACTGTATCATGGAAGCCAGGGGAATATTGCAAATCATCAGAACCTTTTGAGGTGAAACAACAATTAATACAGGGAATGTTGGGTGGAGGAAAGATTCAGGGATTATAACAATTTCGGTAATAAAAAAAAGTGTAAACAACCCCTACTGCATGATTGTTGCCTTAGACAATACTGTTTTACCAGAAACCCAAAGGTTAAACTTCTATCTTAATTTCAAAAATTCACCATAGGCGATGCAAAACTTTATGACTATCCTTTCTTAGATGTCAACATGTCAGGAATACAATGTAACCAGTCAGTCTGGTTAAAAATCAATATTTATTTCACTTACCAAAACACTAATCTAGTCTTTTTATTTTAAAAAAAAGGTGAAGAGAACTTCTCAACTCTGTGTAGAGAAAAACATCGAGAAAGAATGAAGAGCCAACTGAAAACGTTGCACAGAGAAGACAGATGATACACACAGGAAGCCACTTGTGTTTAGAAAGCGGAATGCACAGAAAAATAGTTGTGATATCCTCTCCTTTCTACTAAGTTAATATCTGCACAAATGAACCATGTCTAGTCCTCTAGCAGTTGCTTTACTCCGAGCTGTATGGGAAGAATACTCTCTTATTTCCACCACTTGCACAACCCAGCATCACACAAAGTACAGTTCAGTATGAATTTCACAAGTTATGAGCCATTCACTGCCCTTCATCTGGGTGAGGAACTCCCATTGATCTCAAGGAGAAAAGTGAGCACTAGAAAGCCCTCAAAAATAAACTACAGACTAATCCTGCAGCAGCAGGAAATGGATTAGATGAATGTATATGCCTGTTCCATCTCTAATTTCTATGATTAAAGCATGTGATCAAAGGCAGCACAAGGCTCTAAGTATTACCATATTCAAAGAAGGAACCACATTCAAGGACTAACACATTTGAGTAAGTGAGAGGCAAATGCCTTAAAAATTTCTCCAGTCAGTCGCTGCATTTCCCTTGAATTTTGCAAGGTTATTCCTCTACGTAGAGGAACTCAAAGCTTGTTGTACAGACCTTATAATACTAGACAGAGACTATATCAGGTCTCCCTCCACCAATGCTATTTTTAGAAAAAGGGACTGTAATTTGTACCTCTCTGAAAATAATTCCACTAAAGTTAAATCCAGACACAGGTACTTCCTGTTTTAATTATCACTTGAAAAAAAAATATGGTATAATGAAAGTTCAAAGTAAAATGAAGGGTCTTACGGGGCAGAATATATCTATATACGGGGCAGACATATACTATTGGCATAAGAAGCACATATGATTAGATCCTGGTCCTTCAGTGAGAACTGTGTGAATCAATGAGCTGTTTGGGAATGAATGCCTACCCGCGTCTTCTCCTCTGACTTTTCAACAGCCCAAAGTCTTGAGGCCTGGCTTGACTTCTGAGGAACACCATGACATAGTGGCCCCTTCAGTAGACTCGTGTGCCTGGATTTCAGAAAACCAAGCGTGATTTGGGCCACTTACTAGGACTTCCAGATCCTCAATCCTTGCACTGTCCTTGAAGGGAAGGTTATATTTAGGCTATGTTCCAGAGGAATATAATTTTGTTGGTGTACTTCTGTCCGCTTTTGGACAGGGGCACTGATAATGGGTTTTCTGTGAGACTGATCATCATCTTGAAATCAGACGCCAGAGTGGGCATTGAAGTTCATTCAGGCATCTTAGTAGGTCCAAATACACCTTTGAAGCCAACAGTTTTGACTCTTTGTGGAATTTGCAGGTGGTTTGTGTTCCTAGTAATTCCTCATACTGCTACAGACTACCACTGGGAGTGGTCAAAGAAAGGGAGAGTGTCAGAGAAAGGAAAGGTTGGTGTTGTTTGGATGTTTTCCTTCTCCTTTCAGACATCTCTGCAAAGTTTATCTCCCTAGGAAGCCACCAAATATTTGCTCTTTCTTGTCTTGAGATTCTAGAGGCCTATTTAAATCTGCAGGTTTCTCTCAGTGCATGAAGCAATATAGAATTACTGACATGAAAATCCCACTCACGCTGAAAAGAGAAGAAATTCCTGCAAGAATGTACATTTTTTCCATACCTAGAATTTTTGCCTGTGTTTCCAAGAGTGCATGATCTCTTTTACCTTCCTATCTCTTTCCCTTACACTTCGTAGCTTACTAACACATGGCATGGTCTACCCTTTTGCAAGGGAGAGGGAAACAGTGGTATATGCAGTAGCTCTATGAACAAAAAATTAGTGTCTGTTAATGACATAAATGTGTCAGTAATTGTTGAATCGAGATCCAGAAGAGTAAGGACATAGGGGTGAAATTTCTGCTTTTGGACTCATTCTACCATGACTAGTCTGTTAAGACATATACATGATGATTTCAATAAAAAATGATGGAAGAAGAAAACTTCCTATTCCACTAACCATTTACAAGAGGTAGGATCTTTGCTGGATGCTTGTTTCAGGGTCCTGGCTGTTTGCTATCAATACGGTGTCTGTGTTACAGTTCATGCAAATTTTGCACGAAAAGCTTGCCTCCTTGTAAAGAATTTGGGATGGTCACCCAAATGGCTAACGTAAACTGTGCAAAAGCCACTCTCAGATTGAATGAATGGCAGGATAACCCTCTGTTTCCTGTTTTTTCTCTACTCCCCTTCTCTTTCTGCCTCACTCTCCTCCTCTCTTCCAGCCCTCACACACTTTCAGCAAATCACTGAATTGTCTCCACTGGCTTCGCTACTGCCATGGTTTTATTACACTTCTAACCATTTTGTGTTCTAGTGCTTGATTAGACACAGACACTCAGATTAAATACATTGATAACAATCACCCTTGAAGGTATAACTAGGCACAAAGCAAATTGTTTTTTCATGCACATTTTAATAGCTCCTTCATTTTATATGGCACATTCTTGGCTCCAGAGAGCTATCCAAAAAGAGCTCTTACACTGAGGAGGGAGCACATACTGTAGCGTTATGCAGCACACTTCAGCAAGTGAACAAGTTCTAACAATAGCACTGAAGAGCAAGAGCTGTTAAAAAGGGCTTCTAATTTTACTCGACTGGAACAATACTGTTCAGATCTTTATTTTTATCCTTCTTTACTCTGGGGACAAGGTGTTAACTCATTCAAAGGGTATGGCCCTTCAAGTCCACACTGCAAAACAACCACAAGACAATTGCTCTTTGTGTTTGCTTCTCTTTACCATGAGTTACTCAAATCTTCAATTAACTAAACAGAGAAGTGGCAATCATGTCACTGTGAGACACTGGAGACTTGCAATCAATAATACTCAGGAAGTGGCCAGGCAACTTTGGCCAACTAAATCCTAAAACAAGATTGCATGTAATTTTCCAAACAGATATTTCAGATTCTTCAGGATGCTGTTTCTGGATATATTTTTACAATCTTTATAGTTTCTGTTCTCCAAATAAAAATATCGTACTCATTAGATGTCTTTTCCTTTTAGCAGTTTTAATACAATTTAACTTCCATTTATTCTAACAGATATTGACAGACCCTTTTGAAATATATTGTTCAGACTTGGCATGAGCATTTTGATCTATTTATAAAATAGAGAAAGTAATCAGAAAATCTAGAAATGTAGGAATAGACTTTGCATAATATATGACAACTCACAAAACCAAGAACTATCCTGCAAGAGAAGAATATTTCGTTAACCTCTACTGTCAGTTCTAGGGGAGACTTGATATAGAAAAGTGTTTATGATACAGTTTAGCCTTCAGGGAATAAATATTATGAAACCAGAGCATATAAATAAAAAAAAACAAACTTTTTTTATTCCATTTCCAGCTGTTTCCACAGGACTACCGTGATCTCAGTTTAGTGCTTTTAACTTTAACAATATCTACCAACATAAGAGACCATTGAGGAAAAGGTTAAATTTCAAGAATAATAAAAAAGCATCCACTTTGGTCTCACATGAAATCTCATCGAGCTCAGGCTGAAGACCCGGTTCAGGTGATGTCCTATTCTTGAACCAAATGAGCTTGTGTTTTAACTGCCACCCCTTGAGTGTCTGAGCTATTGTCCTTGTGTGTGAGCTGCCCTCTTGGCATTGCCCTTAGCTTCTAGTTTGCCACTCTCTCTTTTTGTATGGAAAACTTGTGTGCTCTGTGCTAGCTCTGGGCTATTCCAGATGTTCCTTCTGATTTGTCATGTTTTGCAAGAAGAACAACCTGTTAATTAGTATCTTACTCTCCTTTGCAGAAGTGGCCTAATTTGGCCAAGTGAAAGCGGGCTAGAAAAGAATCAAATAGCACCATCACACAGTGTTTTTCATCTTTTGGGTCATGCATTCTCTGATCAGAGAACCATTTCTTTGTCTCTTGTCATTTCCTCCACTTTCTTTCTTGCCCATGTGATCCAAGGAGACTTAAATAAATTATAACAACAAAAAAAGATGCAACACTTTGGAAACTTTTTGTTTAAAAGATTTGTAACTCTGGTCAAATGACCAGTCATAGGAAGAAGTAACATGTAGAAGAACTAAAGCAATTGGAAGAGGAGTGTTTTGGAGGAGCTAAGAAAATGTCCAGGTTTTATAGACCTCTTCCAGCCCTGCCAAATCATCTACAAACTTGTGGATGGGCCTGCGCAAATGAAGGATGCTAGCATGGGAAATAAAATGTACTGTATTTTTTTCTCATAACAAGCCTGCAGGCTCCTTTGACTTCTACAAATTTCCACTGGATCAAATGTACTGCAGTTCTGCCCTAAGCCTTTCCGTGTCATTCTTTGTCAGGCTCATTCAATAAGCCTAAGGTCAGGAGACTTCATAGGTCAAGTTCAAACAGAGAGAGGAAGGTCCAAAACTAGCATCCTTCTTATCTGCCCTAACAGAGAAGGTAAAAATTAAATGGGCATGGAAACTTAATTCCCTCTCATACCTAGAAGCTTATTATAGACAGGTCAGGATGGAGGGAAATTGTGGTGTAGCTGTGTAGTTGCTAATTTTGCTCCTTCTTTTACATGGTTGAAGACTTGAATTGGGAGCTCTGTCACTCCAGTGCTATTCAGAAATAGTAAAGTACTTGGAGAGGAAATACACTTTCTATAAAGTGGTAAGAAATTTAGAAGGAATCTAGCACTACATTTTGATTTGGCACATTACTATTACACTGTAGGGAAGCTGTAGTGGATGGACACTGAAGTCCGTCTTTTGCAGACAAAAGTTATGAGAATGACTTGAAACGATTACACAGATTGGCTGAAATTCTTATGAAGGATAAAGAAGATGTGCCCAACAGTCATGTAATATGCACTGAATGGCATCTGCAGCTACTTGTTGTAATGATTTTCCAACTATGACAAGTCAAAGTTCAGAAGAGGAAAAACATTTATAACTAGTATCCAGAATAATGGAAAGTTCATGCTTGTCTGTCTCCATTTTCCTGAGCCAATATCATCCCTGTGGTTCTGCTTTCTCAATTAAGATGACTGTCATGAGATGGAAGTATTTCATGTATTGGTGATGTAAATCAGCAGGGCTGAAACAGACAGAGGAGTGAAGAGATGGGATAGTTGCTGGTTTTGAGCTAGTTTTGGGATACGATGAAGTCTGCTTATACAGCACAGTAGATTATGGGTGAATGTGTTGTTTAAATCAGTACAACATGCTGGCATTTAGTTTCTAAAACTAACTAAAAAATTTGTGCTCAGAATTAATTCATAAAATCTGTGACCTACTGACTTCTGAGCTTCTTCAAAGGCACATTTCCCTAACAAGAGCTTTAAAATGTTGTAAAATAGAAGGAAAGCCAGAGGAGATCCAAGAGTCTGATTATTTTTTCACTACTGTTTTTCCATTATGGCTGTTTTCTTTAAGCCAGTAATCCTAAAAATAGTATAAGGTTTAATCTTTATGTTGAATTCTTTATGAGAAGATGGTGTCTGTTGGCTAACATTTTATCCACAAGAAACAACAAAATCCTATAAAGCAGAACTTTGAAATGAGAAAATCCACAGGTTCTGCTCCTCTTTCATACGCGGATTCTCTCTGTAAACATCCCTATTCTCTTTTTTCTCTTTGTATAATTTTTATTTTTCCCACCCAGGCAGATTACTTTCCATGGCCCAAAATGACATTAGCTCTTCCAAGAAAATGTAGGCTTGGAAAATGAGACATTGTCATTACAAATTTATCAAGAATGATGTTCCAGGGAGCATCTGCAAATTTGATCCAGGGTAAAGTAGTCATTTCCTCTCATAAACAGAAGAAATGGCAATATCCTGATTCTGTTCTTCTGTGAACATTCACTCCTTTTTCACTGTTTTCTAGGCACTAAAATTAGACCTAACGCTGCCAACGTCAGGATGTATCTTTGCATCTGTCAATGGCATTATAAGGGAATGCGAATATCCAGAACAGTCAGCAAAAAAGAGTGTGGAACTTGATAGCAACAGCACGACAGAGAACCAGGAACTGTGTCCAGACCCGAAATCACTCTTAGCAAAATCCCAGTTGTTGCCTCCATTAGTCTTCTTGTCTTCTCTCCTTTCTGCTTTACACGTCACTTTGAAGCAGTAGTTACTCCAACAAATGCAATAAAACAATATTGGTCTCAAAATCAGTTTGAGAGGAGAATCAGATCTTATTCTCCAAAAGTAGGTCAAGGAGTCTGTTTGTAAATACAGGAAATATTTAGATCTGGCAGGCCATAAGCAGCAAATGGGCACAACAAGCCAGTGATACCTGCAAGTGGCATACAGCCATTCCTCAAAAGAAAGGTACTTTCAGAGTCTAGGCCCCAGAATAGGAAATTAGCAGTTGTATCTCTGGACACTCCAAATAAATCTTCATTAGATTTCACTTCTATGCACCTGATTTTTCACTAGAGTTAATTTTACATTATCTTATTTTCCTTGCAGGCTGAGGAAGAAAATGCAAATTGAGTATTTTGGCACTTCAGAAGAAAAAGTAGTGAATATGCAGCCTGGAGGGGCTCAGGGGTTTGAATTCTGTTCCCTTCTGCAGATATAAGAAAAACAAAATAATGGAAGCTTGACTCGAGCAAGTGAATAAATGAATTTACAAGGGATAATCTAATTTGTGTCTTGGACTGCCTACAATTATGAACATTTTTAACTAGTCTGTCTGGCTTTTGGAGGGGAAGAGTGCGGGAATCCTTAGAGCAACGCAACTCAAATAGAAATATCAGTCAAAAGAAAAACAAAAACCCAAGCAGAGTGCTAATAGTAAGAAACTTTCAGTGTTACCGGTTGGCTTAGCATGGTGAGAACTGAGCAAGCCTTATATGCACAGTGGTCCTATTGACTGCTCAGGAACGTCTAGCACGAGTAAAGGGACATCAGGAATGACTGGATGCTCTGTCCTGCTGAGAGAAAAAACAGGTGGCCAAAGCCCAATCCAGCAGCAGACGAAAGCATGTGAGTGCATTTACTGACTTCAAAGGCACAGCCCATATGTTTAGTGTTAAGGATGTGCTAAAGTCTTTTGCTGAACTGGAGCCCATGAGATTTCTGAGGTCTTCACTCCCAATAACTTTGAGGTTAGCTGAAGCAGCACGTTGAGTCTGTATTTCTCCAAAGGGTAGCATCAGGATATTCTTCTGCTGCTCATGGTAAAAAAATAATGATATATTGGAAAATGTTTTCTTTTAGAAAGTCACGTAGTCGGTCTTAAGAGAGAACTTCCTCACAAAAAGTCTTTTAAAAGAAAATTTTTTGAAAAATAGTGATTTATTTTTGTGGTGCCAATATGTTACAGATAGGTTCATTAATGCCCATACCTCACGTTAATGCTGAGAGATGCTGGATTCAGCAATGAAACAAACAGCTATGGCAGACACAGCTTTTTAATCTGATCACTCCAAGATACTTTTAAGTAGCTAACAACTTGCATAGACTCCATACATGCAGCACTGAGTATGTCTATTTGAGTGCACAATCACTTCTGTGTGTGCAAGCCACATAGTTGCACAAACCAGAAGATAGCTAGGCAAGTGGTCATTTGTACATGTAAATATCCCACTTACAGACCAGTTTTGACAGGAATACCTACAGCTGTAGATGGTTACAGTTAGTATATTTGAATGAAGATCTTGGTCTTCACTTTTGAAAATACAGAAATGTAGGATGAGAAGGGAACTCCTGGAGCTGTGAGTCTATCTCCCGCAGTCTTAGACAGTGTAGTCCCTTCCTGAGCTGGCTGAACTTCTTGCTGAACTATATAACGTGGTAGTGCTACTCCTTGCTGATAAGAAGCTCATTCTAATTTCCATTCTGAATATATTCATGTCCAGTTTACAAACAATTGCTCCTGTGCCAGTGTTATCCTTAACCATCTCTTCTGCCTTCCTGGGGCTTATTCTTTCATGTGTATGTGTACTGAGAAAAATCATTCATCTCCCCTCTCAATCTTTTTCTCTTTATGAACTAATTGGATTCATATTACTTTGTCTGTGCAGGCACAGGCCTTAGACAGGTGTGGTACTCAGACTGCATCACCCGAGGAACAATTCAGGCTGGCAGAGTGATTTAGTGACACATCTGTGAGTCAACATTTCTGCCCAGCTTTCTCTGTGCTGAAAGCCAGTAGTTGTCTGGCTTATGCTATTTCCAGCAGTCATTGGCTCCTGGCTGTTTAAAGTACTGCATTATAATTAGTGGAAAAATCGCCCTTTAAGAAAAAGATTTAATCTAAAAAGAGAATCCATCTTTTAGAATTTGGATTATAATTTATTCTAACAATGCAATGATAGTGTTTGCCTGGGATGTCATTAGACAGTAGTCTCCTGCTGCTGCTAGTGCTTTGCACTGCATCTACTGTTCTATATATGTCTTTCACGGCTGACTATTATGTTTCCTGGCTCATCTCTGGAAGACCTACATGTTCATTTAAGCCTTCTTGCCTATACTAAATCCAACAGCATGACAGTTTGGCTCCTTGCACTCAAGCATGTATGTTGCACACCAAAGTCACTGCCCACCACACAGTAAGAAGTAACATCCTATGGTCTATTATTATGAAGCAATTAATGCTGGATTATGAGTCATTTCACTGTTTCTGGAACATTTTTCTTAGATGCCTGAAGTCTCATGAGAGATGGAAAGGTACTGTAACATGCTTAGAGATTTTATCTCCTGTTCCAGGGTCCCAGCTGCTTTATATTCACAGTAGAATATACTGCATATGTGTATGTGACCCTAGAAATGCTCATAAGCCTTACTATTTCTTCATGATCAATGCAGTTTCAACTATATAGGATAGTTGTTTTGACGTATTCAGTATCATCTTGTTCATATTGCTTTCTAATCAGTTGTGGTGAGATCACGTGTTTGTGTTGCACCCAAAGGTGAAGTAATCGGATTTCTGTATTCCAAAAGCTCAGCTTTTTCATCCTTTGCAGCACAAACATACCTCTTTCTCTGTGCATCAGCGCACCAAGTGCCAATTGCTGTGGCCTGCTTCCTTTACTTCTTCTCATAGCCCACCTTCTAAGACCCTGAATAATCTGTGTTCATACAACACCTTACCTTGATGTTCAATTCTAAAAGGTGTCTAAATTCATCTTGTGCCCACATGCACAAAGATCCTTGTATTTGCAATGCTATAGATAAGCCTTTGCAAGTCTAGCCCTCCAGGAATACTGGGCAGCCTTCAATACCAGCATCCAAGCCTTCCCTCTTTCCAGTGCCAGGTGCACCTAAAAAATAATCAAGATATAAATCCTTAACAAGGGCATCACCATGCTTTGTCCATGGGAGATCAGTCAGACAGATACATCTGTTTTTCATTTACACCTGTGCAGTGCGCCTTAGGCGCAGTCTGGGTTGGCACAGAAAACAAAAAAAGCAGCTTCGCATTAGCTGAAACAATCTTGTTGACTCTGTTTTTGTTTTCCTAAGGACTTGTTACTTTTATGGACTTATGACATATATTTGATCTTCCCCAAATTTCAAAAGCAGAAGACTTGTAGTAATTTATTGCAGACATTTAAGGGAGAGGGAACTAGACTGTTGACACTAGTCTCACTTGGGTTTTGCTTTGGGCATAAATTTGTGGTGCTTGGTCCCAAGGAACAATCTCGGTTGTTTAAAGATGTGTCTATGTAGACATAGCCACCATGGTTCCAGGGCTGCTCTGCTTGATAGTACTTAAAGCCTGATATATCACTTACATTTTTCTTTACTCCTTCAAATGCCTGTTTCTTGGTATCTCACCATACGCCCACTATGTGCTAACTGTCTCAAGAGTTCACAGGCTTCTGATAAGCATGTGCAGAATCTAGAAAGATAAGTTAGGCATCCCTATAAATCACTGAACTTCTTCCCACCCTTTAGTTCCTAAACACTCTACATTTTTTGGAGTACAGCTGGAGTCTCTCAAAAGTCAACAGATGCCTAGCGTAAGAAGCACAAGTTTTCTCACCAGTTCTCTGTGCTTGTTTCAACAGGTGTATTGCTACCTCTTCTTGCAGGACTGACAGTTCCTTCTGCCCAGTTTTCACTGCAGTTCATGAAACTCTGTATTCTCACTGTCTACATATCCAATGTGTTCCTATCTTTAGCTCCCCATGAAACATCCTCCTCCACCTCCTTTTAACACATGTTTTCTTTGGCTTTGCATGTTGGGTGAAAGCCAGGGTGACTGTTGTCCTTCGTTTTTTACATCAAGGATATTTTGGTGTTGGACTGGAGCACAGTCCGATAAAGTCCACAAAGATTTGTTGTTCCCTCTCTTCCTACACGGGAAATCACACATGTCATTCCTGCGTGACAGCTAATTGAAACTATTTTTCTAATCATTATTATTGCCTAAGATCAAGCCTCAAGCATTCACACATACACCGTGCTAGAGGATCATGGCCTAGGAATCCTATTTGTTACAGAAAGAAGACAAAGGCATTCTGTACAACAGCAGAGAGAGTAGGAAGTAACAGTAGTTTGAGTACCTTTATTTTTCTCAGAATACAAATCCACACCCCCTGGTCACATCTTTACACAGTGGTCTTTCACAGTGCTGCTCAGCGGGGACATGCTGATTGAAAAGACAAGAGGTGAGTGAGAAGGATAGAGCAAGACCATCCTTATGAAGCTCAGATGAAGAAAGAGGAGAAAAGGGAAGAGAAAATTCTTGACCTAACAGCCTCTCTGCACAGAGCTGAATCCAGTCAAAAGTTCATCCAGCTGCAATCATTTGGTGACATTTTTTGACTCTTTTTTTTGTTCTTTGCCACATGGCCAGCAGTGAGGAAAGGACCCAGCCTAACAGTAGTGTTCCCAAGTGGAAAGGTAGGAGCGAGAGGACATTTTTCCAACTGTTGTTATCAAACAAGTGCTGGGGGTTATATTCTCAGCTGGGTTCTATCATTTCTCCTAGCACAGGGTCCCTGCTCTAGCTCAGTGCTCCTAACAGCTCCAGTCTCTTGTTTCACAAGCTTCTTATTGATCACCTATGTTGCCTACGGACTTAGGATACTTCTTTTTTATGCCATTTGCACGTGGTCACATTTCCCAAAATTTGCCAAAATCATTGGGACTATATTGGACCTGGCTATGTAATATAGCTTTATAAAATATAGCTGAAATAAAACAGATTTCTATCAATTGAAGGAAAGAGAGGAGAACCTAAACAGTTCTAGAGCAGGCACCAACAAATTTATGAGCAGGGTCACATGTCGTTGTCAACAATATAGGGAGATCCCAGGCTATGGTCTGAGTTGAATGTCAGTCTAATGGCATGACTACAGGACTTCTTTTCCTAGCAAAGCAGGGTGGCTGTATCCAGACTGCTTCTTCAGATAGATCACTGCTTTATGCTATGCCCTGATAAACACGTAGACATTATGTGGGGAATGTTTGTTCATATTGCTAGAGCAATAGCAGAGACCATGCAAACAGTTCAACTGTTTGAACAATCATCAGCCACAGCTCAACACTTGACCTTGTTTTGTTTACCAGTATAGGCATAGCCTACAGCACTCAGAGAAATCTGTTCATTTTGTCATTGACGTAGCCCTGTTGTCAGCAGCATAAGCATTTGTCTTTTTCAGCATTCATTTTCCTTCATTTTTTTCAGATTGCAGCTAGGTTTCTCTTCATCAAGTTTAGGGAACAGTGCTTGTCAACCATCATCTTCAGGTGGCTCTGAACACTGAGAATCCATTACAGCAACTGTATGGGACTCACTTTATGCCACTGTTTCCTTTCTAACTCCTCTTCTCAACTCTTTACAGAGACTATGAATGCTTCCAGTGATGCAAAACACATTTTTTTTCTGGAAATCCATCAGTCTGTGTCTCTTATATTTTTTCTGCAAGTAGGCACTGCTTTGTTTGATTTCAAGATCTAGTGTCTTTTTTCTTACCAACATCAGGACACCAAAGCAGGCAATAACACAAAAAAGCCCACAGTCTTTCTGTGGCTCTTTATTAAGATTCAGAGGTGCTGCCCTTGTAGCCTACCAGCTCCGCAAAAGCTCTTCCTCATGCTCCTTTCAAGATCTTCCTCCTTGCAACCTGTACTCCTTCCTTCAGGTTCGGTGTAGGTTGCTGCAGGAAGGAAGCCACCATCTAAGCTGTTCTCCTACCTACTTTCCTCTGGGCTAGGAGTAAGCAGGTACAAAGTTCTAGCTATTCTTTCACCCCAGGACCTGTCTCCTCAGGTAACCTGTGAAGAGGGACGGGATTCTTGTTCTGTTCCTCTCAGACATGCATAGTCCAGGTCACAACCTAGGGAAAGTTCCTTAGGTACCAGCCAATAAAGAATATCACAGAACATCCGTTCCTGAAGAAAGACATCTGCATCCTCTGGATTATGTAAAATAAACATCTGGCAGCCGTGGCTTCCTCTTAGCTTTGCTGTTGTATTTAGTAAATGGAAGTCCCAACTCCCACAACTGTCATTTGGCTCCAGCAAGCGCTATGACTCCCCCTTTGTGAGAAACGAAGAATAATCTGGCTAAATCCCAGTTTCAGAGCTAGCAAACACCAAAAGTCCAGTCCCTCCTGCTGTGGCCAAAAGCTGGCTCCCCACTTCCACGGATTAGCAAACTATGCAAACTTAAAAATCAGCAGACTTTGCTTTACAAGCAGAAAGGAGTAGAGCTGCTCCCCATTTCACTGCCATGACCAGCAATTTTCAAAGCCCTGGAGCAACGATGATATCAATATCAAGCAAACTTTTGATTCTTATCTTTTGAATCTTGCTACATCTCAAGTGAACATGTGGAATCTTCAGCAAACTCTGCACTAAATTATTTCTAAGCAAATAAATATACAAACATCCTACAATAACAAGCTAAATCCGGAGACCTAACACCCAATAAAAGCAATGAAAAAGGCATCAATGTCTGCAATAGCTTTCTGGAGTCCCAACATGTTCTCAGAGAGGGACATGGCCCTGCCTCACTTTGTACTCCCATAATCAATCCCATACCCGAAGTCCCCACTGAGCCTGTAACAATGTACACTGTATATACTGCCCTTCTGTTGTCTCTTTTGTCTTTGCCTAAGGAAATACACTGATTCCGCTGACAGTAAAGGCTCTGTAGCTGCAGAGCTGAAAACTAGATTTTTCTCCAACTCAAACAAAACTAAGTTTAAAAAGAGAGAACACACACAGGGGAACAGTGTGTGTATGTCAGTAGAGCTATATTCTTTCTCACCTCGACTGCACTCCCAGGGATGAAAACAGAGGTAACACAAGAAATTACTACAGAGCTCCTTTTAAAGGGGGGGCTACAGAGCCTCTCTGTAAGGTTCTTTCCTGCTCTATATGTAAAACCTCAAAATGAAACCTGTATCACTACTTTCCAGAAGAGAAATAAAGTGTTATCTACCTAATTATCTCAGGTTCCCCCACATCTCAGGACTAAACTTTCTGTTTTCTCCTTTTAATTTTCAGACTTAGCAGCATTCAGGCAAAAAAAGCCCATGGTACATATCTGCAGTCATGGAGTGTCCTGTGATTTACAGTCAGTCATTTTGCCATTTTGAGACCTCTTAATAATTGGGCTTTGGCTTCAAGAACCTATCTTCTGCTAAAACAGCTATCACCGCTGGTCTTTGAATTTTCTACCTAAAACCAGCCTGTCTGTATCTTTCCTGTAAATCCAGGTACTCAGTATAAGTAGCCCACAAGGAGCTATAGAGCTCATACGATTACAGTAAGAATCGCAAGATTTGTTTTTTCTACCTTTCGTAAAGTACACATACACCTTCCCTCACTAGACTCTAAGAAAATTTTAATCAATATATTAATTATCTGGTCACATTTACATGTCTTCATAATTAATGGTGCGAGCAGAATGAACAGAACTGTGGTAGTAATATCTGCTATTAATGAAGAGCAGAAGAAGTCAAATGCAGTAGTTAATAGGGTGATAAGTGGAGGTAGAGCTGGTTTTGCCTATTATACAAGTTTGCCTTTGTCATTTCTCAGTGCATAGTCTGTCTTTTAAGATCAAATTTGGTGATCTACTGCAACAATGACCCTGTTACCATTGTTGAATCAACGAGCTTTGCACTCTATATACAGCACAGAATACATGCAGCAAGCCTGGCAGCTGCTAAACTCATTGATATGTAACACCAGTCCCAAAATAGTGATATTTCACTTCTGGAGCTTTATAAATTGTTAAAGAAATAAAATCTGCCTTTGGGAAATAATGTTTCTTTATGTATCACCGTACCCATTCTCTCCTCCTCCCCACCCTTCAAAATCAAAACAAATAGTATTGAAGCTATAAATCATCCCTACTGTCACTGGAAAGCCCTCAGAGATCTTCTTCTGTGCCATTTCAGTAGACAGAAAGTCTAATGTACAGAGAGGTGGTGTTGCTTTATTTTTTTTAAGTAGAGAGTCAGAAAAACATGTCCCTCCTTGATCTCTTCAATGTACATCAATATTTCTTCAGTCATTTTAAAGTCATTGCGCATGTTCCAAGTAGTTTGAAGGAAAGTCACTGGGAAAAGAAGCATGCCTGGGAATTTCAGCTATTATTATCTTCTGTGGAGAGGTGCGTCTTGAAACACAATTTAAACACTACAGGCAATGCCAGCAATAGGACTGGACCAGTCACTCTGTCCTGAGATGCATATGGTTTTGAAAACTCATTTGCAGAAATTTAACCTCCATTGCTTGTTTTTTGCTAAGCACAGAATGGCCCAATATATAACTGGATAAGTGATAATCCAAGAATTCGATTTGTACCATGAAAATTCAAGTTGAGAATTTCAGTAGTTCATTTAAAATTACTTTTCTGCTGTTATTCATGAGGGTAAACTCCTTTCCTAGAAATTGCTCCTGGTTTTTGAAAACATTGATCAAGCATTTTTGAAACATCCACCCACTTCCATTTTTCGGTAACATGAACTGTCTCTTTTTAAGCCACTCATCATTTCTTAGCCTCATTTCCTTTTCTTTCACTTCAAGAAATTGGGGGGGGAACCACAAAGCTTTTCTCAGAGCTTCTGAGCTTGGTAAACGTCAGCTTTACATTAGAATTTTCATCAGTTACAGCAAATTCATAATCAAAAAGAGACAGCCTTATCTCCTCCTTTTTTCTTTTTTCTCCTCATTGCAGGAAAGAAACCCCAAACAAACCCAAACGCAAAAGCCCTAGGACAAAAATAATAATCCCTAAAATGAAATCAGAAAGTTACTTTACTCATAAAAACAAGCAAGTGAAATAACTCTCTGTAGCCTGTACTTTTTCACTCGTAACACTACCACTATCAAAGCAAAAGAATTCCTGGCTGTGCTATCTTCCTTTCCACCACAACTGCTGTCCTCAGTGGAGTGGAGAGACATTGTTAGAGGAAATGCTGAAGCACAAATGGTACAGAGCCACCTCAGCCCATCACTGCAGCATTTGAAACACCCCTAAGCACCCTCAGGCACAGATATAAGCACTATAAATTAGCTAATAGGAGTAGGAGTCCTTGGATCTTACTTGCTTGACTGAGCACAGGGAGAGCCCGTCAGTAGTGGTGGCATTACTGCATGTGTGTAGTTAAGAGTATGGAAGTATTTTTGCAGCATTGGGACTCACGAAAAGATATCCTGCTTTATCACGGTAAATTGTATCACTTTGACCTTAGAAGTATTTAGGCCTTTGTAGGCTTTCTCTGCTAATCTCCAGTTTAATAGGCATGAGCTGGATTCCCGTTCCTCTGTCAGCCAGCATAAGAACAGTCTCTGCAGATTGGGACTGAGAGCTTGTGAGACCCTGGGAAGGGGTTTGGGAGCGCTGCTGTTGTGTGTGTTTTTTTTTCTCCAACTGAGCATTTTTCACAAGTGCTTACTCCACATACAGACATAGTCCAAACCTTCTTCCTCTGAACAACATCTTTCCCACCTGCTGACACGGGCACCTTTAAATAATATTTGCTGAGCCGTCTGAGCTCTGGTTTACTCTGTGTTTGCCTCCATATTGAATCAGCATCTGCTGCCATCATTTAATACAGGTACAGACCTCATCCAAACAAGGTCGATCATATCACATCATCTGGCCTGGCATTTGTCTGTCACGCTGGGGCAGGGAATGTGATACCAAGCTGACAAAAAGCAGCACACGGCCCTGCCTGGAGAGCCCCTTTGTTCATCTAAGCCTCCCCTGCTGCTTTTGTAACTCCAAATGGATTTCTGATTCCCTATCTCTTGGCCTTTTCAAGCCAAATGGTTTGGTCAGATCACAAGACAGCAGGTGCTGCTCCGCTCAACATTTGCACCTTCCAATCCAAACACACCTCTCCCTGCCGACCCTTAAAATCAATCAAAGGGACTTATCAGTTTGTTTTAAGCTTTGATGTTTGTCTGGGGTTTGTTTATCTAGCAGTTTATTCCTGGGAGTATGTTCTTGACATCTTGGAGTAGGTGGTAATTAGCAACAAGGAAGAAGGGCTGAGATAAGAGGTGGAATTTGAAAGTGGTGATACTTGGAGAGGCAGCTGGGCCGCGTTCCCTCCTGCTTTCGTCTCAGCCACAGAGGCGAGCTAGAGACAGCAAAGGGATGAAGAGCAGCCACCTAGCCCTTTCAACAAACACGGGCCGGCTGTGCTGTGCTGCCCGGTGTGGTCCTCTGGTGCAAAGGAGCCCAGGAGGGGCCACTTCGCCCCCTCGCCGTGTGTCGCCGCCTCCTCTGCTTCACCGGCACTCATTAGGACTGCCTCTGAAGTGCCCCTTTTTTGTGAACGAACTTTCCACCTGTTGGTTTTGCCACAAGAGCAATTTGCTCAAAAGAAGGCCTAGGGATCAGGTTTGCCATCATGTCACATCCTACGTATCTGCTGTCTTCTGCTAAGCGGCATACAGAGCAAAGACAACTCAACTGCTTCTCTAATGGGGAGAACAAATGCTGCTGTGTCTCTGCATTTAAGCACTCACTACATACACACAGAGGGGCTTAGGCGTGGATGTGGCACAAATAAGCACACGCATACCCCACACCGTATGGACCTTCTGGTGTATTCATACACGCACACATGCAGAGAGAGAGGCAAAGAGCAGTGAGAGAGCAGAGCAAAAATTTTTGCTCCAAACAGCTTTGGACTTAGCACAGGTTTGAAACCTGAAGCCAGGCCTGGACCTGAATTTTGCAGATGGCCCCTATCTTTATAACCTTCCCAACAGAATTCCATACAATAATGTAAGCCTTTAATAGCATTTTTGAGTACATAATGTGGAAGCAAAAGCATACTAACCCTCTCCCACATTGCACAGCCCACAAAAGGAGCCATATAAGTACACATTGCACGCTCAGGAGAGGAAGAGTCTCTTGCAAACAGAATGCTCCTGAAGTGTCCTAAAAGGCACAAAATGAGACTTATTCTGCCTGCTGGCTCATGGAGCAAAGCCAGAGTGCTGAAAATAGTGTAAAGCAAGACTATATTATAGGCTAGCTGAAATAAAGAACTGGGTCTGAACTGGGCCACAAAATTATTTTCTCAGTTCAATGAGTGAACCCTAAAAGCTAAAAAAAAGCACAACACGTTTTGTGTCAACTCAATTAATGATTTCTCTTCTAAGCAGGCAAGACCAGTATTTCATTTAGAAAAAACAGATTCTGATCAACCCCCACTTGCACTCCTCCATTTCCAAGGTTGTAGCTAGTACTTTAAAGTTCACTTTTTTGTTATGATTATTACATTTCTCAAGGTTCCAAAAAACTTCAACCTTTTTTTTAAAAAAAAGTCTTTACTAGGAATACTAGGAAGGTTCTTTTTTTTTTTTTCCCCCAGAGGAAAATGATGGATTGGAATTAACCTGAATATATACATGAGAAAAAATCCTCTGCCTTTCTCAAGAACAGGTTCTGGGCAAACTATTTCACCCAGCTGTAGTCTGGAAGATTCCTGTGGGAGGGTGCAAGCTTACTTGGTGAGGCACTCTCTGTTCAAGTAGTAGATGACTTCACTCTCATTATGCACATAATCTTTTCCTACATGGTGTACATCAAACCAAAATTATACTGCATGTGTTAAGCTTGAAAGTGCACCATTTTATAATGATCACATTGCTTGTGTCCCAAGGACATTATAAAGGGAGTATTTCTGCCACTGCTTATGATTCTGTACATTGCCAATAAGCAGCAGGGTTTTAGCTGCATGCAGAGCAGGGCTATAGCTGTGTACATTCAGAAGACAGCACTTAATAAAAGCCAGCCTCAGCTTTGAGGTTGCCCTTAAAGTAAATGCTTTTATGCCAATTTTTTCTCAATATCAGTATCTCCATTTGCAAGTGACAAGTCACCATTGCTAAACATAATGTATAATCACAGTTTGGATTGAAATGGTGCCTTCAAAGCACTGCAAATACCTGCCATCAGATATTGCATTACAACCATTTGTTTCTAATGGAGCTGTCTTTTCCTGTTGGCATTGATTTACCCTACAGGCATCAGAATATTAACAAATACAGTCCTGCCTCATGTGTAGAAAGACAGTATGACAATGCAAAGTTCATGATCCTGAGACTATTAAACCTTTTTTTTTCAGTCTATTAGGCATAAAACATGGTAAAAAATATACAAAACGAAGCAAAAAATTCCCTCAGAGACACCAGACATTTGCATTCTGTGTACCCTTTACAGCATACAAACATAGGTTTTCTGTTCTGTTTTGTTCTATACAAAACTCAGAAAAATTGTCCACTTTCTGTTCCAATGTTTGATGTCACCAGAAGTTTAGGTTCTAGTTCTGGTCCCCACTGAAGTCATGGGAATCTTTTACTTGATGTTAATGGGAATTGGATCAGGCCAGTAACTGGAGACGCTGAAAAGAATCCCAGATGCTGCGTAACAAATGAACTATCCACTGAGGTATTCCCTCTGCTCTGGGAAACTGCCACTGGGAATTGCTGCTACCTTTCTGTGGAAATGCTGCAAAAAACCCGATGTGAGATGTCAAAGCTGCCAGCCCCACAGAGACTTTTAGTGACACAGAAAATTCTTAAAAATCTAAACAAAAAGAACCCCACCAAGTGAAAGAGCTAAGTATTTGGACTTTTCCTGGGGAATAAGGATACTTGAAAACAGCAAATCATGCTGCTGATATTTGGGAATCTGTCCTTTGAGAGAGCAGGTTAGCACGGTCTGAGCCTCGTTCCCTGAAGACTGGTGTGAGACAGAATTCTTCTGCTCTTCGCATGTCAAATTTAAAGCAAAACAAAGCACATTAGTAACTTTACTGCCATTTCTTTACTCATTTCTAACATCTCATAATCTGCCTAGCAGTTTCCATGCCTGATCAGCTGTGGAATCTGCATATGTGCCTTGCCTGTGCTTTTGCCTTCTTCCCCAAACTTTGAAGAGGGGCCAGGCATGCTGCTGCAATGTGTGGCATTCACCTCCTGTTAGCATTAAAAAGGTGCATCCACCTCAGATCCAGTCACAGCGTTGATGTGCAGTGGCAGAACCACAGTTAGAGAAGAGGATGTAGTGATTCATCCTTTCTTGAAAAATGACTCAAAGAGGAAATTGCTTGCTCTGAAAAGACATACCTCACTGTAACCTGTTGTGACCATGCCCGCCTGCCATACCATACTCTGCCTTTCCCTTGAAAATTGGACAGACATGCCAGGCACACTTCAGGTGTAAACCACTACAAAGGCAGCGAGCTTCCTATTTGTCTGCATTTCTTTACACAGCTGACAACTCCCAAAGTCTTGTTGCCACAATGATCCAATTCAGTGTCACTGCATACACCCAAGGTAAGTTCAAGTGAGTAAGAAGGGATGTGAGGAACCAACATAAAATGCACATAAAAGTTAGTACAAAACAAAAAGCGACTATGAAAAGAAAATAAGAAAAGGGTGTCTAGTGTGAATTATTTACTTTTCTGCATTCAAAATTCCCATTGAATAGAATAGTAATGAATCCTTTTCTAGAATTAGTTCTTAAAATTGCTGGCTGTGACAGGAGCCTTTCACATCAGAGTATAGACTCCTGTTCTACTCTAACCCTACAACATTAAGGCATAAGTCTATTCCTAGTCTTCTGCTATAGACTTTCCACATTAACTTGCACAAATTGCTTTCCTTTCTTTGTATTTAAAAGCAATCCTCTACCTTGTTCATTGTGTGAATGAGTAGAGATCAATGTTAACACAGAACGAGTGAGCTTCTGTGTCAATCCAGCCGTGCAACACAGAGCCCTATAAGGGCTAAGTTAGTCTTTGACAAGAGTACAACTGCTGTTCAGGAAAAGCTGCTGACTGCTGAGTAGGACTTTCTGGTTCTCAAATGTTCACTGCTCTGCATAGCATAGAGAACAGACTTCAGCTATGTTTTCTGAGAATAGGGAGCAATATTTATCTTTGCATGTTTGTGGGGACATCAATGAACCACTGACATTCTGCTGCATTGAAAGAAGCCTGCGATATCCCTGCTCAAATATCTTTAAAAACTAACAATGAAAACCACACTTGCAAGTTTCCTACTCCCCTTCTAATTGCAAAAAGAGAATTCATTATAACCAGATTCTTTGCAAGCATGGTGAATTTTGCTTCACTGACTTGGATGAACCAGTGTTTGCTTGCAACATCAAGGCTTTCAATATATACTCAGTAAGGCTTAATACTTATTTCTGGGATAAGATAATAAGAATAATTAAAATTTTAATTAAAGATAAATCCCCACTTCCAAATTCTCATAAATCTCCACAAAGCTACTTCTCATGATGCACATCAGGATTTTTCTTAGACCCCTGGTAACTCGTTCTGAAAGGTTTGAGGATAATTATTCAGCCTCTTTCTGCATCAGGCCCCTGGCTGTGAAATAGGCACCTCCTTTGCCCCTTCCTTTTTGCACATGGTTTGTCTGTTTAAACACCATTTTTTCTAGAATGCGTACCTTCTCCCTACTTGTTAGCGTGTTAAAACCCACACTGGGTGACAGATCCACATGCCCCCATGACAGCAACAATAATAACAAGCCCTCAGGCATTTTTAAAAGAGCCTTAGATATCCACTTTTAGCTAAAAAAGAGGCTGCTATTTTTTTGCTCTACAAAAAACAGTAAATGCCGACCCTGGAACTTCCCGATTAGCTTTGTGTGAATCTTCTCATTCAGCTAAGTTTAGGATGAACAGATTCTTTGCACAAGCAGCAAGCATCTCACCAGGATTTTGCTGGGCCATAAGGACTTTGTGAAATCTTAGTATCTCTGAAAAATCATTAGGAGGCTGAAGTAACATGCTTTCTTAGCAAAGTCCTAGTATAAACTGTGGCAGAAGGAACTGATACAAGGGCTTTTGTAAATGTCTGACAAAAGGCTTACACCAAAATGGTCTCAGAAATGTGCCCTGTTAAAGAGGACAATAAACATGAAAAGACAGGAGAGCTTATGATTTTACGTTTTCTTCATAGTTTTGCAGCATTCTGGATTTTTATAGCACTGACAAAATACAACATTTGGATTTTTCATGAGACTTTGTTTCCCAGCTTGTGGGAATACCACAAAAGTACCAGATGACACGATATCTGGCAACATATAGGGCTCACTTAGGCATTAAAAAGGCCAATGAAAATCATAAAGCAACTCACATACAGAGTTACTCAATTACATATCTGGTTCCTCCAAATTTCTTTTTTTCCCCTCTTTCCTTTCTGCCTGTCTCCCTTTTTGATCTCGTAGGGCTATGCACAGACACCTAGTAAGATTTCAACAAGGGTCAGTCTTACTCACACATGCAGAAAACCTGATCTGGGGATCGGTTTTAGCTGACTACCTATGATGATGGCCAATGCCCATTAACAGTGTCATGCCAATGAGCAGATAATCTAATTGCCACAAAGAAAAGGTTAACCAATCTACACTGCTCCTCTCTCTCTATTTCTCTTTGGTCTGGCACTAGAGTCTCTAGCCACAGACACAGAAATTGTTCTATAATGACAGGCATCACCAAATATAAACAGCTGGTAACCCTAAAATTAGACCCGCCGTCTCTCTCTTGGTTTGGGGATATGTTTTATTATATCTTCCAACTGACAAGAAAACTTTAAAGTTAATTTAACCCATTACTAGACCCTTATATCTAATGGTTGGACCTCTTGCTTTATGTACACTCTCTTCATTCCTATGAGGAGCTTTCCAGCACAGAAATAGGATTTAGCTAAAGCTAGCTGAAAGTTTTCCATCTAAAATACATTCTGGCAGATAACTAGAGTTCTTGATTAAGGAAGCTCTTTACATCTGAGGTTTCTCCTGTCTTCAGAAAACCTCAGCTTTCAAGTGACCAGACAGAAGAACCATTCAGCAACAAAACTAACCTGGAATAATTTTCAGTTTTCAGCTGCAAGGCCTCCTGGACAAAGATTCATACAAAATACTATATGGGGCAGGAAGGAAGACAGGCTGTGATTCCACTGCTGGGATGCATACTGGTGAAGAAATCTGGTGCACAGCAAAAAGTTCAGACATAGAACACCCGAACTATGAATACTGTGATGCATCACTTAATAATAATTCTCTATTTCTCAGTCTAAAATTTTCAGCTCTTTAGATTGTCTTTAAATTTTGAAATATTCTCTGGGGAATAAGAAATAAAAGGAAACACAGTTTGCTTTAGGTTTTGCCCCAACCTAGAATCAGACTGATATCTTCAAAGTTAGATACACATGTCTGAACCCAGGCCTCTTGTCTTTAATAACTATACATTTAGGACCTGACTTTTCACACCTGTGTTTGACTTTTTTCTTTTTCTCTGAGCTCAAAACTAGCTGGAATAGTCAAATAACAAATTTATTTTTATTATTTAATTAATTTTATGCAAATACTCGCTCTTTGACAAGACATTATTCATTCTGTCTTCTCATATGACCACCATTACTGAAGGCATATGACAACATTAATAGTACTGCCAGATTCTATTAACGTTTTGTTTATTTTTCTTGCGTAGACCGTTCAGATGTAAAGCTGCATCTCTCCTGCAAGAACTGAGCAAAGTGAAATTTTCTGAGCCCCTTCATTTTTTTCCCCACTCTATATTTAGTTCAAATGCTAACAATGACTGAGGATCCAGATATTTGCTCTGACATTCAGAAATGGGTGGAACTGCTGACACTCTATTAAAACTGCTAATTAGGGAAAAATTTAGGTGGGAATGACACTTGTACTTTGGTCACAGCGAAAGCTGGCAGGCTCAGGGAACCTTGCACCAAGTACGGAATGAAACGGCACCTTGTGAGTCATGCACTGAAATCACTTCTAACCAGAAGCAGCACACATCTGCCAGTGATGAATGGCAGATGATGGGATACCTTTTCATCCTCTCTCCTCTAAGCCTCCCAGAAATCCCATGACTGGCTGCTGGTTCTCATGACTCTTAGCAACAGCAGTACACAAGCAGGGAGAGTATTTCTTCAGATTTCAATCCAAAAGCTTTTCCTGGGGTGGCGATTGGTCAAGCCCAGTCTGCAGAGCTGCAGGAACATCACACAGGACCTTGCATGGCTCCCAGAAAACAAGTGCTTCCAACATCTCCTCTTCACAGCATTCATCTGATTTTTAATTCAGGTTTTCAGGGGAGCAGGTTCCTGTTCCTTGGCACCACAAAATGTGGAAAATGGCCTGTTACATGACTCTTTCAGGATCTATTAACACATCTTAATAAAGTCAAAGGTATAGTTTAATAGTAATCATATGCAACATCATTAAAAGAGATCAGAGTCCATTTTTTTGCTTCTCTTTTCAGAGCTTCTTTATCTATCTGAGTTTGTAGTTTAGGAACCCTTCAGTATTTCTTAGAAATTTTCATATCTCAAAGGCCACCACCTCCATAAATATTAAAATACATCATTCAGGGAGCACAATGAGAATAATGAAATGATGTACAAACACATTACTTACTTGGTTTTCATATTTGTATAATCCGCCTGAAAGTAGATCCACCTTTAAGAACTTTCTGATCATTTATCAGCTTCTCTTTCTCCCTCAGTTTCCTAAAATAAAAGGCAAATACACTATTTAGTGCACTGTTAAAGAAGCAAATGAGTTCAGAATTCTGCATCATTACATGGAAGACTTCATAGTATTTTGGTGAGTCCTAGTTTGTCTCCAAGCATACAAAATGCCATGCATCACTCAGAAAAGTGGACTTCATGCATGTAGTCACACAGACTACTTTTCCAATATCAAGTTGCCATTGAATAGTCCAGTCACAGAACACCAAAGTAGACCCTGTTGGAAATCTTTCAATTCAACGTTTGGGGGTTTGTTGGGTTTTTTTCCTTTACAAAAACCCACAGATTCCTTGAAACCAAAACAATTTGTGTGACTTTTCACTAAAATTGTTTTAGGAAAGGTTTCTCACAGTGATGACCAATTTTTGGTCAAAATGTAGGGGGGGTGGGGGTGGCAGAGAGGTAGAAAGAGAGACAAACAAATAGCTGGGAACTACTGTGAAAACTGTCCCAGGCTGCCCTTTTGGTTAGGTCCCCTACCAGGGTGTGGGAAAACTTGAGTTCATGTTTCAGTTGTACCTGCTTCATAATAGAGACTTGGACTTACATTTCTTATATCTTGGATAAGTGTTGTGTCCACTAGGTGAACTGTGCCACAGGAGCGCTCTCTGGAGTGCTAATAGCTGTTTCGTTCTGGGTACAAAATCATTTTTCGTTGGAATAGAGACAGAGATCTGAAGCTGAGTCTCCTACATCTTTTCTATTGACTCTTATCTAGCCTGGAGGAGGACTCTGTAGCATACAAAACTTCTGAGAACTGGGTTTCAAGTTCATGCAGAATGCAAGAAAGGATGCATTGCAAACATTTTTAAGAGAATAATAAAACTGTCACCCATCTACTTTTACTTCAGGGATGTAAGCTTTAATAGATACATGTAAGATACTTCGGATAACAGATTAGCTTGTTTGTAGAAGACTTTTGAACACAAGTCTTCAATTCAATAAATAGCTCCTGGCCCCCAGTATCACTATTTGCTGCCTGGATGCATTCAGTACCACATTTGGTTTACCTTCACTGTATATGCAAAATACTGCTGAAATAGAAGATACAAGAGGAATCCAGGCCAACTTTCTACTGGGTAACTATCATGACAATAGCACCAACTTGCAAGAATGTCTGCTTCTGAGACAAATTATGCCTAACTTCCACACAAAGAGAAATCTCTTTGGCACATCTTCCTACTAATACTACTCTGTACTTCTACCACCTTTTGTTCTACAAACTACAGAAATAAATTTTCCTTGTCCATCCCTTTGCAGAGATCTTGTAGTTATGGAGGAAGAGGTCTATTAAAGGGCTCAGAAGAATATTGAGAGCCAGGCAGTGGCCAAAATAAATAATAGTTTTGCTCCTCTCAGAGGTACTGAGAAAATATTCTGGTAGCTATATCCTGTAATTGTATTGTAATCCTCTTGCCACAAAAAAATTATTAACATAGAGAAATTCACTTAACACAGTAAGTACAATGCTTGAAAGAAACATCTTATTTAATCGTCACTTTCATATCTTTGTCTGGAACAGTGATGTTTAACTCCACATATGGAAAAAAAATCAAGCTATCTCTGCTGAGAAAGAAATGGACTCATGCTTCTGTCTACAGGGTCATGGGCAATTTTTGGCTAGAGATCCTTTACTTTGAAAGAGAACCCATGCTCATCTTCTTCAAGCAAAGAATCCTCTCTCCCTTATTCTAACAGTCTCAACAGTAGTAGCCATTTCCTTTTTTTTTTTCCTTTGTTGCTGCGATGTCACCATTATGAGGAGACTTCATTTTGTTTTGTCCTGTTTTTAACTTGAACATGTTATATCAAAAGGAGACATTGGAAAGAACTGGAAAACAGAGAAATATTTCAGTCCATATTGTATTCATTACCCTGCAGTTTTAAAGTATATACGAAATTCAGGAATAATTGTGTGTATATATATATACACATATATATATTGCAGCATTCTAATAACTGATCATTATTGCAATAAGAAGGAATGCTAGGACAGCTCACTCTCACCCAACAAAACAGCCTTTGAGAGGGGAAGGGAAGGGAAGGGAAGGGAAGGGAA
>Ga0065711_1027155_pt1 | contig 53366 bp, 27 predicted proteins | sample Hoacrofraction12_FD_59098 | JGI IMG/M metagenome (GOLD analysis project Ga0065711, IMG submission 59098) | Hoatzin crop microbial communities from Cojedes, Venezuela - Epithelial fraction 12 v2 (version 2) | ecosystem: Host-associated > Birds > Digestive system > Esophagus > Crop | place...
GGACCCCCGGCCGCGCCGGTGCCCCCGGGTCCCTGCCCGCCTCCACGCCGCTACTCGGGCCGGGGGTGCGCGGAGCGGCCGGGCACAGCCCTCCGGCCGCCCTCCCGCGCCTGCGGGCATCCCCAGGGGGACCGCAGGTGGGAAACTCGGCCCTCGAGGGAGGGGGGGAAGCGAACCGCTTCCTCCCCGCGGGGTGCTGCTGCTCCCGGGCGCTGCGCGGCGGCTCGCCGAGCAGTGGAATTTTCCTCTCCTGATGCTTCTCTTAAACCACCCCGATCTGCTCTTAGTCACTGGTCTCTTCGCTGCGTTGCTGTGTATTTCACATAGGCTTGTTACTTACATGCCCGACTGTTAATTTGTCAGTTTTCAGCGAGTTCCACACTAGCATGGTGATGCTTGGCGGCGGAGCAGCGCTCGGGAGATGGTAGATTAACTGTGTGCGTGCTGACTGGAAGGGACAGCGTAAGGTTGTACTGAAGACGTTGAGGTATTACCCTGGCGATGTCACCTTCAGAAAGTTCATTTGTGTTTTACGACCGTTTCGGTGATTTAGATAGTTTAGTTGATGGGGGAAATCTTGTAGACGTGGGAGTGCTAACATATGCAATACAAGTACCAGGGCACCAAGGGCATTTGGGTATGCATTTTGATGAGCTGTGTGGGAACTACAAAATTGTTCAACTGGAGAACTTCTGCCTCTCATTAAACTCAGATTAGTTTATTCTGACATCCAGTTCCTGACCTGTGAAACAGATGCTAGATTCCCGATTTGATGAAAGAGTGCTGAAATTGTGTATTAGGAAAGGCACTGCAGTACAGCCCTCTCAGCCCCACAGGCAGCACTGCCTCAAGAATGATTGCCTCAAACCGTTGCATGTTCTTGGTGTGCCCTCGCTTAAAGCATTTTGTTTGCATAGATCATTCCTCGATACGCTCACCTTCTTAATGAACCCTTTTGATATATATACTACAATACATGCTCTCCTCCCTCCTAAACAAACTGACTTGCCATGTCGTGGCAAACATCCGAGGAAACATGTTTATCGAGTTCAGTTCCTTCGTGCCAGTAAAGCTCTTCTGAGGCCTGGCTTCACTTAAGCATTTTGCAGACTTCCTTTAGAGCAAAGAAAACAAGACAGCAAGTGTCACAGTAACTGTCTGTTGTACTTCTGATAACCAGGCCTTATTCTTCAAATATGAGTTTTCCGCTTCCTTCTTTGTCACTTAAAGGATAGCGGCTAAACTGAGAGATGGGTTTCTGTTTTGCTGATAACTTGGTATCTGAGAAGTGCACGTTTTTTCCAAGCTATGTATGTATTTAAAATGCATATGTTTGATCAGTCTGACTTAAACACAAAATCGTAAGGCAGTATTTCAACCAAAGAGTCCTGAAAATACAAGTGTCCAGCATGACACAGGTCTGGGTTTCTAGGTGCTCTCATCAGAATGTATTTCATAGCATGGTGTTAGCGCAGGCTCCAAAGTCTGCACACTGGGTAACCTTCACACCGTTTGATCATTGAGTCTACAGTACTTGTACCATTTGTGTCCAAGCTTTCTAAAAGAAAAAATCAACGTGTTTCTATCACAGCAGTTTTCAGTGCTACCTGAGTAAGTGGCTTTCATTTACGGGAGAATTAATCTAGCACCGCAGTACTGATTAATTTTTATCACGAAGACAACGACCTGGGGAAAAACCAGCTTGTTTCACCTAAACCCCTTCCAAAACTGTTGGTTTCAAAGTGATGAATCTTCAGGGGATTGTACTGGATCAAATACGCATTTGACCTGAGCTAGTTAGGACCACAGGTCATGATGGTTGCTTGCTTTTTTTGCTCTTTAAGAAGAGGTGAAGGAGCTGAACTTCTATTTTTCTTGTCTAGTCATGTTACTTCACAGTGGTGTGCCACCGAGACCTCTTTCCTTGAGCGCAGTAGGCATCAGGTGGCATGATGCTAGCGTGATACGGTGAGCAGAGAAGCTGCCTCCAGCCAGAGCTGTAACCAGCACTTCTCAGTTATCTTTTCTGAGAATCCAGATACGAGCACATCCTGTTCCACTTTCATGATGTTCCTGCTGTTGATTTGATCATGTTTCTGTTCAAGACAGCCTGTGTTTTACCCAGCTAGAAAGACCCGTGGCCCAAATACTGCTGGTGCTGCCAAAGTTTACGTTTCTTCCAGACTTTGAGTAGCGTGTTCTCTGCTCCGCATTGCACGGGAGGCATCTGTTATGCCAGACAGTTTCAGTGTGGTGGTCTTATTACCCAGTCCTCAACAGAACAAAGGCTACTGCCGCGTCCAGATTTGCTGTGTTTTATATTACTTCATCACGCTACCTGCTTTGATTGAAGATTAAAAAGTCCGTAAAATCATTACGTAGTCTTTCTGTGTTTCTTATTTCCTGTGTTGTCACTGTCTCTTCAACAGGCAGTTGCTGCCTGTCTGTCTGTATTATTCTGATGTGTTAAATATCTTTCTCTGGAAATGTCTGTTAAGATGTGAAATAACATGGAGTTTACACAAGTGTTTAATGACTTGTAGTGCTGCTTTTTTTTGGTGGTGTGGAACCGAGACTCTTGTTTTTGATGAAGCAATATGAAGGTCACAGACCTCAGCTGCACTGTGTACGTAAAAGTGGAAGGGTACTAACTTTTTTGAATGTTGTAAAATACCTTATTTTTCAGGTGCAATGCTGATTTGAATTGGTTGTGCACCATGCCATTGCGCTGTGATTATCCACAGGTCATTTTACAAGGTGCATTTGGCTTAGAAAATGCTAAATACAACTAAATTAAAATCATAGAATAGTTTCGATTGGAAGTGACCATACAGATCATCTAGTCCCAACCCCCCTGCCATGGGCAGGGACACCTTCCACTGGACCAGGTTGCTCAAAGCCCCACCCAATGTGGCCTGGAATTCTGGTCTTCAAACTGTAACAAGGGTGCTGCTATGTGAAAGTTAAATGCTTGCAAATGTTCTGCAGCTGCTCCAGCAACAGTATTACTAATGCAAATTATTATGGAGCAATTAAAAAAAAAAAAACAAACCCAAACAAACAACAACCCACAACAGAGCAATTAAGCAATTGAGACTTTGCTGATACATGTATTCCAACTTGTGATCGTGATCATGATGCTCACTTTTCTTTGTGCTGGTCTGAGTCTCAAGGCTAAGGGGTTCTGAGCTGTGTTTTTCCTGAAGAGGTTCAACTGTGTACAGCAACTCTGTGTTTGGCAGGTTTCTTCGCTCTCTGCTGGGGAGCATTCGCATGTGGCGGGGAGCCACAGGACATGGACCGTGCACCTTGAGACCTCAGGGAAGAGCTGAAGGGTGGGAAGTGACAGTGGCTTCTCAGCCCTCTGCTCTTTAGGAAGTTGCTATCTGGATAGGTAGATGTGTCCCAATGGGTCCAGTGGCATCACTCCCATCAGGCAATTGGTTTGCCTGTTTTTGTAAGTCATAATTTGGGTAACTGGCCACCCACACATCAGCACAGGTGTCAGTCCTGTCAGGTACCTTCTCGACTGTGGGCATGTTCTGGAACTGCCTGGGGCCCACATGTGCTAGTGCTGCAGGTAAAAGTAAAAGCAAAACTGGACTTGGGTACAGAGAAAGAAAAACTGTAATATATAAAGAGGCATATAAAAATTCTATTACCTGTGGTGGATCAGAAGTGAGAGGTAAGAGGTGTATGTTCAGGATAAAAACATCAGACTTGTTCTGAAATACTCTGTATCAGACTAGGTTTCTGTATCCACAGAGTAGATACAGAAAAGGCCTATTTTTAGCTCATCTGGCTGCAGTGCTCTCTGTTAAAATTCTAGTCTCTACACGTGCTAGAGATGACCCAGCGCATCTCCATGGCCATCAAAATGACAGTGTTGGCGTTTATCAAGCCACTTTCACATAAGCCTTCTAATACTGGATATAGGAGCATAGCTCTGAGCACCCAGTTTTGAGAACCTTATCCTTTCTCTGGTAACCTGCTTGTTCTTCCTGGATATTCTTTTAAATCACTTAGTTACAGGCTTTCAAAGTGAGTCTTGCTCAATTTGTTGGCTGCTCAGGACATTTTAATTGCATTGCAAATTTTGTCTGTAAGCTTGCTCTGTGGTCTGTGACGGGATGGAACTTACCATTTTATCATGTGAGAGATTTTGGAAGAAATACTGTGTCTCTGTTATTAACCTGCCTGTACTTCAGATTTGCTCTTCAGGTGAGGTAGGTGGATAGATTATAAATTGCTAATGCTTCTGAAATGTCTTTAGAGTGCAATTCAGCTGTAGTCTTCAGAGCAGTGATTTTGCATGGGGTTTTTCTGTGTTGTTTTTTTTTTGTGGTTGGTTGGGGTTTTTTGAGGGAGGGCAGTGGTTTTAGTAGCAATTAAGATAAATTAGTTCTTTTTTATGTTTGTTAACTTCAGCTTCATGAGCTGTTCTATCAAATCAGCACAGAATACCTTTCTGATCACTGGCATGAACCAAAGAAGAGAGAAATGGCAACCCTGGATTTCCTGTATGTGAAGAAGGCGTGGTGACTACACAACACCACACGGTTGTAGGAACCAGCCGGAGACTGAAGGGGAAGGTGTTCCTTTGCATATACTTCGATTCTCATCTGAATTAGAAAGTTATCACAAGCAGATGCAATATTGCAGAGCTCACGCACGTGCCTGCCTTCTGCCTTGTACATGTGTGCTCAGTGACTGGTTGTGTTGGTTGGAGCGTGCTGAACTGACAGTAGGTGACCTGATGTCCGGTGCACAAGCTTGCTGTCAGACAGCGAGGTGTTTCTGCAGCACGTTACAAGTCAGCATTGCTCTTGTCTAGGCCCTGTAGGAGCCTGAGGTTTTCCTTAATCCCCTTCAGAAGTTTGTTTTTTTTTTTTTTGCAATCATTTCCAATTTTTCTCTGCTACCTTACAACAGAAATACAACTCTAAACAGGTCCTCCTATGAATCTTCCTAAAAAAACACAAGGACTGAGCTCCTCTGTAGATGCAGAGTTTCTGCAGCTATTCCAGTAGCTTCTGCTCTCGGTGCAGGTGAGAAAACTGGAAAGGGGATGGTCCAGTTTTCTGGAATTAATGGGAACAGGCGTAAGCCTTGCCTCTGACTTGGTGGGCCCCAAACTCTCCCTCCTCGGGGAACTGGCCTTGCCTCCGAGCTGGGGTAGTTTCCTGCAACACACACACAGACAGCTCTGGAAGCAGTGATGGGAAGGCTCGATTCCCTGTGACAGAAAAGTGCCATGGTGCAGCTAGTTATGATCCTCTTGTGTCCTCTGTCCCCACAAACCTTTCTTTGTGGGTGCATAGTGGCCTTTTTTCCACATCCTTCCTTCTGAAAGTTGGCCTCTCCTTACCACCCAGAGTAGTTCCAGACAACATCTTAAAGACTTGGGTGAAACCTTTCTGTCGCTTCTGTCGTCCCGGTAGGGACGGATTTCTACCCCCATCCACTGCTATCAGAACAACCATTCTCTCCATTAGGTAGAGCTGGCAGTATCCAACCCCCTACTGATCTAGAAACCAGAAAGCTGCAACAGGAACCATAGTTCAGTCCTCACTTTAAAAAAAAAACAAAAAACAACGCAAGCCTCAGAGCTATGGTGTGTTACAGGACACCTCCTGCAGCCCAGAACCTTTCAGGTGCTGCGCAGCATGGATGCTCTTTCCTTGCTCGCCTGCCGACTGCTGTGAGCGTGGCGCTGAGCTGCTGAACGGTCCCTGTGTGTTCAGGAGACAGCCTCGATGTTTAATGCCAGGCTGTTGTTTCCACTCTGACAGCCAGAAATACCAGCTTATAGATTTATTTTTTTTAACAGGGTCCCTATTTGTGACTCAGAATTAATGCTTTATCCCCATTTAATACTGAATATAGCCTTTCTTCCCCTGCTTTACACTAAACGTGTCTATATTGAAAGGATGTGATACAAGCAATTATTTTTTTAGAAGAGCGTTTATCTTGAAGGGGTTTTTACTAGCATTGTAAAAAATACACATTTGATCTCAGCAGATCAGCTCTTTTCTGTGTCTACCAGAGATGGGTAATTTAGCTCAAACACGCTGCTTTATTTTCCCCCGCTATTAAAAAGCACTTCAGCCTGCAATTAACTGAGTGTGAAGGGAGAAAAGAGAAATGGTATAAAACTGCTTTTTTCTTTTTTTCCAATGCCCTGAAATCAGACAATCCACTTGACTTCAGAAGTTCCTAAAGGACCTTGAAAGCTATGGTGGAAGAAACTGGGGTTTTTTTTATCAGGGAGAAATAGTTGAAAGCTCCCCCTCAATTAGAGTACGGGAGCTGGACTGTGCTCTCAGCCCGGGGAGCAGTGTGCTTTCTGTGCTTTCTTCCTGGCTGCGGTATTTCATGTTCATTTTCAAAGGCTGGGTTTAAGCTCTGCATTTCTCTTGCTACAGCTGTGCGTGTGAGCGGTATGTGGACAAAGATCCCACCCCTGGCTGGTAGGTCTGTCCTGGCAAAGCTCTTGCCGGTGCGAGAGCCCCGGTGGCCCAGCTGCCGCCGGAGGGTCCTGCCCCAAAAGCCACGCTGGTGGGGCTTGCAGCTCTGCTGAGGTCCGGGCTGCTTCTCCATAGCTGTCATTTGCTCTGCTTGTAGGTGTTCTCAAAATGCCTCTGCTTCGTTGAAATAAGTCTGTAGCAAATGGTGTTAAAGGCAGCTGGAGGCCACGGAAATACCTGGTGCAAATTTTAAGAGCACGTAATGAGTGTAGTACTAGTTCCTCCTCAGTTACCTTGTAAGCTTCTTGGAGGGGGCAGTTTGAACAGCAGAGCTGTGGGTCTGATGGGCCCCTGGGCTTGCTGGCTTTGTGGAAATGTTTAAATAAAGTGGTACACTTATTCTGAATGCCATGCTTCTCCATGGTTGCCTTCACTTCTCACTTATGCTTAAAAAAAAAATTAGTACTGAGGAGTTTTTTTTTTTTAAGCAGGTGCTCTTTGTCTTGTTCTCCTGCTCTTTTGCTAGGAAGTTGGGGGAATATTCTTAACAAAAAACGGGTGGAATCAAAGGAGCACAGTGTAAATGTATTCTGAAATGCAATTAAATTGTCGTGTGCATAACATGACAATCTTGAACGTGCTGGCTGTGTGTGGATGTGCGGTGTATGCACCAGTAACTCTTACCATCAGTAGCCAGCTGAAGAGCAAGCTGCTTGCATGGCTTGGTGTCCCCGGAGTGCAGGATGCTTCCCTGTGTCGGCTCTGCAGCAGGGCACGCTGCGGCCATGCTCAGTGCCAGCACACTGGGAGTGTAGTCGTTGCTTCTGAGGCTTGGATGCTAGCCCATTAATTCAAGAATTGGATTAAATATGAAAACTGCTGTTAACCTTTGCCATTGCTTTGAATATGAGATACTAATAGAAAGATGTTACAAGTGATGATAGTTTAAAAATATCAAGTGTCCCATAAGGATACGACTAGCTTTTGATTTGTATTCTTGGAATCCATTAGAATAGATACTATCTGTTTCCACACTAATTCTGAGAAATTATTATTTTTTTCCCCCACTTCTTAGCACTTGGTATCAAGTCCTTCAGTCACAAAAGGAGACATGCATTTAGAGAGTCATATACCTCCCTGCTGTTGTTTTACTGCTGTGGCACAGCATGAAAGGTACTGTTTTGTCATGCCTACCTGCAGTACTAGTGTCTTGCAGGGACCATATTCCCACCAGACACTGTTTACACCGAATCATTCTAGGAAGGAGGTGAATGTTTTGAAGACGTAATGATGTGAGTGGAGTAGCCTTAATGCTGGAATAGACTTTGGTATGGGCAGCTGAGTGCCAGCACAAGATTTCAGCCTAACCATTATTGCTTTTCATCTCTGCCCAGCGGTATCTCACTTGGCAAAGATTTTATGAAGTTGATTTTTATCTCTAGAAACTTTTAACCTGTTTTCAACCACATTCACATGTGTTAGAGCAGTGTGTTTACCTGCTCAGCCCCAGATGCATTCTTCAGACTTCAGGAGCTTGAAGGGAAAGATTGTGTTTCTGTACCAGGTTTCATTTTTCTCTGAAATTCTGACTTACCAAGTTCTCAGGGAGCTTGCTACTTCCAAATCTCTGTGTTGGAGAGAAGGAACCTCCTTAGAACGCACACAGACTTCTTGGGCTTCCAAAAAATCCAGCAGGTGACCATGCTCCTAATGATCTTTTACAGGCATTCAGGGACATAATATTTTCCTCAGCACTGCATGACTAAAGAACTAGTGAGTGATTTCCTAATGGTGACCTGCTTGTTAAGCTGCAGTAACTAACTATAATTGCAGCGTACTCAGTTTTTACATGTGCCTGCATGAAACAAAGAAATGTCAACATAGATGTCTTGGTGATACCTGGTAGTTGATTATGTCCCCTTCCTCATTTGTTAGCCTCAGGGATCTATAGAAAAAAATTATTGCTCTTACTGGGAAATGTTTGAGTGTATTTATTTCAACATATTCAGTTTTCGACCCTAATAGTTTTGGGATCTCTTCCAAAATGTAAAACAGAGGACAGTTGCATTTCTTGAAGTTCTCTGTACTTCAGATGCAGATACCTAATCTCATTATCATAGAATGGTAAGGGTTGGAAGGGACCTTAAAGATCATCTGGTTCCAGCCCCCCTGCCATGAGCAGGGACATCTTCCGCTACACCAGGTTGCTCAGAGCTCCATCCAAGCTGGCCTTCAAGACTTCCAGGGAGGGGGCATCCACAACTTCTCGGGCAACCTGTTCCAGTGCCTCACCACCCTCATGGTGAAGAATTTATGCCTAATATCTGATCTAAATCTGCCCTCTTTTAGTTTAGGGCCATTCCCCCTTGTCCTATCACTACGCACCCTTGCACATCAGGTGCTTGTGATGTCAGATACAAAAGTGTTTTGTCAACCCCAGCTAGGGATAGGGGAAACTTGCATTACATGCTGTGTGTACGTATGACAGAGTCTGTCTCCTAAAGACTGGAAGGTTGAGGCAGGAGGTGTAAGCACAATCTGCTTCATGTTTCTGAACAATTTCTGCTTAGCCTATTGAAACTAAGGCCTCCCCATCAGGGCCTTAATCTGTTAGGTACTGCTTAAACTTGTAGTTATGTTCTTAAAAAAAAAAACAAAACAGACAAAACAAAAAACCACCTCTGAAGCATTTGGTTTACTCTGCTTGCTGGCCAAAGTCGTAGCTTGTCTTGTCTTCTCCGTTACAAGACCACAAGCTGGTTTTTTTGCTTTAGGTGCTAGCTCTACCACAGCTCTAAGAGAAACTAGAGAAGCTAGAGACTGGCGAAAACTTGGAGAATGACGTCTGTATGGATTTGGGTAGCCTCCTTTCCCTCTTCTTTCTTCGTACACAAGGTGCTGAAACAGATACAGATAAATCTTGCCCTTCAATGGTTCCTGTAGGTTTGACTATTCTTTTCTGGTCTTGCCTTTTAGCTCTCCTGAAAGAAGTCTGTCCACTTTTTTTTTTGGGAATCACCTAAAACTCTTTCCTTGTCACTTCCCCACTTCTCCCAAAGGTGCACCCAATAGCTTATCTTAATGCTGACAGCCTGCATTCCTCTCCATGGATCAGACCTACTTGTTTTTTTCCAGACTAAACTAAAAATCTTTACACACTTCTCTGCTTCTTGGGAACATGTGGGAATTGGCTCGAGCTCATAACAGCTGAAATAGCTTGTCATTTTCATCTTCCTTCTACTACCAGTGTCTTCTCCATTGCTCAGGCCAGTTCCCTGAGCACTGCTGAAACAATCTGTACCTTGTCTTCACTTGCGGGCTGTCCAAGCTGTGCAGGTTCTTTCTAAGTAACCTGTAAGTAAGATGTGAATTTGTATCTCTCTCTCTCTATACACAGCCGCAGTCCAGGCTTTCATTGCAACACTGACTCCTTCGACATTCTGCTCCTCAAGGCATGGGAGAAGAATTGTGTTCAGATTAAACTTTTGCTCTTGGTGTTACAAGTAACTTTCTCCCCCCAACGTTCTATTGCTTTGTTGCTGTGTTCTCAGCTGTCCTCCTGGTTCTGTAGCTACTGGTTTAGATTTTTTAATTAATGTTCTATGAATCAGTGTTTTGGCAAAGTGAAAGGTAAAGATACCACTGTCTCTAGGAATAGCTAATTATAACAAGAATTAAACTGATGCTGTTTAACTTGCTAATAGGCTGCGTCTAAAGCAAGACCTGCTTTTCAGTATATGGACTTCGAAAGAAGTCTTAAAGTTTGAGTTGTGGGCAAAGTACAGATTGCTCAGCTATAAGAAGAAAACTTGGAGCATTGATGACTGTTTACTACCAGGGTTATGTTATAGAATTTTCTTGGAATGGCGAGTGAGGGAATTAACTCAATTTGTAACACTAGATTATAATAAATTTGTAAAAAAAAAATAGGGTTTTAGTGAATCTAATCTTCTGAGATTTCAGAAACCTTAATTGCAGAAAAGGGCACTGCTTAAGAACAAAAGTTGGCAGCTTTTGCAATGATGGCAAAGTGTCAGAATCCAAATGATGCAATATCTGCATGGTGTTTTCTGGACACTGAGATCCTTGAACTGGTCACATTTCTGACCCACGTGTGTGCACCCACATACAACACGTGTGCCTCAGAGTTGAATTGCTCACTTTCCGGAATAGCCTGTTCTTGTGTAATACTCTCTATCTGAACATGGAGACACTTTTCCAGTGCTCCATTTGATTGGAAACAGCGTTTCTTTGCATTTGATTTAGTATAGAAAATATACAGGTTTATGTATGGAGATGGTATTTTTTCTAATGACTCCAGAAAAACTTGTCAACTGAAGGAACTTAGGTGCCCTCTTCCTATTGTCCTAAAACATGAACTGAGTGTATATTGTATGGAGAACATAAAAGGTCCAGGAATCATGTACTGAAATAAATATGTGATCAATGGCAATCTGATGCACCTTAAGTAATCACTACGTATACTCCTAAATTCGACAATTCTTACTATAGGTGATGTACCTGTTATACTGTATTTGCCTCACAGGTTGAGGAACTTGAAACAGCAGCCTGTTGTTGAATACAGATTTATTTTTCCTGAGCAGGCGGGGTTTTACATGGTTCGGAAGTAGTCAGCTGCTGTGACCAGAAGGATGTTCTGGGGCTGTTAAAAAGTATTGGGAAGACCTTACTGACTCCTGTTAGCAGCTGTTTGCCAGAGGTCCATTACATAACACTGGGCTTCAAAGTTTAGGAAAATTAAATTGAAAGTAATATCCTATTTTTAAAATGTCTGGAAAAAAGCTCACTTTGGTACTGTAACTTGGACTGACCAAGTTCCATGGACTCAGGATTACTGCTGTGATGTCAGGACACATTCCGCTAGACAAGGGGCTGTGCTGACCAGGAAAATTTATCTGACTCAGGGTTTGATGTGCTTGAGGATCGAGCAGTTTTGTTGTAAGCTCCAGTGAGCCAGTACTGAAGAAGTTGCCTACTGTGTCAGAAAGAAGTTTCAGAAGAAATTGCTGGGGCAGCAGGTACTTCAACAAGAAATACTTGGCTGAACTTTGTCTGCAGAGGGAGACTTAGCCAAGGAGAAGGTGTTGGATTCAGTTAGGCTTACTGAAATGGGCTGAGAGACTGACTACGAAATAGAAATACAGAAATATTCAAAGAGGTTATGAATTTTTTTTAGGGGTGACAAATAAATGGCTGGAAAAAGTAGAAGCTTTTCTGCAAGGTAGAAAAATATCCTGATTTCTGGTCTAGGCTTATCATTGCTATGTTCCTGTGCTATTGTCAGGCCTTTCTAGGTAGTCTGTGGGTCACAGTCCAGTAACCTTAAGTCTCTGAGGTGATGCGTAGGATATGCTGAAAAAGAACACTTTTCCTCAGGAACTTAACTGGGGAGGGAGCTTCTGGCTGTGGCAGAGGTTAGGCTGTTGAGCTATGTGGGATGCACTCTCAGAAGTCAATGTCTGTTGCACCATCTCTGAATCACCATAACTATATTTCTTAGCCCATAAAAATGTTTTTGGTCACCTGTTTATGCTGCTGCTTTTTTCTTCATACTCCTGCTTGCTTGGCACACTTAGCACACCTGAAGGGATAGTATGATAGAAGGGAGCAGGGAAATGGTTGGGCCACTGCTGCTCATCAGCCTATAGTTAGGACCCAGTTCTTCTCACTACCTGTTTATGTGAGATGGAAAAAAAAAGTGTGTGTATGTATTTACAGCTCCATGAATACCATACTAGCATCCAAGCATTGTAAAGCCTTAATAATTTTTGCCTCTTAAAGATGGAAAATAGTACTGGATCTGAAGTACGCAACAGAAGTTTGCTCAAGGCTGCTCGGGAAACTCGCTGCTGAATTGGGATCACGAGCTGTGGTTCTGTCCTTACTCAGTGATTTCCACCAGTGTCATCTCTTCTGTTCAGGGAAAAGCAGAACCCTCCACTCTGATGCAGTTGGTGCTGTGCATGTGCTTTGCTGCTGTAATGATCATACAGGGCCCCAGTTAAGCACGGTCTGACTTTGCTGCATACCTTAACTGTGCCTGTAACATGTCCGTGATCTTTGCTTGCTAGCATCCGTGCAAAGCGGGCAGGCTGCCGGGTCCCTTACAGGAGAAGTGGGGGGACTGGAGTGCCCCTTCCCCATTGCTGAGTCTTAACCTGGCACGGAGGCATGTGAGTGACTTCTGGTGCCTTTTTTCTAGCCAACAGTTATAAGGAGAGATGATTTTTTTTTTTTTTTCCTTCTTGATGGGTGTCTGAGTATTGGTAAAATAGTTAATAGGGGGTTTCTGGGCTTTTTGTGGGGTTCTTGGTCTTTGCTATGAGTGTCTTGGTATGGGGCATTGTGTGCATTACTCATCTGGTAAGATCTGCTCAGTCCTTTACTTCTGTTTGATTCACTGCAAGATTTTTAGGTAGTTTTGTGACAGGAAAATTGAGGCACACCTTGTTAACTTTCTGTTGAATTTAATGACACATCTTCCACTTAGACTGCTGGAAAATATGATCTTTTTGCTCAGAGAGTAACCAGAGCTGAACCCAGTGCTCAAACCAAATCTTTTAGCAATGCCCATTCATTATGCTAGTGCCTGAATATGTAGATTTTATACATTTAATGATGAATTCTGCCAGGTTTTTTTATTGTTACATTTGTGGTCTGAAACTTGGCTGACTGCAGTCTGAGTGCTTCCCCGATGACCTGGCAGTTCAGCCTGTCAGCATGTAGCGTGAGTAACCGGGCACACCTTTTGTCTCTGTTTTGCTATTGTAACAATGCAGAAGGCAACACTTTCTTCTCCACCCATCCGGATCTGGTAACCTGAAATGTTATGATAACAATGATAATGCTGTACTTCTCCTCAAAATTCTGCTGTCCCTTCTGAAATATTACAGTTATTTATACCAGAAGAAAATGATAGGCTACATACACTGCTTGCTTCCTTATGATAATTAGCTCAGATCCCAAAACTAATCCTGTAGACCTGTGGGTGTAATAGCTGGGTAACACTTTACTGTAAAGACCAGCTATCCAATCTGACTTTCCATTTATTGGTGCTTAACCTGCTCATGTTTCATAACAAGTCCTCTTGCTTAAATTAATACAGCTTGTTGAAAGATTTGCAAAAAAAAAAAAACACGAATGTGTATTTACTGGGTGGCATTATCTATTGTGTAGTCTATTTTTAGAATTTGGGAGGCAATTTTTTATTCACTTTGGGTTATAGCAAAAGCACTGTGCAGCTGGTTTGCCTGCTACTGAGGAAAGGCTCGTTGAAGCAATAATTCTCTTGAAGTCCTTGGCATGAATAGGCATCGCAGCAGTAATTTTTCTTTTCTCAAGAACAACTTTAATTGCTACAGCTTCAGAATGTATCATTGTCAAGAGCTGACGTGAACATACTTTTTGTTCTGAAGCAGTGGAATGCTCCACAGTGCCCGTAACAGCGTTTCAGCATATCCGTAACCTCGTTTTATTCTTGTCATTTCTTCTTTGTGTGAGTTATTGATCCCTAGACACAAAGGAGTGGGGAAAGGTAGTATTTCTGTGTATTTGGAAGGGAGGGTGCTGCAAAATAACTTTGTTTACACAGAAACACTTTGCAGCTTTTGAAATGCAGCATCTGAGTGATGCAGTGCTTCATAAACCCTTTTTGATTCAATTTCCACCATTTTCCTGTTTTGTTTTGGAGACTGTGTACGTTTTCTAGCTGACCGTTGTGCAGATCTGCAAATCTTCCGTGTCTGCTCTGAAAGCCTGGGTTTTCTTTGGATGAATTTTCATTATGGCCCTATTGCCGTTCTTTACAATCTAAAGAAAGCCTGCATTCACAAGGATTGCTGCATCTGCAAAGGATGAAGAATAAGTAGGAATGATGAACTCCAGTAGTCGTGAATGGACGGATTGTCCTGGGCATCTGTTCAGTTGTCAGTATATTGTGAAGTATCTGGGCTGGCAAAAAATGTTAGCTTTGGGTAACATACTCGTTTTATTACAAGCACAGCAGAGTACTCGGAGAGAGGGTGTTCCAAGACAGCATGTGGTGTACTAGTGTATCTCTCTTCTTAAGTGTGATTGATTTGTTTATTTCTCACTAAAACCTCGTAACTTTAGATTTTAATTCTACTTTCCATCATTAGCTGCGCTTGTCTTATCTGATAAGTCTTATCAAAAAACTACTCGCGCTTTGCCAAGTGGGGATGGTACATTGTGTTATGGCAGGAGCACTGAAGAAAGAAGACCTTGCTGTACTGGCTGAAGATCAGAGTAGATTCTGGAGCCTGAAATGTTCCCTGTGTTTGCAAATACAAATAGTACTGTGACCAAGAGTTGTGTGCCTTCAGATTCCTCTTTGCCCCTGGTACGGTGGGTGGTAGTAAATGGAATTTTTTTCAGCGGTATTCTGATAAAACACTGTAGCAGTTCAGTCCTCAGTGAGGCTAGTCTCCTCTAAATACAGCGTTAATCGGGGGTAAACGGTCACTGGGCAGCTGCTGTACTCTTGCATAGCATGCAGCACTTTGCAATGCTCCAGTACCAGAGCAACTAAATAACATCTCATTTTACCAGTTTGCATTTGATAGAACAATCTGGTTCAACTATGACCAATGCTCTGAATAGATGAAACATTAGAAAGCTAGTACAATGTCATTCAAAATAAAGAATTAGAAAGAAATTGTTTTGGTGAAGTGTTTTGCAGGGTATGGGTCCCTAGTGTGCCTGGCACTGACTGTGCAGATCGGAACAGGCCACTTGTGACTGGCTGGGGCTTCTGATTCCCTTGGTACTAACTGGTTTAGCAACTGCACAACCCAAATATAACACCTGTGAGTATTGTATAAAAACATAACACTCACGTGAGTGTTATTTATTGCACACAGTATTAATATTCTAATCTGAAGAAGGTTTTCTTACCTTGGAGTTTTCGGAATCTGTCTTGGTTGAGTCAATAAGTAAACCTGGGGACTTTCATACAGCTGCAGAAGTGGCAAATGTTAGTGGTGCTTTTTAAAGACATGTATAGTTAAAGAGTTAACCTTTCCTGAACAGTATTTTGCTAGTGACAGTTCGTTACTAATGACAAGTCTTGCATAAAGAGCCTTTGAATAGCAAACTAAGAGCTTGAAAATAGTAGCTATTTGAGATAAATGTATTTAGAGGGAGGTAAGCAAGGTGGAAGAGATTTCCCCTTGAGAAGACATAGCGCTATATAAGCCACCTAGGCGCATATTTTGAATATTATTTTCTTCATATTTTCAATGAAATTATTTTGTATGCAGTTGCCATCTTTAGGATCTTTGCTAGTAGTAGACTTGAGTAACAAAGCAACATGCTTTTTTGTAAGTCTTTGCTAATGTATGTGTTCCATGGTTTAATGGGAATTGGTGTGACTGTATGTCCCCCACAGATCAGGACATCTGTGATTATTGATGATAGAAGTTGTTAATTGAATATTTGCACTCCCGTAGGCATCAGCTGCCCAGCTGTTATCTGTTAGGCTGGATTTGCATTGCTATAGTCATGTCACAGACCTTTTTCTTTCTTTTCATGTTCCTACTTGATAATTATTATAGGTTGCACTGAAGGAATTGGCCTGTATAGTACGTTTGTATGAGCCAGCTTCCATGCTACTTTGGGCACAGAAGATCAAACGTCCAGTATTACGATATCCCATGGTCACGTGGACTCCTAGGATATTTCACCTGCTCTTTTGACAACTGCGAAAGCAATGACTGTCACACTTTGTAAGTGCACTAGACCAACTCATGCTCTGTTTGTGTCCACTCTGAGAAAGTGCATCATCATCTTTGTGTCAGCGTACCTCACCCAGGCTTCAGCTGTGCTAGCTCAGCTTGTGCTTTGCCTTGGGCTCGAGGATACTGTGTTTCTAGCAGTGATGGAGAGGTCAATTCCTAGGTATCATTGGAGACAGAGGGTGTCCAAAACAGCAAATGACCGTGTACAGTTGACTTGAAAGGTCCACTTTACTTAGTGTTGTCTCTCCTTAGCTTCTAGAAGAGAGCTTGTATGTGGTATCTGGAGTAGTTATCATGTAACAGGTCTATGCAAAGTGTTTCTTCCTTCCTTCTCCTGCTCGTTGGGAATATGATAGCTACTCTGTGGGGCTTCACACAACCATTAAATCCTGTGATGTGTTTGCAGAGGAGTGCTATTACTCCATCTTTCAGGTAAGGAAAGGTGTGGCAAGGATCAAGATCAAAAGCATTCACTGAATCTCTTTTAGTTGTCCATTTTTGATTCCTGCAATTGGGATTTTTCTTCTCTTTATGCTCCCAGATATGCTCTTGTGTATCAGTGAAGCTTGGAATGCCCACTACTCTTGCAAACCAGACCTCTAAATACTTACTTGTTCAAGAATGCCAAGTCATGCCCCCTTGTGAAAAGTGGCTTGTGGTTGTTTGCATCACCCAGAAGCTCTTATGGACACAAGCCTGGCATCCAGCTCTGCAGACAGCATGGCTTCACTTTAAGGCTTTGAGACTCTTGGAAGAGACCCACCTTGCTGATCTCCTTTCCAAATTTTAACAAACCAGACATGGTCCTAGTGCACAGCAGCCTCCTGTGCATTGTAACCAGTCCAATCTTAGATGAAATCCAAGACGTGTGTTGGAATGAGGCTGGATTTCGTGTTTGAGCTGTCTAACCCAGTGCAATGTTCTCACGTTCTGCCCGCTGATTTCTGGAAGCGGACAGCAATTTTCTAAAGCAAACTGAGATTAATTTTGTTGTGCTGCATGTGCAGAGTGGGGCACTTCAGTTTGCTTTAGAAAATTGTGTTCTGCACAAAAACATACTGTTGGAGTTAAGATAAAGTAATGATAGCAGTAACGGAGGGAAGACACAATTCAGGGGATGCAGCTCCATGCAGTGTTGGCTACAGCCTCTTTGCACTTTGCTCTTGGTGAGCATTTTAGTCTTGGCCTCTACAGCCTGTTGGCACCCAGCCTTCTTCCTCCCTTCGAGCTATGTCAGGGTGCCCTCCCTGCTCCAGCATCTGTGGGTTTTCTGGTGTCCTATGCATTTGTGCTGTAGTACTGATCAAGGTAAATGTGGAAGCCATGGTAGATACTCAGAATTGTTTCTAACCTTTCGTATCCAATGGCAAAACTGTGATGGAAGCCTCTTTGGGGATACTCATAAGCTGATCTGGATTTCTCTTTCTGGTGCATCAAGTGATTGTCTTAGCAGCTACAATACAGAGTCTTTTCTCACTATTGTGACATTTTATACATAAGTCTTGACTTCTGAATAGAATCCTCTTTTAAAAAAACTTATGGAGGTCTTCAGTTAACCTTGTACAGCAAATTTATTTTAAAGCATAGGCATTAATAACGATAGGACTTCAGCCTAGCAAAATAACTCATACAAATTTTATTTGACAGAACTTGCCTTGCTTTTATGAGACGTTTCCTCAGAAACTGGAATTGTGAAATGTCATTGTTCTGACAGAAATACTTTCTGCTTCTTGTCTGCAAAAGATCAAGTTGCTTTCATGCAAGCAAACCTTTTGCAAAGTCTGCAGCAACATTAGGTGAGGATACCACAGAGATCGCTCAGTCTGTCAGTGTTGGATTGCAAAGTCTTGAGTCTTGTTGACATCTCTGCAATTTGTCTGGCCTTAATATTTAATAAGCCTGATACTCTGCAATCTCCGGAGTGAGAGCAGTTCTTTTAAAAACCGCCTTGTGCCTTTGCTGGAGTTCTCGCCAGGCTCTTTAAATTCAGAGGTGTGCTTGCAACACCGTGTCTGGAGGGTAAAGCAATAATCATAAATTTTATGGCTCCATACTTTTGCTGTATTAAACTTCTAAGCAGTTTCCAGAAAGAATGCTTCATGTAGCACAGCAGGACCTCAGTTTTGCTCCTGAGCAGTGGGAACTACTGCAAGTCTCAAGTTGCCTTTTTGGGATAGTGAGTATTGGGAGGTAAGCGACTGGGCAGAGGCTGCTTGTCTGGGCATGGCTGCAGCATGTGTGTTCTGGCTGTCCGCTTGGTGCCAAGTGGCTCGCTGGGACCTAGACGTTTCCACCGGGAGCTGGTTGCTGAACGCACAGGAGATGGGCGAGAGGTGCAACCCACGTCCATCAGTGAAATGACAACAGCCTAAGCTGTGGAAAAAGGACTGCTGATGTGCCAGAAAAGAGCAGATGGGGCTGCTCTGTGAAGACAAATTTCTTTTTTCTCCTGCCAAAAGCCATGGGGAATCTCAGGGAAACACAGTCTGAGTAAACTGTATTAAGCAGTGTCCATGAATGTAAGGGCTCTTTCATGTGCCTAAGGGCTCTTTCATTTCCAAACTTCTGACGTGAGCTCTGGTTTTGTCTTTGGATGCACAGGAGTCAATTTTCAAAATTGCTAGTTGTCTACAGGTTTCCACCAGTTGGACTTCTTCGTGGTAGTGGAAAGTGTTCCATCCTCTGCACCTTGTATCCCAAACTTGCTAGCTCGAATTGGAGACTGCTCTTGAAACGGCTGCCTTTTCTGGCTTTTGGGCAGCCTAAGCAAAGATTCTGACTTCCTTCTTTCTTCAAACCCTTAGCCAGTAGAAAGTCACACAGAAATTACTGAAAGTATTTGTCATTACATTGGCATATTTCACCACGAAAATCCATGCTCAATGTGATAATACTTTGAATTATTTTTGTGTAAGAAGCTGCGTAGCTGAAACTGAAATGCACTGCTCTAAGTTATGTGGTTTGGGAGTTTTCTAGAACTCTTCCAAAATTTTTTTTCAGTTTTTAAACCCACAGCAGTGGCTATTTTTAGCCAAAGTGGTTTTAGCAAGTACCTTTGAGCTGACATCTAAAGGGGGGAAAAAAGAGTAATTTTTCTTTTTTCTTTTTTTTTCTTTTTCCCCTGGAGGCTTGAGTCAAATTTTGATAGCTTATTTTTCTCTTTAGTTACATGTGGAATTTGCAAATGTTTTGTAAGAACATCTCATTTTTCTTCTATTATGTCTTTAGATTTTTTGACTTGAGCTTGAGCTTAAGCATTAGGTTGGTTTGTCAGATTTAAGTCACTGCTTATACCTCAACACTGTAATTTGTTTTGTTTGCAATTGATTATTTTTCTTTTTTCCCCACCTATCTTGATGAACAACCTGAAAGATAAATCTGTGGGGGCTCTTGCAAACTGCTAATGGCTTTTAAAAGGCAAAACTCCCTTCAAGTGCACCCGGGACTTCAGTGTCTGCAGAAAACGAACTTCATTTATAGCACTTCTGTGGCTTTTTTTAACATGAATTGCACAAAGGAGATCCAGTATCTGCCTCTGGGGTGTAAATGAACTCAACTTTAATACTTTGGGACATATTAAAACATAGCTTCTGGGATTAGGAAGTATCACATTGGGCTGAAAATCCTCACTTGAGCTGGAAGCCTCAAGCAGTGAGATGAAAGGACAAGTTATTTATCTTCTGACTTGGAGCAGTAATGGGAGGAACAGGCAAGCCTAGGCTCTGGCTGGTTTCTCTTAGCTTGTGAGCCCGGCTGCTTGGAAGGGGACGAGATGGCAGCTGTGTTTACTGCTGGCTCTGGACAGGAGACATTCACTTGTGCTAGTTGCTTCCCTAAATGTCAAGGTATACGGAGTGGTGGTACCAAAACTAAGCCTGATGGAGGCAAAATAGAAGTTTGCAATGAGTTGCCCTAGATAACTTACTCCCACTGAAGTTAATCTGCAGTCTTCATGTATTAGCTACCAATCCAGCTTGTGTGCTGTGAGGGTATGAAGAAGTGCATGCACACTGTCATTTAACCTGCAAATTCCTGTGATAACAAATGTTACATGTGAGTACTTTTAAAAATACAGTTTCAAAAGGTGTTTTTCAAAATGTTCAGATAATCATCCATCTCTTACATTGTCTAAAAGCAATAGTTCTTGTGTGTGATTTTTAAAAATAAAAAGCTTTTTGCAAAAAGGAGTTGCATGTACTCTGAGGGTAACTCTCTCTTGATGAGCAATGTTGACAGCTGTAGATTATTATAACACTTGGGTGCAAGGTGGTGTAACCTGTTATCTACACAAACCAATGTTTTGGGTTTTTTTGTGTTAGTTTAAACTATTTATCAGAGTCCTAACAGCCACATCACGATTAAATGAGGTACTTTTTTGAGGTTTGGGATGGCAGCTGTAAGCTAGACAAAATGCACTATATCGTATTGCATGTTGTTGTCACTGGCACCTGTATTATTCTGTCAAGCATTTTCTCAGCCTAAGAAAAGAGTATCTTTGGAGAAGTGAAAGTGAAGTGAAGCCAGCATCAGCTGATGCTGTATTTCACTTGAAAAATCTAAATGGAAAAGTAAAAAGAAAAGGCTGTGAAGGTTACATCGGAGGAGTAATGTGGCTGATTACTTAAGCTGGTGTATGGAAAAATGGTAAAGGACAGGCGTGGTGAGCAGCAGTGCTTGGTTTCATGGCCTGCTTACTCTCTGTGCTACCTTGTGTGCGTGGGTGTGAGTCCGTCCCCTGCCCTCTAGTTTCAAGGGAAGTGGGAGTTCATGCTTCTGATGGCAAATGTGCAGGTTCCCAGGTGTTTATACATACCAGGTGCAGCTAATTCTTTTAAAAACAAGTTGACTTAAGCAATTTTTTAACGGAATTAGTTACACATAGTTAACCCCTTGTCCTGATAAAAAATTGTGTCATGAGAAACAGCTTCAGGAAGTTTGGAGGGTACGTTCGTTGGTGGCGCTTATCTGAAGCAGCCCTGAAGGTGCAGTGGTGTGAAGCACACGACATAAAGATCCTTCTTTTGACTTGGTATTTTCCTGAAAGAAGATACCATCTACGTTCGTATGCAAGAATTGTTTTATAGTGATTATTTTGTGTATGTCCAAACTCAAAAATTTAGTGTGGGACTGGGATTTGTTGTGTTGAAGTAGTTTGCCTGGGAAAACCTGCTGATTCAATCTGGGGCTCTGTTATGTTTGCTCTTGAAGCTGCATTTGCTTGAGAGTATAGAGGGGAGAGGAATGCATAGCCAAAAGACAGCGTAAATAAATAGCTTTATGCACTTAACATGGTTAGGATAAGAGCAAGCTCATGGGGTGTGCAGTGGTTCGGCTCATGTAAGCGAGATCAGCCTTTGGAAGGATGTTTTACTTTTTTCTGTCCTGCCAAGATGTGCTGCATCAAGGCCCTGTGGTGTCAGGGGGTCAGATTTTTCCATGTAGTGGAGAGTGGCTGCTCTTTACCACTAATAAATCTGATCTTAGTAGCGCTCATCTGGCGCCTTTGGACTAGGAGAGGACATGAAGTCCTAGGTTCCCAGCCACATCTGTGCCACTAGTGAGACGTGCTGGGGTTAGAGACAAGGTGGGGTGCAGAGGAGAGCCAGAGTGAATCCGATTGCTCAGGTACCATGCTGGCACCACTGATGCTAAAAAAGGCTGGAAAGGATGGCAAAAAAAGTCAGGCCAGAGCAGCACCTGAGCTCTGTCAGGAACAGGTAAGGAGGCATCAGGCTGTAGTGGGAGCAGAGCAAGAAGTTAGTAACTGGGAGGCGTGGGATGAGTTTGGCTGGAGTAAGGTAAAGCTTGTACCAGTTTAGGAGGAAAGGAGGAGGGTGGCAACAGGCTGTGTGGGAGATCATCCAGAGGTCCCACAGCTGCAATCCACACTGTGCTGCTTGTGAGCAGGCTGAGCTTTTGGCTGTCTTTCTTGTTCCAGCCCAAAGTGCGATCTTTTTTTCTTCCTCTATAGCTCATGGAAATCAGTCAGGAAGACAGAAATGTCATAAAACTGCTCATGCACTGCAGGCTGTGGCAGCATGGCTTCTGCAGTTAGTACTGAAAAAACTGCTTAAATTTTACACTATATATGAAAGCAGAAAATGCAGTATTGAGCAAAAAATAGTCAATTTCTTTGATCCTCTGTTCATCAGTTCATAAGGTCCTAGAAGAGCGTTTTCTGGCTTTTTTTGGTTCCTAGCATGCAAAGTGGGATGGATGTCAGAGTAGCTGGGTCAGCGGATTAAACAACTGCAGAGTGGGATTGTGAATTGTGGTGTGTTTGTGGGAAGGCCATGGCCACCAAAGTGCCTGTGCTCAGCGCAGTCACCCAGAATGGAGAAACAGCAGGAGCCTGTGGCTTCTCAGCTCTGCTTTGGGACAGCTCTGTAAGTCTCTAAGTAGCAGGTTGCCCCTATGAGATGGAACAGCTCTTCTCTCAAGACTGTGTGTGTTTAGATGTTGCGATAAGAGGACTGCTATGGTCAGCCATAATGATCACAGAAAGCCGGAGTTGTCATTTTGACGCTATTTCTGTCTTTTGGGTGGGTGCATTTCCCTGTAAGCCACAAACCGTCTTGTTTACAAGTGCTGGTTTGTCTTCTGCCTGCAGCTTCAGAGCGTAGGTCTTGCCTCAGCAATAAAGATTTGCTTGAAAACTCAGTCAACTCGAAACCGTTGTCTGTTCTACAGGTAGGAGATTGTGTTGTCAGTAAATGGATGGGACTTAGGGCAGCAAGGCCTTTGGGAAGAGAGAAGTACTGAGAAGCTCTCCCTGAGACAACTGAAAACCTTTATGATGCAGATTTTCGTTAATTCACCTTGCTCAAAGTTCTTGCTGTTCTTTTTTTCCTAAGACTTTGCTAGCCCCTCTGTCCTAATTAGAAACTCCCAGAAATATTTTTTAGGGTAAAGGCCTCCAAACATATCCATCACTTTAAATATCTTTCAAATGAGCAAAGGCCCGAGGCTGGGATGCAGAATTGCTCATAGTAAGAAAACAGGCTTATCTGTAGTCAACAGCTGTCCCTATAGCTGTTGTGGGGTCTTTGAATCCAAAGCAGTGCTGAGTTGGATCTATTTCCTGCCCCTTCCCCCTTCATCGTCTTCTTATGTCAAACCTTCAGAATTAAATGACAGTGTCAGCAAAGAGATTGGTGCTGCTTAATGAGTTTCAATTGGGTTGCAGATTGAAGCCTGAATCCTTGCAATGACAGATTAATCACTCCTTCTGAAGCTTTACAGGATGTTTTAGGGGGGGAATAATAATTTAGGGGGTATTTTTTTCTTTTAAACTGGGAAGCTTCATTTCTTGCTAGTGCCTGAACCAGGTGATATTACTGTAAAGCTTTTTATAACAAGAGGCTTGACGTTATTCTTTTTTGAACTCTGAGTAACTTGTGGCCTCCTGTCTGAGATATGCTGAGTGTTTCTAGCATGCATATGCGAATAGGGAGAAAAGCAGCAATGAAACACAATGATTAAATAAGGAAGTTTTCTGTGATATACCACAAAGCTGCTGCTGCTCCTGCTGTTGTTTGTTCTTGGGTGCCTGCTAGTGCGGTCACCAATGTGCCTGGGGGAAAGAATCGCAGTGCTTGGGGCTTTTCCTCGACTGGCTTAGAAGTCCATGTTAAAAGAAACACGTAGGCTCTGCTCCTGCTGCAAAGGACTGGGACCAGTTGGAGCTGGTGCCCCATTAGGGAGTCAGTTCTGCATGGGGCAAGGCGAGGGAGCCACAGGGCAGCAGAGGTTGGTGTCTTTGTGGTTGCCCATTGCTGCTCACGCCTCTGGGAATGTGTGTGGTATTAGTAGGTGTTTGGCTTTCACTGCTTTGGGTGTTATAGCTAAGGAGGAATACTTGTATTTTGGAAGTATAAAGAATCTTTTTAAATGCTATTTATAAAATTTTTAACAGCAAACGCTTTGTTAAATCTGTTGCATGAAGCAATGTTTATGTGGTAAATGAACTTGAAAACGTGAACAAGGACAGCTGAGAGGAGTTGCAGACTCTGAGCTTCTTTGTAATCTCTGATAAAACCTTTTATAACTGTGCTATCTTGTTTCTAAATTGAGAGTGTCTCTTTAAATTGTCTACTGTGACTGGTCTGAGCTTTTCTACTGAGTCACTGCTAAAGTTGAGAGTTGGGTCAGGAGCCTTGACTCACCGTCCTGTGCTTGGACCACGGACCACATGTCCTTATCACAGGACAGCAGTTTCTTCCAGGGCTGAGCCTTCAGTTTTTAGGCAGTTCAATAAATGATGTGGGGTGGTGGTTTGTTGGGGGTTTTTATTTTTTTAACTCTTTTCTGGAATTTTAGATTCTAGGGGAGAATACAGGGAGCAATTTTTCTTACTTACATGTTTTTATGGTCATGTTTGCCATCTTATTTTGAACAAACTAATTTTTCTGAAGTTATAAACTATCCTGTGCAAATGTGAAGCTACATGTGAAACTTAATTATTCTTCAGAAATTAACTACTGAAATTCCAAAGCAGTCTTCTGTTTAAATCTCTCGATAGTTGTATTTTTAAATTACTTTTTTCTGCCTTAAACCTGTTCTTTAACCCCATCATCAATAAGAATGCACATTACAGAATAACAAATATCTGTCTGCTTCTTTAGTTCATAACATTTTCTGAACTGTTTCATTATACCTATGAGTACATAAGTCATAATAAAATGATGCAACCTGAAAAAGAATTAGTTCCCCTAGGAAAAAACAAAGCAACAGTTATTGAAAGGCATTTTTTACCATTGCAGAGACTCTTGTGTGTTTTTTGGAACCCAAGGCTTGCGAGAAGGCGAGGGTGCACACAGTGCACACATGTCAGGCAGTGCAATGCCAGTGAGTTAATTAGACATTTGGTTCTGCATAGTGTCCCAGTAACTTCTTTTTCTGAGTAACCTGTTTATTTAAATCCAAAACTATGCTTAGCTTGGCTTATTTAAAAAGTGAATAAAATGCTTATTACAAAGATGCCCATGACAGCAGTATGCTGTGTGTGACTACAAGGAAGAATTACCAGCTTGTTTACTGTCTTTTAACTTCCTTATCTAAAATACCCTAAGGAAATGACAAAACGTGACCTTGAATCTGTTATTCACCATTTCAGGTTTTGGATATCCCCAAAATTTCCTACCTGTCTCTATTCCCTATTGAAAAATGCTTTTTGTGTGTGTGCGTGGATTTTTTGGGTACTTTTTTGTTTTCAAACTGAAATGCAGTGAGAACTTGTCTTGTGTGTACACTGCTGAACATAAACCGCCAAAGACAAGGATGAATTTCTAAACAGGCTTCTCATTTTTCGAGTCTCGCATCTTCTGCAGTGATGTGACAAGCTGATGAATGCCATGCTGGCAGCGTTGCACCGTTACAAAAGGAGCTAATAGATCAGCAGTGCTGAGTGCGAGACACGAGACACAAACGGAGATCTGGAGCTCTGCAGTCACTTGCTTAACCCTTCTTCAAGGGGTCTTATAGCAGTGTTCCTCTGCGCTTCTGTACGGGGCAGCACAATGAATGGCAAACAAGTCACATAGAGAGTGGGGTTGCTGGTGCTTCTGGAGGTGATATGTAATGTTTGATGTTTGATCTGATTTCTTTTTTTTTTTAATGTGCAACATTACTGGCTCAGTTCTGGACCAGAAACGATGCTTGAATTACTTTGTAAGAAGTGCTGAAACTTGCTTATAAATCACTGTTAAATTTGAAGGTATGAACTCTGAGGTCCAAAGGTTGACCCTATATTAGGAAAAATGCTTTCTCTGTTGGTGTGTTAGGCTATTTGAAGTAAAGCTTTCCAACTGTGGTGTCTTGTTGTACATAAACATCCTATAGTAAAACAAGCTGTGTGATAAATACTCTGTATTATTACTATTATTAGTCTTTTGCCTTGAAAATACTTACAAGGCTTGCTTTCATCCTTCTTGCCAAGTTTTTCTTCATCTTTGTTTCTTTGGCTTCAAGCTGGTAAAAAGTGTAGTTTGGGAGTATGGAGGGAGGAAATCTAGACTTTCAAATGTAAGAAATGCTTTTTGCGTGTTCTTTATGTGTTTTTTAAAAAGCAAACAGGTATTATACTCGTCATCACCCTGCACCAGGAGGAATCTCGTGTGTGAGTACCCAGAATGTGCTACCCTGCTTCCCTGTGTGGGCTGCGCTGAGGGGAGACGGGGTTTCACTGCTGCCAACTCTGTCCAGCTCGACAAGCGAGGCAATGGTCTGCTGTAGCATTGCTTTTGAAATTTACTGATTTCACCCTAAAAAAAAAAAAAAAAAAGACTACTAGGAAGTGCTTTCTCTGCTGATCACAGTGTCTGCTTTTCTGTATCTATGTGGCATTAACAGTGGGTGAAGGTAAGGCTATGGATGTCATCCACCTGGACTTCAGTAAGGCTTTGACACTGTTCCCCACAGTATCCTCCTGCAGAAACCAGCTGCCCATGGTTTGGATGGGTGTACTCTTTGCTGGATAAAGAACTGGCTGAATGGTCAAGCGCAGAGGGTGGTGGTGAATGGAGTTAAATCCAGCTGGCGGCCGGTCACACGTGGTGTTCCCCAGGGCTCAGTTTTGAGTCCGGTCTTATTTAACATCTTTATCAATGATCTGGATGAGGGGATTGAGTGCTCCCTCAGTAAGTCTGCAGATGACACCAAATTGGGTAGGAGTGTCGATCTGCTTGAGGGTAGGAAGGCTCTGCAGAGGGATCTGGACAGATCGATGGGCTGAGGTCAACTGTATGAGGTTCAACAAGGCCAAGTGCCGGGTCCTGCACTTGGGTCACAACAACCCCATGCAATGCTGCAGGCCTGGGGAGGAGTGGCTGGAAAGCTGCCTGGTGGAAAAGGACCTTGGGGTGTTGGTCGACAGCCAGCTGACCATAAGCCAGCAGTGTGCCCAGGTGGCCAAGAAGGCCAATGGCATCCTGGCTTGTGTCAGGAGTAGTGTGGCCAGCAGCAGCAGGGAAGTGATCGTGCTCCTGTACTTGGCACTGGTGAGGCCGCACCTGGAGTGCTGTGTTCAGTTTTGGGCCCCTGACTACAAGAAGGACATTGAGGTGCCGGAGCGTGTCCAGAGAAGGGCAATGAGGCTGGTGAGGGGTCTGGAGAACAAGTCTTATGAGGATTGGCTGAGGGATCTGGGGCTGTTTAGTGTGGAGAAGAGGAGGCTGAGAGGGGGACCTTATTGCTCTCTCCAGCTACCTGAAAGGAGGTTGTAGTGAGGCAGGTGTTGGTCTCTCCTCCCAGGTAACCAGCGATAGGACGAGAGGCAGTGGCCTCAAGTTGTGCCAGGGGAGGTTTAGATTGGATATTAGGAGAAATTTCTTTACTGAAAGAGTGGTCAGACATTGGAACAGGCTGCCCAGGGAGGCGGTTGAGTCCCCATCCCTGGAGGTGTTTAAAAAACATGTAGATGTGGCACTTCTGGACATGGTTTAGTAGGCATGGTGGTGTTGGGTGGATGGTTGGACCTGATGATCTTAGAGGTCTTTTCCAACCTATGATTCTATCAGCAGTAGTTAAACCTCTTCTGGTCAGCCCCCCCCTCCCCCCGCGCCTGTTTTCCAGAGGCTGAGTTGTGGGGCGGGGGGCAAGTCAGGGTGGACTGAGGAGGTAAAAGCATCCTGTTCCCTGTTTGCTGGATCGCGTTGACTTTTACGATCACACTCATACTGCCGACTTAATTTTCCTCCGACTTAATTTTTGAGTCAGCAGTGCAGTCTGTCACTTGAACAAAAGAAACACCAACTCCAAAGCAACAGAAATCCCCAAGACTGACCCAGGCAGCAACAAAGTTGCTTTTAAAGACATCTTTGCAACATAAAGTACCTGTCTGCCAGGTTCGAATGTTGGTGGGAAAGAGTATGAATGGCAGAATAACCTGGGCTGAGCAGGACCTCTGGAGGGACTCTCGTCCAGCCCTCTGCTTACAGCAGCCCTCCACAGCTTGCGTCGCTCCGGGCCAGACATGAGTTTTGGCTATGTGCAAGGGTGGACATTATACAGCCTTTGTAGACAGCCTGTTCTGGTGCTTAGCCGCTTCTTTGCTTAAAAAACAAAACCCCAAACCTTACCTGATGTTTTTCCCCTGCGTTGCAACAAGTTTGTTGTTTTTAGTCTTAATCACCGTGTACTTTTCAGTAGAGTCTGTCCTTGTCTTCCTTGTCTCCCCAGCCGGTAACTGCAAACAGCACTAAGATCTCCACGGAGTCTCCTTCAGGCTGGAAGGTGGTTAATACAAACTGCCCTGTGTAGGGAAAGAGCCTCAACGTTTGGTGCCTGGCTCTTTACCAGGAGCGTGTGAAAGAAACCGTATCTAAGCAGGTTTGAGTTCACAGATTGATCCAGCCCAGTGACACACAGTTTGAATTCAGGGGTTGAACTCTGTATCGTAGAGTGCAAACGCCTCTGGTTCCTGCAGCCTGCTGAAGCTCCCTGCAGCCTCAGGGCTGGTTCTCCAGCAGAGAGCTGGGCTGGAAACCACGCAGAGGACGGCTCTGGCCAGGAACAGGCACTCACAATTGCTTGTGCCTACCTGAATTCATATTCTCACTTCAGTGATTTCTGTGCTCAAACAAAACCAAAAGTAAATATGCCATTTAAAATGGTGTATTGTGAGATTAGACTTCAGACATAGCCAACGTCAATGTTTTTTTAATATCTGCAGTGATTTGTTTTAAAAAGGAAAAAATATTCCCAGCTTTTTAACACTTCATTTCCAGTAAGATGTTCTTTGTGTACCAGCTGTGTGATCAGCATTGGACAGGTAAGATACCGGTATAAATGCTTGCTCTGTTAAAAGTGAGAATGCAAGTCATGCACGCAGGGCATTAAGTATTAATTTTTGAGATTATACTTCCTGAGTCTTGCAAGGGCAAATCTACATCACTGCTCAAACAGTTACCACAAACCAAAACTTTGAAAGTAAGGCTCTTCTCAAATTTTGAAGCATTTGTAGCCCATTTCTAGCTTTTTTTCTTTTGTGACAGTCTTGCGGTAAAAGACAGTGCTGGATTAGTGGCCCTAGAGGCTTCTCGTTTTAAGAGTTATAATGTGCTTAAGCGGTCAGATAAATATTGCTCTGTTGATCCAGGTTCTACATAAGCTCTTCAGTGAGACCCTGTGGTGCAGGAGTAACATGAAGTTTGTGTACTGATTCTTCGGTATCCGTTCCTAGCCTCCAGCATCCATCCCTCCCCTTGCTTCCAAATAAGCATCAGAGCTATACTGAATTTATGCTTGTGTTAACAGCCTAGAAGTAAGTCTCATGTATCCCACTAGGTTTGTCCATTGAGCAATTCCAGGTCTCTTCTGTTTTTGTTCTGCAGCTGCACCTCTGACGTTTTGGAAATGGTTGAAATCAAGTATCCAGAGAGAACTTACAGAGACTGCCCTGGCCTTCCGTGTAACGCCTAATGGCAGGCAGCTTAGAGGGGCACCCTTTCTGAAGCTGTAAATCAGGCTGTCTGGTCTGCCTAAAAAGCGCTTGGGTTTTTTGGGACCTCGAGGGCTGACTAAATATATAAACTTTGTTAAAGTTTCTTTATCAGGTGAGATGGGATGTAGAAATCATCTAACAAGTTCAGTAACTTTTTAGTGTGTGAAAGACTTGATGTTCATTGGGAAACTGAAAATACTTGCATACGGTTTTCCATAAAGACTTTAAATTTTTTTTTGGAAAAGCATTAAGTCAGGATTTCTGCAGCTCATGTCTGTCAAATGTGTCCAGCTGACGCACTGCACTTCAATGTTCAAACCCTATTATTTTGGCACTGTATGACAAATATAGCAGTATGCCTGCACTTCTGTGAGGTCGGGGAACTTTCTTCTAACTCACCTTTTGAACTACCAGAAGCCTAGTATTTTTTGCTCGTGAAGCTGGCGATGGAATTTATGTGGCCTCCTTGGGCCACTTCTGTTTTCTTACCTATTTCTTTTAATGACTGAGCCATGGTAGCTTTAGCTGCTTGACTGCTTCTGTTGGCTTCTTGTCTTGACACTGGCCACCCTGGTCAGGTCATCTAATTCCAGCCTGGCAGAAAGGATTAGATGTTCCTAAACCGTGTGGTAGTCAGTGCAAAGGGCGTCCAGTTTGGGATTTTATCAGCAGAAGGTGTATGAAAGCAGGGTGTTTCCCTGTAGCTGTGTTAGTTGGGCCGTGGAACACTGAGGGTTAAAGGATGCTTTGCCTCAAGCACTATGTACCGGTTATGGATATAATTGGCATATCCTCAAAGCTTGTTTTAAAATAACGGGTTATTTCATTACAGGGGGAAAATGTGTGAGTGGATTATATCCAGCTGTATAACGCAATCTCATCCTGCTCTCCAGTGCCTCTTGCTAACGCAATAGCAATGGGGGTTTCCATCTGCTTTTGCGACGCATTCGCCAAGGGCAGTCCCTGAGCCTAAGAAGCTATTACGTCTGTCGTGTCCCCCTCTCTGTTCTCAGCTTAGTAGCAGTGTAGATCTGGCGTTGTGCCACTGCTATGTATAAGCTCATCTGTTCAGTTTTAGTCTGGTTTCTGGTTTACTACAGGGTTTCTGGCTGATGCTGGTTAGATCAGGTTTTTTAACACTGACAGTCTTCCTGATCTGTTCTGTGAGCCTTGCTATTCCTAGGTGTGAGGGGGGTGAGGGCAGCAGAAAGCTTTGGCTGCTTGCCTGGCTGGGTTGGGGAAGATGTCTCTAACCATAGCTGGTGGTGCAAGTGGCTTGGAGGTGACTGGCCCTAATCAGTCACTTTGTGCAGAGCTGCATTTCTGCTGCATCTGGCACACGTAGCTGTAAAATGCTCCGGGGCCGTTAGGAGCATGCTTGTATAAACCTCTGCATTTAAATTGTCAGCATTTGAAATTTCACTAAGGAGATTTATCTTGCTGAGGGGTTTTGTTCCCCTCTGTTCTCCTCAAGTATGTAGTTCTCTTTCCTAAATAAAATACATCTTCCAGTTACTTTTTAATTATCTTGTTGCTCCTATGTTCTCTGTAGAGAAACAGGGCTGAAGATGAGCTGCCCAGCAGTGTCACAGCTACTACCTGCTGTACCTTCTCTTGCATTAAAACTATTTTTCCACTCTGAACTTGGAGAAAGAGATGTGTTCTTTTGGTTGGCTTTTTTCGGGTACAGTTCGGTTAGTCTTTGCACTATGCCATAAAGAGAAGTCTGTTTTGTTTGTTTGGGTTTTTGTTTTTTGGGGTTTTTTTGTGGTGTGTGATAGGATTTTTTTTCTTTGTTGTACCTCATTTATTCTCTGGTTATGACCTGTCAACTTCATTTACCGTCTGGGGAAACGGATCTGTGGATGCAGAGTGAGGGTCACAGGGAGCAAAACCAGCATTGACTACTGACTTGTCAACAAAGGGTCAAACATCCATCTTCATCTTGCAGTTGTCTGGAACGAGGATTAAATCGCAGATCATCCTAAGGCGACAGGGGAGCCTTCAGTAAGTGGGGCATCAATTTGTTTACTTACCAGACTGAAACCACTGTGACTGTTCTTACACGTTCTCTCCACAGAACTGAAGCCTTGTTCTTTTCTTAGTGCATTGTAGAAGGAACGGTGCTCAGTTGTGCTGCTCCAGTCTCCTGACATGGCCCTTCCATTAGGTTACAAATTATTTTTTGTCACTGTGTTTGATGCATCCCTTTTAGCGTTTTCTGGTTGGATTTTATCTGGACTGGCTGAGTAATTCTTCTTGTATTCCTGAATCTCAGGTCTCTTACGATTGTACATTTTTACCTTTGCTTTTGGTTTTGTGAAATGTGAAAATGCTTGCAAAAGGCATGTAGCTGCCTTCTTTGTTCATGTCATACGAATTTTAGTTGCAAAGTTTGCAGAGTACGAAGGAGATTGTGCAACAAGCACTGTTTGCTTGCTTAGAATTGCCAGGCAGAGGAGCTGCATCCTTGCTCTAGCCCTAAAATATTAAAGGAAACACCACTCTTTCAGCTCAGTTATGGTCACAGGTTTGCAGCCATAGTTATTTGCTGACAATGGTGTGTCTACTCACTTCTGTCCTTACGCAGGTGAAATGTATTTTATGTGTCATAGTGTTTAGCCTCTAGTGCAACTCAGGGTTTGCGCCTTGGATGTGTGAATGAGGGTGAGGAAGAAAAGACACAAACCAGAGTATTTTGTTTGTCACTTCAGGCAGACACCAGACTTTACAGGTATACTGGGAGTTTTAATGTGCTCGGGGCCTCGCTTCCTTTGCAGGAAACCGGTAGCAAAATGTGGAAGATGCACGTACACTGGTGAGGTTCATGTGTTATGCCTTAAACTAGAAAGTTGGGTACGGGAGTAGCAAATCAGCCTCAGGGATTTTTCTCTCTTGCAGGACTCATAGTCGGGGTGATCTTGAGATACGGGACCCCCTCCACCAGCGGCCATGACAAGCCGTTCAGCTGCTCGCAGGAGGACAGGCCGTTCACAACCCTGCTGGTCAACGTCAGCGGGAAGTTCTTTGAATATACGCTCAAAGGGGAAATCAGCCCTGGGAAGATCCACAACGTGGAGCAAAACGACATGTTGCGGAAGGTGAGGGCAGACCATTGCCTGTGCCTGGCTGAGTGCTTCGCCTTTATCTCTGCTTCCCCTCCTCCTCCCCTCTCCGTTCCATTTAATGTTTGGTAGCATCAAGTGTCTGTGTTCGTGATAGCAACAGCACGTTAATGCTTAATTCAAAAGCACCTTCTGTATTGTATTGCTGCCAGCGAAACTGTGCTCTGTTGCATGTGTGTAGTTCTTTCCCAAAGCCCTTGATTGCTGCTTTAAGACTTAATGTACATTTCTAATATCTTTAGAATTCACAAAGACCAGCTGAACAAAAAAAGCCTGATGCTGGCTTGTGTAATACAATATAAGGAAAAATGATCATTTCTTGGTGAAAAGTGATTGTTTCTTACCGTTTGGGTTTTGTTTTGTTTTTCCCCCTAGGGTTTCTTAATCTATTTGTTGTCAGGAAATACTTACTGTTTACATTCCTATAATCCACCAAATGACAGTCTGGTATTGGAAGTGAAATTCATCTATCGACTGGTGCTCAGATCTGCTGTTTGGATTCTTATTCAGTGGCAGGAATTTACCACCTTTTGTGTGTATCAAAGCTGGACTTTGAAGTATAGGATTGAGACTTTAGGCTTGTAACCTAAAAATGCTTCTTTCTGCTGACTATGAGGAGAGCTTAGGTGGCTGTTTGTATCTACCTGTCTGCTGTAGACATCTGAAGTTAGCTGAAATGAAAACTATTCTGGGAGGGCACGCTTCGTCCTCTGACCTGTGCTTAGACAGGAGGTGAAGAGAATCTAGTTGGTCTCCCATGTGTGCAGGTCTTCTGCTTGGGTTTTAAATGTCAGGTTTTGTTCCTTATGCTAGTGTAGTCTTTCATGGATATCCGGAGCTTCCACTGAAATATGTGGAAGTGATGGATGATCCCATTTCCCAAAAACCAGTCTTGTCTCTGTCTTGATTGATTTATAACAGCTGTGCAGGGGCTTGACTTGCAAAAAACCATAAGCTTAAATAGCATTTCATCTGCAAATACATTAATACCCTGTACCACAAGAAGAGTTATATTCTCCAATGTAATTTCTGTTAGAATTTTTTTGAATTTCAATAGGAGGACTGCATTTAGGACTGTTGCAAGACTATCTTTGAAGTAACGTCTGTTTTTCTAGATGCTGTTTACCATGAAGAGCTGCAGCTTTTTGCTGCTGTATGTGTGTAGAGCTGGCCAGTATTTTGGAGGGTCTGCTTAGCCAGCTGTTTGCTATTTCAACAAGAAAAAATAGTACTTGTCAGAAAAGGAAAGAGGAGAAAGACCTAACAAATTGTGTATGTCTGTTTCTAATTGAATTTTCCTATTTTATTTTTTAGGTAACATTTGACCCAGAAGTTTTTTTCAACATTCTGTTGCCTCCTATTATTTTTCATGCTGGTTATAGCCTGAAGAAAGTAAGTGTAATAATTTTCTGAGGAAAAAAACCTTTCCACCCCCCTCCCCCCCCCAGTGTGGCACTGCTAATTTGTTCAAGTGTACAGTCTCCATTTCAAACTTTTTTTTTTTATGGCAGTAGGGAAAAAAAATAATCTGATTTCCTCCAGTTAGGATGGTTAGGTCATATTGTTTTAAGAGAAAATACTTGTATGTTTTACTATAAACACATTAATCTCTATTTAATCTTGCTGATTTGTTTTCCTTTGAATGTTGCCAGAGGTTAATGCCAATTCCATTTAAAGTAAAAGATGCCCTGCTATGAATTGTTTTGGTCCTTCTCACATATTCAAAATGCAGTAAATTATGCTGAGAAGTAGACCCAAACCTGAATCCCACGGGGGATTTGCCAGACGCCAAATGGCAGAAGGGCCCGGATTCTGCTCTTGCTTGAAGATGCCATGAATTGATGCTGGATTTTAGTTTTGCAGCTAACTCTTGCATCCCTAATGAATACATCTGTCTGGAAAGCTTACTGTCAGTAAGCTCCATGAAGGATTTAATACATGGTTCAGATTTGGTTTATTCAATTTATTGAGGTTAGGCAGAATTTACATTGCAGTAATTGAAGCCTTTATCTGGAATGGAGGGGTGTTTCTGTGTGTTAATGCAAGTGTAGTAGTGCACTGTATGTTTCTGAACAGGTGCTATAACTTACTTTAAACAAGTCTATAAACCTCTTTCTTCTATGCAGAGACACTTTTTCAGAAATTTGGGGTCCATTTTGGCTTACGCCTTTTTAGGAACAGCAGTTTCTTGTTTTATTATTGGGTAAGTGAACTCTGTGGTATCAGTTCCTTTCTATACTAAAGTTTAAGCTGATAAAGTGTATGATGAGCCTTCTAGGTTGCCTTAATTTTGTTAGGTTTGTCTGAGGATTTTATTTGTGTATCCTCCAGGAAAAATGCAAATGTAACTTTTGCTGAGATTTATTCCACTTCTAAACAAAACTGTCCCTTGAAATGATATTGTCAAGTTTGTGTCACTTGGCAAGTCCATAGTACTAAAGAGTGGCGTTGAGTTTTTGATGTAATAATGATCCAGTCCAAAACAAAGCCTTGTTAGGCTTTTACTGGAATTGAGTTTAACTTGAATTGTGGACACTACTTGTAATAGAATTTTAGCTGTCAAGCTTTTAGATATGTCCCTTTCCGTGCCCGCATGCGTGCACACAGTCTCTCTTTCTGTGTATGTGTATATATATAATTTTATGTGTGTATGTACACACACATTTAGTTCAAGATAACTAATCAAGTTGGTTACCTTCCAAACAATCTCTCGTGCTGTGAATGTTCCTGTGTATGGATATTCTGAAACACAGAAATCCTGAATTGTGTAGGTGACCTTGTTAAGTCTCTCAAAGAATTTCACTACAGAGAAATACTTGGAGGCTATTCTTAGTTCAGTGCTTTTGGTCTATGTACTGTGTTGTGAGAAGCAATACTGAGGGGAATTTTGAGCAGGAAAATGCTTCCTTTTTCTACCAAAGGAAACCTGTGGATTCTGCATACTAGTTGTGTGGACAGATTTCATGCTCCACTTGTTTTAAATGATATGTTCTGGATCATATATCACTTCACCCAGTTCATAGAGAAAAGAGGAAAATGAATTTGAGAGCTTAGTGCTAAAATGTGGCGGTGTCCCACAGAGCTGTAGCATAACCAAGCCTGCCTGAAATATTGTTGCTTGTGCTTTTCCTTTGCCTGCCTGAAATGCTCCAGCTTGTTTGACTTGGGCTGTTTTATCCTCTTTCTCTTCAGGAATCTCATGTACGGGGTTGTGAAACTAATGAAGTTGGTGGGTCAGCTCTCTGATAAATTCTATTATACAGACTGCATCCTCTTTGGAGCGATAATATCTGCCACTGATCCAGGTAGCTTGCTGAAAATTTTTTAATAACCTTCCAAAGTAATCCTACTGCTAGGATTGTTGGCTGCGTAGCACAAAGATATTAACAGCACTTTTATTTTCAGTTATGTTATGCTAGTATCTCTGATCCACTTCTCTGAAATGCATGCACCTTCTGGGTGTTGTGAAAGCTGTTCTCTGCCAGTTTGGTGCGGGACTGATATGGCGTAATACTATGTTTGGGGAAAACTGTAACTTTCCTGTTCAGATACTTTAAAGATTTTTTTTTTTTTCCCAGTAGGTTTTTGTTTAGTGTGCATCAAGCTTATATGTGGAAATAGATGAAATTGTTACATTGTCTGGGTAGCAGGACTTCTTCTTTAGCTACATTGCTTGGATCATTGGATAATTTTAGAGCAATATTTGAGGCTTTTAGGATCTTTAGGTGTGGGGAACTTTTTTCTTCTCCTTCAAATTAACTTCATGCTTTACCAGTTCAAGCAGAAGAATAGTCTTCTGGCAAAGTAATTCGAGCTTTTGCTAAAATAATCTAGTTATCCTTCAAAGTCCAGCAGGCTCATACACATGTTTGTGCTTGACAGGTCAGTCTGGAGAACTGGTGTGTGTCAGGGCCTGGGGGCAGGAGTGGTGAAGTATGAAGCTTGACATTTAAAACAGCTTATTTGAGGCCCTGGGTGGTGATTTGCGTGAAAATGGGAAGTAGCTCCTGTGATTGAGTTGAGCTCTGAACAGCTGGTGGTTGCACAATTTATGCAAAAAATCACCATGTGATTTTTGAAGCTCATACATGGAAACATCTTCAAGATCATGGTCTTTCATTTCAGACTGAAGTTTCTTGAAAGGATGGTTGTAAATTTTTAGCAGCCTTGCCCTTTTCAAGTTCTGTGCAAACGCATGCATAATGAACACTTAGGATTATTAGCATTATTTTACAGTGGCTGGAATAATAAAGATATGCCAACAATCAACAGCCTTTAAAAGTAGCAAGATCTGTACAAAGTTTTGTTGATTTTCTTACATGGAACACGTTCTGCAGAAAATATCCGGGCTTTGGTAGGAGTGCTTTGTCTGCCCCATGCCCTTTGATCATGGGGGCTTTCCTATAAACACTGTGCAGAAGAGAGAACAACAGAGCCACCTCCTGATGGAGCTACCTCAAACTGATGGTGGAATTGCTTGCCTGTAGATAAACATCACTACCCTGTTTTCCAGTTTCATTTTGATCCTGTACTTCAATTCCTGGGTTTTATTGCTTTAGGGTGACTGGAACATCAGCCAGCGTGGTTTTCTCTTTTCTTTCTGTAGTTACCGTGCTAGCAATATTTAATGAGCTGCACGCTGATGTTGATCTCTATGCCCTTCTGTTTGGGGAAAGCGTGTTGAATGATGCTGTTGCCATTGTATTATCTTCGTAAGTAACTACCCAAATTTCTTCTCTGAAATTACTTAATTGTTTTTGGTATTTGTCTAAAATAAATGCTTTTTCAGAGAAATGTTATTTTGAATTTAAGGGGACTGTCTTGAACTGAATTAATAAACATTGCAAACATTTGCCAAGATCCCTCTGCATGCATACATTAGAAGGGCAAATTTGCCTTCAGTATGGGATTGTCTCTTCTGCTGTTCAGGTGTTGCTGTTATGGAATAATACTTTTCTGATGCCACTTCTAACTTCTCATTGTGTTACTCTCTTTCTAGATCTATAGTTGCCTACCAGCCAACAGGTGAAAACACCCATGCTTTTGATGCAGCAGCATTTTTCAAGTCGGTTGGTGTTTTTCTGGGAATATTCAGTGGTTCTTTCATGATGGGAGCAGTGACAGGGGTTGTGACAGCTCTGATATCCTTTCTCACGTTTAGCTCTTCCAGGCTAGGTGCCACATTCAGGTATTAACAGGGCTCTCCTGTTTCCAACTATAGCAAAATTGACTCTAGCTTGTTTTAATGAGTGTGAAGGTGCGATCAGTATTCATGTAACCTTTGCCTATAGAAAGGCATATAGGTACCCACAGAAATCACCTTTTTCCGATATAACTGTAGCCACACTAGAAGTTTTAGTGACATTGCTGCATGCTGCAAATCAAGGCGAGGCCCTAAGTGGGCGCGTCCTAGTGTTCAGTTTCTTTTTCGTAAATCAAAAAAACAGGTGTTTGTTTTTTTTTTTTTTATTAGGCTTGACAGACATCCCTTATGATAACCGATGTTTGATTCTATCGTCAGCAAAATCATTAGTAGCTATTTCTGACCCCATGGAGTTCTTTCTGAGAGTCCTGCATTTAACCTTTCTGCTGGAAATCTGATGTCGTCTGTCTTGGATAAGACTGTACCTGTACCACGTTTAACATCATAACATGATGTACTTTGCATGGCCTGTCCTGCTTTCCTGAAGCTTATTGTTGCGTTTTGGTTAGAGCTCTGAGGCGCTCACCAGGTGATCTGTGTGGGTTTTGGTTTAGGCTTAGGCAGTAGAACTTGAGCCTGACATGCTCCAGAAATTGTGGTGCTTCTTCAGGAAAAAATTCAAATTCTTTGCTTTTAGACAGACTGGTATAATCATATTCGTACACATTTCAGATTGCTTTGATCTGCCTGGACTTTTGAAAACTGACCTAAAAGGGGTAAAATGTGATATTTCATTCAATAATTATGAACCTGTGACTCTTCGTCTTAAATAAGAATGTCTCTGCTGTGTCTTGTTATATATACACTGTGCAGATTTGTCTGATATCTGTGTGCCTCATGAAAACGCTCCATGTATAAGGGGGAAGATGTGCTGTTGATGATTTAACATTCAGTCTTCCAGTTCCATGGTTCTACAGTCCATGTGGCTCAGGACCATGATTCTTCATCTGGCTTTTAGGCTGCCAGCCATCCTTAGCTCTAGCTGATCAAATGCTGTTGCTGTGGGTTTTTTTGGCTTGCTGGTTGGCCACTAATTACAGCTGAAATACCTTCAGATCCATTTTGTGAAATCATGCTTCTGAAACGGCAATTGGTTCTCTCTGTTTCTAATGTTTGTGCTCAGGAGGGTGCTACAAGGCTGGGAGGGGGGAGATTGTTCAGAAGGCAGCCTCCGAATTTGTTTTTTTTTTGTTGTGGGTTTTTTTTTTTTTTTTAAGAAAACAACAAAACAAAAAAATCCTGAAATTGTTGCTCAATTATACAATTTTAACTATTTTCTTTTGGGAAAATACTTAACATTATGCAATAGTGTAGAAGCAAAGTGTAAGCTTGCGTTTTACTCTTCATAGCTGACAAGACCACATAACTTAAGTAATTAATTAAGTTAATAGACTCTTATTCCTGTGGCTGTGAAGTACCTCTAACCGTACCCCTGTATGAATGAGTGGTTTCATGCAGTCATGCATTGTCCTTTGAAAATAGACAGAATACTTAGTTTCCAGATATGATGCAGGTAATATACAAGGACTTGTTCTGGCTTTCAGCAAGCTGTCTTGACCTCACTATCTGTGGTTATTTTTATAATGGTTAAGGTATTGTACCACTTTGTATTTTCTTTCTAAATTGCAGAATCTGCCTGGTTGAAATGAAGCAAAGCAGGAGGTCGTGTTTAAGGAATAAAGAGAGAAAGTGAAGAAAACAGAAATAATAACTTAATTCGAATTAACACTTCAATTTTGTCTATTGTATGAAATAATAAAACTTTTTTTCCTTACCTTTCTCTCACCTTCATCTTCCTCCAAAATGATGAGCACAGGTTTTCATTTCAGATTTAAAAAAATGTTTTGATATGATTACTTATAATAAGAGCAAGAAGAACAAATAATTTGATTCACAGAGCTGCCAGAAAAGGCTGTAAATGAGGAATTATTTCTGACAAGGGTCCCTGCCTAACTTCAGGAGAACAAGGTTCAACCTCTCCCTCTCCCATGGAGTGACTGTGGCTGTCCGGTTTCCTAAGCGTCCATGAATGCCTTCAGAGCCAGGCACTGGGATAAACTTGTGGTGGGATTCTCCGAGCTCTCTGTGGGAAGAGGGGTTCTAATTGTTCCCACGGTGGATGTTGCTGCTTCAGAAGCAAGTTCTTCGAAAATAGGTCTGGTTGGGGGCGGGGAGGCAGAATTAGCTGTGTGTAACAGTACATCCTCAAAAGTTCTAGAGGGATGATTTATGTGGAGAAGTGACTGTGTGGAGAATTAACCTTTTAAAAAAAAATGCTGGGTTTTGTATTTGGAGTAATGCCATCTGTCATGGAGAATAATTTTTTTTTTTATGATAGTTTGGGTTTTTGTTTGGAGGGCAACCTTCTGACAAAGCAAGGTTGCAGCTGAAGTGTGTGTTTCGGAGCCCTTGCCCTCCTCCAAGCTGGCAGAGAATGCCAGCAAGAAGTAGGTGTGGGTGGGGAGTGGGTGGCCGGCCTCAGGATTGCTTCATCCTAACCAGGCTCCCATTGACAGGCTGCCAGCTGTTTGCCTCTGGTGTTAATCACTTGCGGCTTGTTGTCAATGCCGTATTCTGCGATAATACCCACAGGAGTCTGTTCCCACAGAGTCTTCTGGGCTACGTGACTGCTGCTTGCAGGAGGCAGTCAGGAGCGCTGTGAGCCCCGGACCTTCCAGGTCCTTGTGAAAAGCAGTGCTGCTCATTGCTTTTAACATCTTTATCCTGTATTGAGCCAGGGCTTCTCAAGCAGCAGTGCTGCCATTAGCTTTAGAAAGTGCAGTGCTGCAGAGAGCCCAGGATGGAGCTGTGTTACGCATGGGGAGCAGTGGTGGATGATGGTGCAGCCTTGATGTGTCCATTGAGGTACCGATCGCCTTTGTGTGAGCGAGGGAGAGTGCTACCATCTTACTGTTCCAAGTCTCCTTGCTGTGCTCTTGCTGACCTTCCACTTGGATTTCAGAGACGACTGTGCTTGTTGTCAGCTTTCAGAAAGACCAGGGATCTCCCTACCACCCCTGTTAGCACGTGGTTTTTTTCTGTGTCTGCTTGCAGAGTTGCGCATAGCTGTCTGCACCTCAGGTACAGTGCACTGTTCAGTGTTTACATGATGCCAGAGTAGTGATGAGGAAAAAAAATGCCAAAAAATTCTATGAATATGTGAACAACTCTTTTGTAGTACATGAAGAGCTATATTTAACGCTACTGAAATCTGTTCCACTACTTCAGTAGCTGCATGAACTGTTAATTCAGTGTTCGTTTGATGTTCCTCAAGTTTTGCTCTCCTGGAAGATGAACTTGCTTTTTATTCCCAGTGAAAGACTAAGCAACTCTGAGTTGACTTATACTCTAAAGCACATCAACACAAGGAGGGGAAATATATTTTGTTGTAGGCATGATTTCTGTTTTGGCCCAAAAATATGGAAGTAGCCACGCTTGCTGAAAAAGATGTGTCAACAAATCTGAGCAGAAAATTTCTGATAAATCTACTTCATCTTAGGGTTGCTGCAGTCCAGAACAGCCCTGTGAATTAAATGCTTCTGAACGTACTTTATGCTTTATTTAAAGACTGGGGGGGATCTTTATTTGGGAGGGGGATGTGGACAACACACCAAACACAAAGCAAACACAACCCTCCCCCCCCCAAGACACAATCTAAAAGGATTTAGATTTCTAAAATCTAAAAGGAACGCCAGGTATAGGTCCCTTCCCTGCCAGCACTTTGCAGGGAAACGTGGCATGGAGTAAGATATTATCTCAAACAGGTGCAGCCACAGTCATGCCACGGATATGCAGCAAAAATATCCAAAACTGACTACTGCAAGGGGTGCCTTGATTCTGAAGTTTGTCTTGATGTGATGGAATCGACGTTTTTCAGCACTAAAAGTGTTTTGTTTTCCAACTAGCATTACTTGTTGGCGCATAAAAGTGTTTTTTGTAAATACTAGTTATAGGGAAGCCAAAGTGTTTATTTTTTTGATCCCTTAACAAATGACTTAACGTGACGAAGTTTACCAAGTTGCACTGCTTCCCCCTGCTGGAAACGGCTCTCTTCTTCCTGATGTCCTGGAGCACTTTCTTGCTTGCAGAAGCTTGTGGATTTACTGGTGAGTTGCTGGGATTCAAACGCACGGAGACACAAGTCCTGTCCGGCTTAGCAGCCATTTTTTTCCACTTTCGTATTGAAACCTTCCTATGAAAAACATGATGTTGGTATTTAAAGCTTTTTTTTATATTCTTTACAATGTCATTGAAGGCGCAGCTCACTGTGTAACAAAGGCTTTTAGAGCAATGTTTTGCTTCAAACACTGCTTCCCCAACCTGGAATATAACTCACTTGAAAATAAGGTTCATAAAAATCTCAAGTTTAGGGATGATGTAGAGATTAAACAGAACTTGGGAAGGAAAAATGTGTTGTGCTCACACAGTAACCAGGCTGATTTTTACATGTGATTCTCTTCACAGGTGTGGTGGCTGTCCTCTTCTGTGGAATCACCCAGGCACATTACACATACAATAACTTGTCGGTTGAATCAAGAAGTCGCACTAAGCAGGCAAGACTGTCTTTCACCTTTTATACGGTGTATTGCTGTAGTAGTCCATCTACTATTGTTTTTGAACAGCATCTTTATTGCTTGGCCTTTAACACATGACTGGTTGTTTCCCCCTAGCTCTTTGAGGTATTGCACTTCCTGGCTGAGAACTTCATATTTTCTTATATGGGTTTGGCACTGTTTACTTTCCAGAAACACATATTCAGCCCAGTCTTCATCATTGGAGCTTTTGTATCCTTTTTTGCTTTGTGTGAGGTTTATCTGTTATCTCATGTGCCTGAAAACTTGTGGTGTGTGTTGGCTTTACCAAACAGAGGATGATGGCTGACTTCAGTTTCCCTGGTGTCTTGCAGGCACAATAATTTTGAGAACAATCTTTGGTTACCCATTACATCAAAGCCTTAAGGCATCTATGCCACACGGTTGTTGGCTTTGTACCTGAGCAACTGCTAGAAGTTATATAATTACAGAAGATAGATAAATGAATGTGCTTTACTGTGTGACTTGGCTATTGATACCCAGCAGTGCTCATGTTGCTCTGGTATTTGAACTTTGGAGGCCTAGAGAAGGATTAATTTTTCTCTTCACTTCCAATGGTTCCTTGAAGAAAGCAAACAAACTTCAAGTAAATAAAAAGGACTGCAGGTGAACAGATTATTTTTGAGCAATGCCTGGAAGGTAGAGGTCAGGATCTTGGATGATGGAGGAGGAAGGAACTGAGCTGTGGTGCAGACCCTGGCATGAAGGCTACACACTGCTGAAAGGTGCTGCTGTCAGAGGTGGGTGTGCAGTTCCCTTTGTCCCTGGCAGATTTGGTACCTGGCTTTTGAATTCCCCAAAACTTAGTGCTTTTGTAGTAGTCACACTCATGTAAACTGGGAATCACTAGATTCCTCTCTGCACCCCACCCTGGTTCAAATGGTTTGTGTAACTATTTCTTCACTATATTTCTGGCTGCTTGAAAATTCAGAGCAATTAAAAGTGTGCGGTAAGCAATGGGAACTGGTATTCCAGTCCTGATTTCTCTCTGCCTGCTGCAGGAATAAGGCTGTCGGCAGTGGAGGTAAAACCCAGGGCCTAATCCAGAACATACTTCTTTCATTTCCTCTTTTCTACTGTTTTCTCTCACTTCTGTACTCCTTCTAGGGATTATCACATTTGTCTTTATTTTCCTTTGGCCATTTACTTTTTTCTGAAACAGTAATAGATTTTTCTCCTGTGTCGCCTCGTGTCTGTTCTTCTGACCTAAAAAATGCTCCAGAGCCCTGCAGCCATTGGATAAAGTCATGAACAGAATAGTTGCATCTGGTATACTAAGCATTGCAGTTTTTCATCTTTGCTGTGGCCTTCTGTCCTCTCTCGGGTTATGCTGTCTCTCTTGGGTTTGTTTTCAGTACTGATTTTGTTCCTTTCTTTTCCTACCCACCTACTTTTTTGTTACATTTTCCACATTTTTTCTACCACTGCACTTACCCTCTGTTGCCTCTTGAGAATTTTTCTACTTTTGTGTGGAGGGCAGCTGGTAGTAGCACCCACACTTTGCCTCAACAACTACTGTCCCCATGGAATTAACACCTTGCAGAGGTGAAACAGCATCATCAGCTGTTGAAAGAGAAAGGTTGGACTGCAAAGGCAGAGCTAAAGCCTCAGTGTCACTGACATCCTAGCCATTATTGCTACATATGTCTGTCATGATGGCTTCTGATTTCTGCAGAAATCCTCAAAAGGACTGCTATAAAAATTGTTTGGAACAACTACATGAAGCTTTTTGTACAAAATAATAATCAAAATCTTATTTTCCTAGAGACATAATTTCCTGCAGAGAGTATTGCTCTACTTTAGCTATGGCAACAACCCAGTGGTGTCTAGAGCTCTTGCATAGTTTTATTTCTTTTCCACAAGAGCTGTTTCATTCTTCTAATGTTGTTATCCCAGCAGCAAATGGTCAGTGTTTGGTGGGCTTCTAGCTGTGTTGGCGTTTCATAGGATTTCAGCACATGACTCTAGTTTCTCCCAAAGTGTTCCTTAGACAATGGAGCGTGCATTCAGCTTTCTGCATCTTCACTGGGACTGCTGGCTGTCTTACAACACAGTAAGGGAGGGAAGAAGCTTACCATCTACTGTCATGAATTTCTGCAATACTCTTTTACTACTCACATTGAACTTCATTCTGGTGCTGACAAGTAGTTTTCGGATTTATCATCTTAGTAACTCTATGCTCTTAAGTGCTTGCCAGCCAGTAGGAGATTTTTGCCTCTGCAGGAGCTGTAATGGAGTGGCCAATTGCTAGTCTGATGTTGGTTTTCCTTCTGTACATAGGACTGCATTTCAGTTGGTTTGAAACACATAATCGAATGGTGGTGGTGATAGTTGTTTCAAGTGTGAATTTTTAAAGTAAGATCTTCATTTGTACAACTGTTAATTTTAATATTAGGTATAATTTCACTGTGCATTAAAAAACTGGTTATATTAGTTAAAATTTGCATTCCGTGCAATGAGTTCTGTATGCACATAGTTGGTGAAAGTCTGTTTTATATAGACAGAATAACAAGAACACTTGATATCATGACATAAACCTCTGACTAAAACAGAAGCTTCGTGTTAGAGATGGCTACCCAGGAGTGCATACCTCAGAAAAGTGAAATCCTTAACCCACAGCTCTGAACAGATTGCAATCTTTCTGGGCAGAGCTGCACACATCTACCCTCTCTCCTTCTTGTTGAATCTGGGCAGAAGGCATAAGATCAGCTGGAACTTTCAGCACATGATGATGTTTTCAGGTAAAAGCAAAAATGTTCAGTAAGGGAAAAAAATCTTATTTTTAACTTGTAAGAAATTTGTAGTACTACCTTCTGCTTTTAAAATCCACATCCATGCATTCTAAATATATGACTTAATGGTTGTTGCAGTGTGCCGTCATGTATCTTTCAACCTTTACAGAAAGTCTGTCATGTCTCGGAAGAGTGACATCTTGAAATGCCAGCTGCTGGCAGCAAGCAGATACCTCTTGGTGGGAATAGAGTACTTTCATTTGAAGTGCTTCTGAAGGGGATGGGGGAATTGGGATGTATCTCTTTCAGCAGATTATTTCTAGCTGAGATGATGTACACATTGTGCAGAAACAGATACCTGCTGAGAAAATCGAGGTGTGCTGATGGCTGCCTTCTCCCACTTAGCTGGAGAAAGCAAGGTATTTGACTTAAACTGCTTCACGATTTCTGTCACACAGATAACTGTTTAAGTTTGTAATTTAAAGCAAATCATGGAGTCTGCGTGCATAAACATGTGCATCCTCAAGATGTGCCAGGGATGCCTCTCTACACAAGGAAGTGTGAAGAAGAGGGAGCCAGGCTGATTTTGTGGTGCCCAGTGACAGGACCAGAGGCAATGGGCACAAACTGAAACACGGGAGCTTCCCTCTGAGTATCAGAAAACACTTTTTTATTGTGTCCAAGCAGTGGCACAGGCTGCCCAAAGAGGTGGTTGTGTCTCCATCCTTGGCAATATTCAAAACCTGTCTGGGTGTGGCCATGCTTGAGCAGGGGAGTTGGACCAGGTGACCTCCAGAGGTCTCTTCCAACCTTAACCATCCTATGATTCCCCTACTAAAGTAGTCTGCAGATGCTACAGCTTGCCCTTGCTAGTGGAGTTTCATAATTTGGGGCAGGGGATGGTGGGGGTTGATATATTCTGCCTCTGAGCATATTATTAACTAAAATATTTTTCCAGCTGATAAAAATTTCATATCAAGAATTTATGCTACAGTTATGGAATCAACTAGAGAAGCATGTTGATTTGGATTCAGGCAGCTGCTTGTTCTCCTTAATGTATTTTGCTGTTGTCCACGATTTGTTTGTTTCTGCATTTCTTTCCAGTTAGTTTCTGGAAATATTTACACCTTTTCTTGGCACTAGTGGATTTTCTAAGTTACAGAAAACTATGAGAGCAAACTATATTCTAAATCATCCCAAGGCATAATTTATCAGGGAAACTGCAGGAATGAAAACTCGCTGGAGCCCAGTGCTTTCTTCCTGTCACTTTGTGCCTGCGTGGCAGGGAGGGAGCAAAGAAAGATGCTGTCATGAATAAGCACGGGTGCACTTCTGAAGCCCTGCTATTTCATTCTTTCGCATAGGTCTCAGGGGAGCCATGGCATTTGCTCTGGCTATACGAGATACTGCTACCTACTCACATCAAATGATGTTCTCAACAACTCTCCTCATCGTCTTTTTCACCGTGTGGATTGTCGGTGGAGGTACAACTCCCATGCTGTCATGGCTGAACATCAGGTCAGTAGGCAACTGTATGCTGGGGAAATGCCACTTTTCAAATGACAACTGTATCAATCGGGAATCGCCGTGCAGAACTTATTTGAAGCTTGCTAGAGGTGTTCTAGGCATTTAGAACTCTATGTATTACAGAGGAAGGTGCTACTGGAGGCTGGTAAATAAAATGTACTGATGCTGCTTGGATTCAGCCTAAAGCTCGCTGACATTCTGCAGGTAGATAGCTAGGTCCTTGTGAGCTCAGTAGGATATGGAATAGTGTTTCCTGATACAGCAGGCCATATATTGAAAAGAAATAATTAGCCTGTTTGGACCCGTATCAACTTGTCTTCCTGTTATGCTAAGGCATTTCCGTGTCATCTTCCTCTTGGTAATGGCCCTGTTTTGTTTTTAAGTGAAATGGAGTCTTTAGTGGGTGGTGCTAAACTGAATGCACTTTAAACATTTATCCAAACAAGCCTGACTTTAAACAATCAGGATAAATGGGATCCTGCTGGTCTTCTGGGTATGTTTCCTCCTGTTTTGAGAAGACCTATGAAAATGGGTAAGCAGCATGATTATAGCTGTTTGTCTGGAAATGCTGGCCAGTACTTGGTATTGTAGGGCTGCAAGTACCTTTGTGTTTGAGGATAATTAACAACAGAAGTGCTAGGGGATAGGGAATCAATCATTGTTAAAGACCACATATGTTATCATTCTGTGAAAGTGTTGGCAGCTGGGGGGACACACAAAGTTAAATAGAATGGAATTAAAACAATACACATTGTACAAACCCTTCAGTGCATTTTCGTGTGTAAATTATCCATGCTCTTTCGTACTTGAAAGCTTACTTTGTCTTGCTTTCAAATTGCGCTAACCAGAATTTGTCTCCTGTTGTCTTGTGATAGGACAGAAAAAAAAAATCTTGGTTAAAACCAGTTTCAGTCTTTAGAAGGACTGACTGTTCTTAGGGATGGTTGCTGCTTTTCGAAACTTTGATGAACAACTTGTGGCAATAGGTAGCAGGTGCTTTGTAGGTTAGAAAAAAAAGATGGATAGGAGTGAAGGTAGCACACTTCCAGCCTGAGACAAGTGATACAGCAGTAATTTACAGTATCTGAGCTCTGTCTAACAGCACACATTGGGAAATCACGGTTTCCTTTCTCTGGTGCCAAACAAACCCACTTCTGTCCTTCAAAACTGTCTTCACATGCAAGTTCCAGAGGTTTGGCTAGCACACCAGAAAAAGGCATCACTTCCAGGCAGTCAGGCTCTCTGAAGGGCATGTCGCTGACAACAGGTAATGCAACACCTGCTGTGAAATCATCAACAAAAAACAATTGCAGTGCGGCTGAGTCATTAATGATCTTGAGATACCACGTCATAATGCTATTTCTAAGCCCAGCCTGACTGGCCTCTGGTTTTATGTGAAGGCCGTATAATGCCTTTAACGAGATACCTGGAATAGGTACCATGTGCAGCTTTCCATTAGGCACCTCTGGCAACAGAAGCAGATTTCTGTCTGATGGTGGTATATTAGGAACAACCGTACTAATACACTTTGGTAAGCAGGGCAGGCCTGGTGTCTACAGAAGTGGCAGTGTGCATCGACTGTCCGAGGTTTGGGTACCAGGGAGCAGGAGGTGGGTTCTGCCAGCAGCGTGGAGGTGAGAACGCTTCTTCCAGTCTGCTTGCAACGGCTGAGGGAAGCCTGCCAAGATCTGCCTGCAGCCTCTGAGATGGCCAACATGAGGATATCCCTTGTCTGCCCTCCAAAGCATCTTCTGAAGCGTGGCTGCAGCCAGATCAACAAAACTGCCTGTAATGGCTCTCGCTGCAGGTGCTGGCATCCTGAGCCCCTGCCCTGCTGCCTGTGCCTCTCTTGTTGAGGGAGCGTAGCTGGGTATTTCCTTCAGACTCTGTCATCCAGCAAGGGATGGAATGCGCTGCTGAACAACTAGGTGAAGAGGAATTGTGTTCAATCTGCCTGTATCAGAAGGCAGCTTCTGAGTGCAGTCAGCCGTTACCTCTGCCACAGGGCTCCCTCGGTCAGCAGCAGCAGGGCAGGACTGAATTCTAGCATGTGGCCCAGCTCCTGGCCAAATGGAAACTAGTTAGTTCTGAGGTAGCGCCTTTTTTTTTTCCTCTTTCTCTCTTCATCAAGCCTGTGCAGCAGTTTCTGGAAGCATCCAAGAATACGCACTTACTCCTTTAGCAGGGCAAATCTGGTTCAGTAATGAGACTTTAAGAGCCTGGCTGATCCGTTGTTCCTGAAGGGAGAAAGCGTTAACACTGTATCCATCCCAGGCTTGCCCTTTGGGTACACTCTGCTGGCAAAAATCATTAGTGTGGCCAACGAGACAGAACAAGTGGAAAGGCTATGATACCATTCCCAGAGGAGTAGCTGCCAAAAGACAGTTGGCTGAACCACAGTTTTGAGTGTTTAGTTTTTTTGGGAGGTTTACCCACCCTTGCTAGTAAGCATTAATTTTAACTGTCATTTGTTTGGCATGGTTGACAGAAAAGAAATGTTTAACTTTCTTACTAAGGGAAGGATATCATGTAAACAAGGGAACTCTACGTAGGGAAGTATTTTGGAGAACTGCATGGGTCTGCCTACAGCTGCCTTGATGGGCACTGCTCTGTTGATGATGGAGCCTGCACTTTGTGAGACCACATGAAATCAGATTTGTGCCAGGAGGTGGCAGCCTTGTGCAGCTGATCGAGGATTAGAAAGTTGGTGCTGGTAAAATACCCTCTGCAACAGAGCCCTTTCTGCTGGAAGGCAAGAAGTCCCGTCTGACCTTACAGAGTTAGGAAAGCAACAAATTAGTTGTCAGCTGAATTTTGGAAATATCATGCTTTTCTCTTTTCCATCCCTTTCTACCCAGTGGAATAAACAGGAGGAGATGAAGATGAGACGCTGTTCCAGTACCTTGCTCAGCAGCACGCTATAAAGTGCTGATGCAGTCCTGCAGCTGTGCAGTAGGCAATTTGTCCCTGGAGTGGCTTTGGATGCTTTCTGAGCCTTGGCACTTACCCAGCAGATGAGATTGCAAGAGACTGGAAATAAGTAGTGGTCCCATACAGGATTATATAGCAGATAAGAGGTTAAAAAATAAAAGGTCGTTTGCTTCCTAGATTAAATGAATGAAAGGAAATGGAAAACTAATGCCACTTGTGTGTTGGACTTAAATGTCAGCATTTGTGTGGACTCTTAAAAGTCCAGATCTCGTATGAAGTTCACAGAAGTTGTGTCCTGGTTGACTTCAGCCTTTGTGGGAGGAACGATGGAAAGCCAGTCAGGCATTGCAAAGTCCTCATGAAGTAGCTGGCCTTGCTGCTGTGTGGTGCTGAGAAGAAAAGGGCCTGCTTTAACAAAGGGTTGCCCGGGCTGACTGACTCTCTGGGCTGGTTCAGTTTGCCTGGATGTTGTGTGGCAGAGTGCCATGACTGTAATGCTGCCCAACAGTGGGGTTCCTGGGTGGCCCCTTCAGTGGGTCCTGTGGGCTGCAATGGGCTGAGCTGAGGGACTGCTGGTGCAGGGCTGTTGTATGGGGCAGGTCAGAAGAGCTAAGACAGACGTCAGCATCCAGGGGTCTGACTTAAGGTTGTGGCTGCACAATTGAAGTAGAATAGTGCCGGAGAGCTGACTTCACCCAAGACTTTCAGCCTGGCTTCATGGAAGGCAGTGGTGGGCATACATGGGGCAACCCCTGCACAAGGATCCAGAATTGCTTTGCTGTGGCTCAGAGCCTCTGCTGCACCATTCGTTGCGTGGCCATTGGGGTGCATGCATTGTTCTTTACTTCTAGTGGTCCCTTCGCTCCCATGATGTGAAATACATAAGAAGTAGGTAAGGAGGGAGAGACTAACATGAAAATTAATTTTTGGTAAAGTAAAAAGCAGTATAAGGAGGAAAATGCTCCCTGCCTCACGTTGCTCTGTTCTGAATGTCTCAAGTAATCGGAAGAGCAGCTATATTTCCAGACAGGGTATGTCACCAGTGTACCAGGGTCCAGTGATCAGGCTCAAATGTACAGCTAAGCAGAGGACCTATGGTTTGCAGCACAGACTTAACTTCAGTTTACTGCTTAACTGGTTGGGAAAGTGAGGTCATGACAACAAAATTTGAGTAAAACATAATGGGATCTTTAAATGCTTCTGGTTTGTGCCACTTGATGCTGAGCAAGTCAAAAATTAACACAAGAAACTGGAGTTAAAGCCATGATATCAAGTGTTTGAATTTCTTGGCTGTCAAACAGGCAGACACATTCAAGCATGTGAGTGGTAAACAGTTATGCTTTTCTAGCAGCAGATTTTTTTTTTTTTCTTAGAAACTAAAGCATGACTTGGATATTAAAAACCTAGTCTCGTCCTTTGAGACTGAAACAAAGAAACAATTTCCTGTCTGAAGTTTTAACGATTTCAGCAAACTCGAGAGCCCTATAAATCAAAACCACTGGCAAAGTTCCTCTTTTCAGAAAAGTAGCTGACTTATCATTTCATTTATCTGTTACAGGAAAAAAGGGAACTCCTAGCATTTCTGTTGCAAAATAATGATTTTTCCGTTTTTCATTAGAGGTTGTAGACCTGGTTCTTTTCATGTTGAATGAAGCAACATGTAGATTAATGCCTTCCTCTCCTTCATAAACTGCTTCATATGAGGAATTTCATGTTTGTTTTAATGAAGTAATTTCAGTTGTACTTGGGAACCTTTTTCCAAATCTTAAATGTGAGCATTATATTTTTCAATTTAAAATGTTTCAGATGTCTTTCTACCAGAAAAGTTAAAGGTTGAATGGTCAACTTAGATATTTACTGCCTTATGTCTGACTTTGCCAATATAATATTTTTAACAGCTTTTTATCTAGTGATTTTTTTTCCCCGCTCTTTAAATGAGCAAACTGAAAAAGAAATCTGGAAATGCTAAGTCTCACATAGGTAGGTAGTTTACGTAGCAGCGATCTGGGATGGTGGTAAAACTGACAGCTTGGTGGCAGTCTCCGTTTATGCCCTAGTATCTTACCCAGGGTGGTTCAATGATAAAAAGTGCATTTCTTAAATAACATGCCTCAGCGTGCTGCGATGGCAGGAGGCGAGTGCTGATGCTGGGACCCAGCCTTGTCTTATGTTCCAGACTGGAGTGGGGAGTGTCCGGTAGGAGGTTGCATCCTTCTGCTCTGCAGCCTGTTTCCATTATTCTGCAACTTAGATCCTTCACTTCACTGCCTTCGTGCTGCTTGCTGCTGCCTTGGAAGGGCAGATGCACAGACACGGGCGCTGTCCTTTGCCCTCTGTTGTGGGCTTTTTCCTTTCACCATATCTTTTTCCACACTATTTTCTCTAGTTGTCTTTCCCTTTCTAGTTTCTCCCATCTTCCTCCTTCTTTCCCAGTCTCTGCTTTCTCATCCTTAAGCTTGAATCTGTCTTAATGGAGTTGCAGTGCAGCCTCCAAACCTCCAGCCTCACCCCTCTGGGTTTTTCCCTTGGTAAGGAAAGAGATTGCCTCCTCTTTTGGATGTCTGGAAGTAAGCATGGGAGATGCTTGCTTATCTATGTTCTTGTGCTCTGAAACATAGCAATTCACACTAAAGAGAAAAAGAGTGGGGAAGGCCCAGACCCCATAGGAGCTGGTTGAGATATATCTAGAGCACATGGGTGATATGGATTTAACTGCCAAGCTCTGGCAAGCCTCAGCAGGCAGTTTCAGGAGTCATTACCTTGGTTAGGTCAAGTAAAGGAATACCCGAAGCCACCCTAAAACAAACCAGAAACAACTTTGCCTAATTCCAGGGTTTTTTTAGTGATTGGTTTGTGTGGGGGTATTTTAAACATGGTGGTGGGAATTAACTTCTTCCTCAGCCATCTTCTGAGAAACAGTTGAACTCTTCCAAAATAGCTAAAATGTTCTAAAAATGTTGCACTCATTATAGACATCTGGGAAAACTTCAGTGTTCTAACTTGGCACATATACAGCAAAGAGAAAGAAGTTGTAGAAGGGAAGTTTTTGAGCAGTTTTTAATTTTAGTTTTTGCTGCGTGTGCAGAGCCGTCTCAGTGTCGGCCTTTTGGACCCGAGTGCTCTGACCTGGAGTGTGTGTCCATATGGGAGAAGAGCTATTGAACCAGGAATCCAAAACAAATCTATCCAAAGTCTGGTATTTTCCTGGGCCTTCAAGGATTAGATGAGTGCATGCTCTTCATAGCACAAGCTACGGTCTTAAATATTTGGTTCGTTGAGATGTGAGGCTGCAGTCAGGATGTGTACACCTGCTCCTTGTAAAGGGAGGCCTCTGTGGATTTCTGACGATCTGTGCCTTTATTTCACACAAGCAATATATAGTTCATGTAGCATACCTTCATGGAAAAATGGGGAAAATACCCCACAAGCTGCTAAGGAATTTACATAGTTCTAGAAACCAAACATGCCTTCACTTGTGTTTTTCTGTTGTTTTTTTTTCTTTTTTTCTTTTTTTTTCTTTTTTTTTTCTTTTTTTTTTTCTTTTTTTTTTTTAAGTACAATTGAAAAAGGCA
>Ga0065711_1027156_pt1 | contig 53351 bp, 19 predicted proteins | sample Hoacrofraction12_FD_59098 | JGI IMG/M metagenome (GOLD analysis project Ga0065711, IMG submission 59098) | Hoatzin crop microbial communities from Cojedes, Venezuela - Epithelial fraction 12 v2 (version 2) | ecosystem: Host-associated > Birds > Digestive system > Esophagus > Crop | place...
CCCCCCCCCCCCATGCAGCTTTGGTTCACAGGAAGCTTATTCAGTTTGCAACAACAAAAATAATCTTGGGTTATGATAGTTATTTTTGAGGAAAAATATGTATCTAAGTAGTTCCATGTCAACAGTATGAATAAAATATGAAATAAAAGTCTGCCAAACTGAAGTATGTGTTTGGAAGCATTAGTGAATATATTTTCAGAGTTGTTTGTGACATGAGAAAATTACGGTATCTTAAGTCCTTGCATACATTTTATAAATAGTTACATGATGCAGAATTGCTGAACTCTGACGGTTAACACAGATAGCTAAATGGTGGGAAAAAAAGTTCCTGCAAGACGTTAGTTATTTCAAACCCAGGAAGGAAATTCTCTTGCCCAGGACTTAGGACTGATATTTTTCATGTAATGAACTTAAGGGGCGGGGAAGTTTGGAATGCAAACTATGAGGATGGAAAACATTTAGTCACTCTTGGAATGATATGAATGTTTTTACAGGAAGCTTAAGTAAACACACATGCTGCTTCTTAGTAGGCTGCAGTGAACTTTTTTGGACAGCAGACAAAATTCAATCAAGTATGCAGACTCGAAGGAAAGGCTGTTGAGCAGCACACCCTTCAGGACCAGTTTTTAGCCAGTTATCACGTAAAGCGTTAGGTAAAAAGTTAGACTACTGTTCATTTTTTTTTCTTAATTTTTATAGTAAAAGCTTGAACACACTGATGATACATTTCTTGAACTCGGTGCTGGGTTCGTAGGATCAGAACATCTTGATCCTTTTAGAGGTAGTTTGTGTTATGAAATACTACAGGAGAGGGAGCTATTACACTTTCCCCAAAGGGGAACAGGCATGTTCTTTATTACTGAAGTTAGAGGTCTTTCTCTGTGTTTGGAACATGATTTTGACTCATTTTTCCTTCCTCCCCCAGAAGAGGTTTTCATTTCATGCTCTTGATGAGATGTTGAGTTTTCTAGAATCCTCTTCTGTTGAGCTTATTCTTTATACATGGCTAACACTTTCTTCAAATATCCCAAGACCAAGCACTGCAGAATCTAAATGCACTGGTATTTTATATGAGTTGATCTCTCTGGGATTAAAAATAGTTGTAAATTAAATGTACAAGCTTCATAGAGTTATTTTTGGAATTTGTGGCTGAGCTCGATAAGACCTTTATAGAAAGTTTCTTATTTTTGTCCCTCCTAAAAAAAAAAAAAAGCCCTAAACCTCAAACCACAACAACACCAAAAAAAAACCCATAGTTAATTATTGTTAAAAGTATTGGAAATATCATTGGGTAGAATTTGGAATTATTTTATTTGTTTTCCCATTTATGTTGAAAAGGGTTTTTTTTGTGATCAGTATTGCTGCTATAAAGGTGGGTAGAACATACACAGTAGTACTCACAGCATCCCTGTGCTATACACTGAAAAGGTGTTTCCATGCTTCAGCCCTTTTAATAATGTGCACAAGGAATTAATCTATTTATCTGGCTGTCTTTAGCTAAACTATAGACTGGTTCACACTACCGAGATGGGAATATGAAAGAGGAGGTGAGGGAGCTGTAGCACTGAGCAGTGAACAACACAGTCCCATTTCTCGTTCTACAGTTATGACTGCACAGTCTGCACATTTAAATTTAGGATTATTTGTAGGCCTGGTGGCTTCACTGCGCTGCATAACAGTTAGTTTGATGTGTTTGAAAAGTTCACGTGTTACTGTTGGTGTGAACTTGTATGTTGAAGTTATCTTGGCTGTAATTTAGCCTTTCAAAAGTACAAATGCTTTTTTGCATGGTTTTTTTTCTTTTTTTTTTTCCCAAATGTTTTTCTTATACATGAGAAGAAATCACTGGCAACTTTATCTTCCAGTTGCATGAGCAATATTCGCCAAATAATTCCTCAAAATATCTTGATTAGAATATGCTGTGTTTCTGTTATATGGTAACTACGAACACAAACACCTGAAACTGTTTTTAAACATGCCAGTAATAGTCAATATACAAATGCTGAATAGATACAAAGAAAATAGTAATTGGGGGGTTCCAGGGACATATTTTTTAAATGTCTCTCAATGTAAAAATTGTTTGATTGGCAATGAAGTTTTAAGGCCTGTGTGCCTAAATTAGTTGTAAAAGATAGGTATTTGTGCAGTAGTTTGCAGTCTTACAGTGGAAATGATTATATCCATGGTCATTTGGGTATTCAAAGAAGGATCTCAAAGGATAATTTTCAGCCTCTACATAGTGATATATCTATAGAGCTTGCACTTTTATAGTTTTGATGAAGAAATATGTTACTGTGATGCAGATTGAAAGCTCTTTGTTACTGTGAAGTTGGCTGGAAATGCTGTTTTTATATGAATACAGATAAATTTATATGTAAAAATCCAACAAGGCAAGAAAAACATGCATGCATGGATGCATACATACATAATACACTTACAGCTTCGGGGTCCAAAGTGAGCTCTGTTTGCCTAATTTTGCTGAATATATATACATGGACTGGTGTCAACCCACACTGTTTTGTCACTTGTTATTATGGCATTTGCAGATAACATTGTGATAGGTTTGGGACACTTTACACCAAGCATTGGTAGGATTCACTAGCTTTCAAGCATATAGTAATATACTGAGCAAGCTGCGCTGGGAGCACAGGTGAAGATGATGAAGAGCAGAAGTCAGACCTCCTGTGTCTGCTTAGCTGGAGTAACCACGGTGCTTGAAGCAAAGTAACTGAACCCAGGTGTTCGATGCATACTTTGTCATACTTTTATGGTAAGGAAAAATACAGTCATTTTATTATAAGGATAGCTTTTTCCCCTTCTGTATTGGCAGGGCAGCATTTACGAGTAGAATTAAAAACTGGTATGATTGAGTAGTGTAAAATACATATCCCCTTGCATTTCTAGTACTTTTAGGTTAAGATACATGATGGTCCAGATTTCTAACAGTTGATTAGAAGCAGCAATGGAAGTTCCCTCCTTACTTTTAAATTCATTTGTGTTTAACAATGTTATATTTCACAATATGCAGAAATAAAAACTCAGAATGCAGTAGTTACTTCCCTACTTAAAACCAATTTTTTAAAAGCCTGGAGTAGATATTTCCCTCACATGGTATTACTGAAATGTGAAACAAAACCTGTTTTGGTCTAAAATACTGATTCCAAATGAAACAAAGCAAATAGCTTGTTTTAAGTTTTTTTCCTGTGGTAATAATAATAAAAATACCGTGACAAGAGGTGAAGCATGGGCTGTGTATTAACTTAAAGGAGGACAAAAAATGAGACTGATTGAAAGTGGTTGTGGCTGTCACTAAGTAACGCTTCAGAGAGAATTACTGTTGTAACTGCCTGGAAGAAATTTTGCTTCTTGAATAAAAAGCTACTTTTTAAGTCATTAAGGGGATTTCAGAGATGGTGTTAGGCAAACATGTCTTTTATTAAGGAAGGAAGGTAATCAGTACTTGGCAACAGCATACAGAAATCATCAGAAATGGATATGTTTATCTTTGGATTTCAGTTCCCTGATTAGGATCCATCAAGGGTATTGCTGCTTTCACTGGAAGTGTCCTGAGTTTGTGGGAAAGTGAAATTCATGGAGTCATGCAAGTTGGAAAGGGCCACCAAAGATTTTCGAATCCTACATCCTGCTCAAAGCAGGTCCAGTGACAGCAGGATCTCAGGGCCTTGTCCCAATTAAGTTTTGAGTAGTTTGAAGGATGAAGATCCCACAGCCTCTCTAGGATTCCGTCATAGTTTGACCACCCATGTGGTTTAAAAGAAAGAACAAAACAGCTTTTATCAAGTTGCTAACTTTCCATGTCCTCACTTGTGTTCGTTGCCTCTCATCCTAGCCTGGAGCACCTCCAAGATGTGCCAGGCCTTGTCATCTTTCTACCCTCCTGTTAGGTAGTGGTAGATGGCAATAGGAAACTCCCCTCACCCTCCTTCTCCAGGCTGACCCAGCCCTGGTCCCTCAGCCTCTCCTCGTGCCCCACCAGCTCGGTGGCCTGTGCTGGGCTTGCTCAGCTGTACGAGTGTCTCTCTTCTTCTGAGGAGCCCAAAGCTGGACACCACTCCAGCTGTGGGCTCGCAAGTGCTAAACGGAGGGGAAGCATCACTTCCCTGCACCTGCAGGCTGGGCTGCCGCTGATGCAGGCCCTGCTTGTCCTTCATACAAACCAAAACTGACTGCGTGGTGCTCTCATAATTCATAGAATCATAGAATGCTTTGGGTTAGAAGAGACCTTTAGAGGACATCTAGCCTAACCGCCCTTGCAGTGAGCAGGGACATCTTCAAGCAGATCAGGTTGCTCAGAGCCCTGTCCAACCTGGCCTTGAATGTTTCCAGGCATGAGGCTTCGACCACCTCTGGGCAACGGGCAACCTGTGCCAGTGTTTCACCACCCTCATTGTAAAAATTTTCTTCCTTATATCCAGTCTAATTCATGCAGCCTTGCAGTAGTGCAGTTAAGTGGAATCCTCTTCGTTTTCTGATATGAATGCAATGGCCGGGCTTCAGATTTTGAACTACGGGTCTGGTAGACAGTTGGGTATAATTTGTCATTCTGGTACCAGCCATAGGGAGGATGTTTTTTGGTTTTTTTTACTTCTCTTTAAAATTAATTAAAGAATTATGTAAATGAAGTCTCTGAAGTTAGAAGGAAGAAAGAAATCTTCAGTGAGTGGCTCATTTTTAGCATTCAGGTAAACAGTAGAAGTCAACAAGACTGCAATAAATTGTCTCTGATTTTTTTGTTTATTTTGATTTGTTTTGTTTTCTAGGGCTTCAGCAATCAATGGTGACTTTTCATTTTCTTTCTCTTCTTTTTCAATAGAAGGAAATGTCTGCTCTTTGTAATATACGCTTGTGTCATATCACTCACAGGAGAAGTAGGAGGCCTCAAAAATCAAAAAGCAGCAGAAAAGAGGGGCCTGAGCATTGGTTTTGCTCATATTACAAAAATATCCTTGGTAAAAATGTACTAGTGAAAACATGGTCTTATTCCACCTTGTCAAATACTCTTTTTTTGTGACATCAGTTTTTGGGTTGGTATTGCTAATGTAGGCTCTATAAGGACAAAGCCAGCTGTAGGCATTATTTGGATGTCACAACCTTCCCTTCTTTATCCATAAATGCACAGTTTGATTTTCAAGCTAGGATGAACAAGATTCAGGGTTTTGATCACATACGGTAGTATTTTTCAGTGGACCAGTCAGACATGGATCACCAGTGGCTGAAATATCCACTGTGGATTTCAAAGTTTTTGAAGTTGTTTTTAAGTAAATGGCAGTGTAAAAAATAAATTCAAAGATTTTTATCAGTATCACGGCAGGCAGATTAGTAATCCTCTGCACTAAAATTCAGCATAGAAAATATAAGGCTCAGAGAGAGTATATGGAAGCCAGATATTCTAATAGAAATCTGCATTTAACCTTGTATATAAGCACTTGACATCAGCAAAATCTGTGCTTTGTTGAAAAAATCCATTGTTTTCATCCAGACTCCTCAATCCCCTTCTCTTTATTTTCTTCTTCCCACTTTCTTTCTATGGTATAGTTTTATTGTTGGTAAAGCACACAGACAGAAACAGCACCCGTTTTTCCCACCCATTGTCTGTGCATTTGTGCACTGGATCTTTCTTCTGCCATTTCTACCAAGAGCAGCAGTGGAAGCCTAGCTCAGATCATGTGGTGGTACATGCTTTTGCAAGCTTAGCTGCTGCTTGCCTATTCAAATAGCCAGAAGCCTGGCAGAGCAGAGCTGGCTTTATTTGTTGAGTCTTGTCTAGCGAAGTGAAAAGGGCTGATTTTTTTTTTTTCTTTTTTTTTCCCCTGGCTGCATTTTTGCTCATGTGGGGGTAGGGAATGAAATTATTTCTTTTGTCCTCTACTTGCAGCTCATTGAGAAGCAGGCATGCATATAAAATTATTGTATCTCAGGGCTTACCTTTAGGGACAGGAGGGAGAAAAACCAGATTTGTAAGCTTGTCTGGAAACACTGAGGATGCTGAGAGCAGACACAAAAGTGGGAGGTAACAGAATAATAAAACACAATGAATAGAGGACTAACAAAAATCTTTCAACGTAATACAATGGCAGTTTAATTTTGTCCCTTTTAAGAAATACCACATTACTGGCTGTATCAAGGGGGCAAAAAAGTGTGTCAGTGTGTCCAAGACACAAGAGGATCAAACACAGAAGTGTAGCTTTGAAAAGTCTCCACAAAAATGTATATAATAATCCGTTGGGGTTTTTTTCCTAGATTTTAAATTATACCTGCAAATAAAATGAGTTATCTTGAGGGGTGAACTTCAGTGTTGGGGGCAGGGGGTGACACACAGTCTTGTTACTCTTTAGTTTACACTTGAGCGGAGCAGTGAAAACTAACCTGCATCTCAGCTTTCAGTGATTTTTTGTGGGGTTTTTAACTACATGTGTTTACCTAACTGTTCTTCTGTCAGGTGGTAAAGCTATGGTCTCCTTCAGTTCTCCAGCTCATGTTACTTGCCTGTGAACTTTGCTTTGGATACCATTAATTATTCATATGATTTTTGGTGGTTTTAACTACCAGTGAGTATAAGCATTACTGTGGCTTTTTCGTTATTTGAAGCATAGGGCTTGGGCTGGCTGGCCCATAACCTGAATGTAGCTTCAGCGTAACTCTTGTGTTCGGGGCTTTTGCATGTTGGGGGTATTTTGGGTAGAGAATGGAGTGAGGTAGGAAAGGAGGTTTTCAGAATAGGCACCAGATGCTAAAAGTTAACCTGTTTGCAAAACTAGTTTATATACTCTGAGTCCTAAAGAGACGAGATTAATTAATGGAGTTTCTGGAATGTAGGACATTATTGGTATATACCAATATGTTCTTGGTTCCTAAACTAATGGTTTGTTGAAGTTGCAAATGTTAAATATTAGATGTGAATATGATTTAGTCAGATAGTTTACTGAATGAACTTGAAAGCAAATAGGAAGAGTTCACCGAGGTTAAAAGAAGTCTAGTTTTGGAATCGATGGATTCTAACATACATTGCTCATTATGATTACTCTTCCATACTACATGTGCAAATTCTCAGCTGTGAAATGAAGAATTCACAGAAATTTATAAAATCTCTCCTGTGACCCCCAAACTAGTAATCTATATTAGACTCTTAGGAAAAAAAAAATGGGAAAGTTTTAAGTTAAATTAGAAGAGATTTGAGGGGTCTACAGAGGCATGGATGCCGCTATACAGATTTCCAGCTTGTATTTGAACAAAGTTGTTGGTGGTATTTCATATACGTATAAAGCATATAGCTACTTTTCCTACAGAAATTGCACAAGCAACAGAATTTGAGTATTACTTTAAAACTTTTAGTAAAGTAAGCAATTTGAACCATGACCTCTGAGTTAAGTCTGGAGTCGTCTAACTTCACCGTAGTGTCTTTCATGCAATTTTTCCCTTCAAAATCTGTACTTAGCTGACCTAATTTAAAAAGGATTAAAAATGTTCATCCACTGTATAAACTGTTGTGAAGAGAAGAGTAGAACTGGCGAGCAGCTATGAAAGCTGAAAATCGTGAAGGACAATGAAAGCAGAAAAGCTCATTCTCGTAACAGGATAATTTTCACTTGGCTGGAAGGCATGGGTGCAAAAGCTGCCTGCTGCACATGGACCCAGTAGGCACAGAAATTTGTATTTTGGTTAAGAGTGTATACTTCTAACAGCTTAATCAATATTCAGTAGTATTTTACCCTCAGTCTGAGAGTAAAGACTAGCTGCCTTTAAATAAGGATGGCAAAATCGGACTTTCCATGTATTCGGTTTGAGAATGAGAGATGGCAAGATATGGCCACCTCCAGTCCATGAAGATGTGCATACTGTATAAAACGTGTTATAGTTTTATGCCCTGCTCTTTAATATACCATTTCTCCATATTTACACAATTTATCAATTCATGTATGGAATTTTTGAAATGTAATTTCCTTTAAATCTTCATTTCTTGAGATGGAGGAACAGGATAAACTCAAACAAGTGAAACAGTGAGACGAAAGCTCACAGTTAGTTCTTTAACATTTAGTCATGCAAGTTGTATTTCCTGAATGCTTTAGTATAATGTTAATAATGCTCATAACTATAAATTCATTGGTTCTTAAGTGCTAGAGTTCTATGAAAAGCACAAGATACACTAATTTAACCTTACAGAGCAAAAAATCATTCAGTGTTTTATTTCTTCTGCATCCTATTTTATGATGGTAGTGTTGAGATTCCTTGTTATTTTCATAAGTCTTTGGATATTATTTTATTCTACAACTTTGTATACTAAAACGCATTAATATTTCTGGCTACCATATGTATTAAAACAAATTTCATACTTCAACATATTTAAATAATGTCCAAAACTAAGTATTATACTGTTCATAAATACCTAATAATTGGCAATAATGTCCTCAACTTCATAAAGGATAATCTGGTACTGCAAAGTATACTGTAAGAAGTGATGTTTTCAATGAATAGACATGTTAAAAGGTTTCCAGAGCTCTTTCACACACAGTGTATCTTACATTCTCTTTTGGTATTCAGAGTCTCTTCTGCTTTAAATTTTAGTAAAAGTGAGCTTATTCACACAGAGAAAGATTTGATCTACTGAGTCGCATGCTTTGATTTGCAGCTTGGTAGTATCAATCAACTGAGCTTTGGAGAAAGCTTTATTCAGTTTCTAAAGTAAAATAAATCTGCACAAAGTTTTGATGAAATACTTTTGGAGAAAAGTGGGCAAAGTAATTATTTTACGTTCAGTTTTAAACTGCATATAAGGAAAGCTGATTTCGTAGTGAACAAAAAAAGTAGTTTTTTTTCCCTGTTTCAATATTTTAAAAAAATTATGCCACTTTATACTGTTTGTGATGAGTGTATATCACTTCAAAACAAAGTCTGTTTCTAGAGTTTTCAGAAGTACCAAGAATATTCATTAATCAGAAGCAAAATTGAAAATCATTCTCTTCAATGTAGCATTGTCTATGCCTTTTTGTGAACTTAATTAAAATAGTGATCTCATACTTATTTGTGTTATTTTTCCTTACCTTCAGAACCAACGTACATCACAATAGGTCCACCCACCTGTGAGATTTTGGTGAACTGCACTTTGACTGAGAAAGACTGCATCTATAGTTTCAAACTGGACCAAAATGGTTGCCGCCTTTGTCAGTGCAAAACTAGTGAGTATGCAAAAATACAGTGGCTTCTCCCTTTGATATCAAGCTGCGTGTGAAAATGCTAGTATGCTGTTTTTTCCATTCAGAATGTTGATTATAAGTTGTGTTAGTATGCATGTGCTTTATAGTTGTTCATCTTTAAAGGATAGGTTCCTGATCTCTTGCTTGTTTGCTTATTTAAAATGTGTTTGGAAGAAAACATAATATGTCTGATGTCAGGTAAAAATAAACAGTTAGGTACAAAAGGTAATAATTTGGGACTTAATATTCATGCAGACTTTGAGAAGTCTGGTAAGACTTCCACGTTTCATTTTCCTCTTTGTATGTAAAGAGTTTAAGAGCATCAAGGTTTGTGCGCTTCAAAATCTCATATTGCTAAACAGCCTATTTTCAACTTAGTTTTTTTTTTTCTCAAAACTTAGATTTTGAGGATAAATGTTTGAAAATTATATGTGTGAAGGGGTGTTTGTATATATACATACATATCCATATATAATTTTATTCTGTAACATATATTTATATTACATGTAATACTTTAGCTAGGATTTATGCAGGCTTTAACATCTGTGTCTTCCCCAAGGAAAATCATTGTGCCTTGTGAGAACTTCGTGTGTATCGAGAAAGCAGCAAAAATGTATTCTCTGTATGTGTTTCCTTAAGAATTGGATGTTTACAGATGAAATATAAAGCGAGGTCAGGCTGGTTGTTGGGACTGCCCAGCGAAGGACACCTGCGGTGTGCTAGGCTCAGCTGCAGGATGCATCGCTCTGGCTGCCAGCCCAGCCTAGGAGGGAGGTGAAACTCTGTCATTTTGTTGTAGTTCTGCAGCTTGCTTGTAGCCTCTGAGGCTTTCACAACTAAAATATTACTCTGTTCCTCTTTTTTTGATTTCAGTCCGTGCATTCTCAGCCACTTTCTAACCCAATATGACTATTTTAGGGGTCCTCAGTAGAAATGGTCAAAATAAAACTCTTAATTGATATGAACTAAGCAGTTTTAGGATTGGATTGGTGTTTTGCTTAAGAAGCAAGAAAAGGTTTTCTCGTGGCTTTTTTAACTTTTTTTCTGGGGAAATGTGAATTTTTTTGTTTCCATAAGGTAGAGGACAGGACATCTTAATAACAAGTAAATATATGGCAAGCAATAATGTCATTGTGGTAATACAAAAATAATATTTCTGATTACAAGTTGTATTCGTGGCAAGGGCGACTTTCCGTAGATTGCATCCAGGCTATCGCATACATTGCCTTACTTAGTTCTTCTGAAGGACAAAACTAGAAATGTTGTTCTGCTTTTAACATTGTAATTTGATTTTCCGTCTTTTTTTGTTGTTGTTAAATTGACCAGTGAGTTTGACACAGACAAGAAGATGGACATACTCAGCAAATTTCATCATCTATGCCTCTGCATGCAGGCCTTCCCTCCAGTTTGGTGCACAGGAGACCCATCGCTCCAAAGGATCATTTCTTTTGTCCTAGATTACCAGATTGCACGCGTACACACACCACAGCCGAGGAAGTCTCTGCTCTTGCTTAGAGTGTTTCTGATTAAATAGTGCTTAAGAACCTATTCAAGGGAATTTTTCTCTTGCCAGATTTGCTTGAAATTAGTTTCATTTTGCAGTAGCAAACTGTCTGGAGCAAACTTAATAGCATCATTTGTCTGTCATCTTTTTTTCAGTTAAATAACTTGAATTGTAGATTGCTTTAAAATCTCATCAGTCATTCAGAGAGAGGAAACCTTTATTTTCTAAAGAAGTGAAGAAAAATAACAGCTTGGAAGTCTTCATCACTTGGTGGTTATCAGTCAAAATGACAGAAATAGAATTTTTCTGTCAAGTAATGTCTTGCTTGCAAGGGTCTGGACAAATGAGTGTGTGAGTAGTGAGAAGAAGGGAGTTTTAGGTCAAATATGCTGAAACTGTGTTGCACTGTGTCTCTGCATTTTGACATCCTACGTACTTTCATGTCCAAACCAGCTTAGTTGCATCTTGACTCTCTAAAAATGTGAGAATGTGTATAATCTTTAGCTCATGTAGACTCTTGGGGACTTCTGGGAACATCACTATCTTTATACCGCACCCGCTTGTTTCTTGCTGGTCTGAGCTGCTCGACTGAAGCAGATTCAAAGTGCCTGGGTAGAGGAGGCCCACGTGCCCCCCATTGCCATTTGAAGTCATCATATCCTAATTCTACTGATCTCTTTCTAATGAAGTCTCCGTTTTTGCTAATTTCTCTTTAGATACCTGTGCTGAAGATTTGTTATACTTCAGTTCAGCCAAAATAAAAGCAAAAGGACAAAGTGGAAGAACGTACAATAAAGCTGTAAATTGTTACTCATTACTACCTTCATCTACATTCCTGTAGCCAGAAATTAGTACAACAGATTTATTTGAAATAATTGTCTAAGTACGATATCATGAAACTTGTTTGGTGCTTTATTGTAATTTAGTTTCAAGTTTACCCAGCTTGACTCAAGCCAACTACAGAATGAGAAGGAAGAACAAAGAAAATCATAACATTTGTAGAATACAGTTGTAATAGAAGTGGTTTACTTTGTCCTTTAACATGTCTTTTTATCTTTAACATGCTGTAACAACATGCAGTGAAAATGTACGTGCTGTAAAGGAAAAAAGAAAAAGAAAAAAGCAGAGGCAGACCACAGTTGTAAGAGAAGGGAGGAAAAAGCTACTACTGAGCAAAGAGTGAGCACAGGTAGATGTGGGGAGAAAGTTCCAGCGAGAAGAGGTGGAACCACAGATGATGAGGGAGAAAGAATGATCAGGCTAACGAGGAGCGTATAGAAGCCAAAGCAGCATTACATGAGGATAAAAGGAAAAAAAGTATAATCCAGCATATAGGAAGAACCACTGGAAAAACGTTAAATGCACTACCAAAAAAAAAAAGATACAAGAACAAGAAACGAAAAAGTAAATAAGCAAAGAATTATTACTTGTAGGGTGCAGCAATTGCTATTGTGTTGGGAGTGTCTAGGCCTTTGCTTTCACAGGGAGAAGTGGAGTGGATTAAAGTCTGTAGGAGGAGGAGTACATTGGGGGAATGAAACAGGACCAACGATCGGTTCTTTGTGAGGCAGGACTCCTGTTGCTCCAAAGAAGACTAACCACCACTTTGAATAATGCCTGCTGATTGCGGTAACACAGGATTTAAAATCTGATAGTTGCTTCTGACACTAAATCATTCTTCAGTGAGAGTCTGCAGTGCGGGCCAGTATTTTATCTGGCCTTGTCTATTCCCTGTATTATACTAATCAAAAAGAAAAAGCCTTTAAAATGTCTCCTGCAACTTAGACTAATAGCGTCTTACCCCAAATGAACTGAATGTGAAGTACTGTTCAGAGTATAACTGTGAGCATGGTTGGCTTTAGTATTTTTTAACCTTTCAGTTCTTACTGAGATTGAATGAAATTAGAGCATTGCTGTCAATTTAAAAAATTATTTGCTTCATTTAGAAGGCTTACCTTGGCAGTTACAAGATGCAACTGTCATGCGATTTCATTAATTCCGGACTGCACTTGTAGAAGGCTGAGACGAGTTGTGTTCCCTGCACATCATAGTGCATCATCACCCACTTTGTATCCTGGTCTTTTTTGTTTGTCAAAGCAAACCATGAAATCACTATTTAAAAATTAGAAATCTTGGTATATTATGTGTTTGCACATTTCTCTAGACATAAACCCATTCCTTTCCCCATAACACATTTTATACAGATACAGAAATATTTTTGGAAGAGTGTTGATACATTTTCCTTAAATGAGAAGAAAATGTATTCTACTATGGAATTAAAAAGGAGGTACTATCATTCACTCTGTGCTAGCAGACACCTGCAGCATGGACTGCAGTATTCTGGCGAGTCACACCATCTCCCTTTATAGCTGATGAAGAGGAGTGGAATTGCAACGTGGAGTTTGGCAATGTCGGATTTGGTTTAGTTGTGTAGATGTTCAAAGGCAGGTTTGGAAGGTTTGAGAACAGTGAGGTAGGTGCATCTGTGGGCTGTCTATAAATAGCAGCGGTGAAAGCTCTGACAAAGTGTATGGAGTGACAGTGGGAAAAACCCTAAGAAAAACCTTGCAGGGATTACAATGGGAGCATACATCTCAACTCTTCTCTTCTGTGTGTTAATCATTCAGTAGTTACAGTCTGGGATGAGTTTTCCTAATCTTTCACTCTTCCTAGCCAAAATTTGAATAATTCATTCCTTTATTCTTGTAACTAATCCATACTCAGGGATGCTAATCTTGCCTATTTAAATAAAAATATTTTATTTTGATACAAAACTAAGGTGGGACAAATAATTACACACACTAATCACGCAAAATGTACCCTCCAGACAATGCAAAATTCCTAGAAACAGTGAAGTAAAATATAAATTAAGTAACACTTTTTGATATTAGTAACAATTATCTCCCATTGTTACATTGATTTAGCAACAAATTTCATGGAAGAAAAAAATATAAAAGCAAAGATAGTCCAGGTAGTCTCCCTTAGTGCAAGGAGAGCACATCTTGAATTTTTGAATAATTTTGTAGACCTGGCAGAAAAAGGATGTTTTATTATCATTTTGCAGTAGTGTGAAAGGGAATAGCTATTATGTATTAGACTTCAGTTAGTGAAATACAGCCATGGAAAATTGAATGAAGCATGTTTCTTAAAAATTCAAGGCTTAGATCAGAAAAAAGTGCATATTCTAAGTAGAGTAGAAATTTTAACTCTAAGTACACGTGTGGAAGATAGTGGGAGTGCTCCCCGAAGAGGATGGAATTATGATGAACTACTCAGGCCAAATAAATTTTATCTGTCTTCTCACTAGAATAAAAGTCTTTGGCAGAGATCTCTGAAGATTACAACAGTGTATTGGTTTTAGTAATGCTTACAATATATCTAATGCAGTAGAAGCAGATAAGAACTTCAGTTGACTTGTGGGGAAAAAAAAAAAACCAAATGTGCTGCTAAAAGGTTTGTGGAAGCTTGATCATTTTCCAGTAATTCCACCTTTGAGATATCACTGCTACAAATCCATTTTCATGAAGTCATATGTTGTATGTGAATCCTACAGTTGTTTAGAGCAAGTATCCAAGCGGGTAATTTGCCTCAGTGGACTCACAAGACTATTTTTTTAAACAGGGTTTTCTAGCATCACAGTGCCCAGTCCCTGCATTTTTATCCAGCTATTGTGAAGCGTGAGTTAATTCTAACGAAGGAGGGAGGGTTAGTGTGGATCTGTGGAGGCAATATATTCAGAGAATTCCAGTTACTGATAAGTAACCTAGTTTTCTCCTTCATAAATTTGCCTCCCCAGATCCCCACCCCTGAAGATTAACCAGCAGTAGCAATCCACACCGAGAGGACGGCTGAGGAGTGCTTAATTATAAAGGTACTGTGAAACAGTTCTCCTGATATGATCTAGCCTCAGCGTCAAGAAAATAATGATGGTAAAGGTATGTAGCTAGCTTTGTGTAGCCATGCTACAAATTTTCACAAAATGGACACCAGCCTAAGCCAAGTTGAAATCCTGACATAATTCTTGTCAAGTATCTATTAAGATTGTCTGGCAGTTATTTTTTATCTGTGAATTAGAGGACTGAAAAGTAAAAACATTTCAACGGGCTATGCATCTCAAGAATGCATTTTCAAAAGTTTTTAGACTAATATGACTTTCAGTCTTTACCATACAATTACCAGTATGTCCATATGTAAAAAAATAATTTGGAGCAGTATAAAAATCCCAGTTTAAGAGCTTAGAGTTTTTTATATGCCATATACATGCCAGAAGAAGGAAACTGAGAAGTCTTTTTTAGAATAAGAGTTAGCTGGAATTACAGTCCAAGCTATTAGAAGTTCAGTCAGAAGATCTTTTTTAGACCTAAACATGCAATTCATAGAATTGAATTCTGTTTACTTTTCAGTTTGATTTTTGACCAATATTTTATAACACTCCACATATTCATAGGTTCATGCAAGGTGGGGATGTGAGCACTCTGAAATGAGGAATAAATCATGCGACTCATGGCTTGAATTTGGGCCAAAGAATTGTGATTCCTTTTGAGATGTATTGCCTCTGAGATACCGTACCTGAGAAGGAGAGATTGTTTTGTATCTGAAATTTCTGACTGCTGAGTTAATCCTCACAAATGCAAAGATTCCTAACATTGCATATCCTGGGACAGAATTTTGTTGTTGTCTTGTTTGCAGGGTGGGCCCTGGACTGTAGTAGGTCACGTCCATATGTCAACTGCTCTTACCTGCTCATTTTTGTACATTTTTTTTTACCTTTAGCAGCTAGTGAGTCAGTCTTGCATCCAACAACCCTTTAAAACAAGAGTTGATGTTAGTGATGAGAATAAGATTCTTAGTGGAAGAGTTTTAAAACACCAGATAGTCTGTGTGCAGTGTGCTGTGTAGGGCCTCACCTCATCTTGGTAATCATCTGTTCTTACGACAAAACTTTCTTCTTCAGAGTGTTGTCCCATCGCCCATATCCCAATAAGATTCCCTTAAACAGTATCATGCTCTTCTGAAACTCTAATAGTTGTTTTAGTATAGTCTGTGCATATGAAACTGTTTGTGAGTAGCTGAAGAAAGGGGGAGGAAGAAACCACTGTATTTAGGAGGAGTTTATGGTCAACGGTGACCAAGCTGAAAAACCTTGGTGCTAATACATGTTTGTTTGTTAATAGATCACAAATCAAGGCCAGATTGGATGGAGTTCTGAGCAACCTGGTCTAGTGGAATATGTCCCTGCTCATGGCAGGGGGATTGGAACTAGATGATCTTTGAGGTCCCTTCCAACCCTTACCATTCTATGAAATGTTTTTTAGAAGGCCAATTCATCTTTACCTCTTCTTTCCCTTTCTACTTGTTTTTTTTTACAACAGCATCTTATTAAATTGACCCAAATTAATCCAATAATTTGAAATTCCGATATCCAGTCAGCATATATGGTGTTATATTGTTGCAAACTACAGAGCAAAGTATTTGTTGGAACTACAGTATTTAGAGGGGTCAAAGTCTATAAGCAATAGCTTTTGCTAGTATAGTGAGGTCTAGTGAAGACTGTAAGTAGAAACGTGAACCTGGTGGTGACTGACTTTATTGCTGCTTTTGCAGTCATGCGTGCACATGGAAAAGAAAACTGCAGAGTATTGTTTTGTGGGATGGATTCACTGCTATAAGTATTCGATGCATGTTTGTCCCCAAATGAGTATTTGTTCCTAGCAGGAGGCTATTCTGATAATGTTGTTGGTTGAGGACAAACAGCCTTTCCATGATTATTGTCCTAGCCCTCTGCTGTACTTAATTCAGTTGAAAATCTTCCAGGATTTTATGTGGTATTTCAGCTCATGTCTGTCCTCCCGTTAAAAAGCTAAGTATTTGTGGTGAAAATACAGTTATATTAGCCTGAGACACCCAGGAACACATTCGCCTTTTTCTGAAGTCACATCATGTTGGTATCAGGTATCATTCTGAGATCAACCAATATCCTCTGCCTAAACTCTCAGCTTGTAGCACAAACTCTTGTGTATTCCCTATGGGCAACACAATTTCATACATTTTCAGTATTACATTTCACCCCACTATTATAATTTTATCCCCCTTAGCCCTCCTGTCACCTTGCATTAGAGGATTGTTTTCTGTATTAACATTAGCTCACTGACATTTCATGTTTCATAAGAAAAATTAATGAACTTACTTGTACTACTCATGTTAAAGACCTCTACTCTCCAGCCAGAGATTTCCCTAAGGAGCACAGTGAGAGATGTCTTCCCTTTAATCGGTTTCCTATTCATCATTTCATTTCTGTTTTAGTCTTCTACCTCCTATCTAACTATTAATTTACTTCCCTAGGTGATGTCATTATAACTAATTAGTTGGAGAAATAAAGATGGTTTATATTCTGTGATCAGGAGGTTTGATCCCGTTCTGTTAGTCGCAGTGATGTGCAGGTGCGTAATGCACTTCTCTCAGACGCTGAAAGGTAGTTTCCCTTCTGTACTGGCTTTTAAAATGTTTCATATCTCCTTTCAGACTGCCTGATTACCCCGTTATACTCTTGGAGCAGTTATTAGCCCAGTTAGGACTGGATCTCTTCTCTGCAAATACGTTTCATGATTTGAGATTCATGTTCCTGATGCAATTTATCTAGGCAGAGGTGGAAAAAGCCCCCAAACAAGTAATATCTGAACATTTTACCATGACAAATTTCCTCAGTTCACTGCAATTGACTTTCATGAACTAGTTCTCTTTATTCTTTAGTATTTCTCGCTTGAAGTGCAAAGCCTTAGAAGAAAATCTGGTTTTAGTTATGCTTTCATAATGAATTTAGGATTATTTTATTAATGATTAATTTAAAGCTATGGCTAAGGCTATAGAAATACTGTCAGGATGACAACTGCCTGCACTGAATTTGGGTCACATTTGAATCTTTAGGCTTGTGATCTTTTTTTTTTCTCCGAGAGCTAAACTCTGCTCTACAAAATTGATGGGTTCACTCTCAGTTTTCTGAAAAAATGACCAGTTTAACAGCGTGCACTAGGGTTTTCAGCAGGCCTGTGCAGCAAACATAAACATGCATGTGTACCAGATGGTACTTCAGTTGGAGACTGACCATAATTGTCATGTTTTAATAATGTTTCAATGGGAGAAATTTAGATGGTTAGATGTGAAGTCAGAAAGCGGACTAGAATTAACTTTCTGATCTTCATCACACTAAATTTCTTCATAGAGAATGTTTTTCAAGAACTATTTAAAAGTGACCTCCACAGCTGGTAATGTTATACTATCAGAAAATAAAGTAGGATAACATGTTAATTATAGTAATAAGTATCTTCTCAGATGGCATCATTTTTAGCATCTTATTAGAAAGACTGTCAGCAGAGGTCTGTGGATCATATTCTCATTTCCTTGTATAGCATTGACATAACACTACTAAGTTCAGATGTGAACAGTGATCTGTATTGACTTCAGCACACTTTCCCTGTGCGTTTGATATAGCGAGAATTTTGATCATATTTTGTATGCTCTTCACTGTCTGTTCCTGAGAGGCAACGGTGGTTAGTCAGTCATCCACCCCAGGGCTCTGAAGGGCTTTTCTTTCTTGGCCGCTTACAAAGTGAAAATTCTTCTGAGGAAAACTCACTAAGTAAAGGATTAAGCAAGGAAAATATTGCCTTGAGGCTGGATCTTCTGGTTAATATGTCAGCTGACTATTTGAGTTTTAAGGTTATTTAACATCATAAGCTACTTCGGATGAGACGCTGTCTTCCTGCTTGCATAGCACTGTTCTAGACACCTTGACCCTTTTAATAATGTATATTAATTTCATATGTAACAAACTTGGTTTGCATCTCTGAAAAGCAGTTTCACTAACCAAATCAAAGCAGAAGAGAAGTCTGAAAACAAAAACATACTTGACTGTGGGAGTCTGAGTAATCATTATTTTGGCATCTTCTATAACTTCATACTCAATTCTGGGTGTTGCACTGTGATAGCTCTCCTAAACACATAATCTGGACTCATATAAAACAAATACACCAACTAAAAAAAATGTTATAGTTTCTATTTTTTTAGATTTTTAAAATTTTATTTCCAGCTCTTCCTGTCACTTTTTTAAGATGCATATTCATTTCTTCCATGCTTTTGCATTTGTACCTTCTTGTTCCTTGAGCTGTCTTCCATGAGCCTGATGTTTATGGACAGCCACCTAAACACTTCATCTCCGTGACAAAGTACGCTTCAGAAAATGAATGGTTCTAATCAATCCAGCCTGTGCAGTTCCAGGATTATCCAGTGATCAGTTCTGAGCATCAGCAGGAGATATCATAACTTACACCTTATCAAAGTTCACAACTGAACTTAATTCTTTTTGGAGATATTCCATTGTAGGTGTACTTTTCCGTACATTCTTTTTAAAGTTCAAGTCTAACTTTAAAAATTATGACTACCTTATAAAGTTCACACATAATGAAAAGTTGAGTTAATTTCATTATCACTATATGCTGTCAGGGAACAATTGTGTACAAACATCCTAGTGTAAAAGCTCATCAGTCTTGTGGCATTGATACTGTGCTGACAAAGACAACCTCTAGAGGGGTTGTGAAAGAATCTGGCTTTTCTTTTTCTGTATTCTGAATGACAAAAAAACTTACACCCTTTTTGCTTCAGACACCAAATTTGCATAAAAGTGGAGAGGTGGGAGCCATGAATCTGATGATCTTCATCCTACTTAAACTGACAACTGTTGTTTCGGATAATAAGGCTCTTATGTTGCATCGTGCTTGTATGCCCGAATTCCACTGCGGAAGTAGGCAGTGAATTTGCTAGTTTTCTCCGAGGCTTCAGTCTTACTCCGAGGTACTAAAAACATGCCTTCTTTCCCAAAGGAACATTGTACTGAAAACAGGCCTTCTTTCCCAAAGGGGCATTAACCTTGTAGAGTAGGTAAGGAAACACTTAGCTTAGCCACATCTGGTGAAGTCTGTATTTTGCAGTCTTAAATGCAACATTTAATAGGCTGCCCAGGAAGGTGGTTGAGTCACCAGCCCTGGAGGTGTTCAGAAAACGTATAGATGTTATACTTTGGGATACGGTTTAGTAGGCATGGTGGTTTTGGGTTGGCGGTTGGACTTGATCATCTTAGAGGTCTTTTCCAATCTATGATTCTATGATTGCAAAAACAGAAGAAAAAGCCATTAAGTAAAGTAAAGATTCTTTCTGTGGTCTGCATTCAGTATATTACCTGTTAGAGACGTGGAGCTTACCTTCGCATTTCAGACCCACGGAAGCAGTGTTAAGAACAGAGTGAGTCAATGTACTGATCTCCTCTTTGGAAAAACCCTGTCCCTAAATGTTCCTACCCCTAAAGGAAAGTGGTCTTCAGTGCTGGAATGAGGAGCACACCTGGAGGAGCACTCTGCAGCTGGCTCTGTATAACCAGCATTTTGTAATGTGGATGTTTCAACTGGAGATCAGCCATCCTTTGAGTATCACTCTGAAAGTCGGCCCTTTGGATATTACCTATCGTATTCTTCTGTTGAAGAATCTCAATTATGTTTCCCTCCTTTTCTGTTTTGATCGACTTTGGCTATTGTAGTAATTAGTTTTGGATCCCTTGTGTAACAAAAATCATTATTTTCTGTTTCCTCTCACCTCTGCAACCAATAAATGAACTTTGTACCTCATAGTACGTTAAGTGTGGCACTACTTCTTTCAAGAAGAACAGAAGGAAACTGATCATTGTCAAAATACTAAATTCCAGTGAGAGTGAATGTAATGACTATTATTTATCTCTGTGCTGGAGGAACTGAGATGCCAAAAATCGGCATCTCCCTTAAGCCACAAGAGGCTGATAAATCATGGTAGTAGACTTCGAGAAACAGGTCTTTTAATCTAGCATTTTGAAGCTTAGATCACATCTTAGGGTATTACAGTTATATTTTTAAAAAGCCAGTCTTAGTCACCAAACAGCTGACAGCAAACAGCGTAAGGTACAGAAGTCGTTGATATATCCCACCTTTCAGTCCTGTTTAAAATAAATAGAGGAGAAAGAAAGATGCTGTATATTGAACAGAAACCTATTAAATCCATATGATGTATTGAAAGTATGTGTTATTTTAAATGTTTTATTAAAGGCCAACAGAATCACTGGTGTTGGACTCTGACTGTGCATCTGTTAACAAAATCATGTTAGTTTAGGATACCAGGTAATACTCCCCAAGTTCTTGAGTGGAACTGAAGACATCCTGTAGTGTCTGCTCATACGGTTTGGGTCATTACTGAAGATGTCTGTCAAATATTTTAAAATTAGGATAGTCCGAAGGTAAGGATTACCAGTATTTTAAAAGTTATGAAGTAAAAGGGAACAGAAGATCTAGTCTGCTAAAGGTGTATTTGTCTGGTATAAACAGTTTTGACGTTGTGATAACCTGGCCGTGTCCTTCACAGGAGAGGAGCTGTGCACCGGCCTCATTTCAGGCTGTTCCCTGGACTGCTCTTTCGGCTTCCAGACCGATGTCCACAACTGCGAGATCTGCCAGTGCCGACCGCGGCCTAAGAAGTGCAAACCCATTGTATGTGACAAGTACTGTCCCTTTGGATACTTGTACGTATTCTCATTCTGAAAGCGTATTTAATACAATCCCTGTACGTATTGAAAATATGCAAAATCCAGGCATGTGTACTTGTGTTTAGTTTGTGGTGAAGTAGGGGAAAATGTAGGAAAATAGAAATGTCATTACCTGATGTGAGATTAAAGTGTTCTTCAAAATGGATTTTGATCAAGAAATTAAGAAACAGCAACTAAAAAGACAGCAGCAGATGATACAAGCAAAGCAGTGCTTAAATTTTTTTGAAGAATATTTGATGAACAAGATGAAAAAGCTGCTTACAAGTAACGTCTTTTGCATGTAGCTTTTTGAAATTCTGTTTGCATGTTCCACTGTGATCCTTCCATTTTATAGCCCATTTATGTTACTCAAATGATTTGATAATATTTCAAGGGGTTTTTAATGTTGATATCACAGAGGGCTAGTTTTAGTGAGACATTTCTGATAGTTACTTTACGGGGTTCATGAAGAACAGTACTGTCTTTTATCAAAATTTTTGTAAATGTGTTCAAAACCTGTGTTGTTGCTTGAGTTCATTCTCCATAAAAGGAAATATTTGTGGTGTTTATTCATTTGTGGAAAAGGTGACGAAAACTGGGCAGATCTTTTGTCAGATAGAAATTTCTTAGTAATCAGTCTGGTGGCTTCTATCTATATTTTACCAATACTTTTTATTTTTGATGGGTCCATTCCATGTTACTGCCTGCTTTTCATAACAGTTTAATTTCTACCTCATGACAGCTGATCTTCAGATAATGTTCATATGTAATCTGTTTTCTTAGGATTTGTAATGAAGCTTACTAATGTTGCAACTCTTAGTGTTTGATACTAATACTCCTCTAATTTCTGGTGCATTTCAGAGTTCTGTCTGACAGTTGTTCACAAATGCTGCAGGTTTTTATAACAGTAATCTGTAGTGTAGTGTGTCCTCCTCTTAGTATGCAGTTTTAATAAAGTTTGGAGGAATCAAAATATGGTAGAACCTGAATGACCAGAGATTTTAGAAATATAGAAATCAAGCTGTGACATAGTGATATTCTCATAGATTTAACAAGCTCTGCTCATAGATGGTGCCTGTGAACAATTTATATTCTGTCCAGTTGTGCTGCCAAAGTAAAAAAAAAAAAAATAGATGCCAGCCTTACAGCCTTACACCTTCATTTAATCTTCATGCTATTCTTAGCCACAGAGTGGTGTTCCACTTAGTTGAATACGGTCTTCTGGTTGACCTCCCTCTCATTGCCTGTACAGCTCTTGCATTGTGCATGGTGCCAAACAGGGGTGGCATTACATCAAACAAAAAGCAGACCCATATCCCATGGAACAGTAATGGCACAAATATGCTATAATACACAGCCAAAAAAAAAAAAAGAACATTTGAAGAATATGTTTGCCTTGAAAACGTTGAGTCGCCCTTTTTTTCTACGTTAGAAAGCGTGTTTGACTTGTATCCTTGAGACATCCCTAGTATAATTTGAAAATACCTGCATAATAGCAGTCCAGCAAAACGAAGTAATACCATTTAATCTAATCCTGTATCTGTTACTTCAGATACGGAATTAAGCTTGCCTCTGGTTAAATAATAGACGTTTTTGCAGGAAACAGCACTCCTGAGTGACAGGATTGAAAGAGGGTTGAAAATGAGGTAAAGACAACAAAGATTAAATCAAACTTCACTTCTGCCCCCAAAACTCAAGAGGAGAATTTGAGATTTAAAGGTTAATAAAATTATCTTCAGGCAGATTGACTTCAAGAGTGGCTGAGAGTTACTTTCCATTTTGCAAGTGAGAGAAGGTAGAGCAGGAGGGGAGTTACAGAAAAGGGATGTCAGTTTTGTCATCCCCAGGACTTTTGCCCAGTGGCTTCAAAGGCAGGGATGGCTGAACATGGGTAGCGGAACAAAAGAATCATGAAAGATTGAGCAGAAATAATGACTGGTTAGATGTCTCAGATTTTTAGATAGGATAAAGCTGCTTCCATTAAGGATCAAAGGAGTGAAGTCAATTAAAACAAGTACAAAGTATACAGAATTGTTTAGAAAGCATCTGGGGAGAGTGAAGTTTGAGCCATGCCATTGAGCAAGCACAAAATGCAAGATAAAGTCTCTTAAAGCTGGCAGCCAAAGAGGCAGGTGGTGTTGGGGTCTCTGGAACTGTGAGAACTTCATGATGGAATCAGCAGGAAGGGTAGCTGGGATGAGACAACAGCAATAAAGGAATACAACTTATAACTGTATTCAAGCATTTAGTGGAAATTGCCATATAGTCCTCATGTGGTGTAACCATTTCTCAAGGGGCACTGAAATCATTTGCGCTAGCTTAAATTTGATTTTCAACTTTGGCACAGAAGAGAGAAAAATTCTGAATAATGGCCATCAGAATATATTCCATTGCTCTCTGCAACAAAGATGGAAGTCATCTTTTTTTGTTCATGATATATAAAGCTTCTGAAGTAGCAAGTACAGGATGTGAGTTCAGCAGTCTCCAGACTGTATATCTGAACATTTATTTTTATTTCTGTTTTATATTTGTGTTTTAAAAACTAATTTCTATTAACAATACTCAGTTACTGGTTATTTTTTCCAAATTGGTTTATAAACTCAGCAGATTAATCTAATGTGATATTTAAAGGGCACACTAAGGCTGTTAGATCTTGGGGTTTATACTTTTTCTGTATTGCAGCTCTTAATTTATTGTCTGTAGCAGGATTGATAACTTTCATCCACATGCTCAAGGAACGTGTACATGCACGTGTTTGCATAACAGCAGAGACATTTGGTATGAAATACAAATTTTTTGCTGTTTACTCAGTGTGACTGAATAGCGTTCAGCTTGGAACAAGAAGAGCTTTTTTTAATTTTAGTATTACAAGGACATAAATTATTATTTTCAAGGCCATTTGCTTTAGCCTGTTCAAAAGTTATCATATGAGAAAACCATTAAACAAGGCCTATTTAATGTCTTTTGTAATTACCTTTTTGGACTTACACAGAAATAGCTTGAATGTATTCATGAGCCAATATCTAGGTGTTTGTTCCTATTCCAGCTAACTGTCATTTGACTTCTTCAGTGTGGACGTGCTTGAAGCTTGCATTAAGGCTGTCTGTGTACCCAGAAATGGTTCAGTCTTCTGAATGAAAATCAAAGAAGACTGAAGAGAACAAAGATCGATGGGCCTGGCCTAGCTTTATATAAAGAAATTGATCAAATCATTCATTTTGCTGGAATGCTTTCCTGTAATAAGGAACTGATGTCTCAGTTTCTGAGAGGGACAGAAATGGCCTCTGAGTATTGTCCAGGAGCTGCAAAAGCACTTTAAACACAGAAATGCGTAATCCTGGGGGCAAGTATTTTTCAGCGTTGATCATGCATCAAGGATAATCTGTTGAGGATACAAATTTCAGTCACAAATCCCAGTGATTTTCTAAACTTGTGGAGGAAGCAGCCAGTGTCTAAGAAACCATGCGATACTGTCACAGAAGATCAGGAAAAATTTAGAAAAATAGTAAGGTTTATGATGTTGAAGAAGAGAATAAAAAGACAGGCTTTAATTCCTAGATTTACTAGGCTTACTTTATACACCTGAGGAGGACTAAAACTACCAAGTCGTACGCTTCAAAATGGAAACTCAGAACTTGAGAAATAATAAATATCTGGAATTTAGGGAAAAGGAAGAAAAATGGTGAACAGGTTAAAGTTAAAAAGCCTAAATATTGAATCTTCCCATTTGCAACTGTTCATTTGAAGTCCTAGACGTGATAAAGTGAGACCTTGATCAGACACTGACTCGCCGAGTACCAGATCTGGACCGTAGTGACTTGCCCAAGGCACTGCCCAGTCGAAGGCACGCTGCCTGCCCCGTGGGACCGTATCCCATTCAGAGGAGTTGGGGGCGGCCAGTGAAAACACCACACAGGTCGGGACTGCTCCATGGGCTAGCACCGAACCACATGGCTCATCTTCAAATAGAAGGCATTCTCAAAACAATAATGTTGGGCCTCTCACAGAATTATACTGCTTGTGGTCAAGAGCAGTAATTTTAATCTTGTATATATGACTCATTTAGCATATTGACCTACAGAAGAAAATTACAGATTTCTGTATGTCATTTCTGTACTTAGATAAGCTGAAACACACTCTTCTCTTTCTCCTTTTTCTTTCCACTAAAGTATGCATAAAACAGTTTTATTAGAAAATCTGTGTGAACGATGTAGCAAAAGCATTTTAGAAATTACAGCAAATAATAACGGGCACAGTATGGTAGCTGGCAGTAAGACAAAGATGCTTTAAAAAGCAAGCTGATTTCAAGCTGATGCTGCTTTTTTAGGAGCACTGCCTTTGGGATGATCTTTCCCTTGCATTGAACTTTAAACTTTTTTAAGCTAATTTGAAAATCATCTTCAATTGAAACTCTGGTTTTAAATGTAGAATATAATTTAATTATGCACAATACTTGGCTGGTATTTTTAAATGGTGTTTAATAAGTCTTGAGATGATTATAGTTTAAAAATAAAAGGAAATTATCACCCTCATTTTGTCATCGTCTACAAAATATATGAATAATTGCACTGATGTCGATGAAACATAGTTTTTAAAGATAACTATATGCATAATAGTTTGCCATATAAAGGCCTAGAATTGTAGTAAGAAATATTTTAAGATCATTTCACTTCAAGTCTTGCTTTGGTGCTAAAATTGCTTAGACTTGCAGTTGTATAGTACGTTTGTTCGGTTCTTTACTGCTACTGTGCCGATTTCTTTTCTAGAACAGGAAGCCTTATGTGGCTTCCAAGCCTGTTATGACCATCAAACGCATGGGATGTAATGGAAGACAAATCTCTATTTGAGCGTAAAACTTCCATCACAAATAGGACTAAAGAAGCAAGCATTAAAAGAAAAGCATACTAGAGAGTGGAAAGTTAAGGAGTTATCATCATGTTTGTGATTTTTTTGTTTTAAGACTTTCAAACATGAGTACTTGGAAAATCTGAGTGCATGCATTTTTGAAGAAACCAAAACCTCTTCACAATTGTCTGAAAAAAACTGCTTAGTAGAGTTCACTATTTGAAAGCTCTACACATTAATGGAAAGAAGCATTTCTTTTGATATTAAAAGGGCTGTGGTTATAGAGGTTGACGAAAAAATAGACGAATGGTGGACAGAAAGTCTTCCATTCTCCATCCTACTGTATGACAATTTGCTTTCCTCAGCCTTTTAACTAAAAATTAAATAAAATTTTCTAGAGCTTGTAGTTAGGCTTTCGAGAGATTTACATAATTTTATTTCTTCTCTATCCCTTTAGATGTTATTCTTTAACTTCCCATGTCTTGTCTTTGTTTTGGGGGGAACTGGTGTGCCTTTAGAGATGTAGTATTCAATGAGGGATCCGTCAGTTTCCCCATAAATGTTTTTCCCAGTTTTAGTGAGTTGTCTTGTTAGAGGGATATGTTTATCAGCAGACTCATTAAAATCATTGACTGGTTTTTTTCCCCTCTTTGTCTTGAACTTCTTCATAACAACTTCTCCCGCTCTTCCCCCAGTATCTTGGAAAGGCACAAGAAAATTACTTTGTCTGTATGTGAAGGGAAATAGTACACTTGCGCCTGAAGTGTGAACAGTATTATCTATCTTCCTGAAAAAGGGCGAGCAAATATTCAGTATAGGATTCCCAGAAGCTGCATGTTTATAATGATGTGAAGAGGTGCTGTATGGTGGTGCTCTAGAATCCTGCCTAGCTTTACCTGGAAACTTTGGAAGCATTTGTGTTCTTGATTCTGTGTACGCTCTGTCTGCTGAAAAGTTCTGGTTTTTTCTATATCAAAATATGTTACTGTATGTCTGGCACTTTTTATATGGGTTGTTGGCATTCCACATGCTAGTTTTCAAGTAAGCTTTGTGTCTGCTTATTTAACATTTTCAGAAATCTCTCAGTAGTTTTAATATGCAAGAGTGGAAATCTTCTGTACATTACCTGTTGTTGGAGGAAAAAAGTTATCAGTAATTTGTGTTATAAAAACATAGTAGTTATAACAGATTCCCACTTACCTGTCCAACTTCTTCACAGTTTTAGAAATTATTCTTTCTGCTTTTTTACTTGAAAAAATAATAGATCAGCAACAGTAGTCACAAGCACGTATGTCTGTACTACCAGCTGTGGCTTGAAAGTACCAAATGCAGAGATTTCACCGGTCTCGTGGGGGGAGCACGTGCCAGGGAGGGAGACCTGTACACCCCATAGACCCACTGAACCGAAGGGTGACACTTAACGATCATTTTCTTTGCTTGATCAGCCACTTCTTTAGGGAATGCTTTTGCTTTAAAGATCATGACATGTAGACTTTTAAAGTGACCTGCTAACCTTTTATGAATTATTTTGGTCATCTAGGAAGAACAAGCATGGTTGTGAACTCTGTCGGTGTAAGAAATGCCCGGACCTGCCTTGTGGTAAAGTCTGTCCGATGGGCTTTCAGCAGAACAGTCACGGCTGCATTATCTGCAAGTGCAGAGGTAGGTGCGAGTACATTACCACCTCTGATTACAACTCTTTTCAAAGCAGTTGGAAGCTAGAACAAAAGAAAAGGAATACTGCACAGAATACATAAGAATTGAAATATGGTAACTGGTGGGGGAGTCAGTTCAGCTTTGCTCAAAGGAGTGTATTGTATTTGTGTTTGTTATTAGCTATGCTCATCAACAAAAAGCCTCAGCTTCACTTTCATCTCCTATTGCAAAGTCACAAAAGTCAGTCCATTATTATTAATAAAAATTAGATCAGGTACTCAATAAGTAACTGCTAGAAATAAGCTAGTTGGGGGGGGGTTCAGTAGCAATGTTCATCTTGAATTCTTCACCATCATCTTTTCTTTACAAAGTTTTGGATTTGATAGATGTCCTGTTTACCACCTAAAATTAGAGTGCCTTTTCTTGAACACTTTTCAGGTGGTCTCGAGGAATGACGAGTAGAGAGAACTTACCTGGGAGAAAGGACTGGGTGTTCTTAAGCTAAAGATTTCACACATGCCAATTCCCAGGCTTATAACCATCAAGTTAGAGGTGGAGATAGAGATAAGATGTTCATCAGTTGTCTGCTTTAGTTTTGTGATGCTTTTTAAAAAAGTGACATTTCAAGGTATTTTTAGCTTGTGTTTTGTATTAGTCTGAGTATCAGACTTTCTGCGTTGCTCATCTCCATGCGTTGCATTTAATAACTTTTCATTTGCACTTAGGCTGTCTCTTATCCTTACTGCTCTTTCATCCTTATTTTCTTTGATTCTTGCTTGTGTGGTTTGATTTCTGCCTATAGGCAGGTAAGTTTGAGTATTTTCCTGTTGCTTTGTGTAATGACTCCATTCTTAACTTTTTTAGCAGCTATTTCTTTTGTATTTTAAAAGCTGATAAAATATAATAACACAAGCTATAGAAACATCAGACTGGAGGAAACTGTAAGTTCCTGAAGTCACTCTCCTGTAGTTGAAGGCAAACATGCAATCATATGAATCAGAAGGATCCAACATTGTATTTTCTCCACAATATCATACACTGCAGACAATTATAACAAAACTTTAAGACTTCTAGAATAAAAAATATATGTATAAATGTTCTAAACGTACCTTGCAGATATGAGAAGTGGAGAGAGATTTCACTGACATCAGCTGCAATATATGATTTTTACTAGAAATAAAAATTTTTAAAATTAAATAAGGGTAACTGCTGAGTGGAGACCCATTGAGATAATTCTTATGACTTACCCTGTCCTTTGTCTCCATGTTCACAATCAACACTTTTCCTGGTTGTTGTGATGCTGTGATGGAATATACACAAGGTGTTCTCCTAGGTGTGCCATAATCGCATCCCAAACTATTCACAGACGTTACTCTGCAGTTACTAATTATGTGTAGGTACTTCTAAGTGCTTTCCTTAACAGGGGTGGATTTTAAAACATGCATAAATATTTAGTGAAAATAACTGCATCCTTCTCTAAGTAGTATTTGTTGTTATTGTGATCATAAAGATAACAAGCCATGAGCATATCACTTCAATGTGATCATTAGCAACTTGTCCAAGAATAATTAGAGCAATTGCCAGTATGTTCCAGGGGAGCTGTGAGTCCTTGTTAAAATTTTGACCCAAAATCCCTAAGTAAGAAGAAGGAATGGGTAAATCCCCTGCCTGAATTAGCTCCACTTTCTAAATTGCTTCTGCCAGAAATAGCTTATGCTAAGATTAACAGAAGTAGAATCACAGAAGTACAGGGCTGGAGTATTCCTCTGGAAAACTGAGAGTCCATTTATCCACCCTTGTGTAAAACCAAGTGTATCTTAGATAATCCTTGACAGATGTTTGTCTAAGGTTTAATTTATTAAGGATCTCCACTCTCAAAAGAAAAAACAAAAAGGAAAAAACCCCTCTCTAAAATAATGTTTTCCTGTGATTACAATTATGTGACATTTTAAAATAAATTTTCTGATATGTCCGTCTCCCTTTCTACAAATTGAACCAGTTACGATCTTGTCCTAAGCTCAGCAGACATATGGAACAGCTAAGCACCATTCCCTTTAGAATTCTTGCAATATTTAAGGGGTTGCAGCTGAAGCCCCCTAAATACTTTTTTTTTGGGGGGAGGGGTTTCTAAGTCAACTAAACCTAGTTCTTATGGTCTCTCATCACAGTTCAAAATCTGGATATTGTACTTTAGCAGTAGCAAAAACTCCTAACAGTAGAGATAGTAGTATTGCATTTAATGTACAGTGTTCCTGTACTTGTATCTTACATTGAATTTGCCTTCTCCGCAGTGGTGTCACATTAGTGACTCAATTTTACTCGTGAGCTACCATAATCCCAGATCGTTTCAACCATACCTCTCGTTATCCAGTTATTCCCATTTTGTATTTGGGCATTTGGTTTCTTCTTTAAGTATTATCTTCTGTACTACTTTTCATTAAAAACTGATAAGTTAAAACAATCTCAGTTTGTGAAGTTAATTTTAAATATTTGCCTATATGCGTGTTTTTTTCCTCCAAATTTTGGAGTATACTTTAGAATAGTTCAGAAAAAAGAAAGTTTTATTAGATCAGATACTTTATTTATTAAGGAAGGGGAAGGGTATTACCACCTAAGACTTTTATGTGTCAGTAATCATTTTAATGTAGGACAGTATTCCAGTAATATTCATTCAAAAAGGAATTCATATATAATCTGATACTGAAGTATAGAAGTGTAGTAACAATGTAAATTTTTTTCATAGTATTTCTGTTCGTGCAATAGGATGAATTCTGTTGTAAGAAGTATTTACTCTTATGCCATGGCTTTTCTTATTCATTCCCAAAATGTTATTCTAATGTAATTTCTGTGTATTGGGTTCTTATTCTGAGAACATGCATCAAACTCACTTTGTACCATCTGCCTGTGGTTGTTAGACCACCTTTGATAGACCTGCCACAGCTGACCTACATGTTAGTAAAAAAATAAAAAAAAGACAAACCAAAAAAACCCCTTACTAAAATTATATATAAACATCACTACATTTCATACTGCATCCTTTTTTAAACAGAAAATGAAATAAGCAACTTAATACAAATAACCTAATATATATGTGTCAGTAGAACATGGTTGACATACTCCTGAAAACAAGTCAGTTCACTCACAAACTGTTCGTAAATCCTTCGTAATAGTAGTGATGTGGGTCAGGGAGTGTTGGGCTCTAAATTCACTCTGCTGATTAGCAAAGAATATATTGAGGCTGAATCCTGCAGCGCTTAAATAACTCTAAAGATACAAATGAGGCTTTATCCTCCGTTGACCAACTGCTTGCGTGTTCTGGCTGAGTGCAAGCGATCCAAGCTGCTGTATTCTCATCTCAGTAAAGGCTAGGAAAGATGGATAACATTGTCAGAGCAGTTATCTTCCAAACATCTCATTCATCATAGTAATGTAAACAAATAATTTCTCGAAGGTGTTTTATGAAGTATTTCCAGTATTTAGCATGACCTTGTTAGAACTTGCTTGTATTTTTTTTCATTCATGATATAAGACCATCCTTAGCCCTTGTAAATGCTTTAATATTCTACTTGCTATCAGACACTGACATTCTAGATAATCTCATACATGATATTTAAATCTCATACATGATATTTAAATATTTCATTTTAAATATGCTTTCTGCTATTTCCCTCCATTGCATTTCTCTTTTTTCTTATATTATTTACCCAGTACTGCATTTCTGTATGATTAAAAACAGTATAGGTGCAACAGAAAGAAGTTATTCTATTTTCCAAGGAAATACATTCTGCTACAGCCTACCATCCCCTTCAGTACACCTTCTAATTTTTTCAGGTGTGTTGTTGCTTTAATTCTAAGTTAAATGATAAAATTATTAATCACTTGATTTTATATGTGCTTTAAAAAGCAATGCAATGCAGGTATGAAGTTGGTTTGTTTTTTTCCTAAGCAACACATGCTTATCAGGACACGTCATTTTCCTTTGATTTTGTGCAGAGGCGACCACTTCTCTTATGCCTCCTGTTAAAACGGGCGCTTGCCTGTCGATGGATGGGCGCCGACACGAGAACGAGGAGAGCTGGCACGATGGCTGCAGGGAGTGTTACTGCCACAGCGGGCGGGAAATGTGCGCCTTGATCACCTGCCCCGTTCCTAATTGTGGCAACCCCACCATACATCCAGGGCAGTGCTGCCCATCGTGTCCAGGTAACGTGCTTTCTTCTATGTGCTTTGTAATCAGGTTTCATTTCACGTGTGTTCTGTTTCCTAATACATGAAAATAATCACACGCACCGTTCAGTAATAGGTAGATATGAAGGTTTCTGTGCCCGCATATAACACGATGAGTGGCTTTCATTAAGATCGCAGATGTGAAAAGTGGGAACTTAATTATTTAAAGCATAGGCGTGTTGCGGGCCCTAACATGTTTATCTCTGACACATTGAAACCTTAAAACTGGAAAAAGGGTCTAGTCTATATTAGCTATAATAGCAAATTTGTACTCATATACAATTTTATTACCTGTGAGAGCAAATATTATAGTAAGCCATCACGTTTTCTCTGTTTTAATTTCGAGTTTTATTAAAATTCATCTCCTGATCTATGTTTTACAACCCCTCAAAGAGTACTCATTTAAACAGATGTCTTAAGTAATTGAACATTAAGATTCTGTGTTCTGAAGGAAGGCTCCTCTGCCCCCAGCAGTAGATTTTTTTAATGCTTTAGGTGGGAAGGCCAACTACAATTCATGTTGCATTCTGATACAATTTTAATAAGTGTTAATATGAAAAATGTCTATGAAAGATGCTAGACTGTGTGTAGAGTATAAGATTAATGCTCTTTGTCTTCAGAATGATTCCTACAATATTTTATGTGCTAAATAGATTAATTTGTAATACAGTGATATTGTCTGTGACTTTATTGGAAGTCACGTTACAAGTAGGAGCAGTGAAGCTCATCATACTACTATAAATAGCAAAACAGTAAGATAGCTCTGGCAGGGTATACGCAATTACAAACTGTTTGAAATTCTTTGTAAAGAAGAGGAAATCCTGGGGGCAAAATAAGCAGCCAGCTCCTCTTTCTGAAAGTGACAGAAGAGAGCGCATCTTCCCTAGGCCCTGAGATAACCGATCTCTTTAGATTGCTTAGACAAATGGTGATCTGTAATCCAGCTCACACCTTGTGGTAACTGGGAGAACATAGTCCCCAAAAAGATGGGGGACTCCAAAAGGTCTGTCTGCCTTCCAGCCTTTCTCAGTCTGCACCACTCCCCTCTCCTCAGTATGGAGACCAGCACACAGTGTCTGTGGTTCCCAGGGTTCCATGGCCCGCCATGGGGTTGCTTTCGGCACTGGCTTTCATGGTGCCAGCGCTATTTTCAATACTAAGTAATTTAGCAGTGGTTGCTGAGGCCGAGGTCTTAGAGATTAGCATCCTAGTAATGGCAAGCATTAATGAAATTTTTAGCTGAGATGGAAACACTAAGGAGGATGCTCTCACCAGTTATGCACACCAAAGGAACCATCCTTTGCTCACTTGCTTCTCTGCTGTTATCGAGTATCTGGCTAAGATACTGACAGGGAATTTAGAAATCATAAGATTTTTAAAGGGAACCTTAGTGCTTTATCAGCTTGGAGCATTTTTTTTTTGCCACAGCAATATGCAGTGTTGGTCCATATGCATCCTGTCAGGTATAGTCATTTTTTCCTCCAGCTCCCCACACACACAAACATCCACAGTTTCTCTTAAATAGTACAGTTCTCTCCCCTGTGAAACCTCAGTGAGTGTGGCAAAAAAAAAAAAGAAGAAGAAAACAGCCAAAAAGATTCAGTTGTGAATATTGTTCCAGGAGGAACAGCCAAACAACAAATAATAGATACAGAATACTGTATTCCTAAAGTCACGTCACTGGACAGGGATGTTATTTTCCACTCACACTAGCTGGAATTCAGGGCTACACAGAGCTGTTGGAGTACCTGCAGTAATCACTCAGCTTTTCACAATGATTTGTGCATTATTGTAGGGGGTGGTATACTTTATGGATGGGGACAGGTTAGCATGTCAGTCTTGCATTAGATAAACATTCAAGATTGAAAATTTAAAACATGGGATGGTTGTTCCAGTCCCAGAAATTCTGTTATTGGGTCCCCAAGACTCATTCCTGATTTCACTTTGCTCTCAGCACACTTGTGCATACTGATCTAGCTAACACATACAGAACACCTCAGAGCATTCAGATAAGAGTAATGTTGATTTTGGTCTTTCAGCAGCACCAGTGGCTAGTTACAGCACCAGTTACTTTGTGTACGGAGAATGAGTGTGGGTACATCCTTTCATAAACCTAACGTTCAACTCGTGGACGAAAGATCAGTATAAGGCATTAGCAGTACCGATCTTGTCACGCTGTGCATTTCTTGTGAGTGAGATCAGTGTTTGATTCCAAGCACCAGCAATGCTGGTCTCCTGGGTCAAAGAGCAGTTGTCTACCCAGTAGTGTCCGTTCCTTTGAGATGCGGTGTCTGCATAGGTTTCTCTGTCTGACATCCTTTCTTGCGTTCAAGGTACCAGTCACCTAGCTTCTGTGTTAGCAAAGTCATACTCGATGTAAACTCATGCAGTGCTAGAGCAGACGCAGCATTTTCTAAAGTGATTGCGTATGTAAGTGTATGAATTAATATGTCCAAATTAATCCCAGTGTGGTTTTGTTTCGCCCACTGAGGTTTTGTATTTGTTAGAAATGTACTTCTGGTTTTATTTTGCAATGTATTGCTTCCCCACTGATGTGGTTAAATAAATAGCATGGCTTTCAGTAGATAGGAATGCAGTTTGAAATTGTGAGACTGCGAACACGTCACTCAAATGTGCCTGGCACAAAGATATCGAAATAATTATCAATCCTGATGTACTGAGTTTTGAATTGCACTGTTAACCTATCAACAGGGAAGTGGCAGCTCTCAGAGGTCATTTTTCAGATGGAAAAAAAAGTGGTTACATTCAATTCTATATTTTTTAGTTAGTTTTCAACAGAGCAAGGTATACCTGGACTGGTACAACATTCATTATAATTGTGTTTCTATATAAAGAGGTTTAAGTGGTTTGTCGCAATGCTTGCGAAAAGATCCAGGTTTCCTGTAAGATTTAAAAAGCCATTAGCTGCTAGTGTTTTGCAAAACCATGCTATCCAGAAAGTGTGTATTTGTTTGGCTAGTTGTTCCTTCAGCAATATAGTAGTTGTACATTTGTAACAATTCAGTTGCAGTGATATATCAATATAAGTATGTCCAGCAATACTATCTGCTTATGCTTTTCTGATTATGAACAGTGTATGAGCTGTAGTAAAACAGCGCTGTGACTTTGCAGAGAACTAAATGCAGAGGAGATGACTGAGAAAATTTCCAGAAAATAAGTAGTATTGTCTTTGCCATGGTGAGTTAGGATGTCATCGCATAAAATGTAATAAATTGTTCCAGCTGAAATAAAAACCAGACAGTGACAAAGCTGCAGAGCAGCTGTCTCATGAATGATACGGAATCGCATGTGTGGTTCATAAATGTAAGCTATAGGAAAAGCACAGCATAAGCGAATTAGTGAAAGATAAAATAATGCCCTGAAAAAACAAATGAATACTTTGTGAATAGAGTAATATCGGCCAGAATCAAGTTCCCTGAGTTCTACTGATCATTCCCCAGAATGAAAACAAATAATTGAGTGGTGTATCTTCTACTTGGCAATGTCATAGAGCAGAGGGCACAAACGGACAAGCACGGCAGTGCTACGTATGTGGAGAGAAGCACATCCACTGTGTGAACCCTGGGCTGCCTAATGACTAGAGGAGCTGCTATCCGTTTAATTCTCTGTCCTTAATCAAGATAGTTGTGTTAGGATGATGTTCACATTAGGCATCTTTATAATTAAGGAGGAGAGACGGACCTTCAGAAAGTGATTTAGATATGCAGAGTCGTTACCTGGAAGTCACTTTCTGCTCTCCTCGTCTCACCGCACAGGAAACCTGAGGTAGCTCAGTTCCTAACGTAGGCACCTGACTCAGTTGTCTAATGTTAGATGGGTTGAATTCAGCCTGAAGGACATCGCTTACAAGCCTGAAGCTTCATGTTACAGCATGTAGCTACTTCTGTAGCTGAATAAAACGTGCTGTGTGAGGCATCTCGATTCCTATACACAGTGCGTGGAAAAAGCTGGTGGACTCGCTCCAGGTCCAAAGCAACCAGCATGGTAAGGTGGCAACTCTTGTTGCCCCTTATGTGGGGGCGGGCTTCAAAGCATTTTAAGCAGGCTATGGAGATGCAGTTTGTGGCATAACCTTTTTGTGATGGTAAGTGCTTAAACACTTTCAAAGTGTAGGACAGATTTCTTTTTTCTTATAAAACACCAAGAGGTAAAGAGAGTTCCCCCATTTTTTTTCAATACTCCAGTGGTTGGAGGACACCCATTCTGAGCAAGGGAAACAATTTCAGTTCCTTTCTTAACTTCAAGGAGGTCAAATCCATTCTCTAAACTGCCTGGGTTAGAGGCTAGGTGAGTCTTTTAGGCAGGGTTGTACCCGTAATGTAATTACTGTGTGAAAAGAAATTAAGGTTCATTTGGTGAGATACAGTCACTGGAAAATGAGTCTACACACTGTGGCGTCTCCTTGGGTGCAGTTTTTACTTCAAAGACTGCAGATAATATTTTTTTAATTAATTTATTTAATTTTTTTAATGGAACAAAGTGATGAAGCACTTCCACCAATGTTAAGTGCTTATATGGTTTTAGGTGTTTGGGTGGGGGATTCTGTTTTTTTCTTTTTCTTTTTTTTTTTTTTTTAATCTGGAACCAAATGGTATAGACACATATCACTCAGGAAACTTAAAGGCAGACAGCTGAATCAGGACTTTCTAAATCCTGCATGAGAAGCACACCTATCCATCCTTTCAGGAATTGCACTAACGCTAATATTTAGCAGTTAAGAAACTGTCCAATCAGTATAAATTTTCAGCAAGTGACAGTTGTCTTTTGGAATTCCTATATCACAGGTTGGTTTGATTTTTTGTGAAATGCCAAGAATGCTTGAAGTGATCTCTGACTATTGTAAATAGCATTTATTCAGTTTGATTCTCAAATTGCTTCATTTTCCATGAGATGCAGGTGACAAAGTCAAAAGTGACATAAAGTCAAATGAGCATCATTAAGAATATATTTATAGCTGGTTTTGTTATTCCTAATATTTTCAATAATAACAGAAATTATTAATCTTGGGTACATTTGTTAATCATTAGAGTCACAGTTGATTTTGCTGGTCTTCCAACTCTTTTTTTCCCAGATGAAATAATTGTGCAGAAGCCAGAGCTCACCAGTCCATCGATCTGTCATGCTCCTGGTGGGGAATACTTTGTAGAAGGAGAGACATGGAATATCGATTCTTGCACACAATGTACATGCCACAGTGGACGTGTCCTGTGTGAGACTGAAGTCTGTCCACCTCTTCTTTGTCAAAACCCCACCCGCACGCAGGACTCCTGCTGTCCACAGTGCCCAGGTATATATTGACAACCAGCTTTCGTCAGGGTCCTTCCTTGATCCAAGAACGTATGATGTGAATATTGAATGTTTCAGTATGTGCACAGTTGGTTGTTGTGGTACCTTTGTTCTTTAGCAGTTTGGAGTGAGAGCCTGCAGTCCTCTATTTCAAGTGCAAAACTTGACTGTCCCCTTACATGTAAGGGGAGTTGTGGCCCTGAAGTTTGAACGTCCTTGAAGGCAATCTAACAGTGTAAGGGTTGCATGAGAAGGGTTGCATGCCATTTCTTCTACAGGGTGTTCATTGGTTTTGGGGATTTTTTTTTTCTGACAAAACATTTTCAGTGAAAAAGTAAGCCAGTTCTCCTGCCTTCCGTTTTTCTCATTATTAATAACAGTGAACATTCATTTTGCTAAACTTCAAAATACTGTTTGGAGGAGCTGACCGTTCCTCATTGGCTATATAAGGAGCTTAGTCTCATAACTTACGCAGCTAGATTGAGAACCTGATCCGAGTCCCCTTCTGAGTTCTTTTTTTTCTTCTTCTTTTCTTACATGTTCCCTGCACAAACAGTCATATTTCTTGATCCGTAATGTCTGTTAAGATACGGCTTCATTGCAGAAATGTCTCCCCCATGTGTGGGCATGAGAATTAAAGTAGACCCATTGGCATCAAGCTGAAGCCCGATCAAGTTCCGTTTGTTTCTCAACAGCTTATATTTAGCTCATATAAGTCTACTAGTGAAGGCAACAGCAGCATAACAGCTTTTGACTTTTGCATCATTCAAGAATTTGAACTGACATGGCAGAAGCTGGGATTCAAGTTTTAAATTTAAAATTTTATCTCTCTAAGGTGAATTCCGATATAGCATTCAGTTTAGAGCATTCAGAATGGCTTTCTGAAAGGCTGCTTCTGATGATTGTTTGATAACTTTGCTGTCCTTTTTTCTTTTTCTCGTTGGTTTTTTTTTGAGTAAACTCAATAAAGGTCTACATAAACTTTGTTGTAGAGCACATCAGGAGTTTCTCATGTATGGACCGAACTGGCATAAGGCTCTGTCCTCCTAGTTCTTCTGAAGTAGTAAGCCAATGTGTCACAGTTCCACTGTGTTCTTCAAGAGTCAACCTTCTGTTGAGGAAATATGACAGAAGTTATCTACTGTAAGTTAAATAACTTAATCTGTTTATATTTACAGATGAGCCTCTTCAGCCCTCTTCATCAAGCAATGAGAGCATGCCCAGTTATTGCAAAAATGATGAAGGAGATATTTTTCTGACAGCTGAGTCCTGGAAGCCCAATGTCTGCACTAGCTGCATTTGCATGGATGGTGTGATTCGATGCTACTCTGAGTCTTGCCCACCGGTATCCTGTGAGAGACCTGTTCTGAGAAAGGGACAGTGTTGTCCTTACTGTATTGGTGAGCAAATAAAAATAGTTCATAACTTGCTTTTCCCTTCTTGAGAATAAGAAAGAAGTTTTATTTCCAAATTGAAATATGTTTTCCCTGTTCTGGGGAGATGCAGTTTGTGCCTTCAGTTGAACTGGAGAGTGAAATCTGCATAGGGAGCTCTGAGGGTCATAATTTGTGGTTTTTAGGTAGACCTTTATGAAGATACAAATGCAATTTGCCTACAAACTTGAGAGGACATCCTCCTGAAAACCTGGTTATATACCTTACTAGATGAAAACATTACGCAAAAATGGTTTTCTTTAAAGGAAGACCTGCCAAGTAACACATATGTTATGTCAAGATTTATGTGATAATATGAGGAAAATATTAATTATGACTGCAGAAGATAAACTGAAGCATTATGAAATTTCATTGAATGGAGAAGTGTTAATAAGCCATCTAAATTAAAATACAGGAAAAAACACAAAGTTCATTGAAGGTAGTTATAGAAGAGGCAAAAATAATATATTTGAGAAAAAATGGGGAAATATATTTTTTTTAAATACTAAAAATGCATGAAGAATTAAGGGCCATGCTCTGGTTTTGAATTTGGAGTTGAAGTAAATGATGGATTCTCTAGATAGCGAAAACTGACAGGCATTTTTAAAGTGGCAGAATTTGAGATTCCTGATCACCTTTTCATTGTATTTTGAATAGGAGTATTTATTTACAGATTCTTTTTTGTGAGTTCACAGTAAGTACAAAGGCTGTAGAGTGGAAGCTGCTGGTAGAGAATAATTGTATAATGCACTTACTGAAATTAAGTCTTTATAGCACTGTTGGAAAGCATTCAGAGCTTACCATAACATTCATTTCCAAAAGCAGTAGGGAGAGATACAGTAAAAAAGAATTCAGTAAAAGGGATATAAAAAAATTGACGGGCTTTAAGTATTATTGATTGAACATGTGATCAACTTGCCCATCTGTAAAGAATACAGTTCTTCATCAGAAAGATGTCAAAAAGGTTGTGAAGTCCTTTCAGATATGTATCATTTATAGAGCTCTTTAAACCTTCAATTTGTTGCAGACAAACTATCTTTAATAGTAGGTGATACAGTGTTATAGGGTGTGCAAGGAGTTCCATTAAAGAAATGCCTAGAAAAGTTAGAAAGTTTCTACCAAAATTTCAGTTGCCCTTGGAACCTTACTTGGATTCCTGATGAGAACATTTTGAGGGGAAAGTACTATGTTGTCCTATTACTACTTTCTCATCATGGTTTGCATACAAAATAGGGAGGATTTAAAGTTTCTTGGACAGCTGTCTTTCTGCAGGCTTTTCTTCCAGTAATTGACTTTGCAATCATAAAGATCATTTCAATCCAGAATGCGTCTTAATGTTAAAAAAGTGTATGCAGAGCTGGGCAATCAAACCAGCAGAGTCAGAACATGAGCCTTAGTGCTCTACTGGAGAATTCTGTAGGTCAAGGAAGGGATGCACCACAGGGCCTAGTGCCATGCCATCAGCTACAAAAATAAAACCTCTAGAACTTTATGCCTGCACCTTGCATGTCAAGACTTGCAAATATATACACGCATCATGTAGATATGACTCTCATTAATTGACTTTGAATCCCATATAGTTACACAATATTGTAAATATTTAAAAGTATGAGCTGTAAAAGTTTAATGATTTTTGTTTTAGTAGCAACTGTTCAGCAATATGAAATACAGAATCCAGATTTTAATTGGTGCTCAGATATGAAGACTTTCAATGATGATACATTTTATTAATTTAAGCTGTACTGTCTTGTGGGTATGTTTTATGGTCTAACTGAAATTCATGGAAACTTACTTTTTTAATTGTTTCTATGAACTATATACTCTGCCTGTAAGAGGAGTAAGGTCATGCACTTAGTTTTCCAGGTTCTTACTGTTTTACTCTTCATTTCGCGAGAACTGTGCCTTACTGTTTTCATGTAGTAGTTCATGAAATGTTTAGTAGGGAAACTGTTGAAACAGGCCTTTTTCATTTATTAGAATTTCAAAAATTATGCAGGGTTTTAACATTGTATTTTATTTTGCTTCTTTCTGGATTCAGATCTGGTTAAGCCTAACAAGTTAGTATAGATTCAAATTCAAAGTTTTACAGGCCTTGGATACTTTCTTGTTTGTCTGAATCCTCAGTTCATCCAATGTGTTAAACTTTCTTCTTTCTCATGCAAAGAAAGATTAATTTGGAAAGATAACCTACTTTAGAGAGGATAAAGAGGTATCTTTTTGATCAGAGACAAGATTAGTCTTCTGCGGAAAATGGAGCGCCAGCTGTTTGCCAGATGAGACTGATTTACTGGTGCAGCTAGAGGAAAGCTGAGAGAAGACAGGTAGAGCTACACGCAGTTCTGACGCACGCTGAACTGCGTTTTTGTATGTGGGTTTCTTACTGCAAGTCTCTCTTGTTTCCACTGTCCTTGAGCGCTTGTTGGTGTCATGGCCTTCATCTTCATCCTGTGCTTCTACTTGCACAGAGATGGACACCAAAACAGGAGACACACACAGGATAATATTTTCTTGGGACTTAAAATTTTGCTCTCGAGGTGCAAACGTGCCAACACTGCTATGTATGTGATTTTATTCAGTCTAAAAAACATTTACGGTATTAAATTATGATGTGTTCTTTACAAACTTGCAAAAACCTGGGCAGGTTAAAGGAGCTTTCCAGCCAAACCAGCTGCTGAGTTGAAGAAGCTGTCCTGAGCGGGGCCAGTTTTGCCCCTCTGGGAGCGAATCAGCCCTGGGTGCAGCGGAAGTGCTCAGCTGTAGGTCTGCAGGGGACTGCCCAGGCTTTGTGCCTCACCCTGTCCCCAGCCATAGCTACATTCTGACCAACACAGGCCTCCTCTGGCTCTATATGCCAACATGCAGGTCAGCTATGGGAGAACCTAATGTGCTTTTTGCAGCTGTAGCCACCTTTTCCTCCCTCTCTTCCTTTCGCATGTCCACCCCATATTCACTTATAAAAATCTTCTACTTGGAGAGGCTGGGACCCATACTTTACAGCCATGGAAGCCATGGGATACCCATGCCAAGGACCTCTGGAACATTCATGCTTTTCAGATAATTCCATTAGTATTTTCACAATAGTACTTCTTGCTGATCTCCTTCTGCATTTGAATTTACTCTGTCAAGTTCTGTTGCACTGGTCTGCTGACTACTAACCTTGTTATTCCAATGATGTCAGTCTATTATGTTGTCACTAATTAAAAGCTGTACTGATGGCCAAATTATTTAATAAGGCTTTTTATTTATATTTGGGAGGTAATTCTAACTGACATATTTGCATATGTAATCTGTGTGAATGTTAAACCACTATTTCTCTGACAGCTTAAGAAGTTACTTTGCAATTCCATTCTGTTATCTCATGCACATGCTTAATCTGCAAATTCATGTCATCAGCAGGTTTAATCGTAATAATTTCTGCCTCTAAGGAAAAAAGGTAGCAAGAAGCTAAGGTGAAAATGAGGTGCTGCTTGGCTGTTGGAGGTTCTGCCATGTAGTTTTATTTTGATTATCTATAAAGTGCTCTAGCGGCAAAAACCATCCTAGGATAAGTAATTCATGACTGTCTTCTCAGTGAAATAGAAGGTATATTGCAGACCACCCAAAAGGCTTGCATAGGATGAAGCATAAAAAAAATGGTGTATTGAATGCTTAGGCAGAAAGTGTAATGTTTCTTTTAAGTGTTTGCCCAAGACCTACTTGCTTCATCAAGTCCAAGTCCCTGTTACATACTGTGTCAAAATCTATCTGAAAAGTTGTTAGCTTTACAGCTTTTAGTCTTTGGGAAGGGTGTTCTGGAACCTCACTTTTTCTGAGGATAAAGATCATACCAATTTCCAATTTATATAATACTAACCATGAAAAAAATGTACAGTTTGTTTATTGCGCTTTTCCTGGGGTTTTCCATTGATGCAGTTACAGCGAATGATAAGATCCCCTTCGAATCTGTTTTATCACAATAGTCTAAGCACTTCTAATTACATCACCTGAGAGTTGCTTCATCCTCCTCGGCATCCTGCCTAATCTGTTCTTCAAGTATTCCAGACTGAGTTCATCTTTCTTGGACTTTGGTAATTAGAAATGTAGGAGGTCTGGTTTTCTTCTTAGTTAAATAGGATTTACTAAGAGAGAAGGAGGAATTGAGAGTTTTAAACAGTCAAACATACAAATATTTTTTTCTTAATTTTCACAGCACACTTGATATCATTTCATGTCCCAATCATCCATCCTCTAGCCTCTTGAATGAGGAAAATAAGGAGAAGCAGCCCAGGCTAATCATGTACTTCATAAAGAAGCAGAAATGACACTTTTATTAACAAAGATTTTCCAGAAGATGTGGAAAGGGTCATTTAATTACAGCTGGGATTTCTCTGTAGCTATTGTTTCACTTTTGTGTTTGGGGAAGAAATCAGATTTGTGTGTAACTGGCCATAGCCGCATGATCACACCACTCTGTTTTCCTTCCAACAGAAGACACGGTTCCAAAGAAAGTGGTCTGCCACTTCAATGGAAAAACGTACGCAGACGAGGAGCGCTGGGACATCGACAGCTGCACGCACTGCTACTGCCTGCAGGGCCAGACCCTCTGCTCCACGGTCAGCTGCCCGCCCCTCCCCTGCTCCGAACCCATCAACGTGGAGGGAAGCTGCTGTCCCATGTGTCCAGGTAATGGGACGTGACAACCCAGATTATTGTAATGTTGGTTTTACAGGACTGATAATAAGGTTTTAAATTGGTTTTTGAATGTCAGTCAATGTTTGAATAGTATCAAGAAGACAACTGACTTTTAGACTGCAGGAAAATGAATGTTCTTAACAGATAGGCATATTGTGCAAAAAAATAGTTTGAATTTTACTTATTCTGAGAACTGTGAACTCAAAAATCAGTTGCTTGCTCCTGCTCATTCTCCTCCTTTCACAAGGTTAGAGGAATACATTAGTCAAGTAGGAAAATGAGTTTTCTTACATTCTGCAGATTCTGTCAGTGATTAACATTACTGTCTTTTCCAAGTCTCTGTTACTTTTCAAATACCCCATTGCTTTATTCATGATTTTAACTTGGCTTAAAAGTAATATGAAATTTTCTTAGCTATGGACGCAAGGGACATAAGAGTTGCAACTGGTTTCTAATGCTAGTTCTGACATATTTCAGCAGGGTTTGCTCATCTTATTCAGTCAGCTGGTAACTACTTCCGACAGGACAACTGGGGAGATTCATCAGTACCCTCTCTTGCAATTCTCCTGCTTTGAGGATTAGAAAAAAAAAGAAGGCAAAGAAACCAGCAGTGACAGTTTATGTATCAGCTGGGAAAATGTAGCCTTCCCTTGGTATTTTTATTGTTTAGTATCACAAAGGAGCAAGACTGTAGCAGAGTGTGTAGTCTGAAATGGTATTTTCAAAAGCAATTTTGTCCACAGGACTACATCATCCCATTCACATTAGGACAATGATAATGGCAGTAGGCATGTATCCCATATGCAATATGAAACAGATTTTAAAAGAAAATCTCAGACTGATAATGGTAAAAATTCTGAAACAAATGATTCATAGGACCAAGCACTGCAGACGGCCAAGTATACTTCCTGAAGTAAGAGCAGAACTGGGAAGTTAAGCAGCCTGTAATTTGTGAAACACATTTCTCTCATTTCACAGAGATGTATGTACCTGAACCTACTAACATCCCCATTGAGAAGACAAATCATCGAGGAGACGTTGAACTAGAAGTACCAAACTGGCCAACACCGAGTGAAAACGACATCATCCACATTCACAGAGGTAAGATCTGACATAAACTGGGCTAACTTAGGTCTGTGTTTATTCCCCGTGTTTTAGTGCATCTACTTGTTCTGTTCAGGTAGCATCTGTATAATGCTTTGAAGTGCAGAAGCCTTGCTTTGAGTAAAGATGAGTCAGTCTATTAAATTATATTTATGCAATTTGGTCTCATTATCATTCCATCTTCAGCTTGGAAAAAACATCTGTGTTGGTATGATGGAGTTCTATAAAAATAAGAATGTGATAAAATCATGAATGAGGAGTGATTCTGCAGCATGTTTTCTGATACAAAAACTAGAAAGCAGTCTGTTGTCAGGCCAGTTGAGTTGACAGACCTTCATCTGATCCATCTGACATTCTTACATTGATAAACAAAAATGGGAAAACATGTACCACAACTTAACATATATCATAGGCAAACATCAGAGTTAAGAAAAAAAAAACAACAACCCACTTCCGGTATAATGACACAGAGCTAATAAAGTTGTCTAAGGACGTAAATCTTTTGTTTAAAACTGTGCTGAAATCATTATTCTAGGGTTGGGGACACACTCTATGACACAGTCTTTGTTAACCTTCTCTAGCTGGAGGACTACCAAAGCTTGTATATGTTTGTTTTTTTTCAAAATCTAAGGATGATCTCATAGCATACTATTGTTTGGAGAAAGAATACGTGAAATTTAACTGCTTTACAAAATAGTAAGCTTACACTTTTATAATTACAGCATTTTCGTTTCTCACAGGCATTAGTAGCTGGCTTGCAACTATCCTGTTCTGGGGATGATAAACACACACAGCAAACTGTGTGGGGATGTTGTATATGTCATTGAAAATTATTGTTCTTTGCAATTATATGCAAAAGTTGCTACAGTCTAGTAGACTACCAGCAGTCTGTTTTCACGGGCAGATTGTAATATGTTCTCAAGCAATGAGAGAGCATGCACACATAATTGTCTTACCAGTTTTAAAAAGAAAAAAAAAACTTTCATCCTAAGACTTCCAGGTTTTGCTCAGCATAGAAGCACAGGCTGAGGTTTTTTACAAGTGGAATATTGGCTGTGATCAGATAAGATGATGCAAACAGGTTATTGTCAGCCTTGCTGTTACTGTGCGTGAGATTGCATCCTATTTCCTCTCTCTTTGGTGGCCTTCTCCTGGCTAATATAGTCACTATACAAGGTACTAGCTTTCAGTTCTTCTAATTTCTATAAATAAGGTGACATTTCAGGAGAGAAAGTCCAAATTCATGTGAGTGACAAGATCCACGACTGGAACTTTTATAATGACATTTTTCTTTAGGGTCAAGGCCCATTTATAATTACTAACACACGCTCACATTTGCCTTGCAGACATGAGTCATCTCCAGGGAGAGTACAGAAGTGGCGGTGGGCCACACCCCAGTGAAGATGCATCGGTTAGCTCGGTTGCCTTGGTGACAATTCCAATCACGATAGCGCTGTTACTCATTGTCGTCCTTCTGCTTGTCAATCAGAAAAAGCAGTGGATTCCAGTGTCCTGCTACAAAGCTCCAACAAAGGTGCCACGTTTATGCCTATTTCCAGCCTTTCACTTTTTTTGGAAAACAAGATGAACTAGAATATTGTGTAGGATGCAATTGAGTTCACATGATGTGAACTCTCTTAAATTATTTTCTCTTTATGTCTTAAACCATTTTATACCAGTCAGTCTGTTGGTATTTATTTAGTCTCCTGAATGATTTTTTTTTCACTATAAAAGGAAAAAATTTCCTGCTCCATATAGTAATGAGTTGTCACTAGATAGAAAGCAAGCTCAGCAAAAACATAAAAAACCCTGGCTCTGTATATGTGTAGGTAAATGCAGGCAATTTTCTTATCTGCAGTAAAACTCGTGAGAGAATATTTTTGCTTTCTTAACTTTCATCCACTTTAAAAGTATTTTCCAACATCAGGTACTATGTCTACTAGTATGCCAAAAGGCATCACCCACATAATAAGAAAGCTTCCTTTAAGCCAAATACAGATTCAGTGTAAGGCATGGATATACTGAAATTCAGATTTCTTGTGAGGGTCTTTGTCATAAACATATCTTTCTTTTAAGGTTTCTTCAACCATGTGTCACTCACTAGTTTCTCTTATTCCTTGGTGGGTGGTGACTGATGGTTCTCAGTAATAAATTTTGGCAAGGCTATTTTGGCTTATGTTCTTCCTGTTCCAAATAGACTAGCTATTTAATAAAGAACAAATGAACAACTGTGCTTAAATCATATCAGTACTAAAAGAAAGATGATAGAAAAGATGTTTAAAATTACAGATGGACTGGCTAATGTTTAGCCCTGATTATGTTAACATCAGTGAACCTCAGGACTTCTTTGTGAATCCAGTCCACAGACTGTTGAAGAGCCAAATGTAAAGCATTGTAGAATAGTGTTTTGTAATAAATATCTGGGGAAAAAAAACCCTTTTGTGATAAGGGTTATTGAATGTAAATTTTTAGTAATAAAAACCCTTCTGATTTTCTGATTTAAGTTTTGGAAAAAGAAGCTACATCAGTGGAAACTGGAATTTTTAAGATTTGCAGTCCTCTTGTATACTTCTAGTGTGAGCATGCATATGCATTGTCACTAACTTTGTATGTATCCACAGAATACGCTTACTGCCTGTCCTTCGTCATGCTTAGCCCGTAAACATTTAAGGTAGCACGCACCCAGCATTTTTTAACCTTCCTCTCAGCTGCAGAATCTTTCAGTTGAAGGATTCTCAAACAGAGGAATAGCAGGACTGGGAAGCCAGAACACATAGCTCAACTCTTTCTTTGAGAAATATTTTATGTCCATTCATGCTTGTAGATCATTACATACTCAAACCCTCACATACTCAGATGTGCCTAAAATGAAATCCCCTGTTCTACACTTAGAAGCAAGTAAGAACAACTCTAGCAAGTATCACATCAACACTGGCATCTCCGCAATAACGCACTGCTTTGCAAGGGTGTAAGGCCTAGCAAATATTGGATAAAAGGTGGATGATTTCCTCATTAGGGACATAATACAGTGGAAGATGTCCCTGCTCATGGCAGGGGGGTTGGAACTAGATGATCTTTAAGGTCCCTTCCAACCCTTACCATTCTATGATTCTACGAATACAGAAACCTCCTCAGAAAGGAATATAGAAGGATCCCATGGGACACCACATGCCAGCATTAACTATAACAGCTGAGATCTGTCCCAGTCTCATAATGGAAGTGCAACCAGGAACAAAACGTTCTTGAAAATTACCATCAATGAAGAGGTGGTTAAAGTCTTGGAAACAAGCTGCTGCACATGCAGGGCAACAAGGTTAAGCCCTTGTGCAGTGCTAGAGTGACAGAGAACAGTTTAAGCAGTCCATCTGGGATGTGAGAATACCAGAGCTCCGTTCACAAGCTGAAAAACAGCGATTCAGAAGAGTGTCGGTCTGTCACTGTGCCTGGCATAAGCCTTTACCAAGTTTAGCAAAGTCCATTCTCTTTCATTGCCAATTTGATTTTGTTTTGTGGTTAGGACTTAAACCACAAAAGCTTTTTTAATTATGAGTGGATTACAAATTTTATTTAATTTACTCAATATTCCTTTTCTGTTTTAACAGCCTTCTTGCCTAAACAATCAACTGGTATATGTGGACTGCAAGAAAGGTACCATGGTCCAGGTGGACAGTTCTCAGAGGATGCTAAGAATTGCAGACCCAGATTCAAGATACAGTGGATTTTACAGCATGCAGAAACAGAACAACCTACAGGCAGATAATTTCTATCAAACAGTTTGAAGATTTGCACCCTTACCAAGGATTTAAGAAAGAGAGAGAGAGAGAGAGACTAAGTCTGCTATTAAAATAAAACTAGAATTGTGCACTTGCTTAGTGGATTGTATTGGATTTGTGACTACATGTACAGCTCTAAGACCTTACTGGGATGAGCTCTGACTCCTGCAATGTGCCAGAAAAAGCATTCCCACTTTTCCTTGAGATAACTGACCAAGTGTTTTCTTAGAACCAAAGTTTTAAAACTTGTTAAGATGTATTTGCTTGTAACATAGCTATAGAGTTTTTTTGGGAGGGGGAATCAGGGGCTAGGGGTAGGCAGTGAGGTAAAAGGAAGCTTCAGAGAAAAGCTGGTCATGCTTGGCTGGAGAAGAAAATAAAGGATACTGCCGAGCAGCAGGATAGTGGTTTTTCTTGTTGCTCTGAAATTGCATCTGTTGCAGCAAAGCCTAACCCCAGGTGAAAAAAAATATGAAAAAGTCTGATTTTTTTTCCCCCCCGGCTGTTGCTACAGTAATATACTCCTAGAACAGAATTTGTCACATCACGTGTGTGGTGTAGCTGCACATATTTTTCTATATGATGAGAAGCTGCAGTAGTTAACAAAATAGCAAGGAAAAGGTTATAGCAGAGAATAAAGGGTGGGTTTATTGAGGATGTATAAAATTATACCTTGTGCTGCTTTTTGTTTTTATTTTTGTTTTCTTCAAAGCTGATTGGCTAGATTAGCCAGACTTCGGCAGAGTTAGCAAATGACTGAGGCCTGAGTAATTCCTGATATGAGCACTGGATCTTTTGACAGCAGTATTGAAGGAAGGAAGGAAGGAAAAGTCAAGAACACCATGCAGTTCCGGGGGCTTTTGTTTGTTTGTTTTGTCTGTTGTGGTTTTGTTTTGTTATTTTATATCAATCTCTGGTTGTTCATACAGGAGAAGGAAAAATATTTTTGTTGGACAAAGCTCTTGCTTACAAGAGAGTAGAAAAGAGACTGTTTTAAGGTTGTTGTTTGTTTTTTTTTTTCCTGTTGATGTTCTTATTTACTGGTATGCAGATTTAGAAACTACTTCCATGCTAGGAAGCTGCTTAATTTTAATTGTATATTACTCAAGCACCTTTTTTGAAGCTCAGAAAAAAAAGGAGATCATGCTTCTTTAAACTTTAGCATTATAGGAATATTTATGTAAATATAATTATGCTAAAAACAACAAAAAGTATTTGTATGTTTGTGTATATATATATACAAATGCATGTAGGTATACATGTGTATATATACATGCATGTGTATATACAGTATACATTTATATACTGTATATATAAAATACTATGTATACAGTATATATTTTTTCTATTTTTTTTCTTGTTGAATGTATTTTTATCTGAGAGAGATTTTACCCAGAGCAGAAACAGATAAACAGGCATTCCATATCAATGCTTAATCGCTTGTGAGTTTAGGAAAGACAAGAAAAGAGCATCTCATTCTACCTACAGTTTGATTTGATTTGATTTGATTTGATTTGATTTGAAAGTGTTTGTGTGCGCGCGTGTGTGTGTGTGTGCACTCTTCTGTTTGCGTGTGTACAGTACGTGCACGGTTATAGCAGTAAGCGTTGCTCTTGCTACTTGCTACATTTCAGGGTGTTTCTTATTTTTCTTTTCCTGCTTAGCCTTAAAAAGGCTTTTTAATGAATGCATTGGCTAGAGACACTGATGACAATATACATGCAGCACTAATCAGCTCCATAGAATAACACCATCGATCGGCTCCTGGATTTTCTTTTTTTTCTTTCTTTCTTTCTTTCTTTCTCCTTTTTTTTTTTTTTTTCAAACAATTGTTTGAAACAACTACTGGAATATTGTCCACATTAAGCTGGAAGTTTGTTGTAGCTTGCCTCATTTATAACTCTGACTGTATAATACAATGTTAACTTTCCAAACAGGTCTTGGCACTTTTATACTAATTACCCATTTGTGCATTGCCTTTTTTCTTTTACAAATGCTTGTCATAAGAGACACAGATACCCAGTATGCTTAATGTGAAAAGAAAATGTATTTTTTGTAAAGGAACTCTCAAGTATTGTTGTAAATACTTGGTCAGAGGTTGCTGAACTTTAAAACTGAGAAAAAAACCTAATTTATTATTATAATGACCTAATTTATTAATCTGAAGATTAACAATTTTTTTGTTTTAGAATATCAAAAAGGTGTTCTAGCTGTTTGCATCAAAGAAAAAAATAGGTGTATCATTAAGGGTCAACATTTTTTCTGCTTATATAACTTCAGTTTCCAACCACCAAGAAGAAAAAATGTAGTCTCCCCAGTATTTTGTACTCAATCTGATATTGAAACAGAGATGTTTCTGTCCAGTTACTATAAAGATTTTGTCAAGACAAAACATCCATTCCTTGCATAAGAGTAAGCAGTCTTTATCCAGAAATTGTAAATGCTTGCTTTTGTTTTACAATCAAGGCCATATTCTGAAAATATTAGCAGGATATAGGACGTGGTGTAAAATGTTTTTTATTATTATTATTTTATTATTATTATTTCAAAGATATGATTTATCCTATGTGCTGTATCCATTACACTCTTTTACTTTGGTTCCTGTTGTGCTCTTGTAAGAGAAATGCAGATATAATTTTCTGAAAAATAGACGCATATGTGGCACTCGGAGTGCACTGCGGTTCAGCAGATTGCTTGTTTACTTTTTTAACTGTAAGGCGGTTTCTTGTAATTTGGCTCTTGGCAGCACAATAAAAAAATTTTAAACCTATTGATGCATGTTTTCTTGAATGTCATTATTTATTACTTCCGTACACTGGTCCTCGAGACATTAGTTTATAGCTTGGTGTTATGGTGAGGTTTCTTCCCTGGGAGTAGGAATTCACGTTACTGGCCTGCTGACCTTAGATCAGAACAGTTCAGAACATACTGTGGGTAAAGGACAGTTTGCAGTCACAGAAAGTTCTGGGTTTTGCACTAAAGAATTTAGAGGGATTTGTGAAATTCCAAATAGTTTCAGCATTCGGTAAAAATCACTCTCTCAAACGCAAAGTCAGCCTTTGCCCTGCCGTTGAATCCACGTGGTCTGGTCGTACCTGCCAGAAAGCCATAATCAATCATATGGGACTCTAATATGAGGTCCTGTAGGAAGCACGTGGAATCAGAATTTGCACTTCATGGACTTCCTGAGCCACGGATCATTTATTTACCTATTAGCCGGTAATGTTTTTTTCTTCTATTAATTTGTATGTTAATGGGCTTGATGTAAAGTTCTGGTCTGTAACTTCCTGAGGCAAGGAGTTTTTCAGCTTAACTACTTGCTCCGTGAAAAACTGCCTCCTTTTCTTTCTTTGAACATCTTGATGGTTTCATTTGATAGCCCTGACTTTCCCCATTGAAAGCAGCAGGGGATCAGTATCTGTGCGCCACCCATTAATGTAGAGACCTGTACCTTCTCTCCATTCTTTCTGTGCTGAAAAGCCCGAGATCTGATTCTTTGGGCGCTGTTCCATACCTTCTGGCCAACCTGGCCATTCCTTGCACTTCTTCTGTTAGCTCCTTCTGAGATCAAGGGTAAAGGGACTGAAAATGTCCACGTTGCTCAAACATGGTACACCCTGCGCCTAGCGTCGTATTTACTGTTTGGATTGCTACCGACCAGAGCTGGCTACGATAATCCAGAATTCCCAAGCAGTGACAGTTACTGCAAAGCCTGTAACTGACTTTGACTAGGCTAGATGGGTATTTTTGTGCATCCCTTTACATTTACATATGCCAAACTTCCAGTAATTTCCTCTCCCTTGCTAGTTATCCCTTCCAGCATTTTTTGCTCCTTCCCAGGACTATGGCTGTGGAAGACTCTGTCTTCTAGAAGAGCATCTTCAAATTCTGCCTGAAAACATTTTTTCATCAGAATGGAACAGAAAACGGCATTACACTAATGAATAAAACAATGGTGCATCCACACTTCAATACTCAAAGTATTCCTGGCCTCCTTTGCCCCACTCCCAATGTCAGAAAGGATCATGCTTGAACGCCTATGTATACTCGGGTTTGTTGGCTTGAAAAAGCTGTAACTGAGCAGAGTAGGACGAAGGTGTTCAAATTACCTCAGTGGCAGGCAGACAGTTAACCGGGATGGAATTTTCCACTCGACGGGTCTCTTTCCAAGCATCAAGCAGGAAGCATGAAAAGAAACTTGAAGGAGGCTCAAACCACATTCAAGCAGTTAAGCAGAGAAAATTCCTGCTACGTACTTTGGGATATCAAAAGCTTACAGCAGCTCAAAGAAGTAGATAAGAAAAGCCCGTGTAAACTGTTGCACATAAGGAGGCAATATACAGCTAGCAGGGGATGGGCCTACGAGGAAAGGCTGAGGGAGCTGGGCTTGTTCAGCCTGGAGAAGGCTGAGAGGGGACCTTACAAATGCTTGTATCTTAAGGGTGGGTGTCAGGAGGATGGGGCCAGACTCTTTTCAGTGGTGCCCAGCAACAGGACAAGGGGCAATGGGCACAAACTGAGGCACAGGAAGTTCCGTCTGAACAGGAGGAAGAACTTCTTCCCTCTGAGGGTGATGGAGCCCTGGAACAGGCTGCCCAGGGAGGTTGTGGAGTCTCCTTCTCTGGAGATGAATTCAAGACCCGCCTGGACAAGGTCCTCTGCTGTAGGGGACCCTGCTTCGGCAGGAGGGTTGGACTAGATGACCCACAGAGGTCCCTTCCAACCCAGAACATTCCGTGATCTGTGACTGTGCCAGTAAGAACCAGCTATCTCCCAAACTTGCTGCCATACATGCTGGGTGGCTGAATGGATGGGAAAACAACAGCCAAAACACCACCCACCCCTGGGTTACCAGGTTACAACGAAATTATTGCAAACACTCCCTTCCGCCTCCCCGGTGAACTGCCCTTCCCCGCCGCCTCCCCAGCACCGGCCTCAGCCCTGCGGCTGCCGCCGCCCCTGCGCAGAACCGAGCCCACCGGCACCCTGCAAGCGGTGTCACGGCCGCAGGCCGCGCCGGCC
>Ga0065711_1002314_pt1 | contig 53328 bp, 22 predicted proteins | sample Hoacrofraction12_FD_59098 | JGI IMG/M metagenome (GOLD analysis project Ga0065711, IMG submission 59098) | Hoatzin crop microbial communities from Cojedes, Venezuela - Epithelial fraction 12 v2 (version 2) | ecosystem: Host-associated > Birds > Digestive system > Esophagus > Crop | place...
CCTGTGCAGCCTGCTGTAGGTGACCCTGCTTCGGCAGGGGGGTTGGACTAGATGACTCACAGAGGTCCCTTCCAACCCCTACCATTCTGTGATTCTGTGATTCTGTAATTCTGTGATTCTATGATATTTTAAAAAAAGATCTTCATAATTTTTAATTGCACAATTGGTGAAGTTATTTGACTGTAAGAATAAGTACTTGGCAGAGAAATATTCATTAATAAATCAAAATACTTCAATTGTTGGATAGCATTTCTGCTTCAAACAAATATTCAGGCAACTCAGGCAGGTAAGGTGTAACTTTTTCACTGTTGTCGTTACTCATTGTCTTTAACAATAGAAGTAGCTCTTTTTGTATAAGCTAAAGATTTGGTGAAGTTTTTCCACTTATCCATTTAGCTACATCACCAAGCGACAAAAATGATCAATCTCCCTTGAGGCAGGGAGAATAAGATTATCTACAGACACTGAGGGCTGTAAAAATGCGTGCTGAAGATACATAGAAGAGTGAAACAATATACTAGCACCTTTCAATAATATATGGACAGTTTTTCTCACTAATGGCACAAATTCCTAATTACCACTTCTCTGATTAATATTTAAAGGTCACTATTGTACATTAAAAATAATATATAACATAACCTTTCAACAACATTGAAGTGCTCGGTTTTCTTATTTGGACCTGCAGGGGGTAGTTTTCTTTTGGGCAGAGTCACGTAAGAAAACAGACACTTGAGTAAATTTGTTGAGCTCAAAGTTACTTTACATTCCTATTCTGCATGTACACTCCTGTTCATACTTGTCATACTTGAGCTTCAAAATACAGTGACTTTTTACTCAAGATTATGCCATCAATGAATAAAATTCCTTAATTTATGGAATTTATAAAAACTGTGCTTTGGAATATATCAGTAGAGTATACAGGCATGTCCTCTTGCATGTATCTTGACAGTTCTGATGCACTCTGTCTTCAGAATTGTGTATCATCCAACTATTTGTTCACCGTTCAATTGCATATTAGTCTCACTTTATTTATGCCTATACCATAAAGATAAGTAAACAATCTCCTTTACATACAGCTTTCTGTCCTTGGTTTTAGTATAGCCAGAGCATATCTAGAGCCATACTATGCCATACTTTTGCCGAGATTATACAAATACACCGAATGAAGCAACAGAATCCTACCTCAGGTTTTCACAAGTTCAGTGGAAGACAGCTGGATGGCAGAGTGCGCCCATTGCATAGACTAGCTGACCTGTAGGAGGAAACACTTCAGGGTCTAAGTTTCCAGCTTGTGTCTGGAAATTCCAAGAGAAGATAGTGTCTCTTCACTTGCTTGAATATTTTGTTAGGAGAACATAGATATTTCTGCTAATGTAGAACTGTCTTAGGCATATTTATCATGAATAAACATCATGGAAGAGTTTTGAACATCTCGTATTTAATTTGGTTTTGGGAATACACTGAAGTGAGCTAGCAAGAGGAGACTTGCATAAATCTAAAGAAGAAATTGAAGTAATATTTGAAGCTCACTTAAAACACTGATCTCTGTCCTGTAGACTTTGTTGGGTTCCAGAGCTGATGTGTTAGCTGTTAAGAAAGGAATTGATCTCAGAAAAGCCTCCCATTCTTTTCTTGTGTATTCCCTTCATTCTGTCACCGTTGTTGCTTTTCTCCTATAGTGCATGCTGTTCGTATCACCGATAAATGCGTGGTGCCATGCCAAGACTCCAGTAAGATACATCTATTCCACTCCTAACCATCTCAAAGGAAGGACTTTTTATTATCATAAAAACTCAAAATAAATTAATGAAAATCTCCTGGAGTTCAAATGGCCTGTTCTGCTTTAAATACATTAGGGCCTATGGGAATGTCTTTATATACTTTGCACACACAGCTTAGGAATGTAGTCTCAATGGACAGAAAAATTTTCCTTCTAAAGGAGTTTCTAGTGTCAGCTGAAGAAACTTTTTAATGGAGTTTGAAATCTGACTGTTCTGTGGAACATTCTCAGGGCTGTGACAAGCAGAATTTGTCCTATGCAAAAGAGAAAATGTCAAATTTTCTTCCACGTAGTGTCACATTGATGCCAGTCTTCACAGAACACTCTGGTCCTTTTGGTTGATGTTTCTGTATCTGGAAAGCTGTAGGTTATGGGTTTCAGGACAGGACTTGAGCAGACATGTTTAGAGTTGACCATCCAAGAAGAAAAGGGAAATAAGGATGAACAACAGTGAAAAAGAACACACAAGTGTTTTGTGAAACTAAGTGGTCAAATAGCTGAAGTAATAAAACTGATCGTCTATTGAGCTGGAAGATACACCCTTTCCTCACTCAGTACCAGAAGTTATTAAAAATATAATTCGGATCACCCCTTTCAAAGAGACTTGTTAATGCTGTTTAGCTTCCTTTCAACAGCAAATGCTAAATCCCCAGATGATGCATTCTGTGTTAATTGTGCAATGCCACAGTGGCTCTGGGTTTGATCTGCAGCTCACCAAAGCAGTTATAACTACCAGTAGCCGTTGGAACACAGAATTAGCAATTACCCCCAGCTGTACACTATACAACTGGCAGTGTTGCCTGAGAACTCTGATGGTGGAGAGCTAACAGCGCGGCTGTCTCTTCTTCTTTCCTATCAGTCTTCCAGAGGTATTCCTAATGGAAAATGAGCAGGGTAGCCCTTCTTGCTTTGTTTCTCATGTAAAAGCAGTTTGACATCTAAGGGAGAAAAAAAGTGGGAACAGAAAAAAATACAAAATCACCCCTGTGTAAATCCACCAAGTTCATTGGCTAGGGATCTGCGCTGCATATACCAATCACATGATATTAATACATGCGTTCCTTTGAGCTGTTGAGGTGTCTCCTGGGAAATGCATCCCAGGTGTTTCACGTTCCCTTTTTGTCTAAGATTTAGGTTGGTAAGGTGTCCAATCTGGTCAGAGTCTCCCCACTTACAGAAGTATTACTGTGTTTCGTGTAAGTCAGATCATCATGGAGCATGAAAGAAGATACAGACTAGTTAGGATTGAGAAATCCCACTGAGAGTGATGGAGCAAAATTCTTAAAGGATGCAGGTTAACTGTGAAGAAAACCCACACACATTTCAACTGGAAATTTTGGTGTTTGTTCAACAATAGACTTGTATAATCAAATTTTCAAGGTTAAAACTTAAAAGCAATATTTACAATTCCCCAAGAAAGGAAAATCTCAAATTTTGACCCACTCTAAAATCACATTTGTAAATTTGATGTTTAATAGATCAAGTTCCTTTCAAGCAAACTGAAAACAGAACTTTTACTTCTTAAGCAATGTTCTACCACCACACCCCAAGAACCTCCACTGTCAAAACTAAAAAGACTCCTATCAGCTGTTTCATCCTGATTTGTAATTTCCCTCTCCACAATTTTATATTACAGTTTGTATGGAGTATTATAGAAGAGTGAGGCTCTCTAGTGCAATATACTAAACAAAGAAATGATAGCTGATGTAGTTGTTCCACCGTATAAATGTTTCCAGTAATTTATCTATCAAAAGTAGGAAGCATGTTTAATTATATTGCTGTGCAGCTGCTGGAGAAATATTTTATCCATCAGAAATGACACACACAATGACGGCCTAGTGAAGTTAAATACTATAAAAAAGAAAATAATTCATAGCAGAAAGTTCACTGGTTTTCACTCTCTCTTTTAAAAAGATTGCAGCAAAAAACCCTAAAATCTATGCTATGAAATGATTAATTTTTCAGCGCTATTAATTCAGTTTACTCTGGCATGAATACTGATGCTTTGCAGAGCACATCATACCTAAGACTAGTCATTTCAAGGGTGAAGATGGGAGCTGTTTCATTTATTAGATTTCTCCTGTTTCTTTCAATATATCTTTTGGTAGGAAGGATCATGTAGGCTTTGTTTCAGATCAGGGCTTTTTACTCTCAGTCTTCATTACTGATTAAAATCTAGAGATCAACAGCATACTCATTAAATATACTGTAGAATAATTTGTGCCTGAAAGAGTAAAGTAAAAGGAGAAAAAGAAAAAGCAAGCTTTCCTACTGAAAAGGGACATTAGTCATTTCTCTCTGTCATTTTTTTGGCAGCTGATGTTCTATGTCTTGTAATTCATTACATCTAAACCAGCTGAAGCTGTAAGACTAATGTAGCGGGCCAGGGAAAACAAGCAAAATAGGGTCAGAGAATCTGAACCCATGTTACCAGTTCAGTCAGCTTTGTGTCACATCACTTACTCTTCATTTTAGCATGCTAACTTATTAGTATCACTGCTAGTAAGAAATGCTATCTTCTACGTGCTTTCAGAGACCTTTGCTGAGGAAATATAAGAATTGGAAATTTTGGAAACAAAAGGAGTAAGGTGTTTTCTCGAAGCAAGTATTTCTAGAAAGACTTTGTAATAAGAGGATACAATCGAACGACTATTCACATCCCAGGAAGTGAGAAGAGTAGCAATGAAAAACAAACCAGTAATGTGAAGCAAGAGAAGATAAAGGACAAGAGGCAGTTGCTAGTTTAGACATGTGAGGCAAGATCCTTTATTAAGAAACATGTCAAAGGGCCTGAATTTGGTTCTGCAATAGAAATGCAGGCAAAAATCCCAGACCTGAACAGAAAGAGATGTGTGGGAGAAGAAGACATATCAAGGATTCAAATTTTAAATACAAAGGAAGAAAGGACACATTGCCCACAAGGATACAAGCAGAAAAGAGGAGAGGATGGAATTTGATAATAAAATGGAAAGAAGGTATACTGAGCTGCAAAAGAGAATAGAGGGGAGTCAAAATTTACACTGAGTAGATTAGCCAGAGCAAAGAAAACAATGAAGCTCATGAATAAAAAATACTAGTCGTTGATCTGGTCCTACTGTACACCTTTTGTCATCTTTCAAGCAAAACATCAAAACTGCAGCTGTGTTGCTTTCAAATGCAAAAATGTTACCATTGATTTATTGAATTTGCGCTGGCATGTATTGAAAAAGGTACTGCTCAGCCTGTCTTTAAAGCAGTTTACAGAATAGAAACTGAACATTTTCTATAATAGCAACTAAGGACGGATGTATGCAATAAAATTTTTTATGGAATGATCTCCATTTCACTGGCAGAAAAATAGTACTTAATAAAGATACAGTCATTTCTCCAAAATTACGGAATATTTATCTACAAATCTCAGAATCAAATACAAATATTTCTAGAGCAGTCTTATCATGTATCTCTTTCTGCAATTCATTGATTTTGTTTGGAATGTATTGCCCAGTCTCAAACCTAATACAGAATGAAGGGAAAATTCCCACCTAAAGGTCAAATATCCAAACTAAACAGAAGATTTTTAGAGATAGGAATTAACACCAGACATATTAAAAAAAAAAAAATACTTCTTTTTAGCTGACAAGTACATACTATAAAGAAAACTTGGTCAAATTTAGAGAAAGCTTCAGCAAAGATTTTAAAAAATTGATTAAAATTACCCACAAATTTCTTTTGTACCTGAAGCTATAAACTCACTTATTTGTAAAACCATTAACATGGTTTGGAGGTTTAGGAGTGTTTCTGACTAAATGATTGTGTTTTCTGGGTAATTGTCACTGTATGTTTTTCCAGATTTTTTAAGATATAAAATCCACATACTCCTTTTCATTACTAACCATTAAGATATGAAAATACAGAGCTTCTAACATCCATCTAGTGGCATTAAATTGGAGCAATATGTCAGAAAAACTCTTCTCTTTTAAACAAGATGAAAGAACTAACACAGTATTTTCCAAACAGCTTCCACTTACATTTCTGTTGAAACACCCAGTTCTCTCATGAGATGCATGACTACTCACAGTGACATTAAGTTCAGTACTAGATTCACAGAAATCTGTTCCTAAACTTGAACATTCAAATAAAACTGATCTACATATGTCTAGAGTACAATCTACATAATAATCTATTTCAACCAAAGTTTCCCCTTTTGAAGTAATACGTTAAGACTACTTCTACATAAGGGGTCTGAAACAAGATTCTCTTATTTCACAGGTGTGGAAACTGAATTTGAACCTCTGGAAAATACAGTCTCTATACAGCATGCAATGGGGAATGGCCTAAGCCCATCTAGCCCAATTTACTTTCTTTACCGTTTACTCACATTCTGTCAGACATTCAAACATGCAAACGAAAAAAGAGAATGAGTATGCTTGCTCAGGAGACCAGAATATCCTGTGCATCAATAGAATACAGGGCATTTATGATTTCATCAGTCTCCAAAGATGAGAAGATAACTATTTCTCATTTTAAATGAACACAAAGTAGGGAAAGGGAAGTCTACAGACGTTTCCTTTGTTTCTGTACCCATATTTCAGCTCCTTGATGTTCAACAGAATGTCACATTGTCTAGTTTTTGGTTGTCCAGGGAAAGTCCTGAGGACCCTTCATTGTAATTTATAGGTTTACCTTAAATAACCGTAGCAAGGTAGCTCTAGAAAGGTCCAAGTTTCTGAGCTTTTCAAAAAAGTTGGTTCTCATACACAGAAAAGGAGATATCTTGTAAATTCGTACTATTTAAATTTAGGCAAGTAAGAAAGGAAGCCTTTGAGTTTGGGGAAACACCTTGGCATTTTCTTACAAATACCAAAAGATGACAGGGTTACTAACAATGCAGATACTTCAAGCTTCAGGAGTCCTGCTAGTCTCCATGGTTATTTACAGTGCAAAAGAAAACCATCTGAAGTAGATAATGAAACGTGGTAAAATTTAATAATGAGCAATAAATTTTTGTGGAGGTTTACAGGCATTTAATAAAAGATATAAATCCTTACTAAATTTTAGAGCATGGTTAAAAAGTAAAAATAAAGAAACTGCACTTCTCTGGAAAGCTGTAAGGGATTTATTTATCAAATGATGAAAAAAATACATTTGATTAGGAAAGAATCTTCCAACAGTATAACAGCATCAGAATATGATTTCTTAAAAGCTGGACTAATACAATCATCAAGGTATTACATTCCTAGCTGCATCTTCTCCCTGGAAGTTAAATCTATAAACATACCTGCTAGACATTTCCTTGAACACTTTGTGTCCTACCAGTCTGTCATCTAACTGACATACTTCTTTACCTTTTATTTGGTGCTACAAAAGCCTCCCAGCTTTCTGTCAATATATCTTTGCACACAAGAATAGTGAAGTTAAGAGTTTTCTTATCTGGCGCATTATGAGCAGATACAGCATAGAGACAGCTCTTTTCTTGAACAGAGAAATCAAAACCATTTTGGTTCATCATGGTTCATTTTGGTGTATATCTATATAACGCTGTGTGTGTATACACTAAAACATGTGTTCTTACATAGGTGTATGCACGTATACACATCTTCACGCAAAGGAACAGTGGAGAACTTAATTGAATGATCAAAGTTTCAAACTAATAAATAAAAGATATGAGCATTTGTGAGATGGGGCCTCCAATAACCCATCTGCTGAGACAGGTATAAAGAAACTTGACTGGCCAATTGTCTTAACAATATTATAAGAACTACATCAAAGAACTGAACTGATGGATAAGGTGCTTTGGAATAAAAAGAAACAATTACAAATGTCATATCAGCAAAGCTCTTTCTAACTGTACCCTACAGAGAATGACAAATGTCTGTTCAGATGAAATTTTTGTAAAAATTATTTTGTGGCTTCATTATGGGCTTTGTTCAAAGCCCATTTATAAACAGTGACAGGTTTTCAGCTCAATTAAGGGGTTTCAGAGCACAGAGTATTTTGCTGAAAGAGAAGAGAAACAAAAAACTCCTCCTTTAACTTCTGTCATTGAATATTAGAACTGTGGAACTGTGAGTATCACCTTTGATGTCTCCTAGTATTTTTTTTCAAGGCAGTGGTTTTAATTATCTATAATTTTGACAAAATAATATCATTCAAGCTGACATTTTCCATGCAAGATTACTTTAAATAGTTTTGTCTTGATTTTAGCAAAACAAGTTTAGAGAAAGTGTATTGTACCCTAATATTAAAAGAAATTCTTATCAATGATTATTCTCATCAACTATTAATTGGAAAGGCATAGGAATTGTGTGTTTTCAAAGCAGGCCACTAAAATACAGCAGGGAATGTTCTTATAGGAAGCATGAGCTATCCCTGCCTATAGAAGTCTGCCCAAATTATCATCTTTTAAAAACACAGTCTTCATGTTCTTAGAAAAGCCAGCTTCGGTGTAACTGATAAATTATATATATACTAAGAATGCTTCAAACTGAGGCCACCAGGTATTTTCCTGGCAACATCTATAGACCACGCAAGATCCAGGCCTGCTTATTGACAGTCTAAATAGGAGTCTGCCCTCAGTCTCACTTCTTTCCTCTTCCTTCCTTCCCTAGAATAAACATGGGATTATCACACCACCACAAAAATAGTCTCTGAATTAAGCAGCTGAATGAAAGCCCATAGAACTAAACTGTATTCTTTCCTTAGCTACTGAGTTCGTATGTGCTAATGAACAAGCTATTTAAAATGGACTTTTCATGAATAGCTACTAAATATGGACATGTAATGAATGATCACCTGATTTCTGACCTATGATCCTTACATGCAGACGTACTGAACAGTAACATCTGCAAAAGAAGTCAGCAGGAGCTTTGCTTTAAACTACTGTACAATTAAGCTATTTGTAATGCTAAGTAGTCTGGAAAGCAGGCCATGGGTAGCTCAGTTTGTCAACCAAACCAAATGGTAATTTGACCTTAATGTCCATGTATGACAGCATATGACAGTATGTCACCTCATCTTCCAATGTGATCTCCAAACAAACTTTTTAGAAACAAATGAAGCAGGGATGTTTGCCATAGAAAATCAAGGAAAGACATTGTTGGAAATTCCGGAGCTGGAATAGGTTGATATGACACAAATGGCAGTAGAGAAAAGCAGAAATAATTTCAAAAGTTCACCTACTGAATCCAATCCCATTTTAAGCCTTGGAATCTCTTCAGGAAAAGCAAATTAAAAAAAAAAATGCCCTGGGCATTTTTATAATGTGAAGATGTATTGAATGGTTAAGAATCTAGACTTTAGTTCCTTCCTGAAGTTCACAACTGATATATGACACATAAATGAGCAAGCAAAAAGACAGAAAAAAATGTCCTAACCCAACTGTCTCCTCTCGGATGGGATTTTGTGGTATATCAAAAGAGAACTGACTTTTATTCTTCTACCTGCTCTCCAGAGCGTAACTGCTGGAAGATCTTTGATCTTTATTTAACTGCTGCATATTCACCCATATTTTAACACAGTATAAACGACTGAAGTAAATATTGGAATTTTGTTAACTTTTTTACTTTGTTAACTAATCTTGTTTACTGTTAGAAATTAAACATACAGCAATTCAATATGTCCCTTAAAATGACATTTGCATTCCTTCAGTAATGAAAGTGAAATAAATATGTCTTTTTCCTCTGCAGCAATTCTGTTCTGCTTTTAAATCTAGGCTCAGAGAAAGTTTTGTGCATATCTGTCACTACAAATAGCTTTCCTTCTCTTCAAAAGAAAGACGAGTTTATTTAATTTCGTTTCTCCTGTTGCTTTTACCTTCTCTTGCTGCTATACTCATAATTGCTGTCGTGATACCCAAGATCCTTTTCTTCAGGGAGCTGGGAAATACAGACTACCATTAAATGTTCTTTGCTGACTCAATATTACTAAGTTAACTGTAAAGTTACCCACTACTTTTTGCCTGGCAGCTTTTGGAACTGCAAGACTCTGAGCAGGGTCTTGCTCACCGCTTTGAGCTTCAAGGTTCAAAAATCTCCAGACTCAGCATGAAGTTTGGTTAAAACAAACAATTGCTGCCCTTTCTTGTCAACAAATCTAAGCTATTAATTCTGTTCCAAGGCTTTTGACAGAGCAGAGTAATCTAGACTTAAATCAGCAAGAAAATCCCAGATTACTTGAAGTAGATAAAATGCTGCATTTCACAGGAATGGCTAAGGAACACTCTGGTCAAGAAGGATGACAGCATTTCTGTGATGTGTGCAAACCACTACTTTGTGTCCATACTGTGAATTTGCTTTAAAAATGGACTTATAAAAGGAAAATACATAATTGACAAAGCTGCAAGTCAAAATTAACCAGGTCTTTAGCTCAGAACCCAAAGGAGACCTTAATTAGATATTAATTATCAAATAAATGTGAGTATCTCTGATGTATGTTTGTTTGGACACCTACTATTAGGGGTCCCTATCAGTGTTCTAACCTTACAGCTAAATTCAAGAGCATCCCTTTAGAGTCCTTTATTGGCTTCCAGCTATCTACATATTATATTTGAATTCTTAGCTCTAAATGTGAATATCAACAGAGCCGAGTTCTTTGTAAAAATTTTTTGGCCAGTTTTTGTGGTTGTATTTCTTGTTTTCAAGTATGTTTAAGTTGAATAAGTTTGACCCTACATCTTTAGATGTCTTGCAATCTCAGGTACCCACTGCTGCTCCTAATTATTTTGGCTAATATCAATACCTTTTCATTCTGACACCAGACAAAAAAGCTTGGTTCTTTCTATGTCTATGCTAGATAGTCCTAGGCACAGCAAAGTTTCACCTTGCTTTTAGCTTTTCAACAACACTTCTCTGTCTGACATAAAATCTAGCTTCAGACCTAGAACATTGTCAAATTTCAACACAGTAGATATGAACATAAAAATATAAAATTTCACAATCGCTTTTGTGTAGTCAGCTAAAGCATTTCTGCCTGTTACACTCTGAATTTTGCTTATCCAGGATCCAAAGATGTCAGTAGAATGAAGAACTCAGAAGTTATCCTTCTAGGAAGAGTAAGCAATACATGTAAACTATGCATTTAAATAAAAAACTACTTAGATAACTAAAGGTAGAAATGTACCTCTGTATTTATGGTACATATCTAAATAAATGCCTGATTTTCAGCACTCAAAATTGCTATGTGGGAAAAATATGCTTGTACTACTTACGACCCAATACATGTTTGTGAAGTAAATTGAAAGTTTACAAACATTTAATGCAGTATTTTTTTCCTAAAGGTATCAAGAAATATCCTTCAATTTTCTCAAAAGACATATTTAGGAACAGATTAGACAAGAACTTGCTAGTATTGTGGGTGGGGGTAAAAGACCTTTCAGAGTCTCTAACACACAATTTTTTTGTTTCTGATTTTAAGTAAATATTAGACTGAAACTTTAGCCTTTTTTTCATCTTCAGGACAGTTACGGTATTGTAATGAAGCAATTACCTCAGACAGTGCTTGAACAGAAACCTTCTTATGGTATGTGTAACATCGTGGACAGGCATACCAGATGCCCATGTTAGGCTGGTAACTTGTATTCTATTGCACCGAAAATTAAAAGAAGAAAAAGCGCAGCTGAATAGAGAAAAAAATAGGATAGTTTCTCTTAGACTTAGGTGAGATGTTATGAAGAAACAATCAAGCTAGAACTTATTTGAACTTCTCTGTCTAAATCAATACTGGAATAGTCTGTCTTTGCACTGATAAGACAGGAAGATTCAGCCTTTCTATTGGGCTCAAGGCAGAAGTCACAGGTTGAAGTGTAATCAAAAATTATCTCCTGGCTCTTTTTTTTTTTTTTTTGCCTCCTAGAGATGAAGTTTCAATCGATGGTCTCAGAGCTTCAGATTATCTGTCAGACAGAGAAAAGCTGTCTCAAGCAGTGAGGACTTCTAATCAAATATCGACAGATGAGATGTTCTGGGTGATAAAAATAGATTTAAAATCCGAAGTGACATCTTTTGATTAGAATCGTAACCTAACTGTTAAAGTCATGATGTAAGATAAATGATATAGCCTAAACCTTCCAATCAATTTATTACTTTTCCTAAATATAATGAATACAACTTTCCTACGTAAGCCAAGGTCAAACCCCCACAAATTAACCTAAAGAGCTTCATATTTTCCTCTAGATTGATAAAAAGACATCTGTTCACGATAAAAACAACTTCTACTTGATTTGAAAAAGTTACAAGATTGAAAGAAATAGATAGAGAAAAAGGAAATACTGGTAGAAAAGCTCATACTCTACAACATTTAACTAGTATAACATTCTAACTGAACCCATGGTAATAGCATAGTAATTAACAACTCACTTAAAGAGATTCTTTATGACTAGAAAATATTGATCAGCTTCAAAACTCAGTTAAAACTTTACTTAATGCAGCTGTCCACAGAATTATGTTAGGTAGCAGAGAAGCAATCGCAACTTAAACCAGAAAAAATCTGCCACCAGCTAACCACTGAAAAATTCGACAGAAATGAAAAGAATTCTATCTACTCAGAATTAAATAGCTTTATTATAAATCCAGCTTGAACTGATGGGCACACAGTTCGTGGGTCCTAGCATAAGCCTACTAACAGATGCTATTGGTGGAGCAAAAAAGGGAGCAACATGTCTTCAGATAGACCCCCCCCCTTTATAACTTTGGTATTGAACCAAAAGGGTTTAAAATAGTGTAAAAAAATTACCCTTAACATAGAAATTATTGTCTTGAAGCTGCTTGCTGTAACAGCATTTAAGCCTGTGCATTGTTCTATTTCCTAAAAGCATACACAGGACACTTTAAATGTTAAAAAAAGAGGAAAAGATAAGGCAAAAAAAATCATATACATAATTGTTCTCATATTTGGCTTTGGGTTCCTGAAGACCACTGCTACTATCAAAGAGGAGTTCAGAAAATCTGCTGTAGTGTGGGAATCAAGGAGAGTCCGAGAGGAAAGAAGTCAGGCTATCATTATTGTACAGATGCATCCCATATCTGCACACAGTGTTTCAGCCCAGGAAACATCCTTCCCAGCAGGACGATGACAAGCAGTCATTGTCTAAATGACGTAACATCATCCAAAGTTAACATGAAGTGGCATACCAGAAAAAGAGTGAATGTTGAAGAAAGGAGGTAGTTTATGCCTGGAGTGGAGACACGGTTGACTGTGTGGTGTGGAGAGCCCAAACAGTGTAACAAGTAGAGGATTTATGATAGACAAGCAGTAACGACAACCACTTAGGAGGTGTATGACACAACCTACATCCCACAATATCTTGCTTGCTGTTTGATGTACATCTCAAATACTGGTATTCTGGGAAACTGAGAAACGCATAGACTTTTGTGACTGAGTTTATTAGTATTGCCAGAAGAAAGGAGAGTAACAAAAAGGAATTTCAGGGTCAGGCAAATGGAGGAGGAAACTGTGCTCTGGAATCATGGGACTAAAGTCAATGTAGATCAGTGTCTTCAGGCCATACTTACCTGGCCAATACTAACAATAAAACCCAGCTATGATGCAGTAGAGCTGTTACAAAACATTTTGGTTTTATAGGCTGCATGTATTACAGAACACATGGAAAATAAAGTTGAACTTTCTTTTGGCTTGACGAAGTATTTGCAAAATACTGCAGTCATGTAATCTAATTCACCAGAGAAAATTCAACAGTAGACTAACTTTTCTTTAAGCTGTTAAAATGGTAAGCAAAATACACATCTAGATTTTCATGCAACAATGTGTTAACTCAAACACAGTATCTGTTAATCTAGCATCTGATAGAATAAATTTGACCTTTCAATTCAATAAAAAAAATGTTTTTGGTATAAATATTGTGCAAGCAATCAACAAATTTAACTTTCCAAGCAATTATTAGATAGTTTAAATTGAATGTATATGCTCAATGCATGTGTATAAAAATATATTAAAAATTGAGGTCACAACTATATAAGCAATAATTTAAATGAAAGATTCTTTCATTTATTAAAGTAGAATCAAAAGAATATAATGAAAATCATCAAAGTTAAAATAACAATAATAATAACAACTACAATAAGTCTATTATGGGACACTAGGGCAGTACCAGCATTTAACAATCCCCAGGAGAAATACATTCTCCTCGCCAGCCTCCTTACAACACCCAGATAAAACCTTATCGAGATAAAGAAAGCTTTCTAACACCAGCACAGAAGAAAATTCCCTATATTTTCAGTATCATTCTTCAAGAAGAAATTTTTTTAGGAGTATCAAAATAGTTCTGGAAAGGCAAGACTTGCAATTTAGTGCATATCCAAAATTTAACTAAACAATTTGGCCTGCGATTTCTCCCTTGCAATACTCATGTCGATTTGCCTGTTCACAGTTTTTGTTGTTACAAGACCCTCATGCTCATTATAAGCAAAAAATACCCATGAATTAAATCTCACAGCACCCATATTAAGCAGAAAACAGACATCCAGTTTACAGATAGGGAATTACCTGAGCTCACCAAAGTCAAATCAAGGTCATACGTAGTCAGCTGTAGAACTGACACTGAATTCAAGATTAATCTCAAACTACAATAAAGATCAAGTTAAATTGAGAGGAGACAAATTTTTGTTCGGTCTCCGGATTCATAGTTCTGGGCACTAACTTCTAGCTACAATGTTTTTGAATTAACAATGGCTTGATCTCTTTTTTTTCTTTTTCCCCTTGGATTTTTGATTGCCAACACTGCTCAGTTTGAGAAATAAACAAGTGACTAGAAAGGAATTAAGAGAAAGAGTTAGTAATACAGGGGTTAAACTGCTCTGATTCTTATCAGAGAAATTCTACAGTGTGGTTGCTCTGACAACTACATCCATTGCACAGAGATTTATTTCACTAGATTTCATCTGTGTCACACCCAGATTTATTCTGTGATTATTCCAAAGTGTAAACTATTTTAGATTAAGAGCAAGTGATGCAGAGGCCTGTCACTTGGATCACTTTTTTTCTATCCAGGGTTCAAAGGACCAGCATTACAGAAACAAATATTTTAAACATTTAAACATTTAATATTATATGTTTTCTAAATCTTTTTTCATCCAGTGAAGAAACACACTAATTTTTACACTTCTGTTATGCATGTATGACATCATGTGGGTATGCAAAGGTATTTCTGCAAATCTCTCTTCTGTTTTTTTTCTATGTAGTCTACAGCCAGTAAAGAAATAAAGATCAAGTTATGGCAGAAAAAAGGGGGTAGATTTTTTTTTAAAAATGTACTTAAAACATGCACTGTAAACATCCATTTGCTTTTTCTTGCATGAAACATTTAGCCAGACATACAGTGAAAATTTGCTTTCTAATTTATTTGTTCTGATAAAGATTCTCACTAAGCATCCATAGGTTATATCTCCCCTACAATACCTTTTCAGGAAGTGTAGCACCATGCAAAATCTTGATGAAAGTCATGTGGATAATTTCTACGTTCTTTCAAGCTGTCTTTCTTTTTCAGACCAATTATCCCCAAAGAATTTCATTGATCAGTAGATACCTGCTCTGGCTCTCTGTACAAAGCAATGAACTGTCAAAGAAACTGCATAATTACTACTTCCTGATCTTAGTGCTAATATTTGGTAGATCCAGTTTTGGTGGTTTTCCTTTAATGCATTACATTTACAGCCTAAGGTACACCATTCCTAAAATAAGATATCATATAAGCAGAAATGTGTTTATTTTCACCTGAAAGGTTTTTTTTTTTTTGATATACATTCAAATTCCAAAGATGTTTCTACCACTGACATCAATTCACTCAACAGTTTGGATATTATACTTAGAATTTGTTTCTATTAATAGATATTAGCAATCACATTTCTCCAGCATTATTTTGTATTTCTTCCCAAAATATGTATGCTATCTCTTTATTTAGCAGAGCATATTTACTAAGGCTTGTATCCCCAGGTAAGTACTAACAATGTGAATTCCTCTGCTGAGTAGAAATTGTCGATACATTGAGCAAAACTAAGAATTAGATTTTATGTATGGAAAGCTTTGTAAGGTTTTAAATGATAAGCACAGTTTTGAATACTCTTTAGTAACAACCCCACACAGACAGGCTTATTTAGTCCCAAAACAACACTGTATTCACTGTATCCCAGCCTCACTTTATTACCAAACTGTGCAAACCAGTAAGCTCCAGCATTTTATTACACTGACTTGCATGATACACTTTGGCTTCTCAGCACACAGGGTACACACGTGATTGACAGCCAAGTCTGACACTTATCCTAACACTAGATGGCTATCCTTTGCTTATTGACATTATCTGTATCCTCACCAGTGGGTTTCAGCTTGAAGGCAGTGCTTAGACACTTGCTCGCATTCCCGTTTAAATAGCGAGCACACTGAAACTCCGCCCCTTTGTGTGGACAGTGAGGTTGGGTTGAGTTTCAATTCAAGTAAAGTGTCCAGTTGATTGTGTGGTGAAAACATGTCACTAAACATCAGTATCAATTTGAAAGCCATTTGCAAACACTATCTGATTTTTTCTCACTGCAGCTAAAGGAACAGTAGCTGTTTTAACCTGGGTACTGACAGATAGCAGGGTGGAGTAAGGTAAATAAACAGAAGTATGTTTTTAGCTTACTTTTAAAACCAAGCCAGACAAACCAAACTTTTCACACCCTCACTTCTTCCAACCCCCAAAAATTCAGTTGTTATTTAAATTGACATAGATAAATAGTACAAAAGATTGCAAAGACATTTACTTAATTAAAAACGAGGCTTACTGTGTAAACAAGGCTTCAATTCAGCTGAAATGAATCCCAACCAATTAGATTTGGTGTATTTCCTGTTTACATAAAGTCCTGTATGCATCTGAAAAGCTCCTTACTTATGATCACTGCGTATGACATATTAGCTGATATAGCTATTTGCCACATTATTTCAAAAAATGTTAAGCAGAACACTCCATTAGCTATTACAAAATGATCTGTTAAGGCAAAAAAATGGTGCCGTATGAATGATGACCATAACTTCCAAGAAGACTTGGAGATTATTATTAGTCCTGCTGGTCAACACAAATGATATATCTTTGCTGTCAGTTTAACAATTTCTGCTACACAGTGTTATTTTTTGTGTCGTCTTCACAGGGAACTCTTTTGCAGGCAACGACAAACATCTGAATGGTGACACAGGCATGGTTTAAACTTTCACCAGTTAATACAGTTCTTGAACTAGGTTTTTCCTTGTGTAAGCAAAGCTACACAACGGTACTACACTTCTATGAGCAATTTAGATTCTTTTTCTTACACTAGCAACAAAATTGTTTATTCTTTTTTCTTCCTTTTTTCTTAAGAGTAATATTAAGGTGACAGAAGTCAAAAGTAAGTTCAACAAAGACAATAACAAAATGAAGTTGTCCCATTGTTGCTTAACATTTTGAAATGCCACTATTACAAATACAGCATGTGTCAAAACACCAGGGTATCCAGAGCTCTGATTGGCTTACAATGATTTATTATAAGCAACAATTCTGTATTCCTAGCAGTTGCTGGGGCAAGGCTGTGCTTGAGGCCTGTGCACATACATATTGGAATTAATGGAGCAGCATCTCATGCTGCTGTGAACAGCTGGGGGTGCTTATCTTGTTTTTCTCCATAGAATTTTTGGATTTCATTGGTTTCTGGCAATTATGGAATGCAATAAAAGAGAAAATGGAAAATGAAGAGAAATGGAGCTACGTAAAGCAGAAATATCTAGAGCTAGGTCAAAAAATATGCCCTCTGATAATGTAGATAATTTTTTTTTTTAGATTTTACGCTGCTTTACCTGTTCTCTCCCCCTCCAAAATGCTTTATTTGATGTCAGTAAAAGTAAAGATAGCTGTGGGCATGTCTGCAAAATACACCGGGCAGCATCGTACAGACCTTCAACATCTTGCTGATTAAGTCCGCCTCAAAACCAGAAGGAAAACCAAAAAGGCCTTTTAGCTGGGACACTACGTTGCTATTATGATCCTATAGTTTCTAGGCCTGTGCTGTTATTGCCTCCAGGGCTCTTCAAAAATGGCACTGCACTAGGCTGTGAGGATATGCCACCTCCAGTTTGCACCTCCTCTGGAATCTCCTCCTAAAACCACAGTTGTACTTAAAATGTACTCTCAACAGAAATTTATTTGTGATAGTTACTGTGCACGGCTCTACAGCTCCAGCATAGTCTTAGGCAAACCTGTATCTTCTCAGTTTTTAAGTTCTTAGCAAAATAAAATAAAATAAAAAAGGAGCAGTAAATGTGAAACAGTGTGCTTGAGAACGGATTTTATTAGCACTGCATCCGATTGCTGAAGAGCATGCAAAGGGTCCTGAGCTGCTGTTGGGGAGTGTTCATTAGGATGAGAGGGGCAAAGATGGGTATTTCAGCAGCTGAAGAGAGGCTGAAGGGCAGCTGCAGAAACTGGAACGTATGCGATGCTTCATGCAGAGATTGCGGGTTCTGCAGCTGCTTAATTCCCTATGGAACGTCCTTTTTCTCATGAATATTCCTTTATTCACTGTATCTCCTCCAAAGGGGCTGGCAACGCCACAGCACAGGATCCTGTCTAGTACTCTTCAGGGTCTAACATGCTATTGCTTTTTAAGTCAGATAAATCTCTGAAATGATTGCTTGTTGCTGGGGCATGTTTTGATTGCTCTCCTGTCTTCCTTAGGCTATTCAAATGAAGGCAGCAGCTGCATTTTGCCATTCACAGTCATTTATGCCTAAAGGTTCATGTTTCCTGTCAAAAGCTGGAACCAGTGATTGTATATGATTTTTGTTCTTTAGTTTAATCGTACATCACCGATATGTTTTCATAGCATTTTCCATCTAGTAATGACTTTATTGATCCATTCTTCAGTCTTTCATCTCTCCATGTGTCTAAGCACATTGTAACAAACTTCAGCTGATCATTTTGTACCTTAAATTGCACATAAATATATATTATAGAGCTATTCAATAATCACTCAATATCAACAGACTTACTATACAAGGGCCCAGACAGAGCCAGGCATCCTTAACTGTCACTGGAAAAAATCACAGCAAAAAAGGAACAGAACTAGGTTGCTACCATCTGCTTCATCTGTTTCCTATTGCAGAACCAAAAAGGAAAAGAAAAGAAAGAAATGAAAAAAGAATTAAGAAAATGTGATAGAAAAATAAGCCTATGACCACAACAGCAAACAGTAAAACATCTCCGTTTTTTCTTAATGAGAATATTAATTCATGTACAGTGATTTTAACCTTTAAATTTATTATTTCAAAACATACTGTATAACAACCAGGAAATTTATGCTCGCACATTCCAGACATCTCATCAAGATAAATTGTAATATCTAAATATACTTACTTTCATCTTACATACTGTCTTCTTTTTCTCTGATGGCTTTCCAAAGAATCAAAAATAATTGTGTTGAAATAAAAGCTTCTTCTTCCACATCCACACTTTCAGTTTCTATCACATTCTACTGCTACACAGCCCACAGTGCTGGATTTCTAATATTGCTAATACCACTTCCATAGCAACACACTAAGATATCATAAAATTGGCATTATGGCTTTATTCCTAGATTAGGTCTAAGGAGGAGCTGATTTCAAAAGGCAGCTCTTATTAAAACATACATATACATAATAATCAGAAGTAATTGCCAGTGGGATACAGATAACGGCTTTCAGAGTACTGTAAATCAGTCTCACAAAAAAGTTGTCCCGTTTCAAATCTGGCCAAGAACAAAGAGCTGGTTTTGTTAGTGATGTTTGGAACATATTTCCCTCGCCGTCCTTAAAGAGTGTAGCATATAATCACAGGTATTCAGTTTCTGAGAAAGATAACATTACTTGTGGTTTTCACATGCTGGACTGAGTCTATTACACCGGATTCAACGCAGTGTAAAGTGAGGGCAAAATTCGGGTCCATCTTTTGAGTTGAAAATACTAAGGATCCGCAAAGAACAGAATGAATGAATGAATGAATGAATGAGCAGGAATCCAACTTCAAAAACTGGCAAGATAATTTTATCAATAAATCTCTTGACTTTTAAGCACAAAATGTAATACATTAAGTACAACACATGTCATTTTGGTCAGCTTTCTGGCATATCTTATGATATATAATGACTAAGGGCAAATGGGCTCCACTAGTTACTTCCTGGCTGGAATCCTAAGTAAAATTGTAAAAGAAGGACAATGCAAGCAACCATATACAGGCTGTACTGACACATGCTTTGCTAATGGCTGAATATCTCAGAAATAAAAGATGTTATTTTAAGACTAACTAAATCTACATTAGTTTTACTCTGTACTCTTTTCATTGGCAATTGTCATGATCACAGAGGAAAATATTTCTGCTCTATTGGATTCAACACAGGCTTTCGTTTGGGTTCCTCAAGAAAAGAGAATGTCCAGATCTCTTGATTATGAAGTTGTGCATTCCAGAAGGTTCCACTTCCAGGTCTAAATTAAAAGAGAAAGTCCTGCAAGGATGAATTCGAGGTCAAAAACCAGAAAAAAGAATGAGCAGCTTTCCACAGAGAATACTTCGGGATCTGTGCTAGTACCTGCTTTGTTCAATAGATTCACAACTTGTCTGGGAAAGGGAAGAAAGTTCCACAATGTAAGGTTATTTGGAATAGTGAGGATAGGAGACATCTGTGAACAGTTTCGGGGCAGGGAAATGACTGAGCAATTGTACCATAAAATGGCAGATAAATAAATGGCAGATTAGGTCTAGCAAGATAGATATACAGTGATCCATATGGAAAAAAGAATCTGAATTTCACATACAAAACAACAGACTATGCTTTCTCAGGAGTGGTGTCTTGGGATTTTCACTACATCAGCTCAAAGCTCAGTAGCAGTGAAATAATAAGAATTGAATGCAAGAAAGAATAAAGAAAAGAACAAAATAGAAAACATTGTCATACTGTCATTGCAATGTATGATGCACCAGTGTCTTGAATATTGTATGCAGTCAGACTACAGCTCAGTAAGTTTATGGAAGAACCAGAAAAAGTCCAGAGAAAAGCAGCTGGCATGATTTTAGACTGAGATTCTTCAGTCTGGAAAAGAGACGGTTGATGGGAACCAAGATGGGCATCCGTGTATCACAAAAAAATGTGAGGGAGGTAAGAGGAAAACAATAATTAACAGTCCTTTCCAAGAAATATGGAACACCTAATTAAACAAGAATTCAGATAGAAAACAAAAGTGTGGGGGTTTTTTAACTTCATGGCCACATGTTTTAATAATCCATGGAACTTCTTGCTGTAAGATGTTGTAGATACTAAAATCTTATGTGGGTTAAAAAACCCCACAACTGAACAAAGTGAGGACTTTTAGAAAGCTGAGAAAATAGCTTGGTCTAATGACTACCTGAGGCACAAATTGTTGTGGCCTGGAGGAAGTATGCTTAGGAGTTCAGGACAGCCTCAGCATAGCCTTTGTCGGGGCATCCTCTTCTCATTTCTGCCAGGGTGGAATGCTTGGCTAGAGAGTCTCTCCTGGGCTGAACTCTTGCAGCCAGTCTTTGGCTGTTACAATCCGTCTTTTCCCTCCAGCATGCATCACTCCTGTTCTATCACAGCCGAAGGACTGGAAGTGTTTTGCTTGTTTCTGAGAGAATAGAAAGTCCCCGACCTGGCCATACAACCTTACCTGCACGGGCAGGGTAGGTTATCCTCTTGCCTCAACACACCATGAAACAGATCATCATTTGTTAAGTGTAATTAAACATTTTGAGATCAGGATGCTCACCTGTTTACTCACTTGTTTTCAATTCTATATTGCTGCTCCTGGGATTTAAATAATCATACCATTGTTGAACTAGTCACACCAGGCAATTCAGATGAAAGAGGGGAAGGAGCAGAGAGCACTCTGTGGGAGGACTAGATGTGCAATTTTACAAACTACAAGACTCAACGGCCAAACCCGCAGTGAAATCTCACATAATGAGCGATTGCTTTTACAACACACTGGACTGTCAGTAACCAGTGTGGCTGGCATTTCCAAAGGGATTTAATACAATTTTCCATATGCCACTGGATGTCTACATAGGCTTCTATGAAACTTTTAAATATGGTTACTTCATACATGTCCTGAATCCAGTTTTTTGATAGAAATCTAACCTTCTACTGTAGTGTTAGAGCTACTTGTGCCAAGCTCATGCATTCAGGAAGTATAAAGGTTTTGGCCACCAGCCTGCACTATTGCCTAGCGTACAGTGCCAAGCAAATGCAGAACTGGAGAAATACTACAGCCTGTGCTTCCTGTCCTGCAGTCACAGAGGAAGCATCATTAGGCAGCGTGCTGCCTGGAAAGTGGGGGCTTGCCTGCGAGATCTAAACCTGAAGTTCTGCCTTACAGACTAGAACCAGAAGAATAATTCAGTAGGCAAGACAGAACCAAGCCCCAAGTTCCCATTTATCTAGTCTCTAATTTGTCCTCCTTCCATTATGAATGAAGATAATAAACAACTCCTTACCTCTTCCAGGAAAAAGAAGTAGTGATTGTTCACTGTCAGAGACACCGTAGTGATTAACCATTTATTAAAACATGACAAATAAGGTTTTTATCAGTTAGAAACCTTCAGTTTAGTATCTGAAGAGTATCAGGCAGACTTGTCATTTGAAACTCACTGAAACAACGTAGAACCTAGAAAATGTCCTAGAAAAGGGAATTTCCGTTTATATATGGTATTGACCTGCATCACTTTGGATTGAAGTTGCTATTTTGTGTGAAGAAAAAAAAAAGTGATTTTTTTTTTCTAGTGTTCCTTCAAAATATTTATTTTTACATCACAAAGTGAGAACATGAATTAATGAGCAGGATAAAAAATTTCTTTTTTCCAGTTCCTTATTTCTGTGACCTCTAAGGTCTTTGTGATATATGGGGTTTTGCTTTCTGGTGTTTATAATTTGTTTGTTAGAATTTAAACTTGTCTTTACATACATGCAAATCTTTGAATAGCATGGTAAAAGTGATCTTTCTTTGAATTTCAAATGCCACATTAGAAACACCTTGTAGTTCTCTTCATTATGTTTTACACATTTAGAAGTATAAATGTGACAGACCAGTTTGAAATATCATTTCTTACTAAACAATGTTGTTCCCTGGGAAAAGTACAAGTGCTTATTCATGTTCTTTTTTCATTTCTTTTCAAAATGAAACCTTAAAAGATTTTTTTCTATCTACACATTCACAAACACATGGATTTACTTATTTTTCCAACTAAAAGTATGAAAATATTCTGACTAGATGACAAAATAACACCTCTGGGGCTAAAATTCCTTCTCCACTGAGACATTATGCTTGGTCTTCGATGATGAAGTTCCGAGGAAATTCTCCTTTTACTTGCTCGGCAACCAGATCAAGATCTAAACCTGACATACACTGAGTACACCAATTTACCCAGCTGCTCCAGAATCATATCACTCTTCTTTAAGAACAAGATGATGTGCCTAAATATGACAAAATTCCAGAATTAGAGAGAAAATTAATTTGCAAAGACACTCAGCAAGGTGCTGAATGTCCAAAATTGACACTGAATGCCCAAAGGCTTGTCACCCGTTGCTGGTTCTAACAGGCACTCAGTAAAATTACACTCCTTGGCATTAATTCTGCAGAAGTGAAAAAAATACTGGTTACGTAACATTGGTTTTGTGGTTCATTCACCAGAATGAATGGCCTGTAATGGACCATAGTAATTGTGAGATAATGCTGTGGCTGTACTTGTGCTATCTCCTTCATTTACCATGAGGTCAATACTATTCTGAAATCTATGATTTTTTTCTTAAAACCAAGCAAAAAGGGAGGAAAATCGCTACATGCACTTCTTCAGTTCTTCTATTTCACAATCACTACAGCTCTTTTGCTGCTTATGTCGTCAAATACTGGCTCATTTGGCACTACTCCTTAAGTGTATTTTTTAGAGTTTAGTGGACAAAAGTGCTTTACTTTTGCAGATAAAAACATGATTTTGCTATGTTGCTGAAAGGAGTTTTGAAATATAGATATAGTTTTTTGCATGGCTCCCATATATATACCTTCAAAATGCACAAAAATAGGATGCTCTCTCCTGAACTGTGCACAATACTATTAGCTGTTGTCTCTTGCTCTCCACTAGAAGTTAGCTACTAAAGGAGAGTAACAGGGTTGTTTTTTCCATTAATCTTTACTGGTTGTTTGTTGATTCTGCAATAACCAAGTGATAAAAGTCTATTATTTCCTGTATTACCTTCATTATGTCACCTAACATGTCGTGGCACTCCTTTGCTTAGCTGTTGAAAAGTCCACTACAATAACTCAGTTATCGTGGCATTTGTCACTGATACCAAGACAGTGTTGTAAAAGCTGGTGCATTAGCAGCTTCCCTTCTTTTTCCTGAAGAGGTGATTTCCCTCCTTCAAATAGGTCAATACCTATTTCCCCTTAGTAACAAAATAAATCAGAGGACAGGTGAGTGGCTGACATACAACACCCTGCAAATGAAGAATACCCTGACAGAACAGCTTATTTAAAAACCACAAGCAGATTTCTAATCATTGGCTTTAAAAACAGACCCAAACAAGATGAATGAGCTAAATATTTCAACTTCTGTAATTTATATATATATTTTAAAATATTTTGACATAGTTTTCCTTTCAGATTTTTCTCTATTTCTATGATAATGGAAATTGTAATGAAACACTTCACGTTAGCGAGAAGGCTCATCTTGTCTGACTAACTTATGATAAGTAGCAGGAACACAAACTGGAAAAAATTGAAATAACTAATAGATAAACCTGCTTACAGCTTCAGCCTCATATGAAGCTTGGAACTAGAAGCTCTTCTTGATATAGTTGTCAAAAGATCAGGTCATAGAAAAAGTTTCTCCAGTTTTCTTTTGCTAACAACAGTTATTTTTCAATATCTCATAGGAATTTTTTGGCATGTTAACACAGTCACCCTATACACCCACATTCCAAGCCCAAATTCCAATGGTATTTTTGAAGTCAGGTACAAAGTCAACAGCTGAAGAGAAACAGATCCTCTAGATGAATCTAAAGTTTAAAGTTATTTTATTCCTAATATTGGGCTACAAAAAACACCTCTTGCCATGTAGGACAAAAATCTCTCTCAGATACACCTACTGCAGTCAGTACAGTACTTTTACGTATTGCTGACATAGTAATCCTTAGTAAAAGAGTGAGAAGTTTTAAAGGTATATACCTCACATTCCTATGTGTGATGTGCATGCCTTAAAAATTTCTGTTGTTTAGTTTTCTTCAGTGATTTGCAGTTTTCTAGAAATACGTTATTTCTCCTAAGTGTATTTTATATGCTGTCTAACTCTTAGAAAATCTATGACAATAAGACTGTAACTAAGTCCATTTGGTGGTTAAAAAAGTATGTGTTGATGAATGCAAGAAAGCAAGGTATGAAGCTAAAAAAGGAAAAAGCCAGCATGCTTCAGGACTAATCTTTTTTTTAAACTGAGGTCCGCTTTCTGATATCAAGGTCCACTCTGTGCTGGATCTGCATGTGGAGAGAACTGGCAGTGTGTTAAGATGACAGAGGACAGTAACTGGGGATGCTTATTGTAGATGAGAGAGTTGCAATCATGCTGCCAGTTTCCAAGCCTGAATGACCTGTCCCCACAATAGCTGGAAACATGGAGGTTTCATTTTCCAAACAGATATGACTAAGCAATTCAAATTATTTGCCTTATTTTCTAAAATAATTGATATTAACATCTCTATGTCTTGTCAGAAATGGAATATTAAATACAGCAATTTCTTTTTAGGGTAAGTCATAAGTATAAAGTAACTGCTCTGTCTAGAGTAGCACATAGTATGTTAACATGCTATAATCTAAACATGTTTCTGGGGGCATTTTAAAAACAATTTTGCACCAGTCTGTGCCACCTCCACCTTCATTACCAAGCCACAGGAGTCAGATGTGGCCCAGAGCAGAATAATTATGAAAATTCTATGATTTATCTGAAAAAATAATACAGAATTCTTTGTAATGAAGGCTTTCTTTTCCTAAATGCAGTGATACATACATAGAACACTTCAGTTTTGATAAATGTTCTATTTGTGTTTGTAAACATACACAGATTTTTCAATTTTCATCAAAAATTCCTATATTGTCCTCATAAACTAAGCGCAAAGTTACATAGGGAAACTCATGTAAATGAATTTGCAACACACCTTTGAAAGAAGAACCAAGAAACCTCACAAACAGGCTAAAAATAAAAGTAGTAAAACTGTTGACGTTGCGTTAATAATTAACATAAGCATTGAAGACGTAGTAAAAATGGCTTTAATACAACAATGATGTCCACCAGTCTTCTCAAGTAATTTTCTAAGTTTTTAACATAGCTAAATAAATGAGAGAAACTTAAAAATCAGTGCTGTATATAATATATGGCACATAACTAGATATGTATCTTTGACACTGGAACAGGTTGCCCAGAGAGGTTGTGAATTCTCCTTCTCTGAAGATATTCAAAACCTGCCTGGACGAGGTCCTGTGCAACCTGCTCTAGGTGACCCTTCTTTGGCAGAGGGGTTGGTCTAGATGATCCCCAGAGGTCCATTCCAACCCCTAACATTCTGTGATTCTCTGATACAATAATATTAATACCTTGGTTTTCAGCTCATATCATTCATCTCCCTGATGAAAAATTCTGGATGCTATAATTTGCAATCTGTCAAGAAGATTCGTGGACTAAATTGTATTTGTGGAAGTCGCCTGTCTCTTGCCGGTTTAGCATAAAGAATTTACTGGTTACTACTTTGTAATTAGTCATAGCTGATTATCTTCTACACAGAAAAGACAGTATGTGTACTTTGTACTACATTCAGAATTTTATTAAAAGTCGTTAGTTGAAGTAGCGAAGACATACTTAGCTGTGAAATATTTACTAGTGTTTCTTTTGGTCAGTAACTTTGGGGGGTTTTTTAATAGCTGGAATGTACTTAGCTCTTCAAGATTTAACGTTCATGACCTATAGGGACACTCCAGAATTTATTGGAAGAAGAAAGTTACCTATTGCCTACATGATATAGCATGCCTTTGTGGAACAAGTCATCATTCAGGCATCATCATTTGTGAGTACTTCTATGCATTAAGAAGAGTAATGACCATGAGAAAAGTGGAAAGGATAAGAAAAGGTTGATTCTCTAGCCCCAACACACAAAACTTTATCTTCCATATACATTTCTTCACTTAGAAAACTAAAGTAATAAAATACTAAAGAAGAGGCTATACTCACTGTACTTTTCTTTTGAGCAGAAAAAATTTGCAGTGAATGCTCACCAGAATACACATTCTTGCAAAACTTCTTTACAAGTTTGGCAAGCTAAATAGGTTCACAGTGTTAATATCAGAGAACCACCAGGGCGTTGGCAGCTTTACATAAAACAAAATGTAAAAAGGTGGGATTTCAGACACTGCAGATCACAAGTAATGAATCTGCATGGCTATGATTCTGTTGAGTAAATACCATATAGTACTATGTTTCGAAATGGAAATATTTACCATTAGATTTCCCTAACTGAAGCTAAAAAGCCATATATAACCAATGTTTCCTACTAAGAATTTCAGCAACATAAGCACAACCTTGCAGTTAGTGCCTAATAAAAAAAGAAAATTTTCGCCTATGAAACAGCGAATACTTTTTTCTACCAGAAGAATGTGCCCTGTCACAGGAAAAAAAAAAAAGGTGAAAATAAACCCATAAATTAACTCTAAATTTTCAAAAATAAAGTCATTTAGCTTGGCATGATACAACAAAAAATTACCAACAAGAAAATTATTTGTATTATTTTTAATCAAACCAAAATGTCTTTGTTATGCAAGTTCTTAAACAAATATGTAAAGAAGTTGAAGTGTTCCCTTCTGTCCCCAAATTTTAGGCAAAAATACTATGTGTTGTAGAGACTATGAAGGTATGAATATAAACATGTTCATTTTTTGAAAATTACTTCATGTTTTTCAGTGAGTGATTATGAAGAATAAAGTACAAATCTCAGAGATGTAGAAACACAATAACTTTCCTCACGATGAATTGATTATTTACGAGCTTGAATCTTCCTGATCAATGATATGGAATCCTAAATTAGAATTATTCTGGATAGAATAATTCTAAATTCGATATCTCTGAACTACAGTGGATGCTGACATGTTTTGGTCATTGGATATGGTTCCAACATAAATAAATTAGGCTTCAAAATGTTTTGTATTTAAATTGGATTTGACTCAACTTAATGATCATGGGAATTCTGAGGCAGTGATGACAACACAGTGATAAAGTAAGGCCTCAATACACTGTATGGTCACTTGCATATTCATATGGAAAATACAGTTTCTAGAAAGTACATTAATAGGGAAATTTGAAATGTATGACAAATCCTGTATACCTGCTTGTCCACTCTGGTTTAATGTCAGGACAATAGAAGGTCTTTTGGGCTATTGTAGCAGGAGTCATACCCTGTTTTATCACCCATGAACAATTGCAGAAGTTTTGTGAGATACCTGATTAAATACCTGTATATTTCTCCTTCTTTATCTTTTCAAGTACCTTCTTGATATAGATCACAATACCTATTTCCTTCACCTATTTCCCTGTCAAATATGTCTTTCCCCTAGAACAAGAGAAGACTTGGCTCTGCTTTATTCTTGAATGACATGTCATCAATGTTACTTGCATGGTCCTGATTTAAAAAGTGGGGTCACATCAAGTACATTATATCCCCCAGGCAGCAAAAATTTAACAGCTCCATAAATGTGTCAAGATGACAAAAACCTCATAAAGTTGATATAAATTTAATATGAATGACCACTATTCTAGATTTTCCCGCAGGTATCAGTAAAATTACTTTTTTTCTATTTTCTTTATTAACAGCTTCCCGTGTAACCACACAGAACTACACTTAAATTACAGTACTGTCTATTCTGATTTATTTTAGAAAGCATTTTTAAAAAATTAACATCCCTATCCTGTAAAACATGTAGTTGGCAGCCTTCTTTGTTTTGTTCAGTAGCTGAGGTACATATTTAAAATAATCAGAGTAATTTTTGCACAGGATTTCAATAAAATAGTAAGACGATTTAGTTATTCAAAAGAAACAATAAAAAATGTTATGTCTTTCACAGCTTCAATATTGCTATTCAAGCCCCTCCAAAAGAAAAAAAAATGTTAAACCAGTAAATGAAAAGAGTATTTAACAGGAACACTTGTAAAATTATAAATTAGAATTTAATTCCAAAGTCCTTGGTGTTCACAGGAAATACTTAAGTGACAGACACAGAGCTGGTTACGACCTACCTTTCTGTTGAAGTTTCTGTCATGAATTTTATGGATTACTGCTGAAATGGAAATTGGATGGCCTGAAAACACTACAGAAACTGAGGTGTCCGAACTACAGTCTAAGAAGTTCCTTATTAAAATCAAGAGATATTATGGTATGCAGCATTTTCTTCAGTTTCACATAAACTGATAGGCTAAATAAATGCCATGATAAAAAGGTACTCACATCTACTTTTTGTCTGCAATTTTCCTTTTTTTTTTTAGATTATGTCCTCTGTTGTGAAAAATTGGGAAAGTAGTAAAGAATTCTATTTTTGTTATCTCAGCATTTTATACTATATGATATATATATATATATTATTATATATATGCAACCATATACTGGGCTCCATCAAAAGCAGTGTCCAGCAGGTCGAGGGAGGAGATTCTGCCCCTCTGCTCCTCTCTGGTGAGACCCCACCTGGAGTCCTGCCTCCAGCTCTGGGGCCACCAACATAAGAAAGACATGGATGTGCTGGAGCAAGCCCAGAGCAGGGCTACAAAGATGATCAGAGGGCTGGAGCACCTCTCCTATGCGGAAAGCCTGAGACAGCTGGGGCTGTTCAGCCTAGAGAAGAGAAGGCACCCGGGAGACCTTATAGCAGCCTTTCAGTACTTAAAGGGGCCCTAGAGGAAAGATGGGGAAAATCTTTTTAGCAAGGCCTGTTGTGACAGGACAAGGAGTAATAGCTTTAAACTAACAGAGGGTAGATCTAGACTAGATATAAGGAAGACATTTTTTACCATGATTGTGGCGAAACACTGAACGGGTTGCCCAGAGAGGTAGTGAAGGCCCCATCCCTAGAAATACTGTAGGCCAGATTGGACGCGGCTCTGAGCAACCTGATCCAGCTGAAGATGTCCCTGCTCACTGCAGAGTGGTTGGGCTGGATGACATCTAAAGGTCCCTTCCAACCAAAAGCATTCTGTGACTCTATTTCTAGGACCAAGACAGTCAAATCACATTATCATGCCCAGCATAAGCCATCTCTGTTCTTCATAAAACTTTAAGCTGTTGAACAAAAAGTTATATCAATTATGTCATGACTAATCAGTCTTAGGTGACAAATTGCTCTTATTTCATGAATAAAATACACAACTGTACAAAGGTGCAATTTTAATGCAAAATTTCTGAGCATGTTAAATTTCCATCCTCCTCAAAACAGGACTCTATACACTTGATGAAGCCCTGACTGGATGAATCAGGGACCTAGATTCCCTTAGACATCAGTGGAACCAGGATTTTACCTGACTTCCTTTTTTAGTCCAATTTTAATTTTTATTTTGACATTATTTACTTAGTATTTAAACTTTTTTTTGAAGACAGCTTCTTTTACCCCTCCAATAACTGGGATTGACAAAATCCACAAAAACTCTAAGGATGCCTGTTGGATCAATGAAAAGAATCTTGTTATGTGAGTTACCTGTATATAAACACTTCTTTCATACCAAAATGTTTAAAAATACATTTGTTTTAAATTGCCTAAGGTTGCAGATGCTATTGAATTCCACTAATATACATATTCACACAGTTTGCTAAATATGATTGTTGTTACATTCATCATTTTTTGCTGCCAGAGAAATTTTAAAAATTTTCAATTTATACAATGGAACATTTGCTGTTCATAGTAAGAACACTATCAGGTTTCTTGCCAAAAAATAATGGATACTTCCCAGAGGATTATCCGAGTCTTGTCAGAAACATTAACAGGAAAGGAATTAAAGTATGGCATATTGTTTTGGATTAATAACACCCATCTGAACTGTAAAAGAAGTAGAAGGAAAGTTCCTGCTGCACTTGTTTCCCACTAGCTCCTGGAACACTCACATTTCTGAGAGCGTCAGTCTTTTGCAAATCAGTGTCTTCCACTGTAGATGAGGTCTTCAGCTGTCAGCTGTTCATTAGCTAGGTTTTATTGTATGGGTTGAAGAAGCTAATGTGTGTTTATTTGTCATTGCAATGGGTTATGATCAGAGAGTTACTGTCTGCCTTCTGAATGGCAGTAGATTTCTGTACACAACGTGACTGGTTGCAAACCTGCAAATACATCTTTGTGCATATACAAAACTTTATGTGTATGTTATTTAAATCAGTCTCAGTAACTGAAGTGATTGAAGTTTTTAGCTTCAATTAATATGTGAAATTAACTAAATATGGACTATGTTAGCCTAATTATAGTAATAGTAATATTTTGCCAAGGTTCATAATTACAGCAAAAGTGCAGAAAGCCATGTTTTGCCCTCTATGAAACTTAATCTAGACTCCAACAAATTCATTAAGGTCCTCCTTTAGCTTTGCAAGACTTTGAACTTAGCAGGAAATAATATCATTACATAACTCAGTGTTGACATGGGTCCTGACACAGGACATCAGCCTGAATAAGTGCTGAGAGCTAAAGCACGTACCTAATCATTAAGAATCTCTCATTTACATTGCTGGAGAAAAATACCTAAGACTGAACTAAATACTAAACAATTATTTCATGCTAGTCATTTAAATAAAAACGGTACGAAGAAAAATGAAGCAGAAAGCAGCATGTGATTTTTTGAAATAAGATTCTTGTTTCTACCTATCCCAGAAAGCAGGTAATCTAAACTCATCTCTAACAACATTTAAAATCATCTTCAATACTGCTCCTTTGCAGTCTCTGTCATTTGTCTGCTGGTTTTTAAACCTCCAGCTTCTCAATTTTATTCCAGAGTGTGCTCTTATTATGAAATGTCTAAGCAAACTCTCTTCAATTACAGTAATACATTTAAAAGAATTGGTGAAATAAAATGCTCCCCGTTTTAGTATCTAAAGAGATAACAAAGAGTAGGGGTATTAAAAAGAGTGACAATTTCACGTGGTGCTTCCAAGCCAGTAGAAGCACAGCATTAAACTGAGTATTTGCATCTCTTAAGCTGACCACTTTAGCTGGTGTACAAACTCAATATCTGAATGTTGAATTACCCTGCAGCAGCAATAAAATACCAAGAATTGCACATGCAATAGTAATGGGCACAGTTCAAAATAGGTATAAAGGTAAGATTCAATTTTAAAAACGTAAAACACTTTTCCTGGCATATTCAAGTATGTGGCTTGGATTTTTGGCATCTGCTAATGCTCATTTCTTGTTAACTATATATGGCAGGAGGTTGTCCAGACTCTCAACCAACTTGTACCCTTGTGCCTTTAAGCTGGCAAAATACATAAACACAACTGTCTCATGTTCGAATCACAAACAAAAAAATCTTCAGGGCTAGTCACTCAGGTTCCCTAAGCTCCTGTAAGCACCTCCAATTTCAAATCACTGGAATTCAGTTGTCCTCTGGCTCCTTATTAGTTGAAAGTAGCTCCTAAGGTTTTTATTAGAAGTGTTAGTGAGACTGTAACGTACGCATGTTTTCTTCATTTCTCTAAAGAACGCGCCATCAAGGGACAACACAAGGAATACTATAAAAAGGACAAAGTCAAGCTTGCATATGAAAGCCAATGTTGATATGAATGTTCATCTGATGAATAAAACCATTTACATTAAGCATGTATGCTTATCAGCTCCTTACAGAGTAGTAGCCTACTTCTGTCTAAAGAAACCTATGCCAGTCTGGTTCCACTGACCTACTGCAAAGACCGTGAAGCTCAATATAATAATGTACTCCTGCCAGCTAGGCTTTCCCAAGATATAAAACAGTTATTCTCAGAAGACAGCTTAAAGATAATGAAGTGAGACTAGAAGAGGTACTTTAAGTACAGTTTCCTTCCTCCCAACTCTAAACTTAAATGCAAGAATTTACAAAATTCGGCCAATATGGCCGCAGTGTTATGGCCATACTGTTACCAGAAGTGCATGAAATTTCAAGCCATCAGTAATAAAATCAAGAATGAAAATGAGCAACTTAATTTTTATTTAGACCAGATGTTTTCCTAAATAATTATTAGTACGCTGACGGGAATATTTAATTGCTGTATCACAGCAAGTGAAATGAAAGTAGGCAAAAAATTTTGAATAATAACAAGAAGGAAGCAATGCAAGACGCGAGCTGAGACAATTACTAAAGATGCATGTGAAAGGCAATTGAACTATTTATAATATTTGATTTGTAATTCTCCATAGCACCGTATGGAGCTATTTCATCAGGAAACTTTAATTCATTCGTGAAAAGATACATCAAGAATAAAGGGTACCTGTCTTACAAGTAAAATAAAATAATGCATACAAGAACATTAAAACAAGTCTGGTTGGATTTTCCTATTTTATAGGAGGTTAAAAAAAGGAGAATGACAGCTGAAGAGCTTTGTGTGTTTTGCATGATCTGAGACTATTGAAATTGAAAAACAATTACTTGCACACATTGATTGACTAACAAGGACAAAGGAGTGATGCAACATCGCTGAGATTTAAATACTAACTACAGTAAACAAATACACAGTTTCTAACAAGTGAATTAATGAAATATGTTATCTTAGTTTGTGGGACCAAACTCCCCAAGCTGGATGGCTCCGAACTTCGTTCACACATCATTCGTGATCTGAATCCAAAAATCTATTTCTGAAATAGGCATCTCTACATCTTGTAACAAACTGATAATTTTTAATCAGGTTCTCTTTTTCCAAAGCATTCTTTGAGTTTTGCAAGTTAATTTCTGGTAGTGAATTAAATTGCAGTCACATTCAGTTAACAGTTCAAGACTTACCTGCTCTGTTAAGCCTAGCAGATGGCCCTCAGCACGTGTCTTAGAACGAGATACGGCCCACACTGCTTGTAGACCAGCAGGAGCTAGGAGAAACAGAAGAAAGAGTATGATACAATACAGTGTGAGGGGAAGTCAGAGGTATTGCAGGGGTGATGGAAGGAGAAAGGATACAGAACTGCAGGAAAACAGAACTCATTAGCTTTTTTGCTCTGTGAGCAGCTTTTCAGCCATGGAAGTTCCTAAGCTGATATCCCAATCTTGCCAATAAACTAGACAGAAGAAAGATTTTTTTTAAAAAAAGAAGCAAAAGAAAGCCAGAGACTATGCAACTCTATTGAGAAGTGAAGTATCCATTTCATTTAAAAGGTATTCACCAGTAATGTTAAATCCTGAACAACTCTCTTTGCCTGTGTAAATTCAGTTTGCCTAAACCTCAAAAAAAGAGTAGGTAGAAGGCAAACCCACTAATTCTAAACATATTCCTTGCCATGACTAAAAACACCCTAGCTCTCAGTAGGGCAGAAAATTTCTTTTCTAACAGAGATGCAGAAGTTTGATATTCAACAAAAATTGGGAAAACTTTCACAAGCTGATTTTCCTGTCCTGTAGCATTGACTAAAGTAACTACACTCTCTTGAGCTTAGTTATTCCTGGTTTCTATGAAAATAAGAGAGATGAGGATCAGTATTTGCAAAATATACAGTGCATCTAGTTCACTTTTTTAATAATAAGAAAACATAGTAACAGTCATAAGAGTAATTATAGTAGACCACAATCATAGCAGGTGATAATATTAACATCTTTCAAATACAGATCTACTGCAAGAAGGAAAACCAAAAAAAAAAAAAATCATACGAGTGAGTTTCCATTATAACTGGCTGAGTTGTGGCTGTGTAAGAACTAACAATGATTCTGTTCATATTTTAAGTTATAAAATCGTTGATTCCCAGTGCAAAGTACAATAGAAAACTTTTTGTCTGTCTTCAGTCTATTTTCCTCTTTGCTTGAATCTGCTACAACAGAATAAGGTCCGCACCTTCTGTTATCAAGACAATCTCAGCTACACCCCCTTTCATCTCCAAATACATCAGTTAATCCACTGTAATCAATACAATTGATTACGCCAGTGTTAAAGTGATGTGAATGGAGTAAAATGAATGCCATGCCTTGTACTAAGGGAAAAGTGTCGACACAATAATTTTCAAAAATGCTTTAGACTGTAAATGCAAAAATAAAATGTATGCAGTATTAATAATTCTATTAAAAAAAACACCTAGAGCTATTTCAATATTAAGAAAACTGCATGTCTGCTTTTCTTATTATTAAAGTGCTTGAACTAGTAGGACACTTGCTATACCACACAGCTGTTGCAAAGCTTTCTCTGTTAGAGAGTATTTATCCTCTTTTGGTAGCTAACTGAATAGTTCTGCAACCCAAAGAGACTAACTGATGTTTGCTCTGTAGTTTTTGGCTTGCTGCGTAGTCTAACACTCAGACTGCAGAGGCCCAAAATACCATGAGACTCCAAATAGGAACTATTTTAGGCCTGCATTTAATTGACTGGAACTCAGAAACTAATTAACAGATTTGCATGAGACTTCACAGAAGAATCAAGCTTTAATGAAATTCTGTTTACTTGAAAAACAACGGAAGGCATTTTTTCACATGAAAGAATGAAAATGAGCTTCTACTTACAGCATAAGAGAAAATGGAAACTTCTACATTTATACAATGGTCAGTTCTATTCAACAGTAATAATAAACTTAGTTTAGCCAAAATATACAGGCAAATATACATTCAATAATTTGCAATGAATTAATGATAAATAATTTATGGAACAAGCATTCTGGCTTTCTGCGTACACAAACTCTGTGATCCACAGGACTGCTCTGTTTTCCATTTTAGTTTCCAGGATCAAGCCAGGTGTTAATTTCAGCTTAATAACTTCAGTCTAAAAAACCATCAGCTTTGAATTCTAGCTGTCATGCTTGCAGTCCATCTTGGAATTCATGCTCATATATGTCTGGTGTGTGTTCATTTGTTTGAAATCAGCAAGGACACATTTCACAGTAATATCTGGATTTTTACTCAATATATAGAAAGGTAGCATGTTTCTTGGAATTTGTTTCCTCTTTGATCTGACAGAATTTCAGTTTTTCCCAACCTTCTGTGACACAAACTTCTGTCTACTAGCAGTTCTCATGTGCAAGTACTTTACAAAACATGAATGCTACAGAGAGTGCAAAGACTCTGTTCAAAACTCATTCGACCACCATTTTAAAGTTCACTTCAGCTTCTTCTGAACTGGTAGCATACCTAGAAGTAATTGACAGGTGCATATGTTAGAAGTGGGGAGCGTAAAAATTCTCAGTTCCATGTCTGGGTTATTTTAAAAGCTTACAAGGAAGTAGTCATTTATTAAAAAATGTAGAACCTCTTTTAAGCACTAAGAAAAAGGTTGCAAAGAGCTTTAAGGCCAAGAGGAATGTAGAGCAAATAAATAAGGAAATAATTTGCAGAGGAGGAAAGACCACTTTGGAAATGAATGTACTGCTGAATTAATGATAATAGAAGGAGTGCACACATGTATGGATATTCTCCACTGGAAGAAAAGGATATAAGATAAGATCAAGATGGGAATTAAATGTGTGGCTGATGCTAACTATTGACTATTCATTCAAAGCCTTAATAAAATGTTTGTTTTTTTTCAATTGCCAGTGAGCCATGTTTGCATGTTTTTATTTTTATTAAGGATGATTGTGATGATGGCAATCCTGTAAGAAGAAAAGATCAGGCAGCAAAACCTTTAATGCAATAAAAAGATTATTAGTACTAAATTTAATCTGAAAAATCTATAGCTAGGTAAATGAATTTAAATGACAGTAGACTACATTTAGATATTTCAGATATGATAAACACAAATATTCTTTCAGCTAACCTTCCAAATAAAAGACAAGTGCTGTCACTTGGTATTTGAAATGAATTAAGAGAGAACATTTTTGCTGCAGAAAATATTTCTGACTTTTCACTATAATTTTTTTACCATTTCCATTTTATTTCAGTACATTACTATATGTATATTAAACTACAATTACATGGAAATATAAAGAAAAATGCAGCAAGGAAGCAATCTGAGATGCTATTATAAAGCACTGATTACATTAAAAACCAGGAACTGCTACTATTTTTTTACTGGTTTTATTACAAATAAGTCCACTAAGGAACAGATCACATATAAACTCTGAGTGGATTCTTCAGTCTTTCTTTTAAAAATAGATTTTTTTCAGCAGTATTATCTGGAAATTATATATGCATAGATGTTATGCAATAACCTCAAAATAGTCAAATGAATCTTTCCAAGAAATTTAAATCATATTCTAAAAAAATATTTGAATAATGTCATCAGATATTCTGCTTGATAATAAGCTAGAATTTAACAGCTATGCATTGGGAACCATCACAGGTGACTTCATGAATGTACTGCATTTATAAAGAGTAATTATCTTCTTCATTAAGTTTTATGTCTGCAATGTTTACCATCTAGGTGACCACAAGAATGCGGCAGGCAGCGCTATTGTTTGAAGATTTCTAGATATATTGAATGAATCTCATTCTCATTTTCACCAAAATGCCTTGACCATTTCTACAAGTGGTTACACAAGAATCCATTTCAAGCACCTATATAATTGCAACAGGTCACGTCACAAGGCATCAAGGAAGGTGAAAAGACTTAACCAGACAGTAGTATTTACAATAAGCACAAAGCAAAACTCCCCAGCAACAACTCGAATTATAGGCATTACATATGCTTTCCATTTGGGAGTAAAATTTTAAGCCCAGTCTGTAATTGGCACCTGTACCAGAAAATAGTGTGTGGAAAAGCATTTAAGGAGTCAGTCCCCTCTTCCTCTTTCCTGATTAAAAAACAGCCACAGTGTCTGCAAAGCAAATTCCCCTGTGAAAATACTCCTTTCAAGTTAGAGTACTTAAGGAAAATGGAGTCTCCTTTTCCACTGTAATTGATGGTCAGTTTTGCATATTATAGTTTGCTCAGATTCTTTGAGCCAGCCCGTGATTTAGAGCCATAATTATACTTCTACGGTATGAAAATAAGCCAGCCTGTCCTTGAAATCTCCATAATGTGCATGTTTGGTTGTACACTTAGCAGCTTTGTTTCAAGAAAAAATAAGGAATAATAATCCTTTAAACTTCCATCCTTCATAAAAAATGTACAAAATTCAGGAAAACGGTCCATCACAAAGACTGACCAAAGCTTTGGGAGTTCTTTATCTGTTTATTATGAGATGTTTCCTCTTACTATTCATCACAAGTCTCCTCTTTACCAAAATTACAAATCTTCTAGCATTTTTGCAACACTAAATTCTGAAAGTGCTTTTATGAATTTCAATTAATCTTCAGCATAAATAATCCAAAGCAAGCAGGTATTATTGTTAATTTACAAATGAGAGAGACAGCATACAGAGAAGTGACCTTGCCCAAATTTGTACAGAAAAACTTCTGAACAGATGCCAGGTTTACATCTCAGGGGTTTCTTTCATAGTCTACCAGCCATACCTCATCTTTTCACTCCTTGCTATGTCCTCCAAACCCAGTGGCTGCTTGTGCTAACCTATCTGCAAAACTCCTTTCAATTTCTGGGCGAGCAGACACAGACCTTATTTCTTCATACTCAGCAAATGTTGGTCAGCCTGTGTTTCCACCTCACCCGTCCAAAGGGGTAAATATTTCTTTTCTAAGTGTTTTTACAGATCCTCTAAGCAAGTGCGTTAAGCAAAATATCAGATTGTACTTTCTGCTAACTGCTGCTGTGTTGTCGCTTGCCCATGGAACCTGTTGGTGCACGTTGCTTTCTGAACAATTGAGTTCAGGAATTGGTCCAATATGCCTAACACGCTATCTTGCTGACACAAGATCAGTTTTGATTTTCTAATTCTGCAGTGAAAGCTTCATAGGCACGTCAGTAGCTTTTAAGTTAATTTTGAGACAAGAATACATTTCCCGTCCTAATGTAATGGTCTGTTGGGCACTTGCTGTTGCAGTAGTCAGTACACTCTTCAGAATTACTTTCTGTGTAGTGACACTCACCCACCTTCCCTGCTGTTTCCTTCATGTTTTCATATATACCTCTGTTTCTGAAAAATTGCGATTTAAAACTGTGCTAATAGCACAAGTTGGGAAAACACAATTCCTACACAAATTCCACCAAATTATGAGGTATATTTCAGCTATACTAGTTCTAAAGCTGGATTCATGACCATTCTGTTACCCAATTTGTGAAACTCCTTTTTTCTATCAGCGCTGGAGCCAAGTGATCTTTTTTCAAGCATTTTTTCCCTGCTAGATATCTATGACTAACCCACATTTCTTAGGTAGCATCAGGAAAATCGTCATCAAAATGACATCCGGACCATCCTCAAACCTACAAGAAGACTGCCTGGTGAAGTGAGGTGAAGAGAACAAACACACTGTAAAAAAAAATGAGAAACAAATGATACTTGTTGCTCTTTCTGAGCAACGAGACTTTCCTCTCCTCATTTGCTGTGCAAAGAATTTCTTCCTCATTTCTCCTACCACCTTCTCACTGCACGTAAAATGGGAACAAACAACAATCCTGAAAGAGAGCAGCTGTGTTACCAGAACCAGCACTCCAAAACTGAACATATGTTATAGTTCTAAAAGTGTTTAGTCAAGGTCTACCTCAAAGACTATAAAACACATTCCAACACACTGCAAGAACCCTCTTATACAAAGAACAAAAAATGGGGAGGAAAAAAATCACCTAAATGATGTGTGGCTGTCCCACAGCTATTACTATAAGGAAGAGTAACTCACATATTTCCAATATTTAGCAAAATTTTTGGGTATTTGTGCTGTAAGTGTAGACATTACTGCATTCTCTAACAATGTGCTGTTTATCAACAATTGTCACATCACATTCGACTGTCTTCTCCAGGCTCTGGAACTCATGTGCGGAAATGCATGCAAGTACATAAGTAATGCTTTAATTTAAGCCTTTTATAAATCAAGCCTTTGTAAAAGTCAAGTAGTGCTGATTTTGGTTTTGCATTTTAATAGAAAACAGTAAAATAAGTCCTCTTTAAAAGGCAACCCTGTGTAAACAAGGTAGCTTATGCAACAAAGTTACTTAGCCAACCCAGGATGAGATGGTAATAAGGTGTGTAAAGTGAGAATATGCAGCTAATTTGTTGGCAAGGGAATCACTCCTATTCTCAGCTGTGAGATCAGATCAAGGCAAACTTCTGTTTAAATTAAAATAAGCCATGCTTTGATAATGGAAGCAGTGTCAGGCAAATAAACTAAACATACTTATTTTAGGCTCCTCAATCTAAAAGTTTGTCAAGCACCCTCCAAACTGGGAAGCATACATAGCTCATCAAAACCTTTAAGATGGCTCAGATTTGCAAGCACATTTTGTTAAATCAGTCAATAGTTTAAAAAAAAACACACCAAAATAAAAAAAAAAATTACCTGCGCCAAAGTATGTTTTCAGCAAGTGTTGTATTCTAAATCCTACAGCAGCTGATAATGTTCAGCTAAATTCCTTAATTCATTTCCTCAAGCATCCTGATAATATTCATTCTTGGTACTAATATTGGTCTATGATCACATTTTAATTTCAGCGTGCCACCAGCAATGCAGGGAAAGTGAAAGCTGACTGCTGAAGGCCTTAAGTTATCTTTGGGCCTACCTGCACAAGGTATTTGTCATTCTGCACAGACCACAGAAGTCTGCAACATGTATCTGTTGTAATTCAAGGTAACCTCCATCACTGCCCTATGTTATTCCTCACTGGTGTAAAAATTAGATGCTCCATTCCCACCTTCATGTCATAACTATTGCCTATGAATATTATACCAGTTTGAAAAAAAACATTGATTTCCAGAGGAAAAATACGGATATTAACATTCTTGTCAAGGAGATTATTGGATTTTCAGTCTACTAAATACTGGAAAAAATCTCAAGCAGATTGGTTTTGCCTCAGGTATGTATTCTGGTCATAGAGGTCAATGGTTTTTTTTATGCCTTGCGTTTGATTACTGCAATACATCTTAGAATATACAACAAAAAGAAAAAAAAGTGTTTGAAGTTCTCAAAAATCCAGTAAGACATCACGTGCATCTAAATATAACTTTTGGGTGTTCTGGATTTACTTTGTATTTCAAGAGGCTGAAGTAATCTAAGATTATGTTTTTACTATAGGCAACAGTGTAACTGCAATCTTTATAGACGTACCCAAGCTAGTCTAAAATGAGCTGACTCCTGTACTGCTACCATTGTTGCCATAGCAGCCTAGAGCTCAGTATTTATTGTCAATGACCTGACCCAATTTTGCAGCCACAAGGAGCCTCATGATGTAAACTGTATGTAAGCCAAGTATTTTGAAGATAAGGTTGGCTATGTCACATATTTAAATGCAATGTTTTCATTCCTAAATAGTTTAGGATCAGTCCTAACTGAATTACTGTCTGGATTCAGTGGCATACTGATGAATTTTGTGAAGTATTTTGAATACCTGAAGATCGTTATTTTACCCTGGGTTTTCATACAAAAATACAAAAGTCTCCACTCTACCATTTTTCTTTTTTTCTAGGCTGATTGTTACTATAAAAGAAGACTTAAACATAGTCTGTAGTCTAAACTTACTCCTCCAGACACAAAAAACTTTATTGATTTAAGCACAAGTAAAAGTAGTAGAACTGAGCTACATTAATTCTAATTACAGATAAATAGCTCAATCTAGCAGTAGTAGACCAAAGGAGCAGAACTACTTAATTTTTATTAGTTATTTATTTTGATTTCCCAGTTTCCAAGAGTCAACGGTCTTGGGATAACTAGGTTTGCTTTGCTAGAAACTGTAAGCTTATCAGTAACCAATACTGCATTACAAGAAGTCTCCAGTCATATGCCCTTGGTAGAAACGTGGTATTTATTTTTGTGGTTACATTTCACATGAAGAAATTCCAACACAACCTTGTTGAATAAAGATACATGAAATAAAATAAGTAAAAATGCTTTCTTTTTTAAAATATTCTTAGGGATATGAAAACAGGAAGACATAAGTAAGATTTAAAATCTGAGAGCCCAGTTTGAGAGAAAATTAAAAAAAAAATCAAATTAAAATTTGAAGCCAGTTTGAGAGAAAACACTGCAGCTGATTTTCAGTAACCAGAGACAGTAAGATGAATTTCTTGTACAGTAATTAAAGGGTGTTGCCCTGAAGTAATAACTACCGTCTTTTCTTTGGTTAACCCTGAAATTACTTCTATTGCATAGTCAACTTGGTAGCAATAAAGCTTTCTAAACTTTTGAAGCATATGGCAGGAATAAATAAATGTTAAGGAGTAAGAATACTACATCTATCACATCTCAGAACACATCTCTGAGTCTTAAACTGGTCTAGCAAAACGTTTGGAAACCTGAAATTATCTGAAAGATTCACGGATTCTGGAAGAATGAATTTGCACATTGTAGGACTCCTCAAGGAAGCTTAAAACTTGCTCCCACGTTTTTCTTTGCAGATCTATTTCCTCTGAATTTTAATCTGAAATACAGTCATCTCCCCCTGAAAAGAAGCAGTACTTTGATTTCCCGTCTAGCAGTAGAACTCTTCACACAAAGGCACTACCCTTCACACGGCAAGTGAAAAACCTAGTAGAATTGTAGAGACAAAAATTGATGCAGAGAAGAAAAAAAGAAGAGATTGTTCTTGTATTTCAAGAGTTTCCTCCTCCATTACAGCCAAAAGAATGGTGTATGGCAAAATCCAAGATGCTCTACAAGAGAAAAGCTTTTCCCTGTGCCTTCTGATGTTTAACTGTGCTAGACATTAAGGCAGTGATGCAAACCCATCACAAACACAATTAAGCAATAGACATGGAAAATCTGAAGAAGTTTGGCACTTTAAAAATATAATAAGCCCGTTTGACACACTTATTAGTTCAAAAATAAACTGTCATCTCTCTTTTCCTTTGTCAAATTTGTTTTTAAAGTTTTAAGTTTCATTAAATGAGTTGCATTGATGTGATATGAAATACCTTACTTTCTTTATCACACTTTCATTTCCTGTTTTCCCGAGGGTAGTGTATCTTCTCTCACATGTAGCAATAACCATCCTTTTCTATCAGGTAATCTATCAGATATTAATTTAATCCTATAGCTTTATCATGGTATTAATCATCTGCCTTCCTTTGCTTTGGACTAAAGGATTTCCCTGACAAATTTTTATTGTGTTTTCATTCTCCTGTCTTTGGATTAGATTAACATTTATTTTAATAAAATCCAATTTGAGTTAGGTAACAGCGTACTGCTTCATGATTTTTATTTATGGCTATTATTAAAAATATAACAATAATTAATGTGATAATAGCAATAATTACTGTCAATAACCATAGCAGTGCTTATTGAACTAGTGAAAATTTCTAACACAAAATGCTACTGACTTTAAGTGCATGGGGGGATATCTCCTTTAGATTCTCTACTGAACACTTGACTTCTGTTTCCTGAAGAAAGCTTTTATACAGTGGATACCGTACACAAGTCAACAACACTGAACCAGTTCAAAATAGGAATGAAAGATGAGCACAACCATTTTTTTCAGATTAGGTTTTGGTTTGACATCTTTTAGTTTTAACTTTGTGTTCCTCCCTTCCCATCAATAGGACTTTTCAGGTTTTTAAGCAGCGTGAAATGCATTGCTTTTGCTGTATGTAGCATAATCCTTTCTCTTTCTGCTGAACTGTAGCACCAAATCTCTCTCACCTGACCAATGTTTTGCTTCAGGGGAAAAGGAAGGACTAGCACATATACATGGCTTATTCTCTATATGGCATCAACTTTTTTGTGTGTACTTTCTTATGACTAATATTGAACACAGCTAAGACATAAGAATTTAATTCAGAGATTTTTTTTTTTTCAGTACAAGATAAAGAAGCCAGTAAGTTTTGCTACAACATATATAGTGGTTGTGGTACCACAATGCACTCCAGCAATCTATAACAATAATAGTCTGGGGCGTTTTGCCCTCTATATCAATGTAATTTTGTATTGATGAGGATGAAATGGAAGACTCAGAAAGGCTGAACAAAGATGTTCGACTTCCCAACAGCTTCTCAAGAATGTTGACAATCTCCAGCTCTTTCTTTAAATCATGCTTACTATTTAGAGGGTAACTGTTTACTCTCTATCTGCTGTGAGAATGAAGGCAACGCAGTTTATTATTTCACATTGTATATTTTTTTAAACAGAAACATCACTAAAGCTGGGAAAGGTGACAGAGTTCTGATACAGTCACTAGCATAAGATACCTGCCCTGTCTGACAAGTATCAAATTCTAGGTAACTACAGTGATAGAGTTTTGTGCCCTTCAAGTCCTTATCACATTCTATCTTCCAAGCATCCACCTGTGCCTCAATATGCAGCAAAACCTGCACTATTGACATTTTGAGGTGAGCGTCAAGGAATATCAAGAGTGTGGCTGCTCCAAGAGGGAGGACAAGCCAGGAGTTAAAGACCACCATAGCACGAATGGTGCCCTCATTTACAAGGTTGTAGTCCCACAGTATCTGAAGAGGCCTAGACAAGGTGAGGTCCAGCGTTCATTATGGGAGTTCAGTCACGAAGAGAAGGAGATGGTCAAAATGGGACTGAAGACAAAGCAGTCTACAATGTAGGTCTACGGTTCATTCAGGAAGATCAGTCAGCAAGCTGGGTCAGGTCTAACATAGCTCAGACAAGATCTAGGTGCCCAGGAGATAAATGGAGCTCCTAGAGTACGAGTAGGTGGGTGCCCCAGGTGAAGCTGGTCAAAATCGCTAAGATCTAGTAGCACACTCAAGGCCCTGACACTATGGCAGCGCCACACTCATTTGTGGCAATACCATTGCCCAAACTATCAAGAGGCTTTATTTTGTGTTTGCATATATGAATCTGTATGACAGCAGTAACTCCGAGATGGATTTTAAGGTGAGAAAAAGTGTCTTCATTCCAAGGTTATGTGGATGGCAATGATATGAAAAAGAGTGATGAGAAGCCCTTGTTTGATAGGAGTTCTATTTTTATGGAAGCAGATCTCTAAAATGGTGTCTATAAAGAGAGTTTTTGGAATTTTTCCAGCTCCAGTTCTAATGCAGTTCCTCCAGCGAAGTGGTTTGTCCAGCAATATAGACTTAGTGTGTAGCATCTCACTAGACTAATGCCTGTGACATCAAATGTCTGTGCAATTTAAGCTAGTCTGCTATAAGATTCTAACTCCCATGTCAGCCTGAGAACTTCAAGGGTGTATGAGCACAGTAAATATGAAAATATATATGTGCAGCTGCCTATGTGGTGCTTCGGAGACCAGAAGTAATGCTTCTTGCATCATGTCATTTTACATATAGCTTTGTATTTATTTATATGTGCTTAGACATCCTTATGCACCCATCAGAAACAGGACGTCTCATTTGACGCCTAAGGAACTGATGTGGTGAACAGAATTCTAGGTGTTTATTACAACTTCTTATCTTCCTTTTTTGAACTTGAGCAGATCGTTTGCAGATTTCTGAAAAAAATGACTGCTGAAAGTCTCTGAAGATTTTGCTTGTTTTGGTTTTGATTTTTTCTTTGTCTAATAAGCATTTGTTGTGAAGTGGAAGAAAGCAACAGAAGATTTGGAAAAGGGAGCTCTGGAAAAACCCAAGGCTAACCAATTGCAGGATCTAGTAAGGAATTTTCAGGAGGTTTCATCTTGATTGAAGTTGCTGTCTGAGTGGCAGCTGACATCAAAATAAGGTATTCTGTCAGCTGATCACCTTGCCTTGGGCTCAGAAGGGAAACAACTGTTAAAAACTTTCTGTGAAGAAGGGGATATTTTCCATGCAGTTTTACGTGCTTTCCTGGTAAAGATCAGTGATTATCCTTGTGTAGGTGAAACTATCATATTAAATAATACTTACAACGATGACTGAGGTCTCAACAAGAGAAATTTTGAAACCCTCTGTAACTTCCATCACACACACTAAGGATGCAGGCAAGAACCAAAAGTAGTGAATTTTAAGCCTGCCTTCAAATAATCTGAGAAGTTGTTGAGCAACATTCATACGGGTGAAAGATTCTGTTCAGCTCCTTTTCAATTGAAAACACACACAGTATTCTTCTCTGCTAGTTCCCAGGTTCCAGCTACTTGCTTTCCTGGCTTAACACTGGCAACACCTCTAGCTGATTAAGGAAATGGATCTTCGCATTAAACATTTGGGACAAACATTAGGATCCCCTGAGAGTTATATTGGGGGCTGAATGGAAGGTAGAAGTAACCTTTCAAGTTTCATGTCAGAACATGTATTTATTTTTCTTCTGCCTGACAAACTCCAGCCTAATTATACTCAGGCATAAATGCAGTAAAAGCCAAAGGTAAATTTCCTGGCTTCATCTAACCTTTTCAGTGGGCAATATTCTCTAAGAAAAGATACCTCAGACAAAACATAGATAAGCTCAATTTTTACTAGGGTCAGATTAGAGAGAGAAGAAAACAACACAATAACATATTTTGCTGCCTGACAAAATGGACTTGTACCTGCAGAATAAAAATAGGCTGACTACTGTGCAGACAGCTCAGACATGCCAGTTTGGTCAGCATGATGCACCCTAAGCCACTCAGCCAAACAGCAGGGGACTCATGAATTTTCACTTCCTTCCCAAAGTGCCCATCTCAGATGGACTATTAAGTACATTGCAGCCATAATCTCACTGTTAACTACCCACCCACTCATGACCACCTACAGGTTTACATGCAAGATGCATGTGAACTAAATATAACATTGTGCTTTGCAAGGAGAACTGATTCTGTCAGCTTACATTTCCAACACAGGACATTTCCCAGTGTTGTTCAACATGGGCCTAATTCTAAATATGTGCTAACAGAAAATGGCTATACAGTGAGAGAATAATAAGACTCTAAATATTCAATAAACCTTTAAAACCTATAGCAACACAAAGTTCTAACTTATCCTTAGAGTTCCATATTGTCATTTAAAGGCTTCAAATGTAGTCATCTCAATGTAAATGTCTAAATTTGTATGTTCTCAAAGTGTTTATATTTTCTGGGTTTAAATGTTTATCTTATGGGACCATATCATATGAGCAGCTTCTCCCTGAGCTCGTGACAGTAATAGATTATAGTGTCAGTGAGATCTCATGCAAGTTTTATCGTGCCCTTGGGGAAGCAAATTCTAACCTTTTTTGGCAACAGAACAATCTCAGATCCACCTATATGTAGTCTTTGGAAGAGACTGGAACACTGAAAATGACACCCCTACATCAACAAACTGTCATTAAAGGTGTTAAACAAAGTATCCAAATAACAAACGGAGATTGCTTCTCCCTCCATCAAACTCACTAGTTTCCACTCCCCTGCCTAGCTAGCTCTGCTCCTTTTTCCAGTTCTCCACTCCCTTTTTCCTCCTCCAACTTTTATCCCTTTCTGATCCAGCTTTTGCCTCCCCAAGCTTCCACAGCCACAGCTTACTTCTTTCTGTCTAACTGAAAGTTATTCAAGGCGTATGATTTTCTGCTGCCTCAGTTATTAGCAGAGGAGAAACAGACTTCTGTCTTCCTTCCAGCTGCACTCCTGTCTGGCTTCTCTGTGCTAACAGAGTATTGTCTTGTCTGCAGTGGGAGCTGCAAGAGAACTAAGAGCAGTCTCTCCTTGCCAATAATAGAGTCCCTCAAAGCTTTTAGCTTCTAGGCAAAGCACGTAAGGATTTCTCAAAAGATTTTGGCTTAGACACATCTGAGTAGATTCCACAGAAACCATTCTTCTTCACAGAAACCATTTCCCTGTCAAGCTTGAAGTTCTCACTACAAAAACACAGACACTAGAATTATACTGCATAAAATGATAGGAAATAATGTAGTAATAATAAAATGTGTGTTGCATATAAAATCTGAAATAATAAACAGAGCTTCAGATTTGTTTTCCTTACTATCGCAACACAAGGTATTTGCAACCTGGTCTTGCTTTTGTACCTACATGAGCTATATGGGTTAAAGGTTCAAAAAACAGTTAAACTGCAGGGCAGTTACCTGACATGGAAGACTTTAACCCAGATGTTTAACATTTCGCAAAGGCACAAGAGACAAAAACCCTACAGTCTTATTACAGGAAATTAATGCTAATCATGAATTGCAAAGCCCAACCTTCCAGTAACAATGAGGTGGTTTTTGCTTCTTATAATCATTCCTAATTTGCTTTAAAGGTTTGGGAAATATTTATGCCTCAATTCCCGTTGGCTGCTACTCATCAGTAAGTGTCAAAAGATCACACAGAGGTTATATTTGTAACTATGATTTCACCTGTCATAATGTAAAGCTACTAGCGAAATGACAGCCCTTATTCTCAGGAGCTGTATATACAAAACTATCCTTGAATGAATTAAGTAATTAATGAATAAATTACAATAAAATTATTATTTTATAATTGTATTAAATTATATTAGCTGTCTGTTATTATATGAAGCCTAAATCATCAAGCAGTGTACTGAGTGATGAGGAACTGGATGCACTAAAAATACAGCCTGCCCACAAACTGCCATCATTACTTGACTGTAAACTGATTTCACATATGACATGAGCGATGATATTTTGTGTGTTATTTTCTTCTGTAGGTAAAAGTAATGCATCTGATATGTCAGATAATTATGTAATTATGTCATTAATTATTTGTAAACATCATATAAGAAATCAGTCTAAGCTGTGATTTAACACAGGGGAGAGATCATTACAAGAATGCAATCCTTTCCCCTTACCCACCTCCTACCACATCCCTGTACACATGGAAAAAGGTAAAGAGATGGTGAAGGAACAATAAGAACAGAGTTGTAAAACAGAGAGATAAGAAGTATAAAGGAACACAATAAGAAACAGGAGACGGAAAGTGAAAGAATTTATATATTAGGAAATACATAAATTAATTACTTTGAAGTTGACAATTAGTATTACAAAGCTGATATGCTAGAGAAAATGAACTGGCAAAGGGACGGAAAGGGATGATGAAAGAAGATTCCCACAAGCAGTATGTATTCTAAAGATACGGTGAGTGATGGGGAGGCACAGGGGACTAAAACAGATATCAAAAAGCAAGCACATCATCCCCCTTCCACTGTATGTTCATGCTAAATGGAAATTGTATTTCAAAACATGCTGGAAATTGCCTTGAAAATGTATTCATAACATATCCTCAGAACATCTTTGTATGTGCCTATAAACGTACTGGATTAATACCTGCACTATAAATATAGGGTTATAAACCCTCTATAGATAATTATGATAGTAGCCCTCCCTGCGTATACCTGAAATCTCAAACTACACTTATTCTTGGCATTCTCATTAACTGAACATAGCCAGTAAGAAGTGAGGACATTTCACAGGATGAGTCGTCCATGCTGTATTTTATACTGTATGTAAAACTAGTGGCCTGAATGCTGTGTCGGAGTATCCTTCAAAGGCTAAATAGATAGGATTTTTCTTTCAACAAAAAAGAGAAATACTTATCACAAATCAAGGAGCAGAAGAGATACAAAGGTTCTAAAAATTAAAAAAGTTCAATAAATAAAAGGTCAAAGTCTCCTTTTTGTGACAGATATTTCAAATTCAAAACTGTATGTTGCATGTCACTGCACTCTTTGCGAAAGAATTGATACAAAACAAGGGCTGTGGTGACACGCGGCCCAGAAGACCAAAACAATACACCTTTGGTTAGACTTACCATCTTCGCAGGAGATTAATAACTGCTTTAAGCAAAATAATACAGTGAGACACCAAAGGGGATACACATTCAAGGGGAAATATGTTTCTCTTTGAAAAACATCTTACTGCTTAAACACTTTTAAAAGGACAGTTAAAGCCTTGATCACTGCCCTGTTTCCATCAGTTAATTCCATACAGAATAATTAGATAAATAGATTACAGGATGTTGACTTGCACAAATTAACACTACTTCACTAACAACTAACACTATTAACACAAGAAGTCAGGTTATTTTGAATCACAAAGGTTCACAAAGTAATTATTTGTTTCCTGCAGTTACAGAATTTCTAAGTAATTGATTTTGTCTGTTAATATTTCTGTATCATTCTTTTCAGTAACGTCTTGCATACCAACACTATTTTTCTTGCTGTCAGGGCCTGAAGCTTACTCCCTGCCTCCCAGGAACTCAGTTGCCTGTGCTCAAGGACAGCTCTTCTGATGGGGCACCCATCTTAATTCACACCACTCTGAAGAAAGAGATGTTCAAGTGAGAACCTTAAAAGTCTTGCAGGGCGGGGGAAGAACCACCCCTGTTTCATTTGGAAGCTGCTTCAGACCACCCCCTTGGTCCTTGCTTCTGTGTCTTCCTTGTGCCTGGCCATATGCCTTCCTGATCCAGAGCTTCATCCTGGACCTGCCCAGGCACTACAGCTGTTGTGGGCAACCACTGAGCTGTGTCTGACCCTGGTCACCATCACTGGACCTGCAATGCGGAAGCACCCAAGAAATCAGCCACACTGCTTAAACTCCATAGAGATCGAATAAACTGTTATTGCAAATTTCTGAGTGTTATTTCCAGCACCTTATCTGTAAACGAAATGTAAGCTTCTCTGTATCCTTTTTTATCTGATGCCCTGTTCCTTGCACCGTCTTTGCCTGCCTGCTTCTCAGAATCACCGAATGGTAGGGGTTGGAAAAGACCTCTGGGGATCATCTAGTCCACCCACCCTACCAAAGCAGGGTCACCTAGAACAGGCTGCACAGGACCTCATCCAGGTGGGTTTTGAATACCTTCAGAGAATGAGACTCCACAACCCCTCTGAGAAATTCCAGTGCTCTATCACCCTCAAAGTAAAGAAGTTCTTCCTCATGTTCAGAGGCAGCTCCTTATGCTTCCGTTTGTGCCAGTTGCCGCCTGTCCTTCCTTCAAACAGAAGCTGCTACAAGGAATTGTCAATGGCAAATTTCCCCTTGCTTCTTTCCTGACAAACAGGCAGTGACACTTTTCCATTACAGCACCTCAGAACACCTCCAGGATGTCCTAGCCCTCTGGAGGGAACACAAACACACCCCGGTGAGAAGAGACTGAGAGAGACACTGAGAGACCATGAGACTGAGCAAGAGAGAGAGAGAGACTGAGAGTCTGTGCAATTATGTCAGCAATTAATAAAAAACCAAATTCCTCCACAAAGGAGCAGGGAATCAGAAGGGCAAACTGAAGCATTCTATGAAGTCAGGATATTTACCAGTGCTGGAAATAATGACTGACAAAAAGCTTAAAGGATGTGCTTTATCATTCCTGTTTGCTCTGGCACTAGAGGCATAGGAACACCACACTTGACATACGAGCCTTACATTGTGCATTGGACCGCACACACATAGAAAAAATGGACTTAAGATTTTGCAGGTTGTATTAGAGCTGTGATTTTTGTACTTTGTTGCAGTAAAAATTGTGCCCTTTATTCCCTTTCATTTTGCATCAGCCATTATCTATGATGTGTAAGACAATGTTTATTCAGACAACTGGAGCTTTGCAATGCTGGAGTAGCAGTAGATGAGAGCATGGCAGGAAAACTGGTCATAATATTCTGATGAAGATACAAGCTCCACTCTTCAATTTGTAACAGGGATTTGAAGTTAATTTTTTTTTAAATGTTATATATTTAGAACCTACACACAAGATTAAATAATATAGCAAATAATAATCTGAGAATAGTAACACTAGAAAATAAAGTAAAATCTCAAGGATGAGAACTCATTAAACCTAATTTTATGGACATGAGTTAACCCTGTGAAGTTGATATCTGCTCCACAATATCTATTTTTTTCTGAATGTTCCCAGTCCAATTATTAACAACCTGCTGTACAAACGGTAATCTCGGAACACTGAGGAAGAAGCAAAAAGATAATTCTGAACTTTAAACAATATAATTAAATACGCATTTAAGTGCATGTACACTTGCCTAACATAAAATTGCCTTTGTGTTTGTATTTTTTCTTCTTAAGTCTAACCCAAATGAACTGAAAATACTGAGTAGAAGTAAAAGGTCCAGGTCTGGTAGGATTTAAAGGTTAACATACTACCTCCCTCATGTAGTGTATGCAAAAGACACATTTTTAGAATATCTTTCAAAAAAGTATCCTGTCAAGTTTCAAACAAACAAATAAAAAAGAACCTACGCTGCCCTTTGCAGGCAGACCTCTGCTTCTTTCAGGGTCAGCCCATTTCTTTTGCCTTGCTATGGAAGCCAAACAGAGCTTCCCAGCAACGTGATCATCCTGACACACTTCATCTGCCAGGGAACAGCAGAGACACTACAATGCTGGTCTGCAATAGGAAGAGTATCGACCGCCTGGGGCTCTGGACTCCCGTCTCACAGGTATGATAGATTGCACCAATGATCCCTCTGAGCCAGGATCATATTTTCCACAATGACCGTAAGCGCCTGTGATAGAAGTGGGAAGAATAGGGTATGCATATCTGACAGGTCTTCTTAAATACGTCCCAGGCTCCACCCATTCAGGGATTTCCTAAGCCAGACGAATCTTTTGAAGTATGTAACCACCATTAGTTCTTATCTCTTCCAAAAACTTGTCCATTCTTCTCTTGAGCCCACATGAGCTTTTAGCACCTTCAGCAAATGCAGGCAAGGATCTCTACAGGCCCCTGTATAAAGAACCATCTCATTTCAGGAAGCTGTATGATAATACTTGCTTCCCAGATCCACTCCCATTCCCCAAGGAAAAGCGCGTCAGGACAAGAAAATTGAAAAATGAACTTGGTTGAATAAAAAGCCTGATGCTCAGGAATAAGAACAAGAATTATATTTTGAATTCTGAAATTTTTTAAAGGAGGGTACAAACATTCCTTAAATATTTTGTTCTCCAAGTGTTGCACCCACAAGGTAAAAAAAAAGTGCTGATATTATTTTATTATTATTGGTATTGCTTAATAACCCTGAACTCCTTAGTCACAAAAGTGTAACTTACCTAATGTCATAAACAATTTAAAGATAAATATTTTTATTTTCTCACTATGGAAGTAAAGAAAATAAAGTAAGTCACTATCTGAAAGTGTAAAATTTTTCAGTAGAACTTGTGTAAGGCTAGTGGAATCGCTCTCTGTGAGGACCTGAGGACTTAAATGGAAAAACCACATAAAAGTTTTGGTAAGCCTAACATAGTGGAAGCTAGCAACCAACCATGGCTAATTTAAGTAGCTAGATATCATGGAAAGAACTACAAAATATGGCTGTAGGAGAATCTTGGAAGACGATTTACGCCATTTCCCTGCCCCAAGCAAGATCAGCAATAGCTAAATATTTTCTAGCAGATGTACAGCTTATAAACTTTCAGCTGTCCTACATAATTTCATCCAGTGTGTCATTGTTCACAGAACCAGAAAATTTTCTTTTGTTGATGTTAAAAATCTAACTTTTTTTCACTTAAATCTTTTCCTCTTTGATGACTTTCTTCAATTAATTTTCTCACTCGCATCNNA